>Ga0074045_10000601_pt1 | contig 35130 bp, 29 predicted proteins | sample BogForMeECP23OM2_FD_94442 | JGI IMG/M metagenome (GOLD analysis project Ga0074045, IMG submission 94442) | Bog forest soil microbial communities from Calvert Island, British Columbia, Canada - Bog Forest MetaG ECP23OM2 | ecosystem: Environmental > Terrestrial > Soil > Wetlands ...
AGGCCCAGAGCCGAATGAACGACACGGAGCTGATACGGGAAGCTCAACGTGGCAATGCCGCCGCGTTCGAGGATTTGGTGCGCCAGTACGATGGCGCCGTGCTTCGCCTCGCCTACCACCTGACACGCTCCCAGCAGGACGCGCAGGACATCTACCAGGAAGCCTTTCTCAAAGCCTACCGGAACATCAACAACTTCCGTTTTGAATGCTCGTTTTATACCTGGATCTACCGCATCGTCACCAACTTGTGCCTTGATCTTTTGCGCAAGCGGCAGGTGCGGAAGGAAGACTCAGGCATTGCGTCCGACTCGGAAGGCGGCACCTATGACATGCTGGACCAGGTCGCCGATGTGCGGTCTGGCGCAAGCCCCGAGCGTGACCTCATGCGGCGAGAACTGGGTGCGCGGATCGCGAAGGCCCTGACGAAACTTACTCCGCGCGAGCGGATGGTCTTTGAGATGAAACACTACCAGGGGCTGAAGCTGCGGACGATCGGCGAGATTTTGAATACTACGGAAGAGACCGCGAAGAACACGCTGTTTCGCGGAACGCAGAAACTGAGGGCAGCACTGAAGGACATGCGTTGACAGAAAGTGGTTAGTCGTTGGCGGTAAGAGGTGAGTCATCATGAATTGCGAGTGGGTACAACAGAACGTCACGCTATATCTGTATAACGAACTGGCTGACGACGCGCGTCACGAGTTGGAGCAGCACATTGCGCGCTGCAAGGTGTGCGCTACCGAGGTATCGGCCCAGCAGGAGTTTCAGGTGCAGATGAGCGCTCTGCCGGTGGAAGAGCCTTCGGCGAGCTTTCTGGCTGCAGCCCGTATGCGGCTGCAGGAGGCGCTTGAAACCGCCGAGCAAAAACGCGCCTGGTACCACCGGTTCGCCTTCGATCCCACCGCATGGCTGCGGCAGGTACGGTTTTCGCCCGCTTTGGCCTCGCTCATCTTCCTGGTGGGCTTCGGCGGCGGGATTGGCGCCATGTACAGTGCAATGAGCAAGGGTTCGCCTGCCCATCCCCCTAGCGAAGCAGCTTCCATTGGCGGCATCACCTCCATCGAGAAACAGCCCGGCACTGACAATGTGAAAGTTCAATACGACACGCGGCTTCCGGCTTCCGTAGAAGGTTCCGTGTCTGATCCGAAAGTGCAAGACCTGTTGCTTTATGCGGCCAAAAGCAACGAAAATTCCGGTGTCCGCCTGAATTCGGTAGACGCGCTGACCAGCAAGGCCGACGATCCGCGGGTCCGCGAGACGCTGACCTACGCGTTGCGCTACGATAGCAACCCGGGTGTGCGCCTGATGGCGCTCGACGGCCTGGGCTCGTACGTGAAAGACGACATCCGGGTACGCAATGCGGTGCTGGAAGCGCTACTGAATGACAGCAATCTCGGAGTGCGCAGCGGCGCGCTTCATGCGCTTGCGCCAGTTCGCGCCGACAGCAGTGTGCGCATGGCGCTGCAGCAGTTGGCTAAGGAAGATCCCAGCGAGTACATTCGCACCGAGTCCCAGCGCATGATGGCCTCGATGCCAAGCATTGACTAGGAATTGCTAAGAACGTGCCCGGCTTGTTCGCTCCCGGAAATGAGGAAAGCTTGACTCAGGGTTTTTGCAGCGCGGCGATGGCAACAACACACTCTCGTGTTCGTGCCAGTAAACCAGCCGCAGACAGTCGCAGGTGGAAGTTTACGATGGCACTTCTCGCGCTGGCCGTTACGGTCCCGCTATGCGCGCAACAGTCGAAGATATATCGCGAGGGAAACGCGTGGATCGAGGAGACCACTGGCACCATGACTCCGGGCCGCGAAGTCCGGGTGAACACGGACATGGGTTCCGTGCAGGTACAAGGTAATTCGCCGCAGGTGAAGTACGTGATTCGCAAGCGCTCGTTTGCCCCCAACGAAGAGGCGGCCCGCCGGCAGTTCGGGCAGCTGCACATTTCCGTGGTTAAGAGCGCCGAGCGAAATGCCATCGAAGGAAGGCTGCTGGGCAAGAGCATGAGCCGTTTCGACGCTGAATTCGTTATCCAGGTGCCGCGGGAGCTCGAACTGGTACAAGTGGAGACCCGTAGCGGTGCCCTTAATCTGAATTCACTCACTGCCACCATCTACGCGACAACGGGTGGTGGCGCTGTGAAACTCGACGACCTCGCTGGGCCGATCAAGATCTCATCCGGAGGCGGCACGGTGGAGGGAGGAAACCTGGGCGCAGACTTCACACTCGCCAGCGGCGGTGGTGACGTTCACATCAACAATATCGGTGGGCAGGCACGGGTGACACTCGGTGGCGGCAAAGTGTACATAGGCACAGTCAAGAGCTCGGCCATCCAAACCGGCGCCGGCGGTATCGAGGTGCGTAGGTGTGCCGGCGACCTGCGTGCCAGCACCGACGGCGGCAATCTCAACTTTGGCGACGTGAGTGGTACAGTCCGCGCGGACACCGGTGGGGGCAGTGTGCGTCTGGCCAGCGCGAACGGACCAGTACAGGTTTCGACCGGCGGCGGCAGCGTGGAGCTGTACAACCTGGGACAGGGCGCGCAGGTGGAAACCGGGGCCGGCCCAATCACGGTTGAGTTCGCCGACAATCATGGAGTGTTCACCGATTCGTCATTGCATACGGCGGCTGGTGACGTGGCAGTTTGTATGCCGTCCAACTTGCCAGTTACGGTGCATGCTTCATCGGACATGACAAACGGCAGGGGAATCACCTCGGACTTTCCCGCGCTGAAGATCACCACCAGCGGCGCGTACGGACCGAAGGCGATGTATGCCGAAGGAGCGTTGAACGGCGGAGGCCCGATGTTGCGGGTCCGCACGACCATCGGACAAATCAATTTTCGGCGGTGTCACTAGAAGACAGGGTTGGAGATGTTTATGTACAGACTTACCAGAGCAAGATTAGGGTTTGTAGTTGTAATGATCGCGGCAGCAACTGCCATTGCTATGGCTGAGCCGAGTGCCGGCTGGCCCGATCAACATTCCTATCTGGGCGTTCACATTGACCAGGTCACACCGCAAACGGTTTCGGCGCTAAAGCTGCCGGAACCCGGCGGGGCGCTTATTACCTACGTTGATCAGGATGGTCCAGCCTGCCGCGCAGGACTGAAGAACAATGACGTTGTAGTTGGATTTAACGGCTCCAAAGTCCAGAGCCCCGACCAACTGCAAGAGATGATTCACAGCACGGCTGCGGGCAAGACGGTCAACCTGACGGTGGTTCGTGATGGTCAAAAGAAAAACATCAGTGTGATCCTCGGAGCGTGGCCCAACGCTGTGGCACACATGCAAAACAGCTTCGTGGCTCCCCATCCACCGGTTGCTTTCACAGGGCCCGCGATGGCTTCTCCAGCGTTTCCCAACATCGAGGTTCCTTCGTTCGTCGCGTTGTCGTCCCGCCACGGGCTGGTGGTCGAAAGCATGTGTCCGCAACTGTCCGACTACTTTGGCGTTCCACATGGTCAGGGCGTGCTGGTGCGCTCGGTGGAGAAAGGCAGTCCCGCCGACGCGGCTGGTCTGAAGGCGGGCGACGTGATCGTGAAGGTGAACAACGAACCGGTGCATGACCTGGCCGACTGGCACCGCGCCATGAGGGGTCGTGCCGGCAAGATCCCGATCGCCGTGGTGCGCGATAAACGTGAACAGACCGTCGTGCTCAATGCTGCATCATCCGGTGACACATCCCGCTTACCGGACCTGGATTGGAAGGGCTTTGAAGGTCAGATGCAGGCCTTTCAGCAGGAAATGGAGAAGGTGCGTCCTGAAATCGAGCGCAGCCAGACGGAGATGCTGGCAAGCATCCAGCCAGGCCAGCAAGATCTGGAGCAAATGCGCGACGCCATCCAACTCTCGATGAAGCTGGGCCAGAAAGACATCGAGAAAATACAGAAGCAAATCCAGAAGTCGCTGCCTTCGCAGCAAGACCTGCAAAAGCAGATCGAAAAGTCCATGAAGCTGAAGCAGAAGGACATCGAAAAGATGCAGCACGACCTTGCGCAGTCCCTGCCCAGCCAGCAGCAACTCGACGAAATGCGCCGCGATATAGACGAGTCCATGAAGAGCTTGACCCCGCGCCTTCAGCAGGAAATGGAGCAACTCAAAAGGCAGATGGAACAGCAGAAGCTCGACCTGCAGCAGATGATGAAGGGCTTCGATACCGAGCGCGAGTTCTGAAGGCCGCTTGACTCAGTTTATCGACCAGTTCTGCAAGCTAATTTAGCGCGATTACAGAGTTGCCGTACCCTGCGAGCTCGGGTAGTGCGGCGCTTCAGCGCCGCGTTATATCCCTATTCTTCCAAGGGCCTTTAGGCCCTGAGGTACATGGTTGCGCGGATGAGAGCGGCGCCACAAGGGACCAAACCGAGGTACCTCCGGGGCTAAAGCCCAGCTTTCAACGAATGCCGCTGGACGCGGGCCTTGAAGGCCCGCTCTACCCGGACACAGAAATTCCGGAACCGCTTTAGATTTCCTTCCCCTCGATTTCACTTCCTGAAGTAGTAGGTAAAACTCGCGCTGATATACGACTTTAGCGGGACACCAACTATGCGCTCGAAGGGCGCCAGATCGTTGGGAAGCGCGAGCACCTCCGTAGTCTGGCCGGTGTAGCCTTTCGCGATCAGGAAGTTAGCCGCGATGGACATAGTTTCCTCGCGGAATGGCTTCAGCACCGCGCCGCGAAACTCAGTGACTGGCACTCCCGTGAAGCCATCGCCCAGAGGCTTGGCCCTGACATACTCGATCTCGCCGCGCACCCACAAGCCAAAAGGCAGATGTTTGTACGATCCGACTGTGTCCCAGATGAATCGTGGGGCCTCGGGAATCGGCTCGCCCGTCTGGGCGTCGCGAGCGTCGGCCTGTGCGTAGGAGATGTAAACCGCACCGTGGGTGAAGTTTCTTTGCGCCGACACAGTCAGGACCTTATTCACGGAAGGACCCACGACTTCCTGCAAACCGGTGTCGGGATCGATCTTCGCCAACTCCTGCGAGTTGGAGATACGCCGCAGCGTGACATAAAACTGCGTTTGCTTGAGGACCTTGGAGATTACGAGCTGATAAGCGCGCGAAGGCGAGAGTAAAGTTGGGATGTCGCTGCCGCTGCCGATGCGGGGATCTTCGGTGTGAAACGCTTCGCCGTAGCTGAAGGCCACTGTCGGAAGATACCAGCGGTCGGGAGGAAGCGCCGTCAGCGTTCCTTTGGGGAGAGTCAGGGTGGCCGGCTTGTCGACGGAATTTTGCGGGTTGAGGATGTCCTGGTTATCCATCCAGACTGCTTCCTGGCGAACGCCGAGGTTGTAATGAAAGTATTTCCCGACCGGGCCGTCGATCGAGATGAAAGGCTCGACGAAGGACAACGTCAGGTTGTTGCTGGTCACGGGCTGGAAGACGCTGTGGTCGTCGGCACGCTTCAAGTCCAGATTGCGGGGCGCGTCGCGCCGCAGATCAACGCCCGCCAGCAGCGCAAGCCAGCGACGAACGCTCTGGATGTACATGGCTTCGCCACCGAAGATGTTGCGGGTTTCGCTCTGCTGAATGAGACCGTCCCCGAAATTGGAGCGCAGGGTGAGCGCGTAGTTACGATAGAAGCCAGAGAAGGAGAACTGCTTCTGCTCGCTGAGCTTCCACGTGTCAGTGACCACGGCGAGAAATGTATGAGTGGTATCCAGTTGCCGATTATCGATGGTGTCGCCGGGAACCGGAACACTGATCGGAATTAATCCCGGGACATAAGAGAAGCCGTAGTAGCCGATGCCGAATAGCGTCAGCTGATGGTTGCCGAGATTGAACTGGCGCAGTCCATTGAGCTTGTATTGCCGGCGATGCTCCAGGCGCTCGAGGAATCCGTTGCCGAACGACAACTCTGCCGCGAGCCACGCATTGGTGTCAGGGTTTTTGGGGTTCCACCCGGCCATGAGGTCGAGGTCGCGATAATCTCCGGTGAGTTGCACAAAGCTGGGAGCTCGCCATCGGGGAACGTAAGAAGCCGCCAGGTCAACGGAGTTATTGCCTTCGCGGACATTGAAGGCCCCGCCATCTACGGTAACTGCTTCGATAATTGGCGGGATCAGGAAATTGGGATCGGTATAGCCGTTGCCATGGGCGTTGGCAGGAAGGTTGTTTGGGTAGAGAAAGTTGCCGATCTGAAAGAACTGAGCGATCGGCTCCCCGTGATCGCCGGCAACACCTGGCGCGAAGTACTGCGGCGCTTTTATTCCTCCCGAGGCAGTCTCGATGGGCAAGCCCGGGATGGAGATTGGTGCCCCTGGCCGGCCGGGGTTCGCGTCCAGCACCTGGTCGTGAATGACGACACTTTGAGCCGGGTCGGGGGTCAGGGTCGACCGCGACGAAGCTACCACTGTAACGGACTGCTGCACGGAGACAATCTGCGCGAATTGCAGAGTCACCTCCTGGGACTGAACAGCACCCACACCGACCGTGAGATTCACCGCCACAAACGATGGGGACTCAGCCGTGAGCTGATATTGCCCCGGATCCACTTCCTTGAAATTGAAGTTGCCTTCCTCATCGGTGGTGTTTTCGCGGATGACCGTCCCGCCGGCATTTCGAAGCTTTACCTTGGCGCCGGCAACGGGCGCGCCCTTTGGGTCGAGGACGCGCCCTCCGAGCGAGCAAGACTCTGCCTTCGCTACGGTCCATGCCATGCAGACAATGGCAAAGGTAAAGATTGCGATGGGGATTCTCACTTTGTCACCCGTAGTGACCGCTATCTTGCAATGTTGGGATCTGCTTGGAGCTTAGCCAGGGTAGCTCCCGCTTGTTCCGAGCCCAAGGTATTTAGTTCAGCAGCTTGCCGCAAATATCGTTCTGCGGCCGGCTTGTCTCCTGTTTTTAGGGCGATTTCGCCGGCATGACCAAACATCTTCGCGTTGCGAATCCCCACTGCCAGCGCCATCTCCATCTGCTTGCGTGCCTCAGCGTATTGACCGTTACTGTAAAGCGCCCACGCGTAGGCATCAAGCGTGAAGGTATCGTGCCGTCGCGCTATCTCGCGCTTGGCGACCTCCAGCGCTTTAGCTGGTTCATTGGCATGGTCGGCGTAGTAGAAGATCAGTTCGTGGTTCGAGTTGTCGCCTTGGTTGGTCTCCAGCAGCGACTTCTGCTCGAACCCTGTAAACGCCTTCTTTGCCTCACCGGTCCGTCCGGCCAACTGCAGCGCCTCTGCCAGATCGTAAAGGTTTTCGGCGTGCGGTGCGGCCTCGTAACGCTCTTGCAGCAGCTCGACGGCCTCACCATAGCGCTTCTGCTGAATTCTTACTTTGGCAAGATTGCCGAGAGCGTAGTGGTATCCGGGAAACATGACCAGGGCCTGGCGCAGGAGCTTCTCGGACTTGTCGAGATTTCCAATCGCCAGATTGAGGTGTGCCATCTGCGTCAGGATCCATGCGGCATCCTCCACTTGCGTGGGAGGAGTTGACTGGAAGGCCATGTTCATAAGGTCGAGCGCGCCTTCAATGTCACCAAAAAGTTCACGCAGGTAGGCGGCACGCGTTACTCCCGGCAGATTTCCGGTGCGCAGATCGAGCATCCGCTGGCACGCGGCTTCGGCGTCTTTGTAGTTGCCGAGCTCCACGTTGGCATCGGTGAGGAAGCCATAGACCATTACGTCGTCGGGCATTCGTTTGTTGAGCTTTGTGGCTTCCTGCAGCGCTGCCGCAAACTCGTGCTTGCCCAGTAGCAGCCACACGTGAATCCGCTCTCCGTCGAAGTTGGCAGGAGAAATTTCGAAGGACTTCTGCAACGCCGCTTCGGCCTCGGTGTAGAGCTTAACGTCCGAGGTCTCGCGGGCCCGGCGCGACAGCGCCAATGCCAGAGCGTTGTAGGCTTCGTAGTTCTTCGGGTTCTTGTCAATCAGCTTCCTGGCCACCGCCGTACTCTGCTGGGCTGGAGAAAGTTTGGGTTCAGCGGTTGCCGTTGTCTGAGCGAAAGCCGCAGCTACGCTCACGATCATCAGTACCAGAGCAGCAAGTTTCTTCATGACACTCCTCATCTTTACATCTCTCGGAAAAAAGTCCGTGGCCGCCCTCTAGCCAATGATGGCAGCCACGGAGGAGATTTAGTTAATCGGGCAGACGCCACCGGGCTGGCCGCTGCAACCTACCTGACCAGGACCAATGTGGTGACTGTCGCGACCGCTGTGAGCCGGCTGTACGTATGGGAAGGTGGCGCCGTAACCCGAATCGTTGATGTTGACGCCATCACCGATGCGAGTCCCGTATTTCACGGGATCCACCAGGATGCCGCCAACGGCGCGGGAGGCGATGTCCACCGCGTCGTCAATCAGGCGGCGTCCGTTGGGGAAGCCGGCATTGTCGCCCACCAAAAAGCCCAGACGTTTTTGCTGGTCCACTGGAGTCGCCGGGATACCAGTGTTCAGCCGCAGCAGGTCGGCAACCGGACCGGTGTCGTTGGGCCCGCAACCGGGGCAGATGGGAGGCTCGTACTGGACCAGTAGAAGCAGGTCATTACGAGGAGGAGGAGGTACCGGAATGCCAAGCGACGCAAACAGCTGCGCCAGCAGCGGGTCGAGAACAAAATTGGCGAATTGCGAATCATTCACCGGATCGCTGATGCTGAACGTGTCCTTGGACCCCGTCCCGATGATCAGCTCGTTGATCAGCGGATTGCCTTCCCGTTGGACTTGCACAAACGGAAGCGCGTTGGGATCGCGGCGAACCGACAGCTTCTGGCGCGAAGTAGCGCCGTAGGTGCCGATTACCGCGTCCGGGTCGTTGGCCATGTGTTTCTTGCCGTCTCTGGTCAGCATGGTGATAGGGACTTCCAGCACGATGGAGTTGACGTTGAAGCCAGCGACGGCGTCGGAAGCGAAGTTGTCCTTGTCGTCGTTGTCTTCCTGTTCGCTCATGACTCCGCCCACTCCCATGCGGAAGTTCAGCGAGTCAAAAGCTGCGCCCAAGTCGATGTAGAACGGATCGTCCACGGTTCCTGCGAACACCTTGACACCATTGCCCAGGTCGTAGATCGCTTGCGGGAACAGGGAGTTGTAATCGGGCATGGTGCGCGGACCCACGTTAGTGGGCAGGGCATACAGCGTTTGCCCGTTGTTCAGGACGATGTGCTGCCCGTTCTTCACCATCGTGACGGTATAGTGCTGCCGCAGGCTCAGGCCTTCAGAGCCAGCGCCGTCAAGCGAGGTAATAGGTGGAATGCTGTAGAGGCCACCGACAAATCCGGTGAACACGTCGGGCAGGCGTATTTCCGTAGTGAAACGGAATTCAAACGTGATGTCTTCCACTCCGTCGCGATTGTTGTCGATCTTCATTTGGTAAAGCACGTTGGGATCGAAGGGAAAGTAGTTGGGACCGTTGGAGGGTTCGAGGAAGGGGTCAACATTGAGTATCATTGTGACCTTGTCGGAATTGTCGTAGCTGACGAACGCATACCAGTCGGTCACGTCCGCAGAGTGGTCCAGCGCGGTGATGGGAGCCTCGCGATGGCTGGACGCAAACAGGCTGGCCGGGACCAGCATGAGCAGGGCCATGGCGAAGGCCGCCAGTATTTTCAGTGGCTTCATGGATTACCTCAGGGAGTGAATTGGTGGACGCAGCCCATCGCTGGCCACCCCGTTCCGACATGGCTACCGGTCATCGCGGGAACGACGGGCTTCGTCTACGAATCGAAGTACGCGCTGGAAGTCAGAATGGATTTATGTTGGTGAAGAACTTGTGGCGTCCTATGTAAGCCACACACTGGTGCTTGACCGATGCGCCTATAATCCTGGTCGGGATGGGGCCATGCCAGAAAATTGATCCTCCCGCAAGGCCAGAACGGTTCCACACCGGAACCGTCTGTTGGGTGCTCCGCACATCAGCCTGCCTAAAGGCGGAGGGGCCATTCGGGGGATCGGGGAAAAGTTCTCCGCGATTCTGTCGCCGAACCATTCCTCCGATTGCGAACTCGGGCCCGTCCCACGATCTGTACGCTGCCGACATCTAAGCGTACGCAACTACCGCACTGACGACGTCGGTGATGGCCAACATGAATGTCATGCCCACCATCACAATTCCCGCAAAAACCTGCGCCTCATTGGTGTCGGCGTTGACATACATGCTTACTGGATAGATCAGGAGGAGCAGGTTCACTAACGTGAGCATGGTCCAGAATTTCGTTTTCTGACGTTCTCGTTTCATTCAGCACCTCAACAACTCACTCAGAACAGGTGCATGTCTCTTGCCAGTCCATTCCGCTTGTAACTTCTGCTTTATCTGTGCCTGCTCGAGTCTGACAATCCCCGTAACGTGCCCTTCTGTGGGCACTTGACCAAATGTGGGCGTCCGCGCAGACCGTACTTCTCGGGTAATCGCTAAGTCAGTGCAGAATGAGCAACAAACAGAGTTCGCGCTCTGGTCACATGAGTGCAGTTGGATACAGATGAAAGAAGGCCGACGAGCAGAAGCTGAAGCCGCTGCTCGCTGCGCCTTAGCCGCTGTACGCAAGGAGGAACAAAAAATGAAGCGGGTTCAAAGCGCCAGCTCAACCCATGCTGTAGTGGCTCAAGCAACCGAGGACCTTACGGAGCGAATTCGTCTGCGTGCTTATGATTTGTACGAGGCGCGCGGGAAGCAAGACGGCCATGAACTTGACGATTGGCTCCTGGCTGAATCTGAGGCAATGGAGGAGATCAAGCACTAGGGACTGCTAAATGTCCCGTCGTGACTCGGCCCGTCCCGAAAATGGCCGGCGGGCCGTTATTGTCTCGACTCAAGAAGTTTGGTCGTAACGTTGGCTTGGCGATAACTTTTCACAACTCGTTGGGAAGGAGAAAACGTCATGAACAACAACAATCAAAGCTGCCGCAAGGCCTTGTGCCTTGACGAGATAGCGGAAATCGCCAAGCAAAACTGCTTTTTTCGGCGCGCAGTTTTCACGGGGCCACACTGCCAATTCGATGTTATGAGCATTCCTCCCGGTGAAGATGTTGGTGAGGAAGCCCATCCGAATACTGATCAACTTCTTGTGGTCGTGAATGGAGAGGGAAAGGCGGTGCTAGAGGGCCAAGAGCGGCCCGCCGATGTGCACAATGTCGTCTTCGTGACGGCCGGCACAGTTCACAACGTGAAGAACACAGGAAATCAAGACCTGAAGCTGTTCACGATCTATGCGCACCCCGAGCATGCAGACGGAACCGTGCACAAGACGAAAGACGAGGCGATGCGGGAAAAGCACGCACATTATGTAATTTAGAGTCACTCGCGTCGGGTATACGCAGCGTACGATTGTGCACCGCACCAGGGTCCGAACTGGTGGATATGTGGCGTTTGAACCGTCCGCTAAAGCGTTCAGCAGATGAAGTGAGTTGCCAAGCATGGCGGAGCGAGGAAATTATGATAAGTCAGATGAAATTGATGGCCATCCTCCTGAGTTTGTTGGCTTTTCTGATTCTCCCAGGCCAGGGAGTTGCACAAAAACAGAGGATCGCTCAAGCAACGGTTCCATTTGAGTTCTGGATTGAAGGCTACCGGCTTCCTGCCGGGGATTACCAAATCGAACCTCTTAAGTCAACGTCATACCTGTTGTTCCGGAGTACCGATGGCAAGATTGTTCAGGGCGCGTATGTTCTTCCCCTTGATGACGACCCAGCGAAAGGGGGCGACTCCAAACTTGTTTTTAGAATTCAGAACGGCACGTATTATCTTTATGGAGGTTGGGGACCATTTGGCAGGCGGGTGTTAACTGGGGAGTCTGCGCGGCCTGTGCCCTCTGGCAATGACAGAGCTGAAGTAGCCATCATCTACCGGTAATTGCACACGAGCCAACAGATGCTGAACAGCGGCGCCAAGGCGGCGGGTTTCACCCTATCTTGCTCTGCCACGATCGTCAGCTCTTCCATTGCCTGGTGACCGCCTCGGGGCGCGTCTCCGAGACCAAGTTCGCCACGCGGGATGATTGTGGCGCGCGTCTTCAGTGCCAGTAGTCTGCAACTTGGAAGCGACCTGATTCTCGGGCCCTTTTCTTGTCTCAGAAGCAGAGCTAATCGCCCACATTCGGGCACTGCCCGCAACAGGGCATGACGGCTGCTGATATTTCCAGCAGTCCCTGCGTCGTTGCAACGAGTTACTGGAGGCCCTCGTTGGCACACCACCTGCAATAACACTTGCGTGATCGATGTCATTCGAGCGGCGACCGTCGGTCCTGCTTGGGGCAAGACGCCGCCATTTAAGGACTGTTGGACCGCCCAGTGAATCAGGAGAGGATCATGAAAAACACATTCCTATCGTTCCTACTCGCGGCCGGAGTCCTGTTTTGTGCTACAGGTATCGCGAAGGCGCAGAACACAGTAACACCACAGCAGAGCGCGACCAGCTACGCCTTGCTCCAGAACGAATACGATGCCGAAGTCACCGCTGAACAGGCTAGCTCAAATGTGCGCATTCTGTCCGGTTGTCTGGACGAGGGCGCTACCGCAAACGAGTACACGCTTTACGGTGAGTTCCCCAATTCCTGGGAACTCAGAAGTGACAGCGTCTACCTCGTAAGTTATGTTGGCGAGACAATCAGGATCACTGTCTTGAAGAAGCCTTCCAGCGACGGGACCTATCTCGTGACTGACGTGTCGTCGGTGATCATGGCGACTTGCGTGCGCTAGGAGTTCACGACCCTTGTGAGTTTCAGTCGTGCCGAGGTTCCGTGAAGCGCAGGAATCCTCGGCGTTTGGGAGGCGCAATGAGATGCATCGCAACAATTGACTACCGCTTTGGCTGTCACCACTGCAACCTGAGCCGCCTTTCTGTCGTAGCTAAAGCGAGCTGGCGCGAAGTTCGTCGCCGAGAATTTGTACGCACTTTAACGTCTTCTAACGTCTCCTTCTACCGCTGATCAGGCATGGGGCCGGGTTCGTTCGTGGCCCCATGCCCCCGCCCTCCCAGGTTAGTTGAGCTGGAAAGTGAGCACGTCGCCTAACCATATTCGGGCAATGCCAAATGTAGGGTAGGTAGGTAGGCTGCGCCAGTTTCTCGGAGTGCTCACAACCCTGTGAAATTGTGGAATGCCGTTATCTTTGCGCCGAACTGGTGCTACCGTATAGGCATGCCGGCAACTGATCTGGACAAGAAGGGCGTAGCCGAGGGAAGATACCAAACCTTGCTTGAAGTGTCCAGCACCATCGCGGCACAGCCCAATGTCGCGACTGTGTTGAAAAGCCTCCGGCGTCTCCTATCGTCGGTGGTTGAGTTCGACGCGATAAGCCTGGCGCTCCTCGATAGTAGCGCACGAACCGTGCGGGTGATCGCATTGGACAAAAACCCCGGAGTCCCGCATTTGGAGGTTGGGGCGCAGGCCAGCATTGAAGGGACCACGATCGGGCAAGTCATCGACCAGCAAGAGCCGGCCTTCGTGCCAGATATGGCCGCTAACCCGCGTGCTATAGCGGGAGCACCGGAACGGTTCAGGGGAACCCAGTACAGCGCCTACTATTTCCCGGTTTCGGTGGGAGGCAAGAAGTTAGGCGTCCTCATCTTCATCAACAGCAAGAAAAAAGATTTCAGCACGGAAGACGTGGAACTCCTAAGCTCGCTGGCTGCTCACGTCGCCGTTGGACTGGAGAGCGCACTCGCCAATGATGCGGCAGCACTATATCAGCACGAGCTCGCCGCCGAACGTGACCGGCTCAAGCTGCTGCTGGAGATCAACAACTGCGTGGTCTCCGAGTTAGAAATAAAGGACCTGTTCCGTTCCGCAGCAGCTTCGCTCCGCCGTTACTTCTCCAGTGATTTCGCGGGCTTCTGGCTCATGGATAGCCAGGCCAAGAACCTCGAATGCTTGCTACTGGACTTCCCCGAAAGCGTGGACGTACTGGACGATGTCCAGGTCGCTCAGATCACCGAGAGAGGAATGGAGAGCATGAGAGCTCGACATTCCGAGATCTGGTCCCTCACGGATATGGAGACCAACCTACCGGTTCCGGTGCTAACGCCTCTGAAAGCCGAGTCCATCTCCTCGATGATGGTGGTGCCTCTAGCTACCTCAACCGGACCTCTTGGTGTTATTGCGTTAGGAACCCGGCGGCCGAACAGTTTCGTGCGGCGGGACCTTGACTTGCTGTCGCAGATCAGCACGCAAATCTCGTTAGCTGTTGACAACGCGCTTGCGTACGGGAGGTTAACTGCCTCGAAAGATCGTCTTGAGGAAGAGCGCCTGTACCTGGAATCGGAAATCCGCTCGGAATACAACTTCGAAAATATCGTCGGGAAAAGTCCTGCATTGCGCAAGGTGCTGGATCAGATTGCTATCGTCGCTCCAACCGACTCCACAGCGCTCCTCCGTGGGGAAACTGGGACGGGGAAGGAATTGGTGGCCCGCGCCATTCACAGCCTCAGCCCAAGAAAAGACCGCACCTTTGTGAGGCTCAACTGCGCGGCCATTCCATCAGGATTGGTTGAAAGCGAGTTGTTTGGGCATGAAAAAGGCGCTTTCACCGGCGCACTCATGCAGAAGAAAGGGCGATTCGAACTCGCCGATCAGGGGACGCTTTTTCTCGACGAGATCGGGGATATCAGCCTCGAACTTCAGCCGAAGTTATTGCGCGCGCTGCAGGAACAAGAGTTTGAGCGACTCGGCAGCACAAAAACGATTCACGTCAACGTTCGGTTGATCGCAGCCACACATCGCGACCTAGGGGACATGATCGCCAAGGGTCAATTCCGGGAAGACCTGTTCTACAGGCTAAATGTCTTTCCCGTCGAGGTTCCGCCGCTGCGGGAACGTCGTGAGGATATACCGCTTCTGGTCCACTACTTCGTTTCGCACCTCGCCACGCGCATGCGGAAGCGCATTAGATCGATTCCCAAAGCTGCCATGGACGCTCTGACTGCGGCCCCATGGCCGGGGAATATTCGGGAACTGGAAAACTTCATCGAACGTGCTGTCATTCTTACGCAAGGCGACGAACTGAATGTTCCCACCTCTGAGCTGCAGAGGTCGGCAGGGCGAGGCAGCCCTTCCGCTTCCGCCTCCACATTCCACGATGCCGAGCGCCAAACCATTATTGATGCTCTGAAGGCCGCTTCTGGGAGGATCGCGGGCAAAGACGGAGCGGCGGAGCGCCTCGGCTTGAAGCGCACAACGCTGCAGAACAAGATGCGCAAGCTCAACGTCACCAAGCACGATTACTAGACCCGAACGCCGTTGAGACCTTATCTGGGCACTATGCCTTTCCACGGGCACCCCCGCGTGCCCTCTAGCGGTCCCCGTTGTGGTAAATCCATCCCCCACAACAACCTCCCCCTAGCCCACGTTTGGCAACTCGTGTGCGTATACCCACTGTGCACAGAGCAAAGGAGTCGAACGACATGCTGACGCTTCTCGATTTTCTCTTCGGATGTCACCACCCGAAACTGAGCCGGGTTTTCACAATCGGGCGAAAAACCTATCGTGTCTGTTGCGACTGCGGAGCGACTTTCAATTACTCGCTGGACGCAATGAGAATGGAAAGCCGGCTATATAGTCGTCCAACCGCTGCATTTCAGCCGAGTCCTCGACCCAACACCGCCTAGTTGCGTGGCGCCCGGGCTACGGATGTTCCGCAACCTCCCCGTTTCTGTCCTGCCGTGTGCTGATTTAGTCACCCCGAGTTTCGATCCGGAGTGCGGCCATCCAGGATCGGTTCGCAACCTATCTCTTCGCCGAACTGCCTTCTGCCAGCAACGTGGCAATTGCCCGCATTAAGGCAGATCGGATTCTAGCTTCATACCTTCTGCCCTTTCTCTTCAACAACTTGTTGAGATTCGCGTCTGGCACGCCAGCTGCACTATTCGTGATGTCGGGACCAAGGCCCGGCACGAATGGAGACCAGAGATGTTGCGAATGGAATTCCATGAGCTTCCAGACAGTATGACGATGCGGATGGAGGGTCGGTTCGTCGGCGATTTTGCAGAACATGCCCGAATGTTGGTTGCACGCTCCAAAGTTCCTTCCAGCTTAGTCGTCGATTTGTCTGAGGTCAGCTTCATCGACGCGACCGGCGAAGAGGTCCTGGTGTGGTTCAAGGAAGTTGGGGTGAAGTTCGTCGCTGATTCCGCCTATTCCGGAGACGTGTGCGATCGCCTGCAGTTGCCGCTTGTGAATGGCTCATCGAGCGATACCCAAGTGGGTCGCGCCTTTGTTCATAGGCGTTCACACGTGGACAGGACGCGCGATTGCGACGATCTTTTGCGGCGCGACGCATTTACCCGATTGCTTGGACGATCAAGAAAGAGAGGCCAACAGTGAACACGGCATCAGCAAGTGAGAAGGGCTTCAGGATTAATTGCATGTCCCGTACACTCCACCGGTTTCTGGTTATGCTCAGTTGCGCAGGTTTCCTCGCCGCTCCGGTCGCGTCCCGTGGGGCGGAGTTGAAGGAAGAGACCCTGAAGACCTGGGATGGGTACATCCAGGCGGCAGATTCGCAGATGCGCGACCGCCTCCAGGGTTCCTTTCTCTGGGTTGACGAAGATCCTGACCGCCTGCGCCGCGTTCGCGGAGGTGAGATACTGGTCTCTCCCGTCGGCCGGCAAATCCCGAAGCCCGTGCCCTCCGGCTTGATCCACGATTGGATAGGGGTAGTCTTCATCCCCAACACCACGCTGGAAGACGTTTTGTCCGCGGTTCGCGATTATGGCGACTACAAGGAGTTTTACAAGCCCACGGTGGTTGATTCCAAGATGCTCGGCACTGACGGAGCCTGCGACAAGTACTGGATGCGGGTGGTAAATAAGGAGACCGTAGCCGAGACTGCGCTCGACCTCGAATACCAAACCTCCTACTTCCAGACCGACGAACGGCGTTGGTACAACAGCACGCACACCACGCGCGTGCAGGAAATCCGGCATTACGGAAAGCCTAACGAGCAGGAACTTCCGCCGAACCAAGGCAGTGGCTACATCTGGCGCCTCTACAGCCTGGCCAGGTTCGAAGAGAGAGATGGCGGCGTCTATGTTGAGTTGGAAGCGATTGCCCTGAGCCGCGACATCCCGGTTGCGCTGCGCTGGGTAGTCAATCCCATCGTGCGCCGCGTCTCCAGGAACTCCATGCTCATCTCTCTCCAACAGATGGAGGAAGCGGTGCGTGCAACCCAAGCCGCGAACCGCAAAGCGAAACCCTCGACTGTTGCCGCCAACCGTTATCGAGGCGCAGTAGCCTCTGAGGTAAGGATCGCGAACCACCTTGCTCCACGCGAGAAACCTTGACCGCCAGGTCGCTGTGAAGTCGCTAGCGCTACCGAAAATCGCTTGGGTGGCTATTTTCGGTAGTGTCTCAGTTTCCAAACTGAGACACTACCGACAGACTTTGGTCCGCTGACAAGCGGCAGCGAGAATGCTACATTAGCTGGCAGATAAGCAGCGCAAGAACTGAACGGGACCATACGGTCTGACGCTGTGCGGCTACGAAAGTGGAAAATGACTTCACGCCGATCTCTTCTGCTTCGCTTTAGATGGCCGCGCACAACCCTTGTGCTAGTAGGCCATTATCTCGCTTGTATATTGTTTCTGGCAGGCGCGGCCCACGCCCTCGATCCGAACAAACACCTCACCCAGTACATGCATACGTCCTGGCGGATACAAAACGGCTCTCTGCCGTCGGGCATGTACCACATTACGCAGACCTCTGACGGGTTTCTATGGCTGTTGTCTCTTCCCGGCGGTATCTACAGGTTTGATGGCGTCCAGGTGTTGCCGTGGGCTTTGCCGGCCGGCATTTCGAGCAAAGTAGCGGTCAATATCTATGCCGACCACGATGGGCTCTGGGTACTGGGACCGGGAGATCTCTACAGGGTGAAAAATGGGCTTGTCACTTCTCGCTTCGAGTTAGACGGGGAAATGTTTCAAGGCTTCGACGAAGATCGAGACGGATCTCTGTGGGTTTTGCGACGCAATCCCGACGCGCCGCTTTGTAGTGTCAGCAATACCCTGAAGTGCTTGGGTAAGGCGGATGGAATACCGATCTCCTCGTTTAGGGCTTTATTGTCGGATGGCAACGGCGGGTTTTGGCTCGGGGGAGACAACGCCCTTGTTCACTGGCATGCCGGCGTTTCGGAGATGCACCGGAGTCAGGGGATTCAGAGCTTGGCGCGTGGCCCTGATGGAACGGTATGGGTGGGGGAGGGTGCGGGTGGAGGACTGAAGGAGTTGAAGGACGGCGTGGTGGAACCGTTCGTTACCCCTACTTTTGACGGAAGAAAGTTCGACATCGGCATTCTGATGTTCGACCGTGATGGCATTCTTTGGGTCGGCACCGTAGGGAAGGGACTCTTTAGAATCCACGGAGATGTGGTAGACCATTACGACCATACCAATGGCTTGTCCGGCGATTCCGTATGGGCGCTTTTTGAAGACCGCGAAGGCATCGTCTGGGCGGGAACGACAAGCGGAATAGACAGCTTCCGCGATTCAGTGGTCGCCACGTTCTCGCCGACAGAAGGGTTGCCTAAGGACCTGGCCGCAGGCATTCTGGCAAGCAGAGACGGCAGTATATGGGTAGCAAATGCCGGATCGCTCGATCACATTGTCAACGGAAGCGTCTCGTCTATTCGATCGGGTAAGGGCCTTCCCGGTGAGCAAGTAACCTCGATGCTCGAAGACCGAGCCGGGAACCTGTGGGTGGGAGTGGAAGACGCACTATATCTATTCAAAGATGGGCGATTCCGGCGCATTCCCGAACCCGATCACCAGCCACTCGGCATGGTGGTGTCACTTACCGAAGACATAGATGGGAACATCTGGGCGGCTTGTAAAGGGAAGCCGCGAAAGCTCGTGCGTATCCGCAATTTCCAAATACGTGAGGTCATACCCGCAGCGGAGTTTCCGCCCGCCACTCTCGCGGCAGACCCACATGGAGGAATCTGGATTGGGACTCGAGATGGACAGATCGTGCTGTTCCGCAACGGAGTTGTGGAAACGAAATTTCCGCTCAACCCGGGAGGCTATCCCGTTACCTACCGGATAATCCCACAGGGCGATGGGTCCGTGCTAACGAGCTCGGAGAATGGATTAGTCGGATGGCGACAGGGTAAAGTGCAGCGGATGACAACGAACAACGGTCTGCCCTGCAACGAAGTCATCACCTTTATCGAGGACAAGGCGAAAGGATGGTGGCTCTACACACGCTGCGGCGTAGTGCAGCTAGCCGATTCCGAACTGCAGCGATGGTGGGCCAACCCGGATGCGGTCTTGCCGACCCGGGTCTATGACCGGTTCGACGGCGCGCAACCGAATCTAGGGTCGTTCAGCCTGGCCGCAACCACTCCCGACGGTCGCGTCTGGTTTGCCAACGGACTTGTGGTTCAGGTGATTGACCCGTCCCGGCTCCCGAAGGCGGCTCCGGCGGCACCGACCCAGATCGAGTCGGTCGTGGTGGACCGAAAGCAATTCGCGGCAACCCCAAACCTGAAAATTCCGCCGCGACCCCGCGATCTACAAATTGACTACACCTCCCCTACCTTTCTGATTCCGCAGCAAGTGACATTTCGCTACCGGCTCGACGGCTATGACCGCGATTGGCACGAGGCCGGTACGCGCCGGCAGGCTTTCTACACGGACTTGTCTCCCGGCAGGTACACCTTCCGTGTGATCGCTGCGAACAGTGACGGAGTGTGGGACGACACCCCTGCAACGCTGGATTTCTCCGTCAAACCCGCGTACTACCAGACAGACTGGTTTCGCGCCCTGTGCGCGGTCTTCTTTCTGGCGCTGCTTTGGGCGGCCTACCAGTGGCGCGTGCGGCAATTGCGTCATCAGTTCGAGATGACCTTGGACGCGCGCGTCAGCGAGCGCACACGGATTGCCCGGGAGCTCCACGATACTCTGCTGCAAAGCTTCCACGGTTTGCTGCTACGATTTCAAACTGTTTCCCACCTGCTGCCGGAGCGTCCGGTCGAAGCCAAAGAGAAGCTCGACGGCACGATTGATCAGGCGGCTGAGGCGATCACGGAAGGCCGGGATGCGGTACAGGGATTGCGCGATTCCACAGTCCAAGGCAACGACCTCGCGCTGGCGATAAGTACCCTGGGAGAAGAACTTGCAACTGACCCAACCAACGACCGAACTGCATTCCGTGTAGCCGTTGAAGGCCACAGCCGAAATCTCCATCCCATCCTTCGTGATGAGACTTATAAGATTGCAGCCGAGGCGCTGCGGAACGCCTTTCGGCACGCCCAGGGACGGCAGGTCGAGGTTGAAATCCGCTATGATAACGAGCAATTCCGATTGCGCGTGCGGGACGATGGAAAAGGCATTGATCCGGCGGTTCTCTCACGTCAGAGCAGTGAGGGACATTACGGCTTGCCTGGCATGCGGGAACGCGCCACACTTATCGGGGGTAGGTTAACGGTGTGGAGCGAAGGCGATGCAGGTACCGAAGTGGAACTGTGCGTTCCCGCCGACATCGCATACGCGAAAACTAGAGGACGTCCCTGGTTCTCGCGAGCGTTTGCCGCGAAAGAAGGATGAAGCACAGGTCATGAGCGCCGACACCTCGCGAATTCGAATTCTCACGGTTGACGACCATCCCCTGGTGCGTCAAGGGATCGCCGGTCTGCTGGAAGTACAGCCGGACATGACACTAGTTGCTGAAGCGTCTACCGGCCGCGAGGCCATCCAGCAATTCCGCACGCACCACCCCGACATTACGCTGATGGACTTGCAGATGCCGGAGATGAACGGTATCGACGCCCTCATCGCTATCCGAAATGAATTTCCCAACGCAAGAGTCATCGTGCTGACGACCTACACGGGCGATGTGCAAATTGCGCGTGCGCTCAAGGCCGGAGCTCAGGCCTACCTGCTCAAGAATACGTTACACAAAGAATTGCTGGAGACGATCCGTGCAGTGCATGCCGGGAAGAAGGCGCTTTCTCCAGAGGCCTCGTATCAAGTCGCTGAGCATGCGACGGACGACGCCCTGACGCCGGCTGAAATCGCTGTGTTGCGACTGATCGCAGCCGGCAATGCCAACAAACAAATTGCCGATCAGCTCTCCATCACGGAAGAAACCGTCAAGAGTCGCGTTAAGTCCATCCTGTCGAAATTGGGCGCTAACGATCGAACGCACGCCGCAACGATCGGCCTGAAGAGAGGAATCATCGAGCTGTAGTTTTCCACGAGTCTATCCCCCGCGCACCCCTACAAATCCCTAAAGAGTGACGCTCATGGCCCTTTTTGGGGTTTCGATATGTTTCCACAATGTGACAAACTAGCGACGACTAGAGGGATGCGTATGCGACGCCTATATTCCACATTCGCCGGCGGTTGGCCGGGCACAGGCTTGCTTCTCCTGCGCCTGGTTGGCGGATCCGCACTGATTGTGCGCGCCAGCGCGGCTCTGTCGAGCCATCCCCCGATTAACACCGGGATAACCTGCGCATTTCTGGCGCTATCCGGTCTTCTTCTGATCCCCGGACTGTGGACTCCCATCGTTGGCACATTAGTTGTTTTGATCGAAGTCTGGCAGTTGCTGGCGCTGCGTACCGATGTTTGGATCCTTCTTTTGCTGGGAACCATTGCCGGCGCTCTCGCAATGTTAGGACCGGGTTTGTGGTCGGTCGATGCTCGCCTATTTGGCTGGAAGCGCGTGCAAGCTCCGCCTCGAAAGAGTAGTTCTCTCTCTCGTTAAGATCCCTACAAAGATCCCCAAAACCCAAATTTCGCGGCCCGGAAGAGGCTGCTTTCCGCCTCCCAGGAGTTTGCGATTTGCCCCTATCTGGGGCTGTTTCCAAACGTCACACGGTGGATAATGCGTTCATTAACGGAACCTAAAGGCTCTAAGTCAAAGTTCAAACCAAGGCGTTGAACGAGAGGCAAGGAGGGCAGTATGGGGTACGCGGGTGTTGCGCTCACAGACGGGAGAGGGCTCGCAGGGGCAAGCTTTCCCGAAACGATAAAGCTCGAAGACCAGTTGTTTCCAGAATCAGAGATGAGTAAGTACTCTTTCGAAGGCGTAATTGGCCAGAGCCCAGCGATTCAGAAGGTGCTGGAGCAAGTTCGCATCGTTGCGCCTACGGACGCCACCGTCCTGCTTTACGGGGAGACGGGCACCGGCAAGGAGTTGGTTGCACGCGCCATTCACAACCTAAGTTCCCGACGCTGGTGTAGCTTTGTGCGCATGAACTGCGCCGCTATTCCCTCTGGATTGCTGGAGAGCGAGTTGTTTGGGCACGAGAAGGGAGCCTTTACCGGAGCCCTGATGCAAAGAAAGGGAAGATTCGAACTAGCCGACCGGGGCTCGCTCTTTCTGGATGAGATCGGTGACATCAGCCTGGAGCTACAGCCGAAATTGTTGCGGGCTCTGCAGGAGCAAGAGTTCGAACGCCTGGGAAGCGCCAAGACAATCCAAGTCAACGTGCGCATCATCGCGGCAACCCACCGCGACCTCGGGACCATGATCCAGGAGAAAACGTTCCGGGAGGATCTTTTCTATCGATTGAACGTCTTCCCGATTGCGATCCCGCCTCTCCGGGAACGCCGCGAAGATATTCCGCTGCTGGTGAACTATTTTGTTTCGAAGCTATCAGAACGAATGAGCAAGAGGATTAGGTCGATATCACATCAAGCAATGCAAGTTCTGAGCAGCCATGCTTGGAGAGGGAATGTCCGGGAACTAGCGAACTTTATCGAACGATCTGTCATTCTTACACGTGGCGATGAGTTAGAACTGCCCATTGGGGAGCTGCAGCACTCTTGTCGAGACGGCTTGTTTCCAGCGGAGCGGACCTCTCTCTTTCGGGAGGCGGAGTCCAGTGTAATCATCGAGGCCTTGAGATCTGCCTCTGGACGCATTGCGGGCAAGGGGGGAGCCGCCGAACTCCTGGGACTAAAGCGTACGACCCTGCAACACAAGATTCGCCGGCTTGGTATCACAAAAGCGGACTGCCTGCAGTGATCAGACAGAACGCCCGGGCGCCCTGTGGGGCGCCCCGAAGATGCACGGCTCTTTAACCCGCCGGAACCAAAGAATAGATCAATGACGAAGACGAAGGACTGAGGCAAAATGATGGCTGAGATCCCAAGTCGCCTATCTGATGCGCCGGGCCAACGAACACGGTACCCTTAGGGCAAACCCTATCTACGACGCTGCAATCCTGGTTTTGATCGTCAGGGGCCGCCGATGAACAGCGGCGCGGTCCAGTTCGGCGACGCTCGGGGAGTCGTTCAAAATCGGCAACTGCAGGCGATCGCAGACGTCCGCGGAATAGGCTGAATCGGCGACGAACTTCACCCCAACTTCCTTAAACCACACCAAAACCTCTTCGCCGGTTGCGTCGTCGAAGGTGACGTCGGACAAGTCGGCGACGAAACTGGAAGGAACCTTGGAGCGTGCAACCAACATTCGTGCATGCTCTGCAAAATCGCCCACGAAGCGACCTTCCATCCGCATCGCAAAGCTGTCTGGTAGCTCATGGAAATCCATTCGCAACATCTCTGTTCTCCGTTCCTGCCCGGGGCGTTCGTGCCGACCACGAATAGTGCAGATTGCGTGCCAGATTGTGACTTGCGACAAGTTATTGAAACGCATGGCGATAAGGTATGACGATGGGATCCGATCTGCCCTAATGCGGGCGATTGCCACAATTTGGCAAGAAGCACAGGAGATAGTGGCAGATTCGCTGTCAATATGCGCCTGCCCTAAAGTTCTTGGTCCCACTTCAGGCCCGACAATTCCCGACATACTGCCGTGCCCGTTCGGGGGCAATGCCCGAATGTGGGCAGGGTTCTCCAGAACCGACTAAACCTTATGCAGTTGCAAGGAAAGGAATTATGCCGATCGGGCTTTGGCGATGAGAATGCATCTCCACAAGCGTGGAGCTGAGAACATGAACATCCAACCGGTAACAAAGAGCACTTCATTAGACCCATCGTCCTGTTCCTATAGGGAATCCAACCTGCAGAGTGTGCGGCGCGCCATGGGCCGCTTCGTCGAAGTAGCGGCCCTATGTTTTGGCCTGCTATCTGCTGAACCGTCTTTCTGCCAAGCTACAACCGCGGTACCGCAAGGCGGCGCGGGGCACGCAGACCAGGCTATCTGCGTGGTCCTCAAGCGCACGGGAACTGTCGATCGTGTTACCCGTCGCGTGCTGTCGTTCGGCATGCGTGGGACACAGTTTGAGTATATCGAAGGCAGATTGCCCGAAGGGTTCCCTTTCCACGGTAAGTTGACAGAGCATGATGTGCGCAACCTGGAAGCGCGTGGTTCCGAGGTAATCGTTCTAAACTCCGACTTCCTACCCGAGGAACTACGGGAGGCCAGAGAGGCTTGTCGAGCGGAAATGCGCAAAACACCAACTCAGGCCAGTACTCAAATCGAGATCGACTCTAATCCGCTCGGAACTGACATCGAGCTTGACGGGAACTACATTGGCAGCACGCCGTCAACAGTGAAAGTTTCCTCGGGAGAGCACACTGTCAGGCTCACGAAAAATGGCTATGAGCCATGGGAGCGGAGGATAACGACACTCGCCGGCGGTCTGACCATCTCGCCGGAGTTGGAACCAGTAACGCCAACTCCAAATAGATTCGTAGAAAACAGGAACTTCGACGGCCAAGTTGCTCCACCAATTCAGAAGGGGGACGATGAGAAACACTTTGATTCGAACCAGGTGGTACCCACTTTATTGCGCGTTGATTAAGACGGGAAATCCGTCTCAGGCCATGGAGTGCGTATGGACGCGTTGTGGGCTGTCGAATCTGCTTCTACGATCTCAACTCTCGACACAGCATTTCTGATCGCGACCTGAAAATGCATCGGCTTATCCAACTTTTGCAATGGCATGTGCCTTGCCAACTACGAAAGGGACAAACCTTGAGAGGCTCTCGAATTGGCTTCGCAGTTGCGGTGGCGATTGCGTTAGCAGTTCCTGCGCGCCTGCCCGCACAAGGCATGCAGGCAGCAGAACTGAAAATGGGCGGCATTATCGGTACCGTTACGGATATAAACGGCGATCCGATCCCCAACGCGACCGTTCTTCTCAAGCGAACTGATAGCAATGATAGCCGCGCGGTTGTAACGCCCGAAAACGGATTTTTCGAGTTTCACGACCTCCAACCAGGAGTTTCCTACGAGATCAGCGTCAGTGCCAAGGATTTTGCGGACTGGACATTGCCCAGCATTGCGCTCGAACCAGGCCAGGCCAAAATCGTTACCGACATTCAACTTCGGATTGCAACGGCGCTTACGCAGGTCCAAGTCACTTACGATCCAGTGCAAGTGGCGACTGAGCAGCTCAAGGTCGAGGAAAAACAGCGCGTGTTTGGGATTATTCCGAACTTCTATGTTTCCTATGAAACCGATCCTGCGCCCCTCACTAGCAAGATGAAATTCGCGCTTGCCCTCAAGGTCGCTACCGATCCGGCTACCGCTATTGGTGTCGGCATAGTTTCTGCCGCCCGACAGGCAGGGGACAGTCTGAATTATGGACAGGGCTGGGACGCGTACGGTCAGCGGGTTGGTGCAACTGCCGCGGATGGTTTCACGGACATCATGATCGGCGGCGCCATACTGCCATCGCTGTTGCACCAAGACCCGCGGTACTTCTATCAGGGGACAGGTACGACCAGCTCGCGAATTCGACATGCGGTGTTTAGTGCCTTTGTCACCAGGGGTGACGACGGAAAGTCAGAACCGAACTACTCCACGATGGGCGGAGATCTGGCATCGGCCGCGATCTCGAACCTTTACTTTCCGAGCTCGAATCGCGGCGCTGGGCTGGTGCTCGGGAACTTCGCGCTAGGCACAGCTGAACGCATCGCCGCCAATCTGGCTCAGGAATTCCTTTTGGCCAAGTTCACTCGAAGGGGAGCCCATGGGAAGTAAAGCACCCCCGCGGGAGAAAGTCACGGTCCGCATCGCGAGCGACAGTCCATGCAGCCGACGTTTTGATTCATACCCGCCTGCAACCCTCCCCGAAGTGCTCCCACCATCCGGCCCGGGCTGCAAGGCCCGGGCTCTCGCCCATTCCGGTCGTTCGTGCGCCAAGAAGCGAATGCCTATAGCACGCTGCCACTAATCAGAATGGAGTCAAAGACAAATGGTGCCCCTTAAGTACATCCTCGGTGATGTACGCATCCGACCACCATCAGCGGTGTCGAGTGCAATTACGTTTGACATCTACGAGGATCCCGCTGCATCTTCTGCTCTCCTCACGACGGACAACGGCCATGTATGACAACATCTACGCGCGGAATCGGTTCGACAGCTCAGCACAGAACTGCTTCGAGGTCATCTGCCCACATAAGGGCAGCGGAAGTTGGCAGCGATCCCGCGTTGACGCGCCTTTTCAACGACTTCCTCACAATTTCGTTTGGTACGCGAACTGCCTTACCGATAGCATGTAATCACGAAGCGCCGCCACACTGGAGAACATTAACAGAGTGTTGGCAACCGTAAGGAGATCCAACGTTAGCGGAGTTTGTGAACAGGAATCATGAACACGATCCCGGTAACTAAACATTTGAGTGATTGCAGAGAGCGAAGGGCAGCGATTGTGAAGGCATTGGCCGCATTCCTTGGCGACAGACAGAACTTTTTGTTCTTGTGCCTTCTTTTCGTTGTGCCCATCTTGGGCCTCACCGGATGCGACCGTAGCCGGGCTGGAATTAAGCTGCCGGACACGGAAGTCCTGGTTGCATCTGCCCTTCAGCAAGATGTGCCCGTGCACAACGAATGGGTGGCGACACTAGATGGTTACGTGAACGCCGAGATCCGGCCCCAGGTTTCAGGCTACATCATCAGCCAGGATTACAAGGAAGGTTCCGTCGTCCGCAAAGGCCAGGTGCTGTTCGAAATCGATCCCCGACCGTTCCAGGCAGCCCTTGACCGTGCCAAGGGAGAACTTGCCCAGGCCCAGGCGCAACTGGGGAAGAGCACGATCGATGTTGAACGCGATACACCTCTAGCAGCACAAAAAGCAGTGTCCAAGGAGAAGCTGGACACCGAGATCCAGGCCAAACTTGCTGCCGAGGCCGCAGTCGCATCGGCCAAGGCGGCGGTGGAAAGGGCCGATCTCGATCTTGGGTGGACCAAGGTCACCTCGCTGGTCGATGGCGTTGCGGGAATTGCCGAAATTCAGATGGGAAACCTGGTGGGTCCTTCCGTGCGCCTGACCTCAGTTTCACAGGTCGATCCCATCAAGGTTTACTTCCCCGTCAGTGAACAGGAGTATCTGCGGGCGAAGCACCTTACATCCAGCGGGCAGCCAATGGAATTGTTCGACACCTCACCGGAACTGATCCTGGCAGATGGAACCTTGTATCCGCGCCGGGGCAAGATTCTGCTGACCGACCGGCAAGTAGACACCAACACCGGCACGATTCGTCTCGTCGCAGCATTCCCGAACCCCGGCAACATTCTGCGTCCAGGCCAGTATGGGCGTGTGCGGATCCAGACCAGCTTCAAGAAGGACGCGCTCCTGGTGCCGCAAAGCGCGGTCAAGGAAATTCAGGGAGGCTACCAAGTCGCCCTTCTCGGCAAAGACAACAGAGCGATTATTCGTCCCGTCAAGGCAGGCGAGAAGACAGGGACGATGTGGGTGATTGACGAAGGGTTGAATCCCGGCGACCAAGTCATCGTGCAGGGAGTGGAGAAGGTGAAAGATGGCACTCCGGTCGTTCCCAGACCCGCGAAAATTCAGGGGGAGGGTCGCTAAGTCATGTCTAAATTTTTCATTAACCGTCCGATCGTCGCCATTGTCATCTCGATCCTGATGGTCATCGTTGGCGCGATTACGATCACCAATCTTCCGGTCGCGCAGTTTCCGGATATCGCTCCCCCAGAAATACGAGTGTGGGCTCTATATCCGGGTGCCGATGCCGAGACTATGGAGAAAGCCGTAGCCACGCCCATGGAGCAGCAGATCAATGGCGTGGACAACATGGATTACATGTACTCGCTGAACTCCACCAACAACTCGAGCACAGCGTTGCTGGTCGATTTTGATCTCAAAACTGACCCCAACATGGACCTGATCCTCACCCAATCACGCCAGGCATTGGCGATTGGTCAGCTTCCTCCCGAGGTCAGCCAGATCGGTATCGACATCAAGAAGTCCTTGACCTCGCCGATGATGCTGATCGCGTTGTCTTCGCCCAAGGGCACTCACGATGCGAAGTGGCTGTCGAACTACGGCTACATCAATCTGAAGGAGCCGATCGCGCGCTCTTACGGTGTAGGTCTGACCCAGATCTACGGCATAGGGGAGTACGCGATGCGCATCTGGGTAAAGCCCGATCGACTGGCGAAGCTGGGCGTCACCGTCAATGAGGTCGTCAATGCAGTGAAATCGCAGAACACGGTGAATCCTGCTGGGCAGGTTGGCGCCGAGCCGAGCGTAGCAGGCCAGCCCTTCACTTACGCGATACGTGCGCAGGGTCGGCTTAAAACGCCGGAAGAGTTTGGCGACATTATTGTCCGCGAAGGGGCTGACGGCGGCGTGGTGCGCGTGAGGGACGTCGCTACTGTCGACTTGGGGTCCCAAGACTACAACTGGGTAGGCCGGCTCAACGGCCAGCCCGCCGCGCTCATTGCTGTCTATCAGTTGCCCGGCTCCAACGCTGTGGAGGCGGCGAAGGGCGTGCGGAAGCTCATGACCAAAATGAAGGAGAGCTTCCCGGCGGACCTGGATTACGCCGTAACGCTGGACACAACGGATGCTGTAAGAGCCGGCATGCAGGAGATCGTCATGACTCTTGCGATCGCCTTCGTGCTGGTCATCCTTGTTGTGTACCTCTTCCTGCAAGACTGGCGTGCGACGCTCATTCCAATGCTGGCCGTTCCTGTTTCGCTGGTGGCCACCTTTATCGTTTTCCCGTTCTTCGGCTTCTCCGTTAATACGCTTTCACTATTCGGCTTAGTGCTGGCGATCGGTCTAGTGGTGGACGACGCCATTGTCGTAGTCGAAGGCATACAGCGGCACATTGAAGAAGGTCTGGCTCCGAAGGACGCGGCTCGAAAGGCGATGGAGGAGCTGACCGGCCCCGTGGTTGGTATCGCACTGGTCCTCTCGGCTGTGTTCGTGCCAACGGTATTCATCCCCGGGATTACCGGCCGGCTGTATCAGCAATTTGCGTTGACGATCGCGATCTCGGTGATTGTGTCAGCGTTCAACGCGTTGACGTTAAGCCCGGCGCTTGGAGGATTGTTGCTCCGGCCTAAGAAAGAGACTCATGGGCCGCTTGCCAGGTTCTTCGGCTGGTTCAATCGCGTGTTTAACAAGGGCACAAATTTCTACTTGCGGATGTCGAGCGGCCTGATTCGAAAGAGCGTCGTGGCTGTGGTGGCGCTCGCAGGTTTTGCGGTTGCCGGAATCTTCTTGGCAAAGGTGCTGCCGTCAAGCTTCCTGCCGGACGAGGACCAGGGATACATGTACATCCAGATGCAACTGCCCGAAGCCTCTTCCATTCAGAGCACGTCGGAAGCAGCCCGAGTGGTGGAAGACGTCCTGAAATCGACACCCGGCGTCAAGTATTGCACCTCGTCTATCGGATTCAGTCTGCTTAGTCTCACCCGCAGCAGCTACAACGCGTTCTTTTGGGTGACGCTGCAGCCATGGGAAGACCGCAAACAAATCGAGGAACAGTACCAGGTAATCAAGGCGAAGTTGAATTTGAAACTCATCACCCTTCCGCAAGGAACGGTCTTCGCCTTCTCTCCACCGGCAATTGCGGGAGTCGGCACTTCGGGCGGATTCCAGTTTGTCCTTGAAGACCGCTCAGGGAAGGAATCTGAATTCCTCGTAGACAACCTGAACAAGTTCCTGGACGCGGCTCGCAAACGGCCTGAGATCGGAATGATCACCACAACGTACATACCGAGCACGCCGCAAAAGTACGTGTACGTAGACAAAGAGAAGGTGCTGAAGCAGGGCGTCAATCTCAGCGACGTCTATACCACCCTTCAGGCTTTCATGGGCGGACAGTTCGTCAATTACTTCAACCAATTCGGCCGTGCCTGGCAAGTGTATGTAGCGGCGGAAGCGCCATACCGCGCCGATCTTGACAACGTGGGACAGTTCTACGTACGCAGCGCCCGCGGGGAGATGGTACCGCTGTCGGCGCTGACTCGATTCGAGTCGCGTTACGGCCCGGAATTCAAGATGCGCTACAACGAATATTCAGCAGCGCAGATTATCGGGAGCGCCGCGCCGGGCTACAGCTCAGAGCAGGCCTCCGCTGCATTGGAAGAGGTCTTCCACCAGACGATGCCGTCTGAGATGGGTTTCGATTACATGGGCATGTCCCGGCAGGAACAGAAAGCGCGCGAAGGCATTCCATCGTGGGTCGTCTTTGCGATCTCGCTGCTGTTCGTCTTCCTCATTCTTGCGGCGCTGTACGAAAGCTGGTCACTGCCGTTCGGCGTATTGCTGAGCACGCCGGTCGCGGTGTTTGGAGCATTCGGACTATTGTGGCTGCGCCGCACCGTACTCGGCATGATCTTCCCCGCGTTCATGGTGCAAATCGACAACGATGTGTACTCGCAGATCGGGCTTGTGATGTTGATCGGCCTGGCGGCGAAGAACGCCATTCTGATCGTCGAGTTCGCGAAGGCCGAATATGAAAGCGGCAAGCCACTGGTGGACGCCGCACTGGCGGGAGCCAAACTTAGGCTGCGGCCCATCCTGATGACTTCTTTCGCATTCATTCTGGGTTGCGTGCCCTTGTTCGTCGCCACCGGCGCAGGTTCCGTGGGCCGGCAAATCATGGGTACTACCGTGATCGGCGGAATGTTGGCGGCGACGGGCATCGCCATCTTCATCATCCCGGCGCTGTACGTCATCGTGGAACGTCTGTCGAGTATAGGGAAGCATGAACCAGAGCCGCTTCCCGCGTTATCGCAGCCGCGTGTTGTGGAGGGTGACTAAATGACCAAACTGAGCGCACTCCTAACTGTGATCCTCCTGACAGCGGGTTGCACGGTCGGTCCCAACTACAAGCGGCCGAGCGTGGATGTCCCTGGTGGGTACCGTGGCGCGGCGCCATCGCCGGAAGCGCTTTCGGCTGCGGATAAATCCAACGACGACCAGCGCCGGCAGTCGTCTGCGCAGCCTGAACCGCAGTCGCTCGCAGACGAGAAATGGTGGGACGTTTTCCAGGACAAGCAGTTGCAGGAGCTCATCCGTACCGCGCTCCAGAACAACTATGACGTGAAGATTGCGGCAGCGCGCATCCTCAAGGCCCAGGCGCAATTAGGTATTACGCGTGCCGACCAACTGCCCACGCTTTCCGCCGGAGCCGCCGGCATCAACGCGGACATCCCCCAAACAAAACTTACTCCGAACACGGATACCAGCTTCAATGTGGCCATGGCGAATTTGAATTGGCAACTGGACTTCTGGGGCAAGTACCGCCGTGCAACACAAGCGGCTCGCGCAAACCTGCTTGCAGCGCGCTGGGCGCGGGAATATGTCATCTCGACGCTGGTGAGTAATGTCGCAGCATCGTACTTTCAGCTTCGTGCTCTGGATCTGCAACTGGAGATTTCGAAGCGAACGCTGGCTGCTCGTCAAGAATCGCTCAAACTGACGCAGACCCGGGCGAATGGCGGCGCCGCGACGATGATTGATGTGCGTCAGGCGGAGCAGTTGGTAGCCACAGCCGCCGAAAACATACCCGACCTGGAACGTCGCATTGAGCAGCAGGAAAACTACATTAGTACCTTGCTCGGAAACAACCCAGGTCCCGTTGCGCGCAGCTTGCCGCTGATCCAACAGCCGCATGCGCCCGAGGTGCCGGCCGGGCTCCCTTCAAGCCTGCTGGAGAGGCGACCCGATATTCGCCAGGCGGAGGAGGAGCTTGTCGCGGCCAACGCATACATCGGCGTCGCCAAGGCCGCCTATTACCCAAACATTTCGTTGACCGCGAACGCCGGATACGCCAGCTCGGCACTTTCCAGCCTGTTCACTGGACCGGCGGGACTCTGGGCATTCGGTGGCACGCTCATGCAGCCCATATTCTCCGGCGGAAGGATCAAGTCCGGCGTGAAGTATAGCGAAGCACAACAGCAGGAGATGCTGCTGGTATACAGGCAGACCATTCAGCAGGCTTTCCGCGGCGTCTCGGACTCGCTGGTCGCGTACCGTAAGGACCGCGAGTTCCGCGAATATCAACAGCAGCTGACAGACGCCGCTCAGGATGCAGCGCGGTTGTCTGAGATGCGATATCAGGGTGGGGCGACGGATTACTTGGAGGTGCTGACCAACGAGACCAATGCTTTCAACGCGGAACTGGGCCTGGCGCAGGCTCAGCTAAATGAGCTGGTGGGACTCGTCGACATCTACAGAAACCTTGGTGGAGGCTGGCAAATGTAAACCTGCCAGGACGAGATTTGGCCTCACCTGCGTTGGTGGCGCCCTGCACTCGACACCGGCCGCAATTGACTTAAGACGCAATGGATAGGAGTTAAGAAAATGATCCGTAAGTTTATAGTGCTCACGATTACGTTTACTATGCTGTCGCCCCTCTGCCGCGCTCAAGATCAGCAGCCGAGCCTTGACTCCGTCATCGAGGTATTCAGGGCCGACATGCAGGCAGATCGGACAACCATCATCGCCCAAGCGATGAACCTCAGCGACAAGGACGCTGCCGCATTCTGGCCGATCTACCGGAAATACGAGTACGAACGGTCCATGCTGGACGATGGCCGCGTAGCCGTCATCAAGGAATACGCCGAGAGGTATTCAGCCCTGAGCGATACCGACGCCAAAGCGATGGCAGAAAAAATGTTCGACTGCGAATCTCGTATCGCAGAGTTGAAGAAAACGTATTTCAAGAAGTTCAACAATGTGCTTCCGGCGCCTACGGTCACGAAGTTCTTTCAACTAGACCATCGCATCGACTTGCTTGTGGATGTGAAAGTGGAGTCTTCTCTTCCTCCGCTTTTTCAACCACAGGCCGCCGAGCAGGAAAGTAGCGCGCAAGCGCTGTCTCAGCAGTGAAATGCTCTGGCAGATTCGATCACATTGTCATCTAGGAGGTACTCAATGGCCCGCATCACGAAGCGCACGTCCTTGGTAATTTTGGCACCGCTAATACTGATCGCGATGGCGACGGCGCAAACGGAGCGCCCGCGACTCACACTGTCCGTCCAAGGCTATCTTGGAGACGCGCCTGTCGTTCAATTACAAGGCCGTTCGTACGTGGAAATGCAGGACCTGGCGCGAATCACAAATGGCTCACTCACCTTTGAGAAGGACCGAATCATCTTGGCGGTGCCTGGTTGCGACGGTTCGAAGACGGACGGCGCCGACGCTGCCAAATCAGGATTCTCTCGTTCCTTTATGAGAGCGGCGATCGAGGCAATGGCCTCAATTAGAGAGTGGGGCGGGATATTGCAGGCCACCGTGCAAGATCGGTATCCCGTGGAAAATGCAATGACAGGAAACACTATTGTCGCGTACCAAGAACGAGCTGCGGAGAAGGTCGCATTAGCCTCAGCGGCCGCGTCGAATGACTCTGACAACCGAGGCCTCGAGTTGCTGAGGAACGAGTTCAACAGCGTACAAGCCTGGACTGACCGATTTCTTAAAGCGCGAAAGTCTATGACTGCGGAATATATGACATTGTCGGACACTCCCTTCCAAGAGGATGACCAGGCCCAGAAGATCTTGCAGTGCGGTCAGTTCCTGGCGCAGATGTTTCCTGGTGGTAGCTTCCAGGACAGCGCGGCATGCCGTTGATTTTGCTGAAAGGGAATAACTAATGACAACACGCGTGCCGTATGTTTGTTGTAAAGCGCGGATCCTCGAAAAGATGGGCCGCGCGACGCAGAGTTCGGTATGAATGCAATTGTCGAATTCGTTCTGAAGCATGGCTATGAAGTCCTGTTCGCGGCTGGGGCGCTCGCGCGGCAAACGTTGCAAGCAGACGCGCGAAGCGACTCGCCGACGAGATTGGAAAGAACCGAGCAAATGTTAACGCAACATACTAAAAGGAGAAGTACGATGTGGCAAAAATCTCGAAGCTGGGCGGCAAAGTTTGGTCCTGCATTGGTCCTGGCGCTCGTCGCGTGCTCCGTGACATACGCGCAGGACGTGAGAACCAACTATATGCCAGGAACTGATTTTTCAAAATACCACACCTATGCATGGGTCAACGACGTCCAAGGCGTACCCGCGGTAGGTGGCCATCCCGACCAGATACTGGACACCCAAGTCAAGGAGGCGATCGATTCACAAATGGCGACCAAGGGCTTCACCAAGGTCGTGGACGGCGCTAAAGCCGACTTACTCCTTGGCTACCAGCTCGCGATCGATCAGAAGAAGCAGGTGAACGGGTTCGCGGAAGGCTGGGGCGGCTGGGGCGGTTGGGGCCCGTGGGGGGGCGGCCTCAATTCATTTTCGGCGACTACTTCAACCATTAACATTGGGACTTTCGTTGTTGGCATGTATGATCCTGCCGCAAAGAAGCTCGTTTGGATAGGTGCTGCCCAACATGCGGTTGAGCCCAGCAAGAAACAGGAGAAAAACCAGCAAAGGCTCAATAAGGGAGCGCAAAAACTGCTGAAGGACTTCCCTCCGGGAAACAGTAAATAGACACTCCGACTCTGCCGAACGCAGAGAACGGGACCAACTCACGGTAACCATGTCGGATTCCAGAGAAGCAGTGCCGCAAAGCCGCTCCCAGTGCCGACCACCCGGCGTAGCTTTCCCAGCATCGAACTGCTGTTCTTTGATCGGGCTGGCGACACGCTGCCCGCATACCGGCAGCGGCCACATTCGGGCAAGCGGTTAGATATTTGTCGGACACATCCACCGACATATGTCCCTTTTGTACATAGGTTTACGTGACAGTCCTGGCTTGGCAATCGAGCTGCTTTATGGAGAGGTGGAGGCCAGATGATGAACTCCTGCTCTTACCAATCTCCCCCGACCCAGGATAATGGGCTCTTCCGTTACGCGACGGGCGACGAAGTTCATAAAGCTTTCCGCGAGCACAAGGAAGAGCTGGCATGGCTGGCGGTTTTTCTCACCGCGAACGCAGAGCTTGCCGAGGTCTGCGTGGTGGACGCGTGTGCGGTTGCGGTTACCCCGAACGATCTCTGCGTACAGTGGCTTGAGCGTTGGACGCGGCGCTGTACGATCCGGTCGGCAGTCGAGATGCAACAGTCGCGCATATCGCTCCTCGCTTCCGCTTATGAG
>Ga0074045_10000603_pt1 | contig 35042 bp, 35 predicted proteins | sample BogForMeECP23OM2_FD_94442 | JGI IMG/M metagenome (GOLD analysis project Ga0074045, IMG submission 94442) | Bog forest soil microbial communities from Calvert Island, British Columbia, Canada - Bog Forest MetaG ECP23OM2 | ecosystem: Environmental > Terrestrial > Soil > Wetlands ...
CATCAGGAGGTAGAATCGATCGATCTCGTCCTCCATCGGGCCAAGTGGCTGGAGCTCGGCGCGGACCCCGCCGCCCAGGACGGACCGACAGGTCTCGAGCTCGGAGTGCAGTATGCGGACGACCTGGCTCATGAGGCGGTGGAACTGGTACTTGCCGGGGTCGACGAAGTTCTGTACTTCGACCCCGCCCGATTCCTCCTCGACGACCGTCATGCCGAGGACGTGAGCGACGGTACGTCGGATCTCTTGGCGCTGCTCGGGCGTGAGTCCGGAGCGGGAGGTCACTAGGATCTGGTCCTGGCCGGTGATGTACGCTCCGATCAGGAGACGGGCTAGGAGCTTCGGAGGCGCCCCGCTCGCGTCGATCCGAAGGAGCTTCTGGCGCCGCTCCGAAGGGGCCTCCGCGTTCGCAGGACTGACCTCGAGCCGTCCTCCCCCGAGGTCGCGGAACCGGAGGGTATCCCCCGTCTGGAGATTCATCGAGTCGGTCCACGCCTTCGGGAGGGTGATGGAGAGCGACGAGGAGCCCGTCCGTTGCACCCGTCGGGTGAACCCGGGCGCGGGGGACCCTCCTTCCCCATGTTCCTTCCGGACCCGGGGCATCAAAACCGCATCGTCTTGGGCTCATTAACGGTCTGCCCGGCCATCTCTGTGCGTCCGAGTCCCCTTCCCGCTCTCCTTACTCTCCTTACCGAAGGGACCGCCCCCGCATCACTACCCCGGCGGTTCCCCTTCTCCAGAGGCAGCCGATGCAGAGCGGAGAAGGATTGCGAGTATTCGACAGAGCGAACTGGCAGCGAAGGACCCGACCTCCAGCCTGGTTCCAGCGGGCGGAGATCGAGAAGCGGTCCGAGCGGCCCGCCGACCCCAAGCCCACGGAGGTGTCGTGACCATGGCGTTCATCGATTTCCTGGCCCTCCAAGAAGGTCTCCTCCTGATCGCCACCGCAATCTTGGGGTTCGTGGCGATCTCGGTCTGGTTCGCGATGCGCCACAACGACGCGGCGGGAGTGACCAACGCGCTGAAGGGCGCCGCGGTTCCGGTCGGCGTCGTGGGCCTGATCGCGACGACCCTCGCGGTATGGGCCGAAACGACGTGGCCGTTCCCAGCCATCCCGGGGACTAAGATGGCGTCCTACAACATCTTCTTCACCGACGTCTACCTGCTCTTCGGATTGACCCTCGTGGTCCTCGCGGTCACGATGGCGTTCCGGCTGAAACTGGCGTATGCGGGCATGTTCGCCTTCGTGGCGGGCGGCATCACGGCGGGGTACGGCTGGAACGGCTACATCCTCCACTTCACGAACGACCCGCTCGAGACGTTCCTCATGTACCTGGCATTCGCCGGTGTTGGGATCTTCGCGTTCCCGGCGACGGTCATGACGGACCACTTCCTCGCGCACCCCGACGGGACCGCCTTCGCCTTCAGCGTGAGTGCTCCGGTGGCCCGACGCCGCCCCAGCATCCAGAGCGCGAGCCGGGCCGTCCAGCCGGTCGTCCCGGGCGTGGCGCCTGTGGACCCCGAGCCGGCCACCACCTTCGCGGCGAAGTTCCACCTCCCGGCCTACGTCACCGTCTATGCGTGGTTCTTCGTCGGCGTGGTAGGGCTCGCAGGCTACGCAGCGTTCGCGTACCTGCTGGCGACGCTCCCGGGGCACCTCATCGCGGCACCGTAAGAGGATCACGAAGAAGGACCAAGGCTCGGAGAGACGGAAGGACTGACCAACGGCTGCCTCGGGACGGGAGGGGGAAACCTCTCCCGGTGCTCCTCCGGTCGACCCCTCGACCGAGAGCACCGGGGGCGGGAACGAGAGTCCCCCGGACCGTTCCGAGGATTAGGACAAGCAGTCCATGGGAACTTCCGACATCTGGTACGGGGTAGTCACGAGCGGAGCCTCCCGACCGGAGCCCCGGCTCCGAGCATCGGACCACCCGTTCTTCCGCGCGATGAACGCCGGTTGGGTCGCGGCCGTGAGTCGCGGGTCGGTCGACACCGCCTACGAGGTCGGCGAGTATCTCGTCCGGGAGGGCGAGCTCGCGGACCGATTCCACCTAATCTTCCACGGCAAGGTCGCCGTGGAGGTCGGCCAAGCGAAGGGGGCCCGTCGGACGGTCCAATCCATCGGGGCGGGGGCGGTTCTCGGCTGGTCGTGGATCAGCCCCCCCTATCTCTGGCAGTTCGACGCTCGTGCCGTCCAGGAAACGAGGGTCGTCTCGCTCGACACGTCGATTCTCCGCCGCGCGCTGGAATCCCAGCCGGTCGAAGGCTATCGCTTCCTCCAACGGCTCTTGTCGGTCATCGGGCAGCGCCTCGAGAACGCCCGGATCCAGCTGCTTGAGGTCCAGGACCTTTAGCCGGCGCCCGGACTCGGGAGAGGCCTTATCTTGGAGCCGGGCGGTTCGGGTTTGTGCGACTGCTCATCGTGGACGACGACAGTCGTTCCCGCCGGGCTCTGTCCGAGCTCCTCGTCCAGCTGGGCCACACGACCGTCGCGACCGCGTCCCCCCGAGAGGGACTCGACCGCCTCGAGGGAGAGCCGTTCGACCTGGTCTTCGCGGAACTTCGGACCCCGCGAGGCGATGCCATGAAACTTCTTAGGACCGTTCGCCGGCGCTGGCCGAGAACCCACGTCGCCGTGCTCGCGGGCTCCGCGGACGTGGACGACGCGGTCAAGTCGATGGGAGTCGGAACGATCACTTCCGTACGCGAACCGATCGATAAGGACCGGGTCCATGCCGTTCTCGAATGGGTGGAGGATGAGCTGGCTCTTCCGGAGGGGTCCCGAAGACCGAGCTTGGTCCCCGCGGCGCACCGCGCGACGACCGGGCTGATGTCCCTCCGACCCGCGCCGCTCGCCGCCCACGAACTGGGCGAAGGACGACTCGAGCCCACGATCCTCGAAGGTCGGGTTCAGAAGGTGTTGCGTATCGACGCGACCGGGGCCCCCCCGAACCTGCTCGCCCGCCTCCTCGTGGGGAGCTACATCACGGGACAGGACCAGGTGCTCGTCACCGCCCGGAACGGGCTCACGACCGCGCAGCGGAAGGAGATCCACCGACTCGTCGACCGGATTCTCGGTATGACCGTGGTCGGGGACACCCCGGAGGCAGTGGAGATCCAGAACTTCATCGACCCCGGTAAGTACGAGCTTCGCCGTCTGCTCCATCGGGTCGTCCAGATGCTTCGGACCGAGCTCGAAGCGTGCGGCGCCGCCCTCTCGGGTAACGAAGCTCCCGAGTTCCAACTCATCGAGACCATCGAGGAAGAGATCGACCGGTTCTACCTGCTGATGGTTCGCCAACTCCTGCTCTCCTCCGACAATCCTCGGATCGCCCGGAACATCGACGTCGAGAGCCACCACTACCAGATCGGCTACCGGCTGGTCGCGAAGGTGCTCGAGGTCACCGGCGACCTGGTCCATGGAATCGGGACCGAGCTCGAGGGGAACCTCCCCGGGCTTCGACGCTTGCCTCGGACCCTCATCCGGGAGCTCGTGACCCGGATCGAGCGGCTCGAGCTCCTCCTGACCCGCACCATGGACGCGTTCGACCGCCTCTCCGTCGTGGAGGCGAACGCGACGCTCAACGTGATCGGGGAGATCCTCCCCCAGGACGCCGGGTTCGGGCAGGCGATCTGTCGGCGCATTCCGAATCGGAAGGTCGCCGTGGCGGCCCAACGGATCGCCTACAACCTGGACATGGCGCTCGAGATGTTGATTATCGTCAATGAGGTCACGATCAACCGGAGCGTCGAGCCGGAGACGGTGGCGCGCACCGGGCTTCGGGTCCCCACGAGTTCCGTCGGGTCCTCCTCCCGGAAGGCTTCCCACCGGTCGAGTGGGGGACCGCCGACCGCCCATCGCCGCCGGGCGGGATCCGGTGCCTGAGCCCTCGAACCGCCTACATTTCTTCTCCTTCCGGCACGCCCGTCCGGCCTGACTTACCCCGTCCACGGAAACCGGGGACCGCTCGAACGATCGAGGGGACGGGCTTATCGAACGGGGGATCTATCTCGATGAGAGGGGTTCCGTCCGTGCCCAGATCACATTGGATCGATGCCATCGAGGGGATCGCCTGCATCGCCTTCATTGCCGCCGGCTTCGCGGTTTACGGAGTCTGCAACGGAGGCGACTCCCTGATCCTGTTCGGTGTGGCGACCGCGTTCCTGGGCGCCTTGCTGTTCCGCACCGGAGCGTGGGCCACGGTCATCCCCTTCGCGATTCTCTCCTTCATCCTCATCGCGGGAGGATGGTACGGAGCGACTATTGCCGGCTGTTCGCTGTAGACGTAGGTACCCACTCGCCTCCGACGGCCCGCCCTCGTGGGCCCCCGCCGTAACGACCCAAGAACGGCTCGTCCGAAGAGCCTATTCGGCAAGGTAGGGTGAGGATGACCATGTCGGCGGGTGCTCCCCCGAAAACCTTTGTCTCCGACCTCCGGCCCGGACGCGTCGCTACGTTCGAGGCGACCGTCGTAAAGCTCGAGCCCGTCCGGGAGGTCGAGCAGCGGGTGGGGGGCCGGAAGAAGGTCCGGAACGGGCTCCTCACGGACGGAACGGGTGAGATCTCGCTCGTGCTCTGGGGCGACGAGGTAGAGATGGTTGCCGAGGGCGACAAGGTCCGGATCGTCGAGGGGTGGGTAAAGGACTACAAAGGCCGGCCGCAGGTCTCCCTCGGAAGGACGGGAAAGATCGAGAAGACCTGACGGCCGGACCCCGCAAGCGGGAGCACGATTCGATCCGGTCGGCGCCTGAGCCCAGGCCCGTGACGGTCTTCGGGGTCGCGGTCCGCCACGGCGGCGTCCCCCGCCCGACCGAGGAAAGCTCCTAATCAGGGTCCCCGCTTCCTACGGCCGTGCGTCGCAGAGCCGACCCCCTCACCCGAGAACAGCATCGGAAGGTTGCCGCGGACCTGTTCAACTACACCTGGTCGCTCCTGGACCTGAAAGGGCGCAGCCAGGAGGAGGTCGACGAGATGCTCCACGCCGCCCACGCCTCGCGCTACCACTGGGGCCACTCGGGAACACCCCTCAACCACTCGATAGGCGAGTGGCAGGTGTCCCGCGTCTACGCAATCCTGGGGCGGGCCGAGCCGGCCCTGTACCACGGCCGTCGAGCCCTAGAGATCGCCCGCCGGAACCGGTTGGGCCGCTTCCATCTCGCCTACGCGTACGAAGCCCTGGCGCGCGCGGCCTCGGTGGCCGGGGAGCGTCGCGCCCGGGACCGCTACCTCCGAGAGGCTCGTCGGATCGGCACGGGAGTCCGCGACCGGGACGATCGGAGAATGCTGCTGGAAGACCTGGAAACGATCCCCTGAGCTGGGGGTCCACGGACACAGCCCCTCGTCCCAGGTCCCTTCCCGGAGGCGAGCGAGCGCAGGAATCTCGGGCCGGGGCGAGCTCTGGGCCCCGGCTTTGCGCTCACGTGGGGGAGCGATGAAGGAACTCGGTCGGTGCGCGTCGAACGAGGTCGTCGAGCAGGGCTGTGAAATCCCGCATGACGGGGACCCCGTGGCCCGGAAGCAGGACCTCCACGTCGAGCTCCCGGAGACGAGTTAGGGAACGAACCGCTTGGTCGAGGTTCGCGGCATACTTCGCCGCGGGCAGCGTGAGCCGCCCGTCCCGTTCGACCACGGAATCCCCCGAGAAGAGGATCTTGCGAGCCGGATGGTAGAAGGCCACCTCACCCGGGGTGTGGCCCGGGGCATGGACAACGCGGAGCGGTCCGACCTGGTCCCCGTCCTTCAACGTGAGGGCGACCGGGGCGGGACGGACCCGGGCGAAGAGCCGCATCAGCAGAGGCATCGAGGGCTTCGCCCGTCCGTCCACGAAGGCGGCGTCGTCGGCGTGACAGGCGAGAGGCGCCGACATGTTCTGGAGGAGGTACGCTGCCCCTCCCATGTGGTCCAGGTGATGATGGGTCAGGAGCACCTTCCCCACGCGCGCCAGAGGGACATTGGCGTTCTGGAAGGCCCGAACGATCGGTTTCGCATTTCGGCGGAAGCCGGTGTCGATGAGGTAGGTCTCATCCCCCTGTTGGAACGTGTAGCTGTTCACGAACCCGCCGGGGATCCGACCGACCCCGTCGACGACCGGGACCCCCACGGCAGGCGTGGGCATCACCAGTTGCGCAGGGCCTGGGCCACTTGCTTTCGCTCGGCCTTCGTCTGATGGCGAGGAGCGTTCCGGGTGTAGCCGGGGCAGGCGCACGCCCGGCAACGGTTGTCCGACCCGTGCAACCGCCGCTGGTGCAGGCAGCCCGGGGTCTCACATTCCGTCGTCATTCGGTCCCCTCGCCTGCATCGACCACGTCCTTTACTCACCCGGGTCGAACACTAAAGGACAATGCTGCCTAGCGACCCCGCGTTCTTCCGAGGACGGGGGCGACTCCTTCGTTCCGAGCCGGGGTTCCCGGTCGCTCCGACGCGGACCCGCTACGAGCGTCCTCCGAGTGGAGCTCGTGGACGTAGCGGCCGCCGCGCATCAGCGAGACCACGGCGGCCACCCCCGTCAGGACGGCCGAGATCGCGAAGGCGAGGTCGATCCCTTTGAGGAAGGCGGGTGCCACCGCGTTCGGGAAGAACGTCTTCGACTCGAGCACGGCCGTGGCTGCTTGGCTGAAGGTCCCGGGCGGGAACTGCACGATGTACACGCTCATCGGATTCTTGCCGAGAAACGCCCCAAAGAGGGCTCCCGTGGGGTTGGACGCGACCATGTTCGAGAGCGCCGTGGCGGGGGATCCCGTGACCCCGTTCGCGGCCAGGGCGCTGGAGACCGACCCCGAGAGTCCATTCGCGAGCCCGACGAGGACGATCGTGAAGAAGACCGCCATGGAAAGCTGCATTCCCGCGTTCTGGAGCGTTGCCCGCATCCCCGACGCGGCTCCCCGATGTTCGGCCGGTACCGAGTTCATGATCGCCGCAGTGTTGGGAGCGGCGAACATTCCCATGCCACAGCCCTGAACGAAGAGGATGACTCCCATCTCCCAGTACTCGAAGTTGTACGGCAGGAACAGGAGGAAGACGAAGGTCGCCGCGCTGATGCCCATTCCGGCGCTCGCGAGGTACCGAGCTCCGAACCGGTCCGATAACCAGCCGCTCAACGGCCCCAGGACGACAAAGCCGCCCAGCATCGGCATCATGTAGACGCCGGCCCAGAACGGCGTCTCCGCGAACGAGTAGCCGTGGAGGGGTAGCCAGATCCCCTGGAACCAGATGATCATCATGAACATCACGCCCCCGCGCGCGATGGACCCGAGGAGTCCGGCAAGGTTCCCTGCGGCGAACGCGCGGATCCGGAAGAGCTCGAGACGGAACATCGGGTCCGGGACGCGCGTCTCGATGAACAGGAACGCGACCAGAAGCGCGAGGCCCCCCGCAATTCCCCCCCACACCCACGGGCTCGACCAACCCATGCTCTGGCCTCCGTAGGGCAGGAGGCCATAGGTCGCCGCGACCAGGAGGACCGTGAGCCCGATTCCGAACGTGGAGTTCCCGAGATAATCTATCCGCTGGCCCTTGCGGAGCTCGGTGACGTCGTGGAGCTTGTAGTAGGCCCAGATGGTCCCGCCGACCGAGACCGGGACGCTCACGAGGAAGATCACGCGCCACGACGGCAGGACGACCGATCCGAGGTGAATGTCGCCGATGCCGGCGAGGAGCCCGCCCAGGACCAGGCCGACGACCGACCCACCCATGGCGGAGACCTGGTTGATCCCGAGCGCCTTGCCCCGTTCGTCATGCGGGAAGGCGTCGGTGATGAGCGCCGCGGAATTGGCGAAGAGGAACGCGCCCCCGATTCCCTGGACGACCCGGAACCCGACCAGCTCCCAGGCACCGAGGGTCCCGGTGTTGGGGACCAGGAACAGCATGACGGAACCGACCGCGAAGATGGCGAACCCGAGGTTGTACATCCGGGCGCGCCCCCACATGTCCGAGATTCGGCCGAAGGTGACGAGGAGCGTCGCCGTGACGATCCCATACCCCAGGAGGAGCCAGATGAGGAGAGTGAAGTTGCTCGGGAGGAACGGGTCGACGTTGAGACCGTTGAAGATGACGGGTAGGGAGATCAGAATGATCGTCCCATTGATCGACGCCAGCAGGGCGCCCAACGTGGTGTTCGAAAGGACGGTCCACTTGTACTCCATGGTCACGTCCCTCCGTCGGGGCCATCGACCTGCGCGGGGAGGGCTCGCGTCGCGGCGAGGGAACCGCCCGCGACTGTCCGCAGTTCGTCGGTGGTCATCGTATCGTCCCGGTCACGCTTTACCGTCGATTCGGTCGACCTCGCCGTAAGGAAGAATCGGTCGTCCACCGTCGGTGGGGACCGACTCAACGCCGAGAAATCGCGACGAGGGCGGGCCTAATCTTGAGCGCGTAAGCTGGGATTCACCCACTCCCCACCGAAGAGACGGGGCAGGGAGCGGGTCGGTCCGCGGGACCCACGCGTAGGTTCGTGAGCGCGGATGGGCGGAGCTCGCCGAAGTTAGTCGTCTCGTCGCCGGCGCTTTCGACGATTGTCGTCGTCGTTGGATCGAGGGGGTCCACGCCGGTCTGACCCTCGGAACGGTCGGCCGCCGCGGTCCCCTCCCCGGCTCTGGTAGGGGGGCCGGGACCCGGGTCCGGGGCGATACTCGCGGCGCCCGTACCTCGGTCCTCCGCGATCGCCCCGACCGCCTCCTGGTTGGTCGTCGCGCGGAGGCAACGTGAATCGGTTCCCACACGCCTCGCACTCCCCCACGAGCATGCCGTCATCGCCCGTGGAGAACCGCAGAGGAGCGCCGCACTTCCGGCACGGCCGACCGCGAGGCGCCCCCGCGTCAAACCGCTCGGGTCGTTCCCGCTCCCTTTCGGGCCCAGCGACCTCTCGTTTCGGCACGAAGACGGTCGTGGTCTCGCAATCGCCGCAGACCGCCTCGATCGACCCTCCCTTGCCTTCGCGGAACGATAGCGGGGACCCGCACTCCTCGCACTCCGGTCCTCCTTCGGTTCCCTCGCTCGCCAGCACGGCCTCACCCGAGGGGGCCGCAGGTCCCGACGGGGGAGTGCCTAGGCGTGACGAGACCGTGGTCCCTTCCACGAACGCGAATTCCTTCGCGCACGAGGGGCAGGTTCCGGTGCGCAGGCGGACCTCACGCTGTTCGAAATCCATCGAAGTTCCACATTCCGGGCAGGAGTTGGTCATGGTAGTTCAAAAGTGGAATTCGCTAGCACCACATTACATCCCCCTAGCCCTTTTCGTCGGGTAACCCTGCCCGCAGGTCGAGTCTTCGGGGGGCGTCGAGCGGAGGGTCTTGCGGACGAGAAGTCTCGTCGCGGGATCAGGGGGGATCCTGCCGGACCTCGCCCTGATCTGCCTTCCCCTTCGAAGGACGAGACTGAAAACGCACGAGAGTCGGGCACGGGCTCCCGGTCATCGTGATGGGCCGGAGAAAGTACTTACGGTCGCTTAGGATGGCCGCTTGACAATTCACCTAGGTGAGTGGTTGCTGCTATGGCGGTAGTACTGGACGGGCACTCTCTCCGGGCAGAGGATGTCGTCAAGGTGGCGAGGGGCGGGGAGCCGATATCGATCAGCCAGGACGCGGTCGCTCGCATCAACAAATGCCGCGCCCTCTTGGAGCGCAAGATCGAGGCCAAGGAGATCATGTACGGTGTGAACACCGGGATCGGGGAACTCTCCGAGGTCGTCCTCAACCCCGAGCAGGTGGTGCAGTTCCAACGATACCTCGTCTATTCGCACGTGGCGGGTTGCGGGGACCCGATTGCCGAGGAGGACGCGCGCGCGGCGATGCTCGCCCGCTTGAACACCCACTGCTGGGGTCATTCGGGCATCCGGCACGAGCTCGTGGACCTGATGGTCGAAATGCTCAACCGAGGCGTGAACCCCGTCATGTGCCAGAAGGGGTCGGTCGGTGCTTGCGGGGACCTTTCCCCTATGGCCCAGATGGCGCTCGTCCTCATGGGCGAGGGAGAGGCGTTCTACCGAAGCAAAAGGATGCCGGGCGCTGAGGCGCTGAAGTCGGCCGGGCTCTCCCCGATCGTGTTCAAGGAACGGGACGGGCTCGCGTCGATCAACGGCTCCAACGTGATGACCGCCATGGGCTGCATCGAGCTGGTCGACGCCGAGCGCTGGCTCAAGACCCAGGAGGTCGCGCTAGCGATGACGCTGGAAGCGCTCAACGCCAACATGAAGGCGTACGACCACCGGGTCCATGATGTGCGAGGGTACCCGGGCGCTCAGGCGTGCGCCGAGAACATCCGGAAGATCACGGAAGGCTCCGACCTGCTGAAGCGGCCCGGCAAGAAGGTGCAGGACGCCTACTCCCTGAGGTCCAGCCCGCAGGTCGTGGGGGCGGCCAAGGACGCCCTGGCCTGGACGAGGTACATGCTCGAGATCGAGCTCAACCACGCGGCCGACAACCCCACGTTCTTCCCCGACGAGGAGCTCGTGCTCACCGGGGCCAACTTCCAGGGGACGCCCATGGCCTTCGGCATCGAGGTCATGGGAATGGTGGTCACTACCGTGGGCGTGCTCTCCGAACGAAGGACGAACCGCCTGCTGAACTCCCACCTCTCGGTCGGTCTGCCCGCCTTCCTGACGAAGGGGGCGGGAATGTTCTCGGGGCTCATGCTCTCGCAGTACACCGCTGGGGCCTTGGTCGCGGAGAACCGCGTGCTCTCCCACCCGGCCGCCACGGGTTCCATACCCGCCGCGGCCGACCAGGAGGACTTCGTCTCCATGGGCATGACCTCGGCGATCAAGGCGAGACAGATCATCGAGAACTCCTGGTCGATCGTCGCGATCGAGCTTATGGCCGCCGCCCAGGCCTTCGAGTTCCGTGCGCCGACGAAGCCCTCGAAAGGTTGCGAGGCGGCCTACGAGGTCATCCGGAAGCACGTGAAGAAGCTGGAAGAGGACCGGCCGCTCTACAACGACATCAATACACTGACCAAGGTCGCGCGCTCCGGAGAGCTGCTGGACGCGGTCGAGAAGGTTGTCGGGGCGTTGAAGTAGGTCTCAGTCGCTGGCGACCCCGGCCCGTAGCGGCAGCGCTACAGGGAGATCGCGTAGCGGATGGTGGGGTTGTCGATGTACTCTAGGACCTTGTCGATTCCCTTCTCGAAACCGGTCCTATAGGCGAGCTTCAGGACCTCCTCCAGGGCCCCCCGCTCGATGGAAGCGATGCCCTCAATCGTGGAGGTGACCGGCGTCGCGTGCCGGTCGAAGGAGGCGAGGAACGCCCGGAAGCCCGGAAAGGCGCACTGGAACAGCTGCAGCTGGAGCCGCACGTCAGGAGGAGTCGGGTTCGCGTAGTAGCTCTTCATCTCATAGAACCGGTCGCGACCGTCCCAGTAATCGGGTTGCGCGTAGACCCCGACCCTCTCGTTGATCAGGATCAGCCGGCTCCGGGGCCGGGACAAGCCCATGACCTCGCTCCGGCGGAACGCTTGGAGCACGCCGAAGACCTCCGAGAGCTGCTGCTCCCGATCCTTTGACGTCAACTTAACGTCGGCGTCGGCCAGCTCCCGGTCCAGGACTTCGGTGGCCAGTCGGTTCATCGACGTGAGCGTGGGTCTTCGTGACTGGCTAAACTCGTGGCTGTACCGGGACAACGTCTCGTCGATCGCTTTCCCTACCGCCATGCCGATCTCGTCCTTCTCGGTCACGGGGCGGGGGTAGGCCGCTTGAACGACCTCGTGTGCGGCAACGGTCTTCACTGCCGTCATCGAAGGGATGCCAGGACCACAAGGTCAGTCGACTATTGGGCATATTGGTCCCGTGGGTCCACTCGCGCGAGGGGGCCGGCGCAGTTCAGATGGTGCGTGCTCGCAACGCCGATCTGGTTCGACTTTGGAGGCGACCCAACCGGGAATCTCGAGCGACGGCAAGGACCAACAGGTATAGCCGTCCAACCCCTTACACCCTCGGGGCCGCAACGGTGGCGACACCATCGCCGGACGGCAGAGCCCCTGCGCGTCGGCGGAAGCTCGAGAACGAGCTGCGGGCCAGTCTGGTCTTCTTCTTTGGCGGAGTGATCCTCCTCGGGGCGTGGGGACTGTTTTCGGTCTTCGCCTCCGTTCCAACGGGACCTGGTAGCTCGTTCTGGGCAATCGGTGTGGGAATGGGTTCGGTCCTACTCCTTGTCGGAGGGGCCTGTGCGGGGATCAACTGGGCGCTGCTACGAGGACTCCCGTCGGTTTCCGTAGCCTGACGTTCGTGGCGCTCTCGTGTCTAAGGTTCGACGGTGTGCAATGTGGGTTGCACCTACGCGGACCTACGGTCCCCGACGGATTCGAGGCAGGAACCGTCCCGTCCGAGCAACGTAGGCCCTGTAGGTCTCTCCGAACGCCTCCGGAGATCCGAGGAGCTCCTCTTCCATGTGCGCGCGGTAGACCGCCATACCGACCAGTAGTACCGTGATCACGGCGAGCGGCGGGCTGAGATAGAGGGTGCTCAGTCCGCCGGCCCCCGTGACGATCGCCGTGTACGCCGGGTGACGGATGTAACGGTATGGGCCCTCCTGCGCCAACCGGTGGCCTTCCTGAACCTGTATCGCGGGCGTCATGTGACGCCCCAGGGTTCGTAACGCAGCGAGGAAGAGAAGTCCGCCCGAAATCGCGGCCACGAACCCGAAGACCTGGACCACCGCGGAACCCGGGAAGTCCGGGCTGGCCGGCCAGCGGTAGGCGTAGGCGGGATTGACCAGCACTCCGATCGACCAGAGGACCACGATCAGCGCCCCGCCTACCCACACGACCTCCGTCCATCGTGCGGGAATCCTCTTGGTCACTACGCGGACCGCTCTCCTGGGCAGGTGCTCTAGGCCGTGTCCCAGCAGGAACCCACCGAGGAGCGTTGCGAGAGTGACCCCCGCGAGGATCTGAACGATAAGCAAGCCCAGCACGGACGGGCGTAACAACGGGACGATGATTTACCATGCGCGGCCGCTGGCGCGCGACATCCGCACGGTTCGCCGTCACGACGTGTAATGGTTGTTGCACCCCGGGTCCGGTCGTTCGCGCGGCGCGTCCGGTCAGTGACCGCGTCGGCCTCTTGACTCGGGATCCACACCCACGTGCCGTAGGAGACGCAGATACTCGGTCCTCTTGACCCAAGGCACGTGCAGGTACTTCCGAAGGTAGCTGTCGGGTACCCCTATCCGACGCGCTTCCGCGACGGAGAAGGCGTACGCCTCAATTTCGGTGGGTCGGTCCACGTAGGGAACCCTTCGGCCGGGCCAGATCTGTCGTCCTTGTTTTCGTTGGAGAATGTGCAGGAATTCGTGGATGATATCCAGGTAGACATCGATTCGTGCGCCATTTACGAGATAGGAGCGAGCCACCACGATCACATCCTCCGAACTCTCCACCATCCGAAAGCCGGCGTCGCGGATTTCTGGAGGGGTTCTCACGGGAGCGACGTACATCCACCCGGGTCCATCGAAAACCTGGGCCCAAGTATTCTCGGCGGTTTCTAGGATGGCCTCGTCATCTCCAGGGTATTTCCTGAAGGGTACCGTCTCCTCGAAGCCGCCGAATACCTTGAGCAGGGGGAGTCGTCCTGCCGGCGAGTCCTGGACCGGGCGGAACACGCGAGGGACCGAATAGAGCTCCCGGCCTCTTCCCGCTCGAACCGCCGGCAGAACCACCCGACGCCGTTTCGCCCGCGCCGCCACGCTCAGGGGGCTCGTCGCCGGGTTATAGCGATTTGTGAGTGCAATCGTAGTTGCACACTCGCCCCGATGGGCCCCGTCTCACGGCGCCCGGGGCGTTACCCGTAGGCGCGGTGCTCGAAAACGGTTCAGAAGCTACCGGACCGCCTCGTAATGCAGGACCAGCTCGCCATCTTTCAGTGCCTTGGCGGACAGGAGCTTCAGGGTCTCCTGTTGCTGCAGAGCACGGAACCAGTTCAGCCCCTTCCCTAGAATCACGGGAAATACCACAAGCCGGTAATCATCGATCAGACCTCGCTCCACGAACTGCTGAGTAAGATTAGGCCCGCCTTCGAGAATCATGTCCTTCCCGGGTTCCCGCTTGAGTGTTGAGACGACTTCAGCCAGGTCTCCGTTCACGACTCGGGAGTTATTCCATTCCGCTTTCTTCATCGAATTCGAGAAGACGATCTTCTGAACCGCGTCCTTCCAGCGTGCAAATTCGCGAACGAACTTGGGGTCCGCCGCGGTCCGCTTCGATTCCGGCCAGAACGCGTAGTGAGTATCGTACGCCGTCTTACCAAACAGAAGTGTGTCGACCGACGCATAGCGATTGATCCACATCTCAACGAACGCCGGGTCGGGTTCGTCCGATGGGGCGTCGCTTCCGGGGTACTTCGGGAACTCGGCACGGCCATCGAGGGTCATGTACATGTGCGCCGTGAGTTTCCTCATGGTGAGTCTCCTTCTAGGCGCCCGAGAGGGAGAGAACTCCTACATATAGAGTTCAAAGTGAGGGGGATCAACTCCCCATCGCCAGCTCGCTTGAGGCGACTTCGAAAAGAGTCCGTCGATACCCGGCAAGTGGCTTTCAAGTCAGAGCACGTGCTATTTTGGTTGCACCCAGAGAAACGGCACGGACGTCTGACACCGGTTGCAGCGGGCGGGCATGATTCATTCTTACATCGGGCCGTTGCCCGCGTGGTCGCCCTCAGGATTCAGGTTGCAGCGTGACGGGGAGAGGACGTAAGTAGTGGGTTCGGCCCTAGTATTCCTCCGACCAACGAATGATACTCCGAGCAGTCGTCGCGGGAGCGGTCCTCTTGGTGCTGGGGGTCGCACTGTTCTACGTTCCCATCCCCGGTCAAGGGATCACGTCATTCTCGGATCAGGGCTCGAACGGATACGTAGCGGGGAGCAACGTTCCCGCGACGTTCTACGAAACATCGATCACGCCTGCGGCCATCAGCTTCTCGGTAAGTTGGGCGTACTCCGACCCGGTCACCGTGTCGGTCTATTCCTGCGGGACCGACACTTCGTGCGCCGCGGGATCCGCCTACGAGACTCCTGCGCAACTGGTGGCACAGGGAGACTCCGCGGTCGGCAGCCTCACGTTCAACGGCGTGGCCGGAAATGGTTACGAGGTGTATGCGAGCAGCATCATCTCCGTGAACATTGCGTACAATGGTCCCCTCTTTGGAGGCATTGTCGGCCTGCTCTTCCTGGTCATCGGCGTTATCGCCCTCATCGCGGGTGCCGCAGTTCCGGCTGGAGGGCTTCGCCCACCGACCGCCGTGAAGGACGCGGTTCTTCGCCAGCCCGGTGAGATGCTTCGATGGTACTGGAACGGGAATTGGGACGGCGCCCCGGGGGGGCTCCTGCTGTCGAACCAGCGACTGGTGTTGCTCGACCGCCGGGAGATCCCGGGAGGTAGTCAGTTCTCAACCCGCGAAACCCTCGGTCTGCGAGAGCTCGTCGCCGCCGAACCCACCTCAACCAGCATAGGAATTGGCCAGCTCGTCCTGAAGGCGCCCAGTGGACCGCCCCGAACGTTCACTCTCGAGGGCAAGTTCACGCCGGCCCGCGCCGCCCGAGCGATCCAACGCGCTTCCTCGATGCAGATGGTCGGGGCGACGAAAGGCGGGATGGCTAGCTCGGGAGTGAAATCCGGGGTGGGGGGCGCGGGAGCCTCAGTGGGGGCGCCCGGCGCTGCGGCCCAAGCGGATTCCACGCAGGTCGTCTACCACGAGAGAGAGGTCATCCGAGAGGTCGTCAAGATTCCCTGCCGTTATTGTGGGACGCTCAACGATCAGCTGAGCGTGAAGTGTTCCGGGTGTGGCGCCGTCACCGGCCGACCCTGAACCGGGTTCCCCGACGCGAGCACCCGAACTACCGGCAGATAGCGCAAGCACGCTGGCACCTTCGCCTCGAGCCGAGCGAGGTTTTCACGGAGTCTGCGGCGGGTTCATATCATGTCAGGCGAAGTTCGTTCGCGACGTCGTCGGGTAGAGTGAAAGAAGGACATGCCGGATGGGAGAGGATTTCTCGAGCCTGTCGAGCTGTGACGGTCAACGGACCCCAGACACCGCGAGCTCCCGTGGCCGCACGGAAGGCGACGAATCCCTTCCCTACGAGCGTCGGGGCCGCCAGCTGGTCCCACCGCAGCCGGACGTGGCTTAGCAGATAGCGGAATTCGACCGCGTCGGAGCCGACCCGAACGTCGCGGGGCAAGCGGTCGAGGACGGCCAAGCCCATGAGGAACACCGCCAGACCCAACAGCGCCCCCGGAAGATCGACCTTGAACAACCCGGGCGACGTGACCACCAGGTAGACGGTCAGCAGGACCAGCACGACCCCCAGCGCGAATACGACGTACGCCGAATACGCCCACCACGCGCGGGCCCTCTCGGGCACAGGGTCGGATGAATCCGTGGAAGGAGCGGTGGGGTCCATGGTTCCGGGCTTTAGTCGACGCCCGAGGTCCTCCAAGGAACCGGACGATGCCGTGGGCTAAATCAGTTAGCCCGGGCCCGCTGCGCCGGAACATGATAGGTCCCGGCTCCGCGGAGTGATCGACAGGAGTCCGAGGGGGGCCGAATCACACTCCTCGGCGCTTTCACCCCTTGGGTTTCCGGCGTCTTGACACCCTTCGCCCCTCGTAAACCTCCCCCCAGCCCATCTTTAAACAGCGGAAAGCTGACCCAAGCGCCGCTCCCCGCGACGGCAAGGACCGACCCGACGGAGGGGACAAATGACCACGAGCATCGAAGTCTCGAAACTGGTGAAGGTCTACGGAACCCTTCGAGCGGTCGACGGGGTGGATTGCGAGGTCCACACCGGGGAGGTGTTCTCGTTCCTCGGCCCGAATGGCGCCGGCAAGACGACCACCGTCGAGATCCTGGAAGGGTTGCGCCGCCGGTCAAGCGGGGAGGTCCGGGTGCTGGGTCTGGACCCCTGGACCCAGATCGACAAGCTCAGGACGCGCGTCGGAGTGATCCCTCAGGACTTCCATTTCTTCCCGAAGCTCACCCCACGCGAGGCCGTCCGTCTGTACGCGAGCCTCTTCGCGGTGAAGGTCGACGTGGACGAGCTTCTCGCCCGTGTCGAGCTTTCGGACAAGGCCGACGACCACTACGACACGCTCTCCGGCGGACAGCACCAGAAGGTCGGGGTCGCGCTCGCCCTCGTAAACGACCCCGAGCTCTGCTTCTTGGACGAGCCCACGACGGGACTCGACCCACGGGCTCGTCGGTCGATCTGGGACGTGATTCGACGGTTGCGCGGAGAAGGACGAACGGTCTTCCTGACCACGCATTACCTCGACGAGGCCCAACAGCTCTCCGACCGGATCGCGATCATCCACCGGGGCAAGATCATCGCGACCGGGTCCCCGACCGAGATCATCTCTCGCTACGGTCGACCCGAGCGACTGCGGATCGTCGGTGAGCCCGCGCTCGCGGACCGCCTCGCCGCCCTCGGCCTACGGGTGGAGCGTGACGATGGCGGAGTCGAGGTCGAGCTCCGGACGAAGGCGGACGCGCTGAAGATCCTCGAGACCATCGCGGCGAGCGGCCTGCGGTGGGAGAGCTTCTCCACCCGCACCGATACGCTCGAGGACGTGTTCATCCAGATGGTCGGCCGGCTCGAGGACGGGTCGCTGCCCGGGGCGAGCCAGGAGAACCGGCTATGAACCTGCGACGGGCGGGGGCGTACTTCCCGGCATTCGCGAAGGGATACATCCGGAACCCGCTCGGTCTGTTCATGTCGCTCATCTTCCCGGTAATCCTGATCCTGATCTTCGGGGCGGTCTTCTCTAACACCGGGAGCAGCCAAGTCCCCCTCACGGTCGAGAACCTCGACCACAACTCTCCGGCGAGCGTCGCCTTCCTATCGGCCCTGAACCGCACGGGGGCGGTCTCGATCAGCATGGTCTCCCCCGATGTCGGCAACCTCTCGACCTACCTCGCGCACAACGACCTGAGCGCGGGTCTCGTGATCCCGGCCGGGTTCGCCGCCGACCTCAACGGCAGCCCCCCGATCCCGGTGCACCTCCTCGTCTTCACCAATCCCTCCTCCGGTTCCGAGGGGGGGATCGTGGAAGGAGCCGTGCAGGGCGCCGCGAATGCCGAGAACCTCCGCATTGCGGGAGGGACCGAGCTGGTCATCCCCATCAATCTCAACGTCGGGAGCCAGATCTACACCTACATCGACTACCTCGTGCCGGGCCTCATCGGGTTCTCGGTGCTGGTGAGCCCAATGTTCTCGATGGTCAACGTCAGCTCGACGTGGAAGCGAGACAAGCTCTTCCGGCAGCTCTCGCTGACTCCGCTCTCCCGGTCGGAGTGGCTCACCGCGACCTTCCTGTGGTACGTCCTCCTCGCGTTCATCTCCACGGCTCTCCTGCTCGGCATCGGCCGACTAGTGTTCGGTGCCCACGTGACGCTGACGCTGCTGAGCCTGCCGTTCCTGGTCCTGGGTCCCATCCTCTTCGTCGCGATCGGACTCCTCGCCGGTTCGGTATCGAGCACTCCCGAGAGCGCGGCGGTCATCGGGAACATCATCACCTTCCCGATGATGTTCCTCTCCGGCACGTTCTTCCCCGTCTCGCTTTTCCCATCGTGGCTCGTGCCGGTGGCCCACGCCCTTCCACTCTTCTACGTCATCGACGGTCTCAACGCGGCGATGGTCTTCGGTAATCCGTCGGCCGCGTACGTCGACCTGCTCGTGATCCTGGTTCTCGCAATCGCCTTCTCGGTGGTCGCGACCCGGGTGTTCAACTGGCGAGAAGAATAGCCCCATCCGGTCCCACCCCCCTCTACGCGGACCGGGGAGAAGGCCCATCCCCGGATTCGCCTCCCACTCCTCCGGTAGGCACTTCCGGTGTGTCCCGTTCTTAAATCCGAATACGGGTCCCCAACGGATGGCCGCGCATCCGTTCTCCGCAACGACCTCGACCCGTTCCCCTGAATTCGACTTCTTCGGAAGCATCCGACGAAGGGTTCTGGCGTCGGTAGCGGCGACCGCAGGTTGGCTTTGTCTGGTCTTGCTCTACCTGGCCTTCTGGGCCGCCGGTTTCAGCCTCTTCCAAAGCATCGTCGTGGTGGTCGTTTCCCTTCTGGTCCTTGCGGCCGTCCTTCTGGGGGCTTGGATCTCCTTCGGATTGCGGTTCGTGGGTCGCTGGGACTGAGAACGCACCCGGTCCGGGAAGGCGCGCCCTCGCCTCCCGTGCCGGTTTTCGCCACAGAGGAATTGCGGTTCGAATCCCGCTGGTGTTGGTCACTCCGAGGTGAGTCTCCCGGGGGCCGCGGGGGTCGACCCGTAGACGAAGGCGATCTTGGCCGCGGCCAGCTTGTGGAGAGCACGGCTCTGGAGTCGGATGAAATAGGAGTCGAACAGGAGCTTCTCGATGGGGTCCCAGAGCATCACCCAGACGATGGTGATGAACACGAGGTACGCGAGCGCGGTGAGGTAGTCGACGGCGCTGGACGTCCCCAGGTTGACGTAGAGCGCCCCCGCCACGAGGCCCGCCAGCACGACCAGCGGGATCGCGAACCGGAGGGAGCCCAACCCTTCGGTGCGGTTCACTCTCAAGTCCAGTGCGGCCAACTCAGCCTCGTTGGCGAAGAAGTTGCTCATCTGGGCTCGATGGCTGGCTTCCTCCTCGGCCCCGAGCGGGGGGGTCTGGAGCGCGACGGTCACCTCGACCTCGGGCGTCCGACGTTGCTCGCGAACGGAGTCGACCAAGAACTTCGCGACCGCCCGGTTCAACATCGGTCCGGTGTGCGGATACGTCGGCGAGACGGTCCGGTCGAACAGTGCGTCGAGGTCCCTCACCCTGACCTCTACCTTTCCCGGCACGGTCGCGAGGTGAACGATCGGTTCCCCGTTACGCCCGCTGGCGCTTCCGACGACCCGCACCGGGTCGTTCTCAGCGGAGGAGGCGTTCACGGCGGGGGCCACGACCTCCGCCCATTATTAGGGTGGTCAGCGACCCAGGCTCTGGCACGGCGTTCGGAGAAGACACGGCGAGTGGCTGGCCAGCCGCCTGCCCCGGGCGGACATTCACCTAGAGCCGACGGAAGGTCACCTTTCGCTGGTTCACCGGTGTCCCTCGGTCCACGAGTAGCTGGCCTCGCACTTTTGAACGGGAACGCTCCCTTACAAGGGATTCTCCCTCGGCAGGGCCGGGCCATTCGGAACACGTCAAGTTCGCTTGACAGGGAGGCTTTGCATCTTCCCCCGCTGAAAAATCGTCCGTGGGCAAGGCTAAAGGGCCGGGCCATGTGGATGCGGGTAGGTCGGGACCCCATCCCGGGACGCGGCGCGGACCGGTCGGCCCCCACAGGGAAGGAACGCAATGATGCTGATGGTCAGTGTGCAGAACCTCGATGAGGGGCGCGAGGCCGTCGCCGGCGGTGCCGACATTGTGGACGTCAAGAACCTACGCGAGATGATGGTCGGGTCGAACTTTCCCCCGGTCATCCGCGAGGTACGGAACGCCTTTCCCCGGCCGTTCCACGTGAGCGTCACCCTCGGTGTCGTGCCGAACCAGGCCGGGACCGTGGCCATGGCGGTCTACGGCGCCGCGGCGCTGGGAGCCACCTCCGTGAAAGTGGGTTTCATCGAGAGCGACTACGAGACCGCGCTACGGATCCTCCGGGAGAGCCGGAGCGCGCTCGAGGGGTTCGACACCAAGCTCATCGCGGCGACGTTCGCGGACAGCCACCTCTATCGCGGGATCGACCCCACGCTGGTCGTGAAGCTCGGCAAGGAGAGCAAGAGCGACGGGATGCTCATCGACACGCTCGTCAAAGACGGCCGGAACCTCTTCGACTTCCTCGGGGAGCGGAAGTTGAAGGACCTCGTCGTCGAGGCCAAGGAGGCCGGCATGAGCACGGCGCTCTCGGGAACCCTCCGGGTCGCGAACCTACACACCCTCGTTCGGATCAATCCGGACATCGTCGGAGTGCGGGGAGCGGTCTGCACGCGCGGCGACCGAGAGAAGGGAGCCGTCGACGCCACGGCCGTGGCGGCCTTCCGGGACGAGCTCCGGCAACGGTTGACCGGGAAGATCGACGTGTTCGCCGAGGTCAACGCCCCGGCCGCCCGGGTCCCGTCGTGACGTCACCGACCATCGTCCTCACGGTCGACGGGACACTGCTCACCTGTACGGGCGCGATCGCCCGGCTCGAGAAGGAGTTCTCCGTCCTTCCGCCCGGCACCCTGGCCCGGGTCCTGGTCAACGACGTCCCGAGCCGCATCGACGTGCGCGCTTGGGCCGATCGCAAGGGTCATCAGATCGTGCACGACGCGCGCCAGGGCGAGGCGTTCGAACTGCTTATCGCGAAGGGCGACCGCCCCGGGGCCTAGACGGTCTCGGGAGCCATGATAAGCTCGGCTTGATACCGTTCCCCGTCGAACGGCACGAAGGGGAGAGGGATCATGCAGTACACTCGGTCGGAAGCGAAGGCGTGGGCCCGCGAGAACCTCGTCGGCCAATGGACGACGATGATGACGCCGTTCACGCCCGAGGACGAGCTCGACGAGAAGGGGCTCGCGGCCAACATCGAGCATGTCCTGCGGCTCGGGACCCACGGGCTCGGCTTCTCCTGGAACATGGGAGAGTTCTGGAGCCTGACCCAGGAGGAGCGCTACCGTTTGATGGAGCTCGCCCCCCGCCTGGTCCACGGTCGGGCTCGGGTCGCGTTCCAGGTCACGGATACCTGTCTCAAGGACGTCGTAGCGATGGCGCACCGCGCGGAAGAGCTCGGTTTCGACTTCGTCATTCTCGCCGCGCCCTACATGGTGACGAAGACGGAGGAGCAGGTTGTCGACTGGGTCGCCCAGGTTGCGGAGAGGGTCAACATCGGCATCGCGTTCTACAACTCGCCGCAGTTCGGAATCGTCCTCTCCGCGAAGGCGATGTCGCGGATGGCCGACCTCGAGACCCTGATCGCCATCAAGGAGGCCAGCTTCAATCTCGGGCTCTCCATCGACACCCACCTGCAGGCCGGCGCGAAGGCCGTCGTCAGCATGCCGGACGAGGAGATCTTCTTCGTCGGGGAACCGTACGGCATCCGTCAACAGGTGATGTTCGCCAACACGAGTGACTGGCGGTTCGACACCGAGTCCTCGAATCAGTACGTCCGGTACATCGACCTCGCGACCCACGGACGGTGGGACGAGGCGCGGGAACTGTACGAGAAGATCCGTCCCATCAAGGCCGTCTCTCGCAAGTGGTGGGGACGGCTCGTCGGGCGGACCGGAGGGGCTCTGCCGGTCCAGATGGTGAAGTACTGGGGGGAGCTGATGGGCATGGCTGGCGGACCGGTCCGACCCCCGCTCCTGCCGTTGACCCCGGCCGACCGCGAGGAGATGCAGCACGACCTCGCCCTGCTGGGTCTTACAAAGGCGAAGTAAGGGCGCTCTTCCGCCGCACCGGTGGGAACGGTGCCCCGAGGCCTCCGGACCCGCGGACTGATTTTCCCATCACGTAACTCGTAAGTAGAATGGGCCGCTCGTTCGGGTCGAGGAGATCATGATCCCGTTACAGGACGCCTTCACTCTCGTCGAGCGGGGAGAGCTCGACGCGCTCGGTCGTGACAAGATCGAGATCCCGGAGCGGTTCAACTGGGCCCACGAGGTGTTCGAAGGTCGTCACCTAAAGAGAGCCCCGGACCGGCCGGCCCTCATCTGGGCCGACGACCGGGACCACGAGCTCCGCCTCACGTACCGGGAGTTCGTCGAGGCGGGGAACCGTCTCCTGAACCTGCTCCGTCGGCTCGGGCTCAAGGAGAGGCAACCGCTCTTCGTGATGCTGCCGGTCTACCCGGAGGTCTGGCTCAGCTACTACGCCGCGATCAAGGGCGGGTTCGTCCTCGTGCCCGCGGCCACGATCCTCTCCCCTTCGGACATCGAGTACCGTTTCCGACAGCTCCACCCGGGCGCCGTCCTCGCCGACCCGGTGAGCGCCAAGAAGATCGACTGGGCGGAGATGTCCACCGGCCATCCGGTCCCGATCAAGCTGATCACCGGAGGGGTACGGCCTGGGTGGACATCGGTCGACGCGAGCCGGACCGAGTCCACGGAGGCCTCCCCGGCCCCCACGCGCTCGAGCGACCCCCTGTTCCTGTTCTTCACCTCCGGGACGACCGGGCTACCCAAGATCGTCACCCACACGCACACGAGCTATCCGATCGGACACCTGACCACGTCGGCGTGGGTCGGGGTGCGTCCCGGGGACGTCCACTCGAACATCAGTCAGGCCGGCTGGGCCAAGTTCGCGTGGAGCTCCTTCTTCGCCCCATGGAACGTGGGCGCGACCTCCTTCTCGTTCTACTACTCGGGCCGGTTCGACCCCGGGCACCAGTTGCAGGCCCTCCAGGACCACGGAGTGGCCACCTTCTGCGCGCCCCCGACAGTCTGGCGCATGTTCATCCTCGAGGACCTCACGAAGTACCGGTTCCGTTTCCGGGAGTGCGTGAGCGCGGGCGAGCCGTTGAACCCGGAGGTCATCGATGCGTGGCGGAAAGCCACGGGGGTCACGCTGCGCGATGGGTACGGCCAATCCGAGTCGACCCTGATGGTCGGCAACCTCCCCGGTCGCGAGATCAAGGCGGGGTCGGTCGGCTGGCCCTCGTTCTTGTACGACGTGCGGGTCGTGGACGAGCACGGGGTCGAGCAGAAGGCCGAGAAGGAGGGGAACATCGCGGTCCACCTCCCGTCCCATCCCCCGGGCCTGTTCGCCGGCTACCTGGGGGCCTCCCCCGAGGTGACCGCGAAGGCGTTCCGAGGAGAGTGGTACTTCACGGGCGACCGTGCCTATCGGGACGCCGACGGGCGCTTCTGGTTCGTGGGACGTGCGGACGACGTGATCAAGTCCTCCGACTACCGGATCGGCCCGTTCGAGGTCGAGAGCGCGCTCGCCGAGCACCCGGCCGTGGCCGAGGCTGCCGTCATCGGGAGCCCGGACCCGATCCGCGGGGCCCTCGTCAAGGCGTTCGTGATCTTGAAGCCCGGAGAGGTCCCGTCCCCGGACCTGGCCCGGGACATGTTCCTCTTCTGCCGGACCCGGCTCGCGCACTACAAGATCCCGCGCATCCTCGAGTTCTGTCCGGAGCTTCCGAAGACGATCAGCGGGAAGATCCGTCGGACCGAGCTTCGCACGACGGAAACGGAGGCTCGGAAGCGAAAGGAGCACCGCACGAACGAGTTCCTGTACTCCGAGGTCGTGAAGACGGAGGAGTCACGGCCGACGGGGTCGGCTCCCTCCGCCCCCTGAGCCGGACCGAAGCAATTCCCGAGACGACCCTTCTTATCCCAGGAAGGCGCGTCTCGTCCCCGGACCGCCGTGAACGACCCGGGACCGTACTATCGACCGCCGGGCATGGGCTACCGTCCACCTCCGCGCCGCATCCATTGGCTCCCTATCGTGATCGGGGTGGTCTTCGTCGCCGTGGCGGCCCTGATCCTCTTGATGCTGGTCTATCCGGCGTCGTTCGGGCTCACGGCCCCAACCTCGCCCTACGGGTTCGGCCGGTTCGGGGGCGTGTTCGCCCTGTTCTTCATCCTCATCGTGGTGTTCTTCATCGTCCGGGTCGCGTTCTGGAGCACGCGGGCGAGCCGGTACGGTCGTCGCTACGATCCGGACCGGTCCGGGGGGAACGGACCGAACCGACCCGCGATGATCGCCCGGATGCGCTACGCTCGCGGGGAGATCACCCGAGAGCAGTACGACCAGATCATGAAGGACCTCGGCCGTCATCCAGGTTCTCCGTAGCGGAGGCGCTGGGTACGACCCGTGGCCTCGACGGGTCCCGGTCGGCACGCGACCGACCAGGACTTCGCCTATAGTCCGTCTACGGTCATCGTACTACCATCTTTCTGGTTTAGAAATGCGCAGAATTCGCCAGGAGGGGTGGCAGATGCGCGTTTCGAAACCCGGTTCTAATAGGGTACTTATGATGGGTCGATGACCCAGGCGAAGCGGGAGGCCGAAGCGACCGCGCCCCCGGCAGCGAACTCCTCTTCGCCCGCACATCGGCCGTCGCCCGCGGAATCTCGTTGGGATCCTTCGGATTGGTGCGACCGGGATTGCTAGCCTGCGGCACGAGATCCTCGCGTAGGGAATCCTCCGGAAGCTCGCCGCGGAAAGTAGCGCCCCCGGCCGTTGGCGGTACGGAGGCTTGGTCGTCCGTCATCCGTTAGGAGCGCGGTGGGCACGCCTCCGCGTGGCGGGTGGCCACGCCCGGGGTACGGCCTCGAACGTGGCGCGCGCCCGCGGAGAGTTCCCGTTCGGTCTAGTCCATGAACGGCCGCCGCCAGTCGTCCGGCAGCACGGCGTTCTCCTTGATGTTCCGGGGCGAGAGCCAGCGGAGCATGTTCAGCACCGACCCCGCCTTGTCGTTCGTCCCCGAGCGCCGGGCGCCTCCGAACGGCTGGCGGGCCACGATCGCCCCCGTGGGCTTGTCGTTGATGTAGAAGTTTCCCGCGCTCCAGCGCAGCGCCTCTTCCGCGCGGGTGACCGCACGGGCGTCCCGGGCGAAGACCGCTCCCGTCAGACCGTACGGCGAGGTCGCGTCGCAGAGCTTCAGTGTCTCCTCGAACTTTCCATCCGGGTACACGTAAACGGTAAGCACCGGGCCGAAGATCTCCTCGGAGATCAGCTTCCCCTGGGGGTCGTTGGACCGGATCACGGTGGGGCGGACGAACCAGCCCTTGGAGCCGTCCGACTCGCCGCCCACCACGAACGTGTAGTCGCGCGGGTGGCTCTTGGCGAACTCGAGGTACTTCACGATGTTGGCGAACGCCGGCTCGTCGATGATCGCCCCCATCAGGTTCTCGGCGCCGTCGACGCGACCCATCGGGACCTTGGGGACCTCTTCTTTCAGGATCCGCTCCACCTCGGGCCACCGGCTCTCGGGGATGTAGGCGCGCGAGCAGGCCGAGCACTTCTGGCCCTGGTACTCGAACGCCCCTCGGATCAAGTTCATCGCGGTGCCGCGGACGTCCGCCGACGGGTGCATGAAGATGAAGTCCTTGCCGCCGGTCTCCCCGACGATGCGCGGGAAGTTGCGGTACTTCTCGAGGTTGGCACCCACGCGCTTCCAGATGGTGACGAGCGTGTCGTAGCTCCCCGTGAAGTGGACCCCGGCAAGGGCGGGGTGGTCGAGGAGGACCGGGGCCTCCTTGCTCGGGAACGGGACGAAGTTGATGACCCCGGGCGGCAGGCCCGCCTCGAGCAGGACCTTGTAGATCTCGTAGTTCGAGAGGATCACCGACCGAGCCGGCTTCCAGAGGGCCACGTTGCCGACCATTGCCGGTGCCGTGGGCAGGTTCCCGGCGATCGAGTAGAAGTTGAACGGCGGGATGGCGAGGACGAACCCCTCGAGCGGACGCCAGTCGAACCGGTTGGTCTCGCCGGGATATTGGTTCGGCTGCATCTCGTAGATCTGGCGGGTGAAGTACGCGTTGAAGTTCCAGAAGTCGACGAGCTCGGCCAGGTCGATCTCGGCCTCGTACGGGTTCTTCGAGTGGTTGAGCATGATCGCCGCGATGTTCCGGGTCCGGCGGGGACCCGCGAGCATCGTCGCGGCCTTCTGGAAGACGGCGACCCGGTGGTACCAGTCCATCTTCGCCCAATTCTCGTGAGCCGCGAGCGCGGTCTCGACGGCGCGTCGGAGCTCCGGCTCGCCCGCGACGTGCGCGCGGGCCAAGAGGACGTCGTGGTCGTCCGGGCACCGCACGTCCACGAGGTTCCCGGTGCGGACCTCTTTCCCATCGATGACGAGCGGGATCTCGACCGTCGTCTTCCGCATGGCGGCGAGCTCTTCTAGGAGCTTCTTTCGGTCGGCGGAGTTCGGAGCGTAGGATCGGATCGTGTTCACGTCGTTGACGGGTCGCTCGATGTTCCAGATCATGGTTCCCCGGACTCGTCGAAGAGCCCTATCGGTTTCGTGAAGTCCCGTTGATACGGAGTTAAATACCGTCCCTCGACCTGAAATCCTACGAGAGGAACCGCATGCCCCCGGACCGGGTCGAACGACATCCCATCCTCGACGTGCCGGAGCACCCCGATATGGTCGGGTTCACCTTCGACGGGCGGACGCTCGAGGCGCGAAAGTCCGAGATGGTCTCCTCGGCGCTGTTCGCGAACGGGATCCAGGTTTTCGGCCGGCACCGTCGCGATGGCTCACCCCAGGGGATCTTCTGCGCGAACGGACAGTGCGCGCAGTGCTTGGTGCTCGCGGACGGCCTACCGGTCAAGGCGTGCATCACTCCCGTGCACTCCGGCATGAACGTCCTCCCGATCGAGGGTCTGCCCGAGCTGATGGCGGACGATTCCCCCATGCGGCTCCGGCAGGCGATTCCCGAGGTCGAGACCGACGTGCTGGTCGTCGGGGGCGGGCCGGCGGGACTGATGGCAGTGGCCGAGCTCGGCTCGAAGGGAGTGCATTGCATTCTCTGTGACGATAAGCAGGTGCTCGGCGGGAAGCTGAGCCTCCAGACCCACAACTTCTTCGGGTCGGTCGACGACTGTTACGCGGGCGTGCGCGGGACCGACATCGGTCGGATCCTCGAGCAGCAGGCGCGGGCGCAGAAGACGGTCGACCTCTGGACCGATTCCCCCGTGGTGGGCGTCTTCCAGGACGGCATGGTCGGGATTCTGAAACAGGGCCTCTTCACGGTCGTTCGCCCGAAGTCGATGCTCGTCGCCGCCGGCGCGCGGGAGAAGGCCCTCGCGTTCGCGGGCGCGGACCTTCCGGGGGTCTACGGGGCCGGCGCTTTCCAGACGCTCGTCAACCGCGACCTCGTCAAGCCCTCCCGTCGACTGTTCATCGTCGGCGGCGGGAACGTCGGTCTGATCGTGGCATACCAAGCCCTCCAGGCCGGGATCGACGTGGTCGGCCTTGCCGAAGTCCTACCCGAATGCGGCGGGTACAAGGTACACCGGGACAAGATCCTCCGGCTCGGCGTGCCGGTCTACACATCCCACACGGTGCTGAGAGCCGAAGGGAAGGACCGGGTCGAGCGGGTGATCATCGCTCGAGTGGACGACAAGTTCCACCCGATCGCGGGCTCCGAGCTTTCCTTCGAAGTGGACACCGTGCTCGTCGCGGTCGGACTCTCCTCCGTCAACGAGCTGTTCCTAGAGGGAGAGCGGCTCGGCATGAAGGTCTACTCCGCCGGGGATTCCCAGGAGATCGCTGAGGCGTCGGCGGCGATGTTCTCGGGGAAGATCGTGGCACGGAAGATCCTGAAGGAGATGGGGTTCTCCGTCGACATCCCTTCCGAGTGGCTCCAGATCCAGGCCATGCTGCGCTCGCATCCGGGGCCCACCGCGGGCTTCTACCCGCCTCCCTCGGAGATGAGCGTGTACCCGATCCTTCGGTGTGCCCAGGATATCCCGTGCAACCCCTGTACGGACGTCTGCATCACAGACGGGATTGTGATCCCCGAGGGGAATCTCCTCGGACGGCCCAAGCTCGTGGGAGATTGCGTGGGCTGCCTCAAGTGCGTCGCAATCTGCCCCGGATGCGCGATCAGCCTCGTCGACAAGCGCCATGACCCCACCGCGACGGTGGCGAGGGTGACGGTCCCGTGGGAGATGCCCGAGGAGCTCGTGCAGGTCGGCCAAGTGGTGTCGACCACCGGGAACGAGGGCGAACCGGTCGGCACGGGCAAGGTGCTGCGGATCCTATCGGGCAAGTCGCTCAACCGTCGCCGACTCATGGTCCTCGAGGTCCCGTTCGCCGACGCGGAGAAGGTGGCGGGGGTCCGGATCCGCCCGTCGGAGACCCCGGCCGTTCCGGAATCCGTGCCGCCGGTGACCGACGACGAAGTGATCGTCTGCCGGTGCGAGCGGGTCACGAAGCAGATGATCGTGGACTACCTGCGGGACACGGGTAGCCGGGACTTCAACGCCGTCAAGGCCTCGTTGCGCAGCGGAATGGGACCCTGTGGAGGGAAGACGTGCGCCGAGCTGACCGCGCGCATCTTCCGTGAGCTAGGCGTGGACCTGAAGGCCGTCACACCACCGGTACACCGACCGTTCACCCAGGAAGTCCCGATGAAAGCGTTCCTGGTGGAAAGTGAAGGCAGCAACCGAGTTTGATGCCATCGTCATCGGGGCCGGGTCGGTCGGGAACCCGACCGCCTACTTCCTCGCCCGCGAGGGGTTCCGAACGCTCGTCCTTGACGAGCTCTCCTCCTCCGGTCAGGGACAGAACAAGGCCGCGATCGGAGGGGTCCGCGCGACCCACTCGGACCCCGCGAAGATCCGGCTCTGCCAGCAGAGCATCGAGGTCTTCTCTCATTGGAAGGAGACGACCGGGACCGACATCGGATGGAAGAAGGGCGGGTACTGCTTCCCGGCGTTCACCGAGAAGGTCGAAACGACCGTCAAGGGGTTGCTCCCGGTCCAGAAGAAGTTCCGTCTCAATATCGACTGGCTCGACGCCGAGGGCATCCGGAAGGTCGTCACCGGGATCAACGAAGAAGGGCTGAGGGGCGGAACGTACTCGCCCGACGACGGCCAGGTGAGCCCGCTCCTGGCAGCCGAGTCGTTCACGCACGAAGCGGTCCGCCTCGGTGCCGTGTACCGCTACCGGGAACCGGTGAAGTCCCTGGTCCTGCACGGGAACGTCGTCGTCGGGGTCCGCACGGAGAAGGAGGAGTACCGAGCCCCGACCGTGATCAACGCGTCGGGGGTGAACGCGAGCGGGATCTGCCGGATGGCGGGCCTCGACATCCCGATCCTGCCCGACAGTCACGAAGGCGGGATCTCCGCTCCGGTGCAGCAGTTTCTCGCTCCGCTCGTCGTGGACCTGCGACCGGGACCCGAGGGAAAGACCATCAACTTCTACTTCGGGCAGGACGCGAACGGCCAGATCATCTTCTGCTACACCCCGAAGGTGCCCATCTCGGGAACGAACCGGAACTCGACGTACGAGTTCATGCCGATCATCGCCGCGCGCCTGGTCGAGGTCATCCCGCGCCTGAAGAACCTCACGATCCGCCGGGTCTGGCGCGGACTCTACCCGATGACCCCCGACGGCAGCCCGGTCGTCGGGAAGTCCCCGAACGTCGAGGGGTTCGTCCTGGGCGTCGGGATGTGCGGTCAGGGGTTCATGCTCGGACCGGGGGTGGGAATGAACCTCGCGTCCCTGGTGGCCCACGGAACGCCCGTTGTCGACCGCGAGGTCTTCGACCTGCTCAGCCCGTCTCGCGACCTCTACGCCGGTAAGAAAGAAGCGTTGAAGTGAACCGCTCCCGACGAGGGGTCGACGGCCGAGCGTCGATGGAGCGCTAGACCGATCCGGGGCCGGCGGCCGCGTCCAGATTCGGGGCTGCGACCTCGCGGCGAACGAATCGTCGCGATAGCGCGAAGCCGCTCCGCACGGCCACGTAGAGGGCGAACGAAATGGTGACGATGAAGAAGCTCGGAGGGTACTGTTCGTACCACGCGATGAACAGCCCGGCCCAGATCGAGAACAGGGCCACGGCTACTGAGACGATCAGACCGTACAGCGGTCGCTTGGTGAGCTGAACCGCCGTCGCGGCCGGGGTGACCATCAGAGCGAAGATGAGGAGGACTCCGACGACCTGCACCGCGAACGAGATGGCGACCGCCAGGAGCAGCATGAAACCCAAGTTGAGGGCGAGCAAGGGGAGCCCCTTGGCCTCGGCCACGTCCTCGTCCAGCGAGGAGAACAGCAGCGGCCGATAGATCAACGCAAGCACCGCGAGAACGACGATTGCGGCCTCGAGGGTCAGGAGGACCCCGGCCGCGCTGACCCCTTCGATATCCCCGAACAGGATTGAGATGACCTCGGACGCGTTCCCGTTGTACAGGCTGAGGAACACCAGGCCAAGGCCGAGCATGAACGCGAGAACGGTCCCGATCTCGATATCGCGTGTCGCGGCCCGTCGCCCCAGCAGGGCCATCCCCGAGCCGCCTCCCATCGTGAACAGAAGGAGGCCATACACCGGGTTCACCCCAACGAGCACCGCCCCGGCCGCACCGGAGAACCCGACGTGACCGAGCGCGTGCGTGGCAAACGCCGAGCGGCGTAGGATCACGAAGTAGCCGATAATCCCCGCGACGACCGCGATGATCGTGCCGGCTTCGAAGGCCTGGCGCATGAACGGCCACTGCCACATGTCACGCAAGTCGGTGACGATGTTCCAGTTGAAGTCCGTCATCGCCGGCCCCGCTCCTCGTGAGGGTTCTCGCCGCCCACGATCACGATGTTCCCGCGGGAGTCGTGGAGCACCTCGACGGGAACCCCGTACAGCTCCGAGAGGGAGCTCGACGTGAGCACGCTCTCGGGCGGACCGGTCGCCACGTGACCGTTCGCGATGTAGACGACCTTGTCGAGGCACTCGATGAGGGGGTTGATGTCATGGGCTACGAGCAGGGTGGTCACGTGGCGGGACTGGACGAGATGGTGTACCACCTCGACCAGCTCTCGGGACCGGCGGATATCAAGGTTGGAGAGGGGTTCGTCCAAGAGGAGCATCTCCGGGTTTCCCACGATGGCCTCCGCCAGGAACACCCGCTGCAGTTCACCGCCCGAGAGCGAGCCCAAAGACTTCGAGCCCAGCTCCGATGCTCCGACCGCGTCGAGCGCCTCGGCCGCGGCCTCTCGTTGGGCCCGATACGAGAATCCCGGTCCCCATCTCGACCCCGTGGCCCCGAGGCGCACGAGAGCGTCCGCCGCCACATGGGTCTCGTTGTCGATGGTGTGTCGTTGGGGAACGTACCCGATCCTTCGGTTCCCCCGGCGAGGGGGGGCCCCGAGGACCTCAAGGCTCCCGAACGACGGCCGTTGCAGTCCAAGCAGAAGCCGAAACAGGGTCGTCTTCCCAGCACCGTTCGGACCGATGACCGCCGTGAACTCCCCCCGACGGACCTCGAAGGTGGCATCGTGCCAGACCACCTTGTTCCGGAACCCCACCTGCACGTGATTGGCTCGGATCGCGATGGAGTCATCGTCGCGGGAGGGGGAGAGGACGGACAATGCGCTCACGGTGAGTTACTGCCCAAGGGCGTTGGCGTTGAGAGCGTTCGCGAGAGCGAGGTATTCGGCGCCCATCCATTCCTGGAACGTGTAGCTTGATGGTTGGATGGTTTCGGTGATGCCGACGATGGTCACGTTGTTGGCGGCGGCGATGGCCTTCATGTTGCCCGTGATCGGCGTCACGGTCTGTAGGTTGTAGACCATCACGCGCACGTGCCCGCTTTCCAGCTGACACTGAAACTGGACGACGCTCTGGGTCGAGGGGTCGTTCCCCTCGGCGACCGCCTGCATGAACGCCGGTGGAGAGACCAGGTTCAGTTGGGTGAAGTTGGCCAGGTATACGAAGATGCTTTCCGTGGACGCCACGACGGTGCCGGCGAACTGATGGCGGATCGCGGCCGCCTGGCCGTACAGCTGCCCCAGCGAGATGTTGAGGGCCGCGTAGTTCGCCTCGAAGTAGCTCGTGGCGGAGGGTCGAATCGACACGAGGTCGGTGTACATCGCCGCGAGGGTGTAGTTCACGTACACAGGGTTGTACCACATGTGAGGATTGCCGGTAACGATCCCCCCGGTCACGCTGACGCCGTTCAGCTCCCCGACATTCAGAACCAGCTGGTTCGAGCCACCGTCTGCGGCGATGAGCTGGAGGGCCCAATCGTCGTACCCCACTCCGTTCACGATGACGAACTGCGCGTTGGAAACCGCCCGGGCATCCGAGAGGTTCGCTTCATATTCGTGAGGGTCGGCGTTCGGGTCAGTCACGATGCTCAGCACGGAGGTCTGGTTCCCGCCCAGCTGAGACACCAAGCTGCCCCAGAAGTTCTCAGCCGCAACCACCGGGATGGGCCCCTCAGAGGGCCCCACGTGCAAGGGGTCGCGTAGGAACGCGGGACTGGGGGCTCCCGCGCTCCCTGCTCCGAGGGATGAGCTCACCGGGGCGGCGGAAGCCGCCGAGCTCGATGTCGGGGTCGTGATCCCCGCACACGGATTTGAAGGGGAGGTGCTGGTCAGTACCTCGCCCACCGTCACCCCGACCAAGGCGACGGCCACGACGAGGATTATCACGAACTTCGTCCGTTTCTGCGTGGAGCTCACCGCCTTGCCGGTGGGACGTTCAGCTTCCCCTACCTCCGACCGTGGAATGGCAGGGGGCGATTGGCGCTCCGTGCGGGCACGCCGCTGGGTGCTGTTGGGCCCGGCAGATCTCGTCCACCGTCCGGTGGGAGATCGCGAGGTCGATTTCGTGCGCCGCCGCGCACGTCTCCTTCGGTCCGAGGCCGAGGCTCCCGAACAGGGTCTCGGCTACTCGGTGGTGCCGCTGATACTCCTGCAAGGTGCGGTTTCCCTTGTCTGTGAGCCGGCTCTTTCCGCGGAATCGCACGATCAGGCCGAACTGCTCGAGAGGTCCGAGGTGGGCGAGGGCGGACGGCGGGCGCACGTGGAGTCTCGAGGCGATGTCCTTGAGGCTCGCACCCCGCCCAGGGGTCTGTCGGACCGCGATGACCCGCAGGGCCGCGACCTGGCGATGGGTGAGCTGCTGGAGGGTCTCCACGTCATGGGAGAAAAACCGGCCGTATATATCTGGTACCCTAATTATTAGGTATTGCCAAAGTATGAGCCCGGCTCGGAATGGCACATAGCTTCGGTGACGCGGGAGATGAAATCGCGGAAGTCCCCCCGACAGCAACGACACCCGGGCACCGCGCCCCCCACCGAACGTTTGATTTGCCGCAGACCCTGATCCTACGGACGCCCGAACCCGCCTCGCAAGGGTAGGTACGGCGCAGGGAGAACCGATGGCGCTCAGGGTGAGTTCGCCGCAGTGGAAGCACGGAGAGACCATTCCGAAGAAGTACACCGGGGACGGAGCGGACGTCTCGCCCCCTCTCGTTTTCGAGGGGATTCCGGCGGGAACTAAGTCGTTCGCGTTGATCTGCGACGACCCGGACGCCCCGGTCGGAACGTGGGTCCATTGGGTCATCTACGACATCCCGGGAACGGCGAAGGGGCTCCCGGAGGGCGTCGCGACGCCCGCCACTCTCCCCGACGGGAGCCACCAGGGACGGAACAGCTGGAAGAAGACCGGTTACGGAGGTCCGTCCCCGCCCCCAGGGAAGCCGCATCGGTACTTCTTCCGACTGTACGCCCTACGCGAGCCGCTGGGAATGGCGCCCGGCCCCGGCGCGAAGGAGGTCGAGGCGGCGGCCCGAACCAAATCGATCGAAGCGGCCGAGTTCCTAGGAACCTACGGAAGGAGCTGAGAGGGACCCGAGCCTCTTCCTCCCGGCGAGACCGCGCCTCCGGGGAAAGGTTTCCGAATGGGTCGGCGCCGGCCGACGAGCTACGGCTTTCGAATCCAACCCGTGGTGGTGGCCACCGGCTGGAACCCCAACCGCTCGAGGATGGGTCGGCTCGTTTCGAGCGCGTCGACGGTGAGGAACCCGTACCCCCTCTGACGCGCCGACTCGGCGCGGAGGGAGACGAGGTCACGGTACACCCCTCGGCCCCGATACTTCGGACTAGTACCACCGCCCCAAAGGCTGGCGAACGACCGACCGATAGGCATCTCGAGTCGTGCCGAAGCGACCGGTTCTCCGTTCCGGTAGGCCACGAAGATCTGTAGGGTCGGGTCGTGGAGCCGCTTCACGTACTCCTCTTCATGCCAACCCCTTGCCGGTCCGAACGCGTCCCGGCTGACCGCGACCGCCGCCCGAAGGCCGGCCTCGTCCTCGACACGGCGGATCTCGAACTCTCCGGTCCCCCGGGGCAGCGGGACGAACGAGGCGAGGTCCGCGACCATCATCGTCTCCGGCGGGTCCGGTTCGTACCCCGCGTCGCGCAGGAGCTCTCCCAGGTTCGACGGGAGGTCGTGGCCATAGACCTTCCATTCGACCTCGCGTCCCAGGGACCGGAAGTACGCCGTCTCCGCCGCGATCACGTCCCGGGCGTTCGAGGCGCTCAGCCGGGAGTAGAGGATCATGCATTGGTCGGCGATCAACCGGACGACCGGACCGGCCCGCTCGACCCGGGTCCCCTCGTCTACGGGAGGCCGCTCGCGCATCTCCGAGTCAAACCGTGCCAGGGTCTCGG
>Ga0074045_10000606_pt1 | contig 34975 bp, 22 predicted proteins | sample BogForMeECP23OM2_FD_94442 | JGI IMG/M metagenome (GOLD analysis project Ga0074045, IMG submission 94442) | Bog forest soil microbial communities from Calvert Island, British Columbia, Canada - Bog Forest MetaG ECP23OM2 | ecosystem: Environmental > Terrestrial > Soil > Wetlands ...
AGAGGTGTACCCACTTGAACTGGTGAGCGCCTAGGAGTGTGTCGCGGCGGACTGGACGGTAGCCATGAAGAGCAGGAATTCGATCGTCAGTCTTATCCTTATTTGTAGCTTTGCACCATTGGTGCTGCTGAATCTTGGCGGGTGTAGCAAACAAGGCGATGTAGCGGCGCAAGCGCCGCCTCCTGCCAACATCGTTCCGGGCGTGGATGTCAACCTCTTCGCGGTGGACCGGCCAGAGCAATTTCCGCTGGCTGAGGCCGCCGCGCGTCCCGCGGCCGCTGAGTTAATCGTTACGGGTGTGGTCACGCCGGATATCGCTCGCAACGTGCCGGTCGTTTCGCTGGCCTCGGGGCGGGTCGTAGCCATTCACGCGCGGCTGGGCGATACCGTGAGAAAAGGCCAGTTGCTGCTGACCATTCGAAGCGACGATGTTGCGCTCGGTTTCGACGCTTACCGCAAGGCCGTTGCCGACGAGCTTCTCGCGCGAAAGCAGTTGAGTCGAGCCGAGGACCTGTATTCCCACGGCGCAGTGGCACAGCAAGATCTCGAGGTTGCGCAAGACACCGAGGATGACGCTAAGGTGACCCTCGAGACCGCAACCGAGCATCTGCGCCTGCTGGGCAACGACCCGAACAAACCCATGGGCATGGTGGATATCTTCGCGCCGGTATCGGGAGTCATAACCGACCAGGAAGTCACCAACGCGGCAGCGGTGCAAGCGTTCAATACCCCGAGCCCCTTTACGATTTCCGATATTTCGTCCATATGGGTTGTCTGCGACGTTTACGAGAACGACCTGGCGAATGTCCGGTTGGGGGACACCGCAGAGATCATCCTGAATGCCTATCCCGAGCGGGTGTTCAAGGGAACGGTCAGCAACATTGGCGCGATCCTCGACCCGAGCATTCGCACCGCCAAGGTTCGCATCGAAGTCCAGAATCCAGGAATGATGCGGATCGGCATGTTCGCGAAGGCAACTTTCCGCGGTCAAACCAAACAGATGCACACGATTGTTCCGGCATCCGCCGTTCTGCATATGCACGATCGCGATTTTGTTTTCGTTCCCGCGCCGGATAAGAAGTTTCGCCGCTTGGAGGTTGTCAGTGGAGATCTCCTGGCTGACGACACGAGTCTGCAGGAGATCAAGTCTGGGCTGAAACCGGGCCAAAAAGTGGTTACCAACGCCTTGGTCCTTGACCATGTGCTTGCCCAGTGATGGGCAACCCGGCGCCTGAAGATTTGAACGCACCGCTGGCCGGGAGAAGCGGGAAGGAACACAGGAAATGATCCGTGCTCTGGTAGATTTCGCGCTGAACAACAAGTTCGTGGTGCTGGCCATTGCCGCGTTGTTGCTGGCCTGGGGAGCCATCTCGTTTCACAACCTGCCGGTAGAGGCATATCCGGATATCGCCGACAACTATGTGACGGTCATTACGCAATGGCCGGGGCGTTCGGCGGAAGAGGTAGAACAGCAAGTCACCATTCCAATCGAAATACAAATGTCGGGAATGCCGCACATGACCTTCCTGCGCTCCGAGTCTATTTTCGGTCTGTCGTTTGTGATCATGATTTTCGACGACAGTTCCGTGAACGACTGGAACCGGCAGAAGGTGCTGGAAAGGCTCACCCAGGTCAATCTGCCACCCGGACAAAATCTGCAACCGCAAATCGGCACGGATTGGAGCCTCACGGGCCAGATCTACTGGTACACACTGAGAAGCACAAATCCGCGCTACGACCTGATGGAATTGCGGTCGCTGGAGGATTGGGTACTGCTGAAACAATTTAAGTCGGTTCCCAACGTGGTGGATGTTTCCGACTTCGGCGGCACCGTGCGCGAGTATCAGGTGCGCGTTGACCCCAACAAGCTGGTGTCCTACGGATTGAGCATCGGCCAGGTCGAGCAGCAACTCGCCAACAACAATATCAATGCCGGCGGCAGCTTTGTGGAAGAAGGCCTGCAGCAGATGAATGTTCGCGCGCTTGGGCTTTTCAGCACCACACAAGACATCGAGCAGACCGTCTTAAAAACCCAGACCGGCACCGCGCTTCGCGTGAAGGACATCGCGGAAGTGGTCCAAGGTCCCAAAATCCGTCTAGGCCACATGGCCAGAGCCAACCACGTGCAGGACGGGCGCATTATCGATGAGCCCGATGTCATTCAAGGCGTGGTGCTGATGCGCAAAGGCGCGGAAGAGCAACCCACGCTCGATGCGATCCACAAGAAAGTAGATGAGCTCAATAACGGCATCTTGCCTCCCGGTGTGAAGGTTGTTCCCATGCTGGACCGTAGCGATCTGCTTCACTTCACGACGCACACGGTGATGCACAACCTCTTGGAAGGCATGCTCCTGGTGACCCTGGTCCTTCTGCTGTTTCTTGGCAATATTCGGGCAGCCTTCATTGTTGCGCTTACCATCCCGTTTTCTTTGCTGTTTGCGTCGATCTGGCTCGATCTCAGCAAGGTTCCTGCGAATCTCCTGTCCCTGGGCGCGCTGGATTTCGGCATGGTCGTGGATGGCGCTGTCGTCATGGTCGAGAACATCATTCGCCATTTAACTCGCAGGAAGAATGGCGAAACCGCGAACGGGAAATCTCCCATGCAGCATATCCGCGAGGCGGCGCACGAAGTGCAGCGCCCGGTGTTCTATGCCATCGCCATCATCATCACTGCCTATCTGCCGATCTTCACGCTGCAACGAGTGGAAGGCCGCTTGTTTAGGCCCATGGCCTTGACGGTTGCCTTCGCGCTACTGGGAGCGCTGACCTTCTCGATATTGGTGGCGCCGGTTTTGGCCAGTGTTTTGTTTCGCGGTGGCGTTCGGGAGTGGCACAACCCGGTCATGGCTTTTCTGATTGAGCGCTATCGAAGGCGCTTGCGATGGTGTATCGAGCATCGCGTTCTTACCGTCGGCATCGGTCTGGCGGCGCTGGCGGCGAGCCTCTTTTTGTGGTTCAGCGGTGTGATCGGTTCCGAATTCTTGCCTCATCTGGACGAAGGCGCGATCTGGGCGCGCGGCACCCTGGCGAACAGCACCAGTCTCACGGAAGGCGAGCGATTTGCAACCAGCGCCCGCTATGTCTTTGCCTCCTTCCCAGAGGTGAAAACGGTCGTATCGCAAGCCGGCCGGCCGGATGACGGCACCGACACCGGGGGATTCGGCAACACCGAGTTTTTTGTTGACCTGAAGCCGCATGAGCAATGGCGGCCGGCATTTCATGAGAACAAAGAGGAACTCATCGCTGCGATGGACCGCGAGATTCAGAAAAGATGCCCCGGGGCGATCTGGAACTACTCACAGCCGATCGAAGACAACGTTGGAGAGACCCTTACGGGCACGAAGGGTCAGCTGGCGTTCAAGATTTTCGGAGACGACTTGAAGATTCTCGAGCAAAAGGGAGAAGAAGTTGTAGCCGTCATGTCGGGCATCCCTGGGATGCATGACGTCAAGCTATTGCGCGATTTTGGCCAGCCCAATCTCGACATCATCATCGACCGCCGGCAGGCGGCGCGTTTTGGAATCAACGTCGCGGACATACAAGACGCCGTCCAAACGGCCGTGGGCGGGAACGCGGTGAGTCAAGTGCTGCAGGGTGAGGCGCGTTACGACGTGGTGGTGCGCTATCAAGAGCCCTATCGCAAGACCCAAGACGCCATCGCAAAAGTTCGGCTGCTTTCCCCCAGCGGAGAGCGGGTGTCTCTGGCGCAGATGGCTAAGGTCGAGGTGAAAGATGGCGCGTACGACATCTATCGGGAAGGCAACGGCCGTTACCTGGCCATCACCTTCAATGTGAGAGGGCGGGACCTAGGGACCACGGTCCAAGAGGCGATCAAAGGGATCGGTGAAAAAGTGAAGATGCCGCTGGGCTATCGCATCGATTCGTCGGGCGAATACGAGAGTGAAAAGCGCGCGGAAGCACGTTTGTTGCTGATCGTGCCCCTGACCATCCTGGTAATCTACATCATCCTCTACAGCATGTTCAAGTCCGTGAAGTGGGCCCTTCTCATTCTTACCAACGTGGCCATGGCTCGTATTGGTGGCTTGCTGGCCCTCCTGATTACGGGCACGCACTTCAGCGTGTCATCGGGTGTCGGCTTTCTGGCTCTTTTCGGCGTGTCGGTGCAAACCGGCGTGATCATGCTCGAGTACATCAATCAGCTTCGCGCGCGAGGACACTCCATCACGGATGCTGCCATCGACGGCGCCGTGCTGCGGCTTCGCCCCATCATGATGACGATGCTGGTAGCAACACTCGGATTGCTCCCGGCCGCATTGTCCCACGCGATTGGTTCGGACTCGCAAAGGCCTTTTGCGATTGTCATCGTGGGTGGCCTCATCTCTGACTTGGTGATGAGCATCGTTTTGATGCCCACCTTATATGTATGGATTGCGCGCCCCGGCGACAAGCTCCCGGAACCGGAGGAGTCCTTTGAAAGCTAAGTGTATGAATTCCATTTCTAAATTCATTCGCATCGGTTTGCTGGGGTGCTTTGCGTTGTTTCCACTGTCGTCTGCCAATTCCGCATTCGGCCAAGCGCCTAAGGGACCTGTCCGGATCACGCTCGACGAAGCTATCCGGATGGCCCTCCAGCACAATCACAACATGATCGCCGCCCGAACCGCGATCGACCAAAGCCTGGCGCTGGAAGTGACGGCGAACCTGCGTCCCAATCCCGCGCTGTTCGCGGATTGGGAATATCTGCCTCTCGGCGCGCCTTCCAGTCAAAACCCCAACCTTTATCCGGGTGTGTCGACAGGCGATTATCTGAAAAACAACACGGAAGGCGATATTGGGCTTAGCTATCTCATCGAGCGCGGCAAAAAACGCGAGCGCCGCTACCAGGCCGCGAAAGATGTGACCGCGCAGACGCGTTCTCTGGTCGCGGACAACGAGCGCGCCCTGACGTACCAGGTGGCCACGCTATTCGTCAGTGTCCAACTGGCGGAATCGACGATTGATTTCGCGCAGCAGGACTTGAAGAGCTTTCAAAAGACCGTGGATATCGGAGAATTTCAATTCAAATCGGGCGGGATCAGCGAGAGTAACTACCTGATGATCGAGATCCAGTTGCTGCAATTCCAGATGGATTTGGAATCGGCGCAACTCGCCCGGGAACAGGGACTCTCCGACCTCAGGCAATTGCTGGGTTACGAATCGGTGTCCGCCGATTATGACGTGGTGGACGCGTTCGATTATCTGCCGATGAAGGGCAACCTCGATGATTTGAAACTGCAAGCCTTGCAAAACCGCCCGGACTTGCGCGCCGCCGTACAAGGTGTGACCGCGGCCAACAGCGGCTATTCGCTGGCCAAAGCGAATGGCGTACCGGATCTTACCGTCCAGGGGAACTACTCGCATGTCAACGGTATCAATGCCGCGACTGTCTATGCGAGCATTCCCTTGCCGATATTCAATCGCAATCAGGGAGAAATCGCTCGTACGAGCTCCGTCATTACGCAAATGACAGAGCAGCAAAAATTCACCAACGGCCAAGTATTGACTGACGTAAATGACGCCTATGAAGGACTGAAATCCAGTGAGCGAGTGGTTTTGCTGTACCGCGACAAGTACCGGGACATCGCCAAGAAGTCCCGGGACATCGCCGATTACGCCTACCACCGCGGCGGCCTCGCTCTGATCGATTTTCTGGACGCGGAGCGTAGTTATCGCGCCGCGGAACTCGCTTACCGCCAGGCACTCGCATCCTATCTGCTCGCGCTCGAGCAGTTGCGCGAAGCCGTGGCTACCAGAAACTTGCCGTAATTTCAGTGGCAAAACGGCGACAGCAAGTTGTTTCTTTGGTAGCCGTGGTCGGGGTGGCGCGCTCAGCATGCAGGGTCTTTCTGCTACGCTGAGTCGGGCCGCGATGAGGAATGGCTGACAAAATATTGAAGCACTTCGAGACGCCGTCTTTGGTGACAGCAGGGCGACCTCGGAAGGAGCCAAGCCCGTGAACAAAGACGAAGTGCGCAGGCGCATTGAGGAGGTTGGCATTATTCCATCCGTTCGCGTGTCCTCCGCCGACGACGCGATGTTCGCGGCTGAAGCGGTCTACCGGGGCGGAATCCCCATCGTGGAAGTGACCTTGACCGTGCCGGGAGCGATCGAAGTAATTTCCCACCTGGTGCAAAACGCGCCGGAAATGATTGTGGGAGCGGGAAGCGTGCTTGACGTGGAGACGGCGCGGCTGTGCCTGAAGGCGGGAGCAAAATTCCTGACCAGCGACGGAATTGATCTGGATGTGGTCGATTTTGCGGTGAAGGAAAATGTAGTGGTCTTTCCCGGCGCGCTTACCCCGACCGAAGTGATCGCGGCGCGAAAGGCAGGTTCGGATTTCATCAAGATTGTTCCTTGCGGACAGGTCGGCGGCGATAGCTATATCAAAGCGCTGAAGGCCATGTTTCCCAGCGTTCCCATGATTGCAGCGGGCGGCGTGAATCAGAAGACCGCCTACGGTTTCATTCTGGCCGGAGCCACCGCGCTGGGCATAGGCAAAGAACTGATTTCCCGAGAGGCCATTCATTTGCGCCAGGAGGAGCGGATTCGCACATTGGCCGATCGCTTTCTGGGGTTTGTGAACGATGCGCGCGGCCAAAGAGCGGCACACTAACAAGTCAGTGTCGTCAGCTTGCTTTCTCCTTGACAGCTTAGGAGAGAGGCGCTACACTCCTAATCATCTTAGGAGGCCTCGTGACGCTGCAAGCCCAGCTTCTTCCCGGAACTCTTGATCTCCTTATTCTGCGGGCGGTCTCGCTTGGCCCACTCCATGGTTACGGCATCCTTCTCCGCATCGGACAAATCTCCGGCAACGCACTGCTGATCGAACAGGGGGCACTTTATCCCGGCCTGTTTCGCCTGGTGCGGCAAGGGCTGCTGAAGGCCAGTTGGGGCACGTCGGACAATAATCGCCGCGCCAAGTTTTACGAACTGACCGCCGCGGGCCGCAAGCGTTTGCGCGAAGAGACTGAAAGCTGGAATCGTCTCGCGACGGCGATCGGCGCGGCGCTTGGTGAGCAACCGGAGGAAGCATGAAACTCCTGGACTCGCTGCGCTTCCGCATCGCCACGCTCTTCCGGCGTTCAGAGATAGACGCCGAGATGGAAGAGGAGCTTCGGTCGCATATCCAGCACCGCACGGATGATCTGGAACGTTGCGGCCTGAATCGCGCCGAGGCCGAACGCCGTGCGCGCATCGAGTTCGGCGGCCAGGTGAAATACCAAGAGGAATGCCACGACGCACTCGGCAACAATTTCCTCGAGACCCTGGTACAGGATGTGCGCTTCAGCCTTCGTGTGTTGCGCAAGTCTCCTGGATTCACGATCGCCGCCGTTGTGACGCTGGCATTGGCGATTGGCGCAAACGCCGTGGTTTTTGGCATTTTGAATGCCCTGATCCTGCACCCGCGGAACGTGCCGCAGGCACAGAGTCTCTACGGAATCGAGCACGGCAGCGATAAATCCCCGCTAGAGTCGTATCCTGACTATCTCGACCTGCGCGATCGCAACCACAGCTTCAATGGACTGGCCGCTTACAACATCTGTTGGGCAGGGCTCGATACCGGCAAAGATCCAACCGAGGTCGGCGGCTATGAGGTCAGCGGGAACTACTTCGACGCCTTGGGCATTCAACCGTTCCTGGGCCGTTTCTTCCACGCGGCCGATGAGCGTGGCCCGAACAGCGCTCCATATATGGTGCTCACCTACTCGTTTTGGCACAGCCACTTTCAGGATGATCGCGGCGTGGTGGGCCGTGTCGTTCGGCTCAGCAAGCATCCTTTTACGATCCTCGGTGTAGCGCCGCCTGAGTTCCAGGGGACCTTACTATTTATCTCTCCCGATTTCTTTGTGCCGTTGGTGAACAAGGAGCAGCTGGACGGGGAAGACATTTTGAACGCGCGCGGCAACCGCAGGCTGTTGATGGCACTGGGGCACCTGAAGGAGGGGGTCACGCCGGCGCAGGCGATTGGCGATCTGAACTCCATCGGCTCGTATCTGGAAAAGAGCTATCCGAAAGACGATGCCGACATGAAATTCACGTTAATGCGTCCGGGCCTCGCCGGCGATTTCCTTGGTGGTCCAGTGAAAGCATTCGTTACGGGTTTGATGCTGCTGGCGGGATTGATTCTGTTGGCCGCATGCGCCAATCTGGGCAGCTTGTTTGCCGCACGCGCCGCGGATCGTTCCCGGGAAGTGGCTCTGCGGCTCGCGTTGGGATCCAGCCGCAACCGCATTCTGCGGCAGGTGTTCACCGAGTCCGTGCTGATTTCACTGGTTGGAGGCGCGGCCGGATTATTTGGCAGCGTGGCATTGTTGCGCGCCCTGAGCGCGTGGGAGCCGCTGCCGGGAATCCGATCTCTCCATTTGCCTGTGCACCCGGACGCCAATGTTTACTGGGTAGCTTTGCTGTTGGCCCTGGCCAGTGGCTTCCTGTTTGGCGCAGTCCCGGTGCGGCAGATACTCCGCACCAATCCCTACGAGATCATCAAGTCGGGATCAATCGGGAGGGTTGGGCGGCGGATTACCCTTCGAGATTTGTTGCTGGCCGTGCAAATTGCGATCTGTGCGCTGTTGGTGACTTCGTCGCTGGTCGCCGTGCGGGGACTGCTGCGCTCGCAGCACAGCAATTTTGGTTTTGAGCCGCGGAACGCGATGCTGATACACACCAATCTGAGTACCGCAGGCTACCGCGGCGATACCGTCCCCACAATGCAGAAGCGCATGATCGATGCTCTGGAGACAATTCCTGGCGTAAAGTCTGTGGGACTGGTTTCTTGGCCGCCGTTGGGAGGGGGCTGGATTCAATCGGATGTCTTCACCGACCAAACGACAGATCTCAGTCAAGCGAATGCTGCTGCTCAAGCCTTTCTGTACAACATATCTCCCGATTATTTCCACGCGGCTGGCACAGCTATGTTGGCGGGCAGGACGTTCTCATGGCATGACGACAAGAATACCATGCGAGTAGTCGTCATCAACCAGGAGTTTGCGCGCAAAATGTTTGGCTCCGTGACAAACGCAATCGGCAAAAATTACAAGATGCCGGACGGAACGCGTTTGCAAGTGGTGGGTATCGTCGAAGACGGAAAATATCTGAACCTCGCCGAGGAGCCACAGCCGGCCATGTTTCTGCCATTTCTGCAAACGCCTTCCAGCGTGACATGCCTCGTGGTGCGCTCAGACCGCGATCCGCAGCAACTGGCGACGGCCATGAGGAGTACAGTGCAGGGCCTGGATCGAGGCATGCCTTTTACGATCGGACCGTGGACCATGGACGCGGCTTTGTTTGCTCCGCACGTGGCTACGGTTTCGCTGGGTGTGTTGGGCGTGATGGGCGCGATGCTGGCGGTCACCGGCATTTTTGGAATGGCAGCGTACTCGGTCAGCAAGCGTCTGCGGGAATTGGGAATCCGTATGGCTCTTGGTGCGCAGCGCAGGGAAGTGCTGCAGGCGGCGCTCGAACGGCCATTGAAACTGCTGGCGTTTGGTTCTGTGGGCGGACTGCTGCTGGGAATTCTGGCGACACGAGTGCTGGCTTTCATCGTGTATCAGGCCACTCCGCGCGACCCGCTGGTATTGGCCGGCGTGGTTCTCGCGATGGTATTGCTGGGGCTGCTGGCGACGTGGATCCCGGCGCAACGCGCGCTGTCGGTTGATCCGGTGATCCTGCTGCGCGAGGAGTGACGCCACGGACATCTATCGCGATGATGCGGCGAACGCAGAAAGCGTGTCCGCCGTCAGTAATCCTGCCGAACTCCGATCGAGATAAATGGTTGTATTCGGATGGCTCCGCAAAATCGACGCGGGCGCCAAGGGACGGATGTCACCTTCGAGGCAGGCCCGTACCGCAGCTGCTTTGCGGGCATCGGGCACAACGCAAATTATTACCTTGGCCTTGAGGATTTGGCGTATGGACATGGAAATCGCTCGCTCCGGAACGGTGGAAATGGTTTCAAACCATCCTTCCGCAACCTGCTGACGGCGGCACGCGTCGTCGAGTTGGACGATGATGTAGGGGGCCTCGATTCGGAAATCAGCGGGCGGATCGTTGAAGGCGAGATGGCCATTTTCACCGATGCCAACGAACGCAAGATCGACCGGCGATTGCATAATGGCATCGCTGGCGAGGCGGATGACCTCGGCGGGATTTAGGTCGCCCTGCAGCAGATGGCAATCGGTGATCCCGGTTTTGCATATCAGCCGTTCCCGAAGGTACTTGCAAAAGCTCGCAGGGTGATTCATCGGTAGACCGATGTACTCGTCCAGATGAAAGAGTTCGACGCGCTTCCAGTCGATGCCGGGAGTCGTCGTCAGCGCCTCGAGGAATGCGAACTGCGATGCTCCGGTCGCGGCTATGATGCGCGCCCGTCCGCGAAGAGCGATCGCCGAGCAGATTGCGTCCGCGGCCTGATCGGCTGCCGCTCGCGCCAGAGAATTGTCGTCGTCCAATATGCGGATGATCATCTTCAATGGTCCTAACCGGCGGCCGGTGCGTTCTGTGCCTTGACATCATACCAGCCACGTGATGTTCTCTTCCCGCAGCGACATTTTATTGTGTTCTTCGCAAGTCACCGTCGCGACGTGCGCGTGCATTGCCGTTCGATAGGGAATTGTGGGAGGGGAAATGAGCGACCCGAAAGATACGCTGGACCGGAAGACTTTTTTGACCAGATCGGCCGCGCTGCTAGCCGGAGGGGCTGCGTTTGCACGCACGGCGCTTTCCTACAGCAGAATTCCCGGCGCGAACGATCGCATTTCGTTGTGCCACATCGGGATCGGGAGTCGCGGCGAAGAACTGGATTTAATCGCTTCGCAACTGAAGAGCAGCCACAACGTGGAAATGACCACGGTGTGTGATCTGTGGCGCGTGAACCGCGAAAAGGCTGTCGCGACGAATACAAAGTATTACCGGCGCGCACCGCGGGATTTTCAGTACGTGGAAGAAGTGCTGGCGCTCAAAGATGTCGACGCGGTGCTTATTTCCACGCCCGAGCACTCGCACTCACCCATCCTGAAAATGGCGGCGGAAGCAGGCAAGGATGCGTACGTGGAAAAGCCCATGGGCAACGTGCTGGCAGAGGCCAAGGCCGCGCGCGACGCGGTAACGAAAAACAATCGCGTCGTGCAGGTCGGCACGCAGCACCGCAGTGAGCCGTATCCCATTGCCGCTTGCGAGTTGGTGCACAGCGGCGCTTTGGGAGGCGTCAGCAAGGTGGAAATTGTCTGGAATTACCATGGTCCGCGGTGGCGCGGACGCCCACAAACGAATCTGCTCCGCGAAGAAGACACCGATTGGCGCAAATGGCTGATGACCAAGCCGTATCGCCCATTCGATCCGAAAGTTTATTGCGAGTTCCGTTTGTACAAGGAGTTCTCCAGCGGCATTCCGGATCAGTGGATGAGTCATGCGACCGATCTGGTCAACTGGTTCATGAACGACAGCTTTCCTCGTTCCGTGGTTGCGCATGGCGGCATCTTTGCCTGGCACGATGGACGCGAAAATGCCGACACGTTCCAAGCTTTGTTGGAATATCCCAAGGGCTTTCTGGTCAGCTATTCAACCAGCTTTGGCAACGACGCGCCAAGCTTCACGCGCTACATGGGGAAAAAGGCGACGCTCACCAACATCGGTGGGGAGGGAAGTCCACGCTATCAAGTGACGCAAGAAAAAGGCAATCACGAGGACAATGCCGACATCGACGAACAGCGGGCCTCGAAATATGTGTTGCTGCCGGGCCAAACCGCGCTTCCGCCCATGGGCATGGACGACATGTCAACGGAGCACATGGCCAACTGGTTCGACTGCATCCGTTCTCGCCAGCAGCCTCATTGCACGGTGCACGATGGCTTTGCGCACTCGGTGGCCTGCATGATGTCAGCGGAGTCCTACTGGTCGGGCAAAAAACAGTATTGGGATGCGGCGAACGAAACAATCGTGGATCACGCCTAGCTGCCCGCGGCCAAAGTTCGCCGATGCCCTAAACCGAATGCCGGGCACGAAATTCGGCGAGACACTTCTGGGCAGTGTCCAGTTCCGAAAAACGGCTGCCCTCTTGCTCCACCAGGTAGTATTCCACCCCGCCAACACTCTCCGCGGCGGCGAAGATACTCTTCCAGTCCGCCACACCCTCGCCGAACAAAACCTTATATCCCTTCGAGGCATCCGGCGACCAATCCTTGCAATGCACCGAGCGAATTCTGCCGGGGTTCGCGCGAATCCAGGCGGTTGGGTCCGCTCCGGCCTCGAGGCACGTGCCCACGTCAAGTTGCAGCATGACCGTTGGTTTCGTGTTTTTGGCGATGATCTCGATTGGCCGCGCCTTCATCGGAAGATCCGCGGCGGGAGTGAACTCCAGTTGGTGATTGTGATAGCCGGGCTGCAATCCCGCCGGCGCGAGTTGCTCGGCCGCGGAGTTCAATGTGTCGGCCACCGCCTTCCAGCCGTCGATGCCGGGCTTCGGTTGCGACGAAGCCATCACCACATACTTGCTACCGAGAATTAGATTGTAGTCGCGCGCCTTGGGAAGGTTTTCCGTGCTGAAGTACGAGCTGTCGTTGTGGGTTGAAAAACATTTGACTCCCAGATCGTCGAGGAGCTTCCTCATCTCCTTCGTTTGGCTTTCCGTCCACTCGAAATACGGCGCGTAGAATTCCACCCCCTGGTAACCCATCTTGGCCACTGCCTGCACCGTACCCTGGAGATCGCGTTTGAGTTCGTCGCGAACGGAATAAAGCTCCAGCCCAACGGGGATGGAACTCGCGGCGCGGGCATTCCGTGCCCATGGAAGGATTGCGGAATAAGCGAGAAAGGTACGGCGCGATACAGTCGAAAGAGGCATGGGCAGATCCTAACGCAGTCTGATCGAGAATTCATGCCAATTCGAGCGCAAGGCCGAGCCAGCGGCCAAAGTGTGGAATTTATCGGGCGCCGAGCAAAATGTCGATGGTCAACTGGTCGAGGCGCTCGTACGGCAGCCGTTTTTTTGTCATGGCGTCTTTATCAAACGCATAGGCCAGTAGACCGGCCGCGCCTTTCTTGGAGAACTTGTCCACGGGCGGAATCGCGTTTTTCGTGCTGGAGATTTCCTCGAGGATCGCCTGAATTTCCTTGTCCTGGTTCCAACGCGCGGCCTTGTCCTTCAAAATCAGGTAATTTCGCATGCAGCCACGCGCGAAGTCCTTCACTCCCTCGCAGTCCTCCGTGCGGTACGCGTGCGCATCGAAGTGGCGCGGGCCGTCGTAGCGGACGTCTTCCAGCAACTTCACCAACCAGAACGCCGATTTTGGATTGGCCGAAGCAAAGCGCAAATCCTGGTCATAACGGCCGGGCATCTGATCATTCAGGTCAATATGAAAGAGCTTGCCCGCTTCCCACGCTTGCGCCACGCCATGCATGAAATTCAGTCCGGCCATCTGCTCGTGGGCCACTTCCGGATTTACGCCCACCATTTCGGGGTGCGCCAGCGTGGGGATGAAGCCCAGGTAATGGCCGGTGGTGGCCATATAAATGTCCGCGCGCGGCTCGTTGGGTTTGGCCTCCAGAGCAAACTTGAAACCGTAGCCGCGATCGAGGCTGTATTCGCAGAGATAGTTGACGGCATCGCGCAGACGGCGGACCGCTTCATCGGCACGCCGGCACGCATCGGTCTCTGTGCCCTCGCGGCCGCCCCACAAGACAAAAATCTTGGCGCCCAATTCCGCCCCCAGATCCATCGCGCGCATGGTTTTCTGCAACGCATACGCGCGCACTTCCGGGTCATTAGCGGTGAACGCGCCATCGCGAAAAACAGGATGAAAGAAGAGCGACACGGTGGCCATGGGCACGACAACGCCGCTTTCTTTGCAAGCTTTTTTGAATTCCCGCACAATGCTGTCGCGTTCCGCAGGGGTTGCGTCGATTGGCACCAGGTCGTTGTCGTGTAGATTGACGCCCCAGGCTCCGATCTCCCCGAGGATCGCCGCAATCTCCACCGGCGGCAGAGTAGGCCGCACAACATCGCCAAAGGGATCTCGCCCGCGGTTGCCCAGGGTCCAAAGTCCAAAGGAAAATTTGTCCGCCGGTTTTGGTTGGTATGCAGTGCTCGGGCTCATGGATTTCCTCGCTCGGTGAATTTCTTAACGACGCGTATCTGAAACGAAACAGGGACTCAACCTGGCAACAAGCCGGCAATCGACTGGAAATGGAATTGGAGCGGCGAGGAATTCCCGATAAGGGAGTTCACGCAGGTACACCGAAAAACCCTTGGCGGACCGCAAACGGAAAACAACATTCGAGTAATCCCGGGACGTGTACGTTAACGTCACGCCCATAGTAACATCCGGCAGCGAGATTGCAACGGCCGGCTCGAGAAACTTCAGTCTGGCAGTATGGCCTCTTGCGTAATCGTGAACTGGCTCGACACGCCGGCGGTCTTTGCCAGTCCCGGCCGTGTCGTCGGCTGGCCCCCGCCAATCCACAGTTCCACTTTGCCGGGCAGGATGCGACGCTGTCCCGCGTCGTCAACCAAGCTCAATTCGCGGTCGTGAAGTGTGAAGGTGACGGTCTTTTTCTCACCGCGATCGAGATGCAAGCGCCGGAAGCCCTGCAACGCGCGAAGGGGAGCGCCGGCAATGCCGGGATGTGAGACGTAAAGTTGCACAACCTCGTCGCCGGCCATCGCGCCGGTGTTCGCAACGTCCACGGATACAGCCACGGAATGATTGGTGGAGAGGCCTGCGGTGTCGACGAGCGGATGGTCATAACGAAAGGACGTATAGCTCAGGCCGTACCCAAAAGCATAGAGCGGCTCGCCGCCAAAATAGCGGTAGGTGCGCCTGGCCATGGCGTAGTCCTCGAACGCCGGAAGTTGGTCGGTAGACTTGTAGAATGTAACCGGCAAGCGGCCGGCGGGACTGAAGTCGCCGGCGAGCGCCTCGGCAAATGCGGTGCCGCCTTCCTCGCCCGGATACCAAGCCTCGACAATTGCAGACATATGCTCGTCGGCCCAGTTTATGGCGAGGGCGCTGCCATTCATGAGCAACAGAACTGTGGGCTTCCCGGCGGCATGCACGCGTTCCAGAAGCTTCTCTTGCGGGGCGGGCAGATCAATCCGCGTACGGTCGCCACCGCCAAAACCCTCCGCGTCGACCTTCATTTCTTCGCCCTCAATTCGTGGTGAAAGACCAAGCACCATCACCACCAGGTCGGCATTCTTTGCCGCGTTGACAACCTCCTGGCCGCCGTGATCGGGTTGGCTCCAAACCAGCCGTGCTTCGGAACTGCGGATGTTTTGGAAATATTCAATTTTGATCGGGTAAGGATGTTCTTTTTCGAGATGGATTTTTTTTGTTAACGTGGAAGCAGGGTGGTGGATGTTCCAATCCTCGACCAGCAGATTGCCATCGAGCCAAAGGCGATAGCCGTCCTGACCGGTAAACCCAATTAAATAGTCGCCCGTTTCTGGCGGTGTCACGACGCCCGTCCAACGCACCGAATAGTTCTTCAACAATTGCGGCGAAATGCCGTTATCGCCCCAGGCAAAATCCACGGCATCGTCGGTGCGAGTCAGTGTGGGCGTTCCTTCCAAGGTCATGTTCGCGAAATAGTCCGCCCGCAGCCCATGCTCTTTGCAGGATGCGTCGGTACACAGCGCGCTGTGAGGAATTGCTTTGATTACCGGACCCACCAAGCCCGTGCCCTGGACATTTACAATTTTGGAATTGGGATAACGCTTGCGAAGGCCTTCCAGGATCGTCACCGGCCTGGAAGGCGTGCCGCTGTAATTGCCCACCAAGGCGTCCAGGTCGTTTGCATTGGGGCCGATCACCGCAATGTTCTCTGGCGCGTGCTTCAACGGCAGAAAGTTATCCTTATTCTTCAGGAGGACAATGGCCTCCTGCGCCGCGCGAAGGGCGAGTTGCCGGTGCGCTTCGCTGTCGTTTTCCGATGGGGGCACACGGGAGTACGGTACTGAAGACGGCGGATCGAACAAGCCGAGCCTGAATCGCGCCTTGAACAAGCGCCGCAAAGCGCGGTCGATATCGGCTTCCGAGAGCAATCCCTGATGAACGGCGCCAAGGATTGCAGCGAGTTCCGTGCTCAGGTGATTCCGGTAGTCTCCGCAGATGAGGTCCATACCCGCCTTGAATGCCACGGAAACACCTTGCTCGGGCGTGGGCGAGAAATGATGCCCACCAAAGATGTCGGTGGCCGCTCCGCAATCGGAAACCACGTAGCCTTGAAAGCCCCAATCACGCCGCAGATGTTCTTCTAGCAGCGCGACATTTGCGCAAGCGGGCTGGCCATTCAGAGAGTTGTACGCGCACATCACGGATTCCGCCTTGCCTTCCATGACGGTGGCGCGAAACGCGGGCAGATAGGTGTCCTCCATATCGTGCCGGGAAGCCTGAACGTCCACCGTATGCCGTGTGGATTCCGGACCGCTATGCACCGCAAAATGCTTGGGCGTGGCGACAGTTTTTAAGTAGTTGGGATCGTTCCCTTGCAGGTCGGTGACAGAGGCGACACCCAGCCGCGCCGTCAGGTAGGGATCTTCGCCGTAGGTTTCCTGGCCGCGTCCCCAGCGCGGATCCCGGAAGATATTAATGTTCGGCGACCACACCGTGAGCCCGCGGTACCAGTCAGACGATCCATCCGGATGCACGGTCTGGGAATACTTGGCGCGAAACTCCGTGCTGATCACGCCGGCGATCTGGTGGATCAGGGGTTCGTCGAAAGTGGCCGCCATGCCGATTGCTTGCGGGAATACGGTTGCTTCACCGGCGCGCGCTACCCCGTGCAGACCTTCGTTCCACCAGTTGTATTCAGGAATGCCCAATCGAGAGACTGCGGCGGCGGTATGTCCGAGCTGCGAAACCTTTTCGTCGAGAGTCATGCGCGACAGCAGATCGTCGACGCGCTGGTCGATAGGCAGCTTCGGGTTTTTGTACGCTGGTGAGCCTTGTTGCGGGTGTGCCGTAGTGCACAGGGCCGCGCAAAGGAAGAAGCAGGCGAGCAAATTGATTTTCATTGTCGTAGGTCTCATCCAAGAGGTAAATTTTCAGCAGGCGGCGCGAAAGCACCGAGGCGAAGCATACCATCGTTAACCTACACGGATGAAGCACGAATTACCGCTCGAGTTTAACGGTGCGGGCAGCGCGAGAGGTAAGATAGGACCCAGCAGGTCAGGCCGGTTCGCGCAAAGTTGCGCAGCACGATTGTTTCGCCGGTGTTAAAGCGGCAAAAGACGAGCTGGTGGTCCCGCGGGAAGCGGAACAAGGAGTCTCGCGATGGGTAAACAGCGGCGTGGCATTCACCTCATTGCTGAATTGGCGGGCGTGTCGATCGGGACCGTCGATCGCGCTTTGCATGGCCGCGACGGCATCAAGGAATCCACCCGCCAACGGATTTTGCAGGTTACCCGGCAAATCGGATACACGCCGAATCTGGCAGCGCGCGCGTTGTCCGTAGCCAGAGCTAGCGCGCGCGTTGGGGTATGCATGCCTAAAGAGATTCATTTCTTCTACGACCAGCTGTGGAGGGGCGTTCTCGAGGAGAGCAAGCGCGTGGCTCCGTTTGGCATCGACTTTGTGAACCGCCCGGTGCAGGTGCTCGGCGAAGGGGATACGGAAGCATTCAAGGAACTGGTAAAAAGCGGAGTTAATGGCATCATTCTCACTGCAGGTAACCCGAAAGACCTGAAGCCGCTGATTGACGACGCGGAAGAAAAAGGAGTTCGCGTCGTGTGCGTCTCCACCGACGCGCCCGAGAGCAAGCGCTCCAGCATCGTGTGCGTTGAGCCGTGGCTAAACGGCTGCCTTGCTGGCGAATTGATGGGCAAGTTTGTTCCGCCAGGCTCCAAGGTCGCCATTGTCGCGGGTATGCTCAAAACAGAGGATCACCGCAAGAAGTCGGATGGATTCTCGGAAGCATTTGGCCGCCATTGCCGCGGAGGGAAAATTGTCGGTGTAATCGAAGGCCACGAAGATGAAGATGAAAGCTTTCAAAAAACGTTTGATCTGCTGCGGCGCTTCCCGGCCGTCGCCGGAATTTACGTGAACACGGTGAACTGTCTTCCGGTGTGCCGTGCCTTGGGAGCGCGCGGCCTGGCTGGAAAAGTGAAGCTGATCGCCACTGACCTTTTCGCAGAGATGGCGCCCTATTTTCAGAAGGGAACGATCTCGGCTTCCATTTATCAGCAACCCTTCCGGCAAGGCCAATTAGCAGTGCGATTAATGGCCGACAATCTCACGAATAAAATAGATTTCCCTCCAAGCGTGCATCTGAGTCCCGGCGTGGTGATGACCTCCAATCTGCATCTTTTCCGGGAAATGCGGCGCAGCGACGCCAAGTTGAACGAATCCATTCCCTGAATGGGAGCATGCCGAAAAGCGGATAAGTGCCACTGTGGAGGCACAAAGCCCTTTCCTAGTGCTATTGTAGAAACATAACCGAGCGTAAACGCTTTCTCTCTGTAACCTCTTTATTTTCATTGCCCTGCGGAGGGGCTAGACTTACTGGAACTCCTCGAAGCGCCCTTTTTCCTCTAAAAAAACGATATTCTCCATTAATTTTTCAAAAAGAAATGCTTGACAAGCATTTCACAAAAAGAGTAAATACCGAACTAACGAGAAAAACGTGACCGTTCACGGTTTTTTACTGTGGCCAGTTTGGCGGTCGGTGGTGATGTTACCCGATCGTCGGTTGTGTCAGCGGGCGCGGGTGCTGGGGTGGTAAAGGCTTTTCGCTGTTGCCCTTTTCCAACTCAATTTTGTCAAGGTGCTGGTCGTATCGTGGCGCAAGCGGAGCGGTGCAACTCCGGCCATGATCTGCCAAGTAGTGACCAGGTAACCGCTTTAGAGGCCGTTTAGTCGGGATGGCTTGGCGGCGACGTCAGATCGTCGCTAGGCGGAGGCTAACAAATGAACGCAGCAGTACGTTGTTCGGTCCGAAGTTTTGCACACGTGTTACGCAGTAATTTCCGCTATCTCTGGATCCTCTGTCTACTCCTGGCTGGTTTGCCATTCCTCGCCGCTGCTCAAGAGGCAACGATTGTGGGAACGGTTACCGACCCGGCCGGCAGCGTGGTCCCGAACGTTACGATTACCGTCACCAATACGGGGACGGGATACGTACGTACGTTTACGACAAATGATGTTGGCCAATTTGTCGCCCCTGGATTGCCCATCGGCACATACGATTTAAAAGCGGAATCCTCCGGCTTCAAAGTGGAGGAGTCCAAAGGCGTGGTTCTGAACGTCAACGACCGTACGCGCGTTGATTTTCAGATGAAGATGGGCACAAAGTCAGAAACTGTTTCCGTTGAGGCGAACGCCATCCAGGTGCAAGCCGACAGCAGCGAACAGAGTTCGCTGATCAGCGGAACACAGATCTCCCAACTCGCCACGAACGGGCGAAGCATCTACACCTATGTGACTCTCACGACAGGCGCTTCGAACCTTATGCCGGACTTTCAGGCACCGACGCCTGTAGGCGCAAACAGCGGTATCAGCTTTAACGGAAACCGTCCCGGCCACAACCTCTACCTGCTTGACGGAGGCGAGAATTCCGACCGTGGCGGTGCCGGTAGCTCCGACGTCATGCCTTCCGTTGATGCCATCGCGGAAACGCAAACCCTCACTTCGAACTACAGCGCTGATTATGGACTTTCTTCCGGCGGCACCATCAGCACGGCCATCAAGTCAGGCACCAAATCGTTCCATGCCTCGGCTTGGGAGTTCTTCCGCAACAACGACTTGGACGCGCGCAATTACTTCAATCCTGTTCCTCAGCCGGTTGCTGAACTGCGATACAACGTCTACGGCTTCAACGTGGGTGGTCCGGTAACGTTTGGGAAGTTGTACAACCCCAATAAGACCAAGACTTTCTTCTTCTACAATATGGAATGGCGCGATCTGATTCAGGGGCAAACCCTTAACCAGACTGTGCCCCTAGCCTCCACTTATGGCGGGAATTTCAGCGCTGACTCCAAGGCCATCATGGTACCGACCACCGCTCAGGTCGCTCCCTCAATTATTGCCAAGAACTGCCCTGGCGGAGTTCTTCCCGCTGGCGTCGTGCAAGGTTCACCATTTCCAGGGAACATTATTCCCTCCTGCATGTTGGATCCCAACGCCCAGGCCTTGCTGACTGCCGGTGGCAAATATGGCGGCATCTTCCCAGCGCCCACGAATGGCGCCCAATTCCAGGGCGGTAACAATGTGCCCACCAACGTGCGGGAAGAAATTGTTCGCATCGACGAAAACGTGAATGACAAGTTCACGATTTATGGCCACTTCGTCGCCGAACAAATCTCACAGAACTATGGCACCACCATGTGGAGCGGCGACAACGTGCCGACCATCTCCAATACCTTCGGCAATCCTTCCTACGCCGCTGTCATCCACACCGCGTATGTCATCAGCCCAACGCTCGTCAACGAGGTTGCCTTCAACTACAACGGGAATCGCATTGCCATTCTCCCGCTGGGTTTGGTGTCCGCGCCATCGGACTTCACCTTCAACCGCTTCTTTACCGGGCCGAACGTCGACAATCGCATCCCGACGATCAACCTGAACGGCGGCACCGGAGCGCAATACACTTCCAACTGGACTCCGTGGAACAACACCGCGAACGACTACCAGATCCGTGATGACGTGTCCTGGACCAAGGGCCGTCACCAGATCAAGATGGGCGGTAGTTGGGCGCTTTACAAGAAGGTGCAGGATTGGTTCAAGAACACCCAGGGCGGCTTCAACTTCAACGGTTCCTATACCGGCAACGACTTTGCCGATTACCTGTTGGGTTACGGCCAGTCCTACAACGAGGACGCGATCAAGAGCAGCGGCCACTGGAACAACGTCTCCTGGGCGCTCTACATTCAAGACAACTACCGCGTCACCAGCCGGCTCACTTTGAACCTTGGACTACGCTGGGATGGCATTCCGCATACCTACGAAGCCAACAACCAGATGTCCAACTTCTATCCAGGCCTGTATAACCCCGCGAACGCGGCGCTGCTTAACGCGGGCAACCAGACGATCAGCCCCCTCAGCCCGGGACTTGGGCCCAGCCCGAATCCGATTCTGGCAGGTCAGGAATTCTATCTGAACGGAATCGGTGTCTGCGGCGTTGGCGGAGTTCCCAAAGGCTGTGTGAATGGCGCCTGGCTGAACTTTGGACCGCGTCTCGGATTTGCCTATGACGTAACCGGTAACGGCAAGACCGTGATCCGTGGCGGCTACGGCATCATGTACGAGCGCATCCAGGGCAACGACGTTTACAACAACGCGGGAACACCTCCCTTTGCTGCGAGCGTTGCCTTCAACAACGTCTCTCTCTCCGATCCCACGACGAGTATCCAGACCGGCCTACCGATTCCTGTGGCCACCCCGGTCAATAACATCACTGGCATGGACAAAAACAACTATGCCTCCCCGAGAAGCACACAGTTCAGCTTGGGCATCCAGCAAGCCATCGGGACGGCCGTGCTGTCCGCGTCCTATGTTGGCAGCCAGAACCGCCATCAGAACTATTACAGCGAGACCGACCTGGTAAATCAGGGCCTGCTGGCGGGTTTCCAAGCCAACAACGCAGGGTACAATGCCGCCGTTCCATACCTCGGCTACCACAGCATCAAAATGGCCCAAAACGAGGCCAACGGCGACTACAATTCACTCCAGATATCTATGCGCGGCACCCTAGCGAAAAACGACCTGAACTATCAGTTCGGTTACACCTTGGCACGCGCGAATGACTCGTTCAACAGCGGTGGAAGCGCCGGAGACCTTTACCAGATTTCCGATCCCTACAAGGGTTGGAAGTATGATTTCGGTCCGTCCAACTTCGACCACGAGAACGTTTTCTTTGCCAACTTCGTCTACCAGATTCCCCTGCTGAAGAACAGCCAGAACAAGCTGCTGAAAACCACCCTTGGCGGATGGGAAGTTGCCGGCATCATCACCGCCGAGTCCGGAGCTCCGCTGAATATCGGATTGAACGGTCAGAACGTGTCGAGCATCGTTCCGAACACGCAGAACCGTCCAAACCAAAGCGGCTCAGCGAGCAATCCGCACACCGTAAACGAATGGTTCGATACCGCGATCTATTCAATACCCGCAGCCGGAACTTGGGGAAACGCGCCGCACAACAGTGTGTGGGGCCCGGGGCGCGACAACTGGAACCTCTCTCTCTACAAGAACTTCGTATTCAGCCAAGAACGCGGCAGCAGCCTGCAGTTCCGCGCGGAGTTCTACAACATTTGGAACCACACTCAATGGATAGGTGACACGCAAAACGGCGGCGTCAGCACCAACCTCGGAGCTAGCAACTTCGGCGCCGTTACGAGTGCGTATGACCCCCGCACCATCCAACTAGCCTTGAAGCTGTTCTTCTAAGCTTCTTGCAGCTGTAGCAGTACAACCAATTTGCGGCGTGGCGGGTCACCCCCCCGCCCGCCGCATTTTGTTTCTGGCGCCTGCACGGCCGCGCCAAAGCAGATACACTAAGCAAGTTGGCATCTTGCTGAACCATCTAGGTCACACTGGGGCTCATGAATAAGTGGAAGCTATTTTGTCTGTTCGCCGCCTTGCTCTCCTCCGGCATAGCCAGCGCCCAGACGCCGACTCCCTCGCAGGCTTTGGCTCTCGAGCAACAAGGGAGGCTCCCGGAAGCGGCACAAGCCTGGCAAGCCATTACCCGGCAGTCTCCTCAGGACGCGGCGGCATTTGCCAGCTTGGGCCTGGTGTTGTCCAGACAGGGCAAATACCAAGAGGCGGTCCCAGCCTATAAGAAGGCACTCTCACTGAATCCGAAATTGCCGGGGATCCACCTGAATCTGGGATTGGCGGAGTTCAAGCAGGGACACCTTCAGGAGGCGATTGCGCCGCTTCGTGCGGCCTTGGCGGCGGATCCCCAGAGCATACAGGTACAAACCCTCCTGGGCCTCAGCTGCTACGGCACAAAACGATTTGCGGAGGCCGCCAAATACCTGAAGGTGGCGGCGCAAGCGGATCCGGGCAATACGGAGCTGCACCAGGTGTTGGCGCAAAGTTGCCTGCGCGCGAAAGACAATGCCTGCGCCCTGGAAGAGTTCAAGAAAATTCTGGAACAGAACCCCAATTCCGCGCAGGCTCACATGCTCCTGGGGGAAGCCTTGGACAATCTGGGGAAGACGCCTGAGGCCATCGAGGAGTTTCGCGCCGCCGCGCAGGTGGCGCCGAACGAGCCGAACGTCAATTTCGGGCTTGGCTACCTGTACTGGCGGGTTCACGAGTACGACAACGCCAAAGCCGCGTTCGAGCGCGAACTGGCAGTCGAGCCCGACCACGCACAGGCGCTTGCTTATCTCGGCGACATCGAAATGAAGGCAGCCGACCTCGAGAAAGCCGCTACTTTATTGAAGAAGGCTGTGCAGCTGAACTCTGACATTCGCATTGCCTACGCGGATCTGGGCAGCATCTACATCGATCAGAAACAATACCCCGAGGCCCTTGCCGCGCTCAAGAAGGCGCTGAAACTGGATCCGGATCAGCCGGACACCCATTTTCGCCTTGGGCGATTGTATAGAGCCATGGGCAACACCACCGCGGCCGACCAGGAATTCGCCAAAGTTAAGGAGCTGAACAAGCGAGGCCAGCAAGAAAACCTTCTGGAAAAGATGCCCGGGTCCTCTCCTCCCAGCCCGTAGAAACGCGACCTGCCAAAAAAACAGCCGGCAATATGCCCTATTAATTGAGGGAATAACTTCTAGGGACTGGACGCTGATGCCGGGCGTATCTTGCCATCGGCCGTCATGCGGTCCAGCCATTGTCGCGCCGTGGCGGCTTCCGGGCTGGTGGCGCTGTTTTTCAGCACCCCGCGCAGCACGCCTGCGGCTTCCTCAAAGCGCTGCGCGGCCGTCAGGCACTGTGCCAGAAGCAATTCGACCTGCGGAGCCGCGCCGTGCGAGTTCGCTTGCGCCTGCTGAACCATCTTGAGTGCCTGGTCATATTGCTCGCGGTAATAATACGACTTGGCGAGCGCCCACTCCGTCTCCCATCCTTCGGTCGGTTCCAGTTGCAGCGATTTTTCCAGGTTGGGAATCGCCGCTTCGTATTTCTTCTGATTGCACAGCGCCATCCCCAGTGCCGCCAGGACACGAGCCTGGTTCGGCTCAATCTGCGAGGACTTTTCCAGAACGGTTTCCGCGTGCCCCCAATCGCGCTTCCGCAGATAGAGCACTCCTTGGATGTACAGCACGTCAGGGTTGCCGGGCGCGAGTTTCATTGCCTCGCTCAGGTACTTTTGTGCCTCGTCCAGTTTGTCTTCCCTCAAGGCCTGCGATCCTTTATCCAGCGCTTCCTTGGCCTTGGGCGCCAACAGCGGCTTGCCGGGTACCTCTCCGGTTTCGTTGGAGGCTACGTCCCGCTGCAGGACAAATTCGACATCCTCTTTGATGGCCATAACCAGCGACACGTCTTTCTGTGCGTTTTTGTAGCCGGCGGCTTCCACCGTGACCGTGTATTCACCCAGACTTCGCGGTATGAAAAAAGCGCGACCGTGCGACGTCGACGACTGGTCGATGGGCATTCCGTTTTGATAGATCTTGATTGTTGCGGGCGTGTTGATGATCTCGCCCGAGGTGTTGCGAACGGTGACGGCAATCTCCGCCCGGTCGCCTCGGGACATGGTTCCTTGGTCCGAGCTGTCCTGGCAACGGCCCGAAAGCGCGCACAGGAACAGACAGGCCAACGCCGGCAGTAAGTACTGGACGTAGCGCAGCCAAACGGGTTCGCTTCTGTGATGCATGAGACCCCTCAAGCCTTTCGCAAAGGTAGTCTCCACCATTAGATGCGTCAAGCAAAACGTTTGTGCCCGGTTTTGGGCTTACGGCAACCGCGGATTCAATCGCAAGGAGATGAGGTTGACCGTTTTATGCGCTTTCACTACGATGGTTCGCACTGGGAAACTTCGTCATTTTGTTGCGTTTAGTATTCATTCCGATTCGTTGGCAAAGAGGATCTGATGGCAGAAAGCGTGCTCGTTACCGGCGGGGCTGGCTACATTGGCGGCGTTGTTGTTTCCCAACTCCTGGAGCGAGGCTACCAGGTGATTGTCTACGACAATCTCTCGAAAGGCTGCCTTGCTTCGGTCCCCCCCAACGCCAAGTTTGTTCAGGGAGACGTTTCCGATCGCGCTGCTCTCGACCGGCTGTTTCAGGAAAATACCATCGATGCCGTGATGCATTTCGCCGCCTTTATCGAGGCTGGTGAATCGATGCAGGTGCCGGAGAAATACTTCCGCAATAACACTGCGAACACCCTGACCCTGCTCGAAGCGATGATTGCCCACAAGATTTCGCGCTTTGTGTTCTCCTCCACTGCGGCGCTGTTCGGAACGCCGGAACGCACTCCCATCGAGGAGACCGACAAACTTCAGCCCACCAATACCTATGGAGCCTCAAAGCATCTCGTAGAGCAGATGCTTGCCTGGTTCCACCTCATTCATGGGCTTCGTTACGCAAGCTTGCGCTACTTCAACGCTGCCGGCGCCGCGGGCAAACAGGGCGAAGACCACCACCCTGAGTCGCACTTGATTCCCTTGACCCTTCAAGTCGCTTTGGGCCAGCGCGAATCCATTTCCATCTTTGGCACTGATTACCCCACGCCCGATGGCACCTGCATCCGGGACTACATCCACGTTTCCGATCTGGCCAGCGCTCATCTGCTGGTGCTCGACGAACTCAAGCGCAAGGATAAACTGATCTACAATTTGGGCAACGGCCGCGGCTTTAGTGTCCGGGAAGTGATCGAAACGGTTCGTCGCGTCACCGGCCACTCTATCCCGGTGAAAGAAGCGGCTCGCCGCCCTGGCGATCCCGCGATTCTGGTGGCAAGTTCAGAGAAGATACGGAGAGAACTAAGCTGGACGCCTCGCTATTCGGATCTCGAAGCTATCGTTCGCAGCGCTTGGGATTGGCGTCGTGCTCATCCGCATGGCTATAGCGAGCAGAGTGCTTCCAGCCATTAGCCGCCTGAGCGATGGAAGCGGAATCCGCCTTCGGTGATTATTCCTTTTTTCCTGAGGCCTGCGTCAATTGCTTGTGAATGGCAAATTCCTTGTCGGCCTCTTCCTTTTTACCGGTGCGGCTCAACGCCACGGCCAGGTTGTAGTGCGCTCCGGGATTCCCCTCTTGCAGCCGCACAGCCATTTCCAGCGGCGGAATCGCCTCCTCGTAGCGTCTCAACGTAACCAGACAGAAGCCCCAGCCCATGTAGGCGTCCCCGAAAGCGGTATCCAGCTTAGCCGCGCGCGAAAAGTGTGCGATGGCCTCGTCCCACTGCGAGTCCTGCCGTGCCATCTCGCCTAAAATATATTCGGCGCCTGCATTCTGTGGATCAATTTCCAGTTCCTTCTGGAATTCCTGCTTGGCCTGGGCGATCGCTGCGGCATCGCCGTTCGGCCTGGAGAGCAGCAGCCGGCCGTATAAATAGTGAACCCCTTTGGCGGTGGGATCGTCTTGCAGAATGATTTCGTACTGCTTCTGAGCTTCGTCCCACTTGCCTTGCATCTCCAGCGCCTCCGCGTTCATTTTTCGCGCCGGAGTCGAATTCGGAGCCACACGCACAAGGTCGAGCGCGGTCCGGGAAGACAAATCGGAATACGCGTGCGTGGCAATAAAGAGAATCTCGGGATCCTCGGGAAATTGTTTGTGGAGCAGAAGTAACAATTCCGTGGCACTCGTGCGATCGTCAATCGCTACGGCGCATCTCAGCGCCAAAACTCCAGCTTGCTTCCTGGTTTCTGTCGGGCCAGACCCGCTCGCGGCGCGCTTCAATGTTGGCAAAGCCTCTTTGCAGCGGCCTTGCTGCGCCAGCGCCATGGCTTTTTCCGTACTTAGCGGCGCGCTTGTGGCTCCAGGGGCTGCGCCGGATTTTGGGGCCTGCCCCACGAGGGACCGCACGGGGAAGAGCATCGTAGCGACAAAAGCGAGAAGGGCGATCTTACCTGGGGTTCGCAACATGTCGTCGCAGCACGCAACCTTGTTGGGCAGCCGCCAAGAAATCAACGGCTGCCAAAGATGAAATCAGTCAGGCGAATTTGGCCGTCCGCTTTAAGTATACGTTGTTTGCGCTGCGTAGTTGAACCGCTACCAAACCAGCTTCAGTCCCAGCTGAACTTGCCTCGAACTCGTCGCGGTTGAGGTGATCACCCCAGCCGTCGGGGACGGTCCTCCGGTTGCCGCGGCGTACACCACCGGATTTGGCGTGTTGAAGTTTGCGCGATTGAAAAGATTGAAGAACTCCGCGCGGAACTGCAAGCCTAGACGCTCCGACAACGTAAATCGCCTCGACAATGACAGGTCGGTTTGCGCCAAGCCTGGCCCCTGCAGCACATTTCGCCCCACATTCCCGTAGCTGCCCGGAAGCGGTTGGATGAAAGCCAGCGGATTGAAATATTCATTTGGTCCGCCCAGAATCACTGGGCCGGTGAAGTTAGGATTCCATGATGGCCGGACTGGATTGCGCGTGTCGCCATCATTCGAAGGGTTGTACGACAATTGCGGCGTGAACGGCAGTCCCGATTGCAGCGTCACGATCCCGCTGACTTGCCAGTCTCTGATCAGGCGATCTAGGAATCGTTCCGGGGCCGCCGAATTCGTTTGCCCAAACGGGAGATCGTAAGTGGCCTGAAGAACGGCTGAATTTCTGACGTCAAACGAAGCACGGCCATAGTCTGCCTTCGGGCGCAGAGGGTTCGCCACAAACGCCGGAGAATTAGTGGCCACGCTCGTATTCATGTTGTCGCCATCGTCGAGCGTTTTCGAATACGTGTACACGCCGCGGAATTGCAGGCCATGGGAAAAGCGTCGGTTGACGTCCACCTCAAGGCCGTTGTACGAACTGATCCCCTCCGAAAACCAGTGCGTCGTATTCCACACCGCATTGTTGGCCAGCGCCGCTCCCGATGTATAGTAGAACGCTCCGTTCGGGTATCCTGCGGGGCAGGGAGATGCCGGGCAAATTGTCGCAGCGGGCAGGTTTGCGTCCAATGAAAGCATTTCGTGGTAACCGTGGGAGCCGGTGTATCCCACACTGATAGATGTGTTGGGCGAAAGCTGCTGTTCAACCTTCAAGCTCCACGATTCCACTGTCGGAGTCTGTAAGTTCGGCTGAACGCCGCTGGGGATGATTTTCGAACCAGCGTAGTCCGCGCCCGGAGCGATACTGGAGAACGCAATATTCTTCACGGCAAAGACAGAATTGTACGGGCCATTTTGGTCCAGCCGGTAGCTCAAATTGTCCAGCAGGCCGTAGTACAGCCCGAAACCGGCTCTCAGCAGGGTTTTCTTTGACGGAAACGGAGACCAGGCCACCGCCACTCGCGGTGCAGGCAAGAACTTGGCGTTGTTCACGGCGAGTGCTGAGCCGCTCACAACCGGTGTCGTCAGAATCACACCCTGCGAGTCGAACGCGTAATTCGACGCGCGTCCGTGCGCCTCGTTCCAGCCATTCGTCGACTCGCCTCGAAAGCCGAAGCGTACCTCCAGCGAGGAATTCACCTTGACCGCATCTTCCACGAAGAAACCGCCCTGCGTGGACCGCCACGAGAGCGGCGTGTAGCTCGGCGCAGACGTGTACGTACTCACTTTGCCCGCAAGGAATGTCTGCAAGTTGGTGAACGAAATTTGGCCGTACTGATCTTGCACGAGACTGTCGTTGGACTGGATCCACTGCGCCAAGCCGCCAAGGCTGAACACGTGCCGCCCGTGTGTGTAGGTCAGTTGGTCGGAAATGGTGAATAGATTGCGCACCGCAGTCAGATTGCTTCCGGCGTTGGTGCCGCCGTTGGTGATCTGAGAGGCACCGTTGAGTGTGGTCCCGCCGCCAACCACAACAGCGCCCACGGGTTGGCTATCGTGAATCCAACCGGGCAGATCAGTAGTGGTGCCGCTGTTGAAATAGAAAGCGCCGCGGGAATAGCCAAAGGTGGCCTTGTTGAGCAGGTTGGAAGAAAAGACGTGCGTTTCACTCAGGCTGGCCACTTGTTCGCGCAAGGAAATGTCGACCAGGGTAAACGGATTGCTCGTTGGGGAATGCGCTTCGCTATCGTCCACGGTATAAACTCCCGAGAAAGAATCCTCATTGGAAACAGTCTGGTCGTAGCGCGAGGTTCCAAAATCCTCGCGAATGTTTTGTGTGGGATTGCTGTACGCCTTTGCGATTCCGCTTGGCGCGCCCGTAGAAGTCAGGAGCTCTGGTCCATTCGCAACCGGCCAAAGCGCCAGCAGCGGTTGAACACTGGCAACGGCGCTCGCTCTGGAAGCATTGTCCGGCACCAGCGTCACGTCGCTGAGCCCCAGATTCTGCCGGAAACCTTCGTAATTGCCAAACAGAAAAATCTTGTCCTTCTTGATTGGTCCGCCGAGCGAACCGCCGAACACGTTCCGCTGGAAATCAGGAATGCTGCCCTGATCGAAGAAATTGCGTGCGTCCAGAGCGCTGTTGCGCACGAACTCGTACGCCGTCCCGTGAGGCTGGTTCGTGCCGCTGGCGGTGACGATGCTCACTTGCGCGCCGGGCCGCTTCCCGTACTCGGCGCCGTAGGTATCTTTCACCACCTCGAACTCCCGCACCGCATCTACTCCCAAAAGTTGTCCACTGGTTCCCCCCGGGGTGTTGTTGATTTCCGACGCGCCGGTGTATTCGACCCCATTCAGTAAGAAGAGATTCTCTTGCGGGCGGTGCCCGGAAGCGGCAAACATGTTTCCAACAACGGAGTTCGAGGTTCCAACGCCGCCAGCTCGTTGCGAGGTGTAGTTCACGATCCCGGGATTCAGCGTCAGCAACTGATCGTAGCTGCGTCCATTCAGCGGCAACTCTTTCACTTGACGCTCGCCGACCAGTCCGGAGGTATCGTCCGTTGCCACCACGACAATTGCAGGTTCCGAGGAAACTTCGACTGTCTGGTGAACATCCCCTACTCGCAAGGTGAGGTCGACTTCCGCTTGCTGGCCGACTACCAGCGTGATTCCGGTCCTGTGCTCACTGCGAAAGCCGGTTTTGTCCGCTGTTAATTCATAGCGGCCCACGGGGAGCGAAGGCGCGTGATATCGTCCATCGCTATCCGTCTGGACGTCGCGCTGCGTGCCGATCTCCAGATTCTTGATGCTAATCGTGGCTCCCTGAATCCCAGCTCCCGTCGTATCCTGCACAATTCCGCTGAGCGAGGCGTCGCTCTGCGCGCGGGCGGAAGACCAACCAAGCGCAACCATGAATGCCGACAGCATTGCGCTCACCGCTAGTCGTTTGAATTGCGAAACGGCTGTGTTGCCTAAACTCATTACAGTTCTCCTTAAGATTTGGAACTTGCGCTCTGCAAGAGCAGTCAGGTCGTGTTTTGTTGTTCGAGATGAGATGCGAGGACGGCAGTGAAGCAAGTTCAACAACAACAGAGGAGACGACAACAAGCGTTGAAGCGAGCGGGTAGAGGGTTCACGGCCGCTCCGATCTGGATGCGCCAGCCGCAAGCCTGACGGTGCGGCTCACGTTCTTGCTGTTCAGTGAACGTACGCCCGACCACACCAGTTGCAGCCCGGCGCAAATGGCGATCACCGCTACCACCGCCTTTAGCCTCTGCGCGGGCACTCTCTTCGCCAGCACGCACCCCAGCAACACGCCGGGGATACCTCCAGCCAGAAACTGCAACAAGATGGCCGTGCTGACGGATCCGAAACTCCAATGCACGGCGCTGCCAATCAGCGCCAGCACCAGCCCAAACACCAGGTCCGTGCCCACCACCTGTGCCGGGGGCATTTCCGAGTAGTTCAATAAAAGAACCGTGCCGAGCGCGCCTGCGCCCGCGGATGAGAAGCCAGACTCGACGCCGATGGGAAACGCCAGCCACGGCAGCCAATGCGAATTCTTTCCGACAAAACTCGGGTTCTGCACGCGCGGCACGAAGGTCACGCTGGACGAAACAGCCAAGAGCACGCCGAGGATGATGATCACAGCGGGACTGCTCTGGTTTTTCGCCAGCACTTCTAAGGCGTACATGCCCAACACCAAACCGGGAATTGCGCCGGTAAGCAAAAGCCGGAAATAACGTGAGTGTACGTGCCGCGAGAACACGTAGAACGGCGCCGCAACCAGCCGCAGCACTCCGGCAAAAACAAACGCCGTCCCCACCGCCTCGCCCGCGGGAAGCCCGACAATCAGCAGCAGCGCCGGTACGGTGAAGCTGCCGCCACCGATGCCCGTAAGCCCCACGGCCAAGGCGATGACAAACCCCAGGACCAGGTGCATCATTGCGAGCGCTCCGAAAAAGTGTGAATGCCGCACTCCAGCTTTTTGCCGCTCCAGCGGCCTGATCGCGGGTTGCGGGGATCATCGGGAATTGCGGTGCACGGCTGGCAGCCGATGCTCAGGTAGCCCTGATCATATTGCGGCAAGTAGCTCAGGCCGTTCCCTCCGGTGTATTCCCACACTTGCCCCCACGTCCAATCCGCCAGCGGGCTCACCTTCAAAAGTGTTTTTCCGATCGGCAGACGATGCTGCTCCACCTTTTTCAGGTTTTTGCGCGTGGGAGATTGTTCTCGCCGCAGCCCGGTGAACCAAATCTCGAAGGACTCCAGAGCTTCCAGCAACGGTTCCACCTTGCGCAAATGGCAGCACTTTGTGGGTTCTTGGCGATACAAAATCCCCAATTCGGATTCCTGCTGCGCAACCGTTTTTCGCGGAACTACATTTACCAGGTTCAATTGCCATTCCTGAGTCAGCCTGTCGCGAAATTCGTAGGTCTCCGCGAAATGGTAGCCGGTCTCCAGAAATAGCACGGGAATGCTGGGAAGACGCTGGCGCAGTAAATCGAGAACGACGATGTCTTCGGCCTGAAAGCTGCAAGTGAGACACGCGCGCGAGTCTGCGTGATTCGCCAGCACGGATTCCACAACATCGACTGCGCTACCAGTCTCGAGGCCTGCAAAATCAATGAGTGACTGCATCGCCGTTCACCTTTCCTGAGCCGGTTGCGGCAACGTCTATCCGCAATTTCGCCGCAATGCCAAGCGCGCGTTTCAGTGCTTCCTCAAGGTGTTCATCTTTGTCGGTCGATGGAATCTCGAATAAAGACTCACCTGCAACATCGGCAAGGGCAGCCTGTTGTTCCGGTGAAGTCGCCGCACTCCAATGGATAATTACCGCTCCCGCCTCTTGAAGCGCCGATAGTACCGAGGGAAGCGATGTTGGAGCGACATCTTCGGCGCTCACCAGCACTGCGTGAAACCTTCTTTCAAACAGTGATCGCTCCAAGCGTTCGGCAAATGCGCGATTGCCAACAACAGAGAAGATTGCCGAACGATGGCCATGGCGCCGATGGCGCTCCTCAGGAGTCACCGCGCCCGATCTTGTCGGTTCCTCGAGAGAAAGGGCCGGCTCCGCGTTGGCGCTCTCGCTCCGCGACAGGCCCTCGCGGATCATTGCGGCTCCCACGGTTGCGTTGGAGATTGGATCGATCAGGATGAAACTGCCCGTGGTTCGATTCAGGCTGTAGGAATCAAAAAAGAGCGGGACGCTGGCCTCCAATTCGACATCTGCGATTCCGTTCATCTCCAGTTCGCTCGCCGGATGTTCGGTCAAGTTGTTCACATCCACCCGGAAGCGAATGCGCGTGGCTTTTGCTTTCACTTGCCGCCCCGCATGTTTCACCAGATACGATTGATTCAGCCGCATCGGCTCCGCGTCCAACCACACCACCATTGCCGCAAAGCGTTTCGATACTTGCGGCGGGTCCACGGGCGAAACCAGCATGTCGCCGCGGCTGAGGTCGATTTCGCGCTCCAACTTCAGCACCACGGACTGCGAAGGAATTGCTTCGTCCAAATCCCCGTCATAGCTGACGATTGTTTGCACCCGGGTTTGTTGCCCTGAGGGCAGCGCAAGAACGGCGTCGCCCGGGCGAATCTCTCCGCTCGCCACTCGTCCAGCAAAGCCTCGAAAGTTCCTGTCAGGACGAATGACCGATTGCACGGGAAATCGCAAAGGCCCGGTCCCATAATTCTGGCGGAGGGGCACAATTTCCAGATGCTCCAACAACGTCGGGCCGAAATACCAAGGGGTTTTCTCGCTGCGCGCGACGAGATTGTCGCCTTCCAGCGCGCTCACCGGCACGCATTGCACAAAAGGAATTCTCAGGTGATGTGCGAGCGCCGCAAAGTCGTGTTCCAGCTTGCGAAAGACGTTTTCCTGATATTCAACGAGGTCCATCTTGTTAATCGCCGCGAGCACATTCGGTATCCCCAGCAGCGAAGCGATATACGCATGGCGGCGCGTCTGCGGCAACAGACCCTTTGTCGCGTCAACGAGGATCACGGCCAGATCAGCCGTCGACGCGCCGGTGGCCATGTTTCGCGTGTATTGTTCGTGTCCCGGCGTATCCGCGATGATAAACTTTCGTTTCGCGGTGCTGAAATAGCGGTAGGCGACGTCGATGGTAATGCCTTGTTCGCGTTCCGCGCGCAACCCGTCAGTCAGGAGAGAAAAATCAATCGGCCCGGTCGAGCGGTTGACCCGGCTCTTCTTAATGGCCGCGAGCTGGTCCTCGTAAACCGCGGCGGATTCATGCAGCAGCCTTCCGATGAGCGTGGACTTGCCGTCATCGACGCTACCGGCGGTGGTGAAACGCAGCAACTCCTTCCCCAGATTCTGCTCCAGGAAGCCGTCGAGGCTGCCGAATGGTTCCACGTGCGCCGTAGCCAGCATCAGAAATATCCCTCGCGCTTTTTCATTTCCATAGAGCCCTCTTCGTCGTGATCGATGGCGCGGTTCTCGCGCTCCGACCTGCGAAACGACAGCATTTCCGCAATAATCTGCGGAACCGTGTCGGCCTCCGAGCGAATTGCCCCGGTGCAAGGCACGCATCCCAGAGATCTCATCCGGCACTTCACGCGGCGTGTCTTCTCGCCGGGAAGCAGCCGATCGTTCGGATACACCAGCACGATCGATCCATTTCGCTCCACCACTTCACGCTCCGCGGCGTAGTACAGCGGCACGATGGGAATTTGTTCCACGTGGATGTACAGCCACACATCGAGCTCCGTCCAATTCGACAGCGGGAATACCCGGATGCTTTCGCCTTTGTCGATGCGCGAATTGAAGTTGTTCCACAGCTCCGGCCGCTGATTTTTGGGATCCCATTGTCCTTGCGGGTCGCGAAAGGAATAGATGCGTTCCTTGGCGCGCGATTTCTCTTCGTCGCGGCGAGCTCCACCGAAGGCCGCATCAAACCCGCCAGCCTCCAGCGCGTCCAGCAGCGATTTGGTTTTCAGCAGGCCGCAGCATTTCTGTGTGCCGAGCACAAACGGATTCGCTCCTTTATCAAGCGCGTCGCGGTTCTGATGCACGATCAGCTCCGCTCCAATCTCTTTGGGATAGCGATCGCGAAACTCGATCATCTCCGGAAATTTATAGCTCGTGTCGATGTGCAAAAGGGGGAAGGGAATTTTGCCGGGATAGAAAGCTTTCTGCGCCAACCGCAACATCACCGAAGAATCTTTACCGATGGAATAGAGCATCACCGGATGGGCGAACTCTGCCACCGCCTCACGCAGGATGTAAATGCCCTCCGCCTCGAGCGCCTGAAGGTGTGTGAGCTTCCTTCGCGGCATCGCGGAAGCTGCCTCGATCCCGTGCCTCAGCGCCGGTAAGCCGGAACCGTATTCAATGGTGTCTTGTGTCATGCGCAGCCTTTTCATCCGCAAGGACGTCCAAAAACAAAAAACCCACCTGCCAGGTTTCTCTGGCGGTGGGATTCGCTTCAACTCCGCTAGAATTCGGTTTCTAGACTAGGAGCCCCCGGTGCCAGAGCACAGTTCCGCACAACACAGACAACATGCACAGCAGTTGTGGGCAGTCTGGCCAAAATGGGGGTTCAATGACATCTCGTGTACTCTAGGGAATCGATGCGCCGGCCGCAAGATGCTCTACAAATCATTTTTCGCATTCATTGCAATCAGTTTTTG
>Ga0074045_10000607_pt1 | contig 34916 bp, 31 predicted proteins | sample BogForMeECP23OM2_FD_94442 | JGI IMG/M metagenome (GOLD analysis project Ga0074045, IMG submission 94442) | Bog forest soil microbial communities from Calvert Island, British Columbia, Canada - Bog Forest MetaG ECP23OM2 | ecosystem: Environmental > Terrestrial > Soil > Wetlands ...
CACTCGCTTGTAGTCCGAGTAGAAGGTCCGCTCATGGATAGAAAAGGGGAGGAGGTATTTGCGGCCGTCAAAATCAAATTGCTCATAGCTTGGAAACCAAACCCCAGGAAAGAATTCGTATCTCTCCTGCATGAAGTGGCTGCCCTTGTCAACCTTAGCAAGAAACATGGCGATCGAAATATCTTCAGTAACCCTGCCCTCAATTTTAGCCAGCTCACCGGACTGTTCATCGATCCACACGTTTCCTTCTACTTTCGTGAAAATGAAGCTGTTGCGAGTCGTGGGCTTAAAGCTCGGATTCGGTTCCATACGGTATTTGACCAAGGTGCGGTCACCGCGCAGTTCCGTACCCAGACGGGTGAATAAAAAGGCATTCTGCGTCAAGACCAGCAGATCATCGCGCTCTCGCCGCTTATGCTCTGCTTTCGCATAGGCTTCGCGCTGGCCGGCGCCTGGCTGGATCGCCCACAGGAGATATTTTGCAAGCTTTTCGAGCTCAGCCCGGTAGGTTTGTGGATTTAGGGGCGTTCCATCGCTTTTCAGGGCCAGCTTGGTTTGTGCGGGGCCGGAAGGGAAGACTCGCCAGACCTTTGTTTCTACAGGGTTTATATCGCCTTTATGGAGTTCGATTCTTTGTCTGCGTTCATACTGCTCGAGGTTATTCTCCATCCGTTTCTGGTTCGCGATGACCCTGGCAATCGTCCCGCCGCTTCCAGCAACCGGCGGCTCGGCTGCGCCTGATCCATCTTGAGCCAATATCGGGTCAGGCAAGTAAGCGAGCAAGAGCAGCGGCAGGAGAATTGCGCCAAGCGTGACTTTGCCATAGACACTCACAGGGAACGCGCCGTCCTAGGTTGGTACGAATCGGTTCGATTCGCGTGGGGATACCCGGTGTTGTGGTCGGCTTGAAAGAGCAGACCTCTGGTCATGGGGCTATCCCGAATCGGGTACACTCAAAGAGTATAGAACGGGCCGTCGAAAGAAAAGTGCTCCGATATGCGTACCTATCTCGAGAGAGAGGAACGATTTCGGCCCTACCTGCGTCTTACTCTTTGAGAGGAGTTGCTTGTGGGTGTTACCCCAATAGCGAGCTTAGCCACGATACCGCCGTTGGCGGCAGGATCGTCCGCATCGGTGCGGGCCCGCGGGCTGAAGGCGGGATGGATTACCTTTGTCGAGACCATGAAGTTAGCCCTCGATGCCTTGCGCGCCCATAAGCTCAGAAGCTTTCTTACCTTGCTTGGGGTGATTTTGGCAGTCACCACCCTGATTGTGGTGATGAGCGTGATCCAGGGCCTCAACCGATATGTGGCCGATAAGGTTGCAGATCTTGGCTCGAATGTTTTTATCGTCGATCGCTTCGGGATTATCACCAGTCAGGACGCGTGGATTAAAGCGCAAAAGCGCCCGTTAATCACGATGGAAGACTATGAACGGATCCGCGACAACATGAAACTCCAGACCGCTGTCGCGGCCGAGGAAGACCGCAACCTCGAGATCCGCAGCGGCAACCTGACCATGGAAAATACCTCCATGATGGGTGCCACTCCGAACTTTGCCGATGTGCGGAACTTGAATGTGGCCCTCGGACGATTCATCACTCCAGCCGATGACGAGCACCGTTCTGAAGTTGTTTTCGTTGGGCCTGACATTGTGAAGAAATTCTTCCCCAATGTTGATCCCATTGGCAAAACGATTCGAGTCCAGACGCACACCTATGAGATCGTAGGCGTTGCCGAGGCTTTGGGCAGTGCGTTTGGCGAGTCTCAAGACAACTATATGATTATGCCCATCAATACCTACCGGAAGGGCTGGCACCGGCAAGAGGATTGGGTGGCGATTTTTGTTCAGGCGCCAAGTGCGGAACTGATGGAATCGAGCAAGGATGAAGCGCGAATGCTGTTCCGTGCGTGGCGCCATCTTCCCAACGACGATCCAGACAATTTTGCGATTCTTGGTTCAGATTCGATCATGGCGTTGTGGCATGACTTGACGGCAAATATTGCCAACGTGGCCATCGCGCTTGTGAGCGTGTTCCTCATCGTGGGTGGAATCGTCATTATGAATATCATGCTGGCGAGCGTAACGGAACGTACGCGGGAGATTGGTTTGCGTCGATCCTTAGGCGCCAGAAAGAAACACATCTTGCTGCAGTTTCTAACAGAGTCAGCAGTGCTTGCCGCGATTGGTGGCTTTATTGGGATTTTGGCGGCGTATTCGGTCGTTTTCTTTGTAAAGAATGTGTTCTCCTTCCCCATGGAAACTCCACTGGTTGCGGTAATTCTTTCCTTGTGCCTTTCGACGGCGGTCGGGCTGTTTTTTGGGATTTTTCCAGCGATGCGGGCGGCGAAACTGGACCCGATTGAAGCGCTGCGAGCAGACGGATAGGAATCTATGGCCCAAGCATACGGCGAGAATCTCAAGCAGGCCATGGACACACTCCGGACCCATAAATTGCGGAGCGCCTTAACGGTGTTTGGAGTGGTATTAGGCGTCAGCGTAATTATGCTGGTCGCGGCCTTGCTCACCGGTTTCGACCAGCAAATTCAAGAAAATATCAACCAGTTCGGGGCGGACACCGCTTTCATCACCAAATGGGATCAGGGAAGGCACGGTGGGCCACCTCCTCTTGAAGAACAGCAACGCAAGCCGCTCACTCTTGAGGACGCGGTTGCGCTCAAGGAAAAATGTCCCGCGGTAAAAGACGTAACCGTTTTCCTGCAGACAAGTTGGAGCCACACCCACGCGGTGAGGACCAAGGCGGGAGAAGTTTCGGCGATTGATTTTCGGGGTGTTCAGCCGAATTTCGGAGAAGTCTATGCAAACGCCGCGACGCTGGAAGGCCGCTTCATCGGTGAAGGCGATGATCTCCACAAAGAGAAAGTTGTCTTGTTGGGACAGAACGTCGCGCCGGTGCTTTTTCCCGAGGGTCATCCCGTCGGCAAAGACGTACTGATTGATGGCGAAGATTTTCTGGTAATCGGCGTCGTCGAGAAGCCCAAGGGCGGATTTGGAATGGGTGACGAAGACCGCCGTGTGCTGATTCCCTTCAGCACTTTCCGGAAGATCTATCCTGACGCAGACGAAGTGCAGATGCGGGCGCAAGCCTATCCAAAAATGTTGGATCAGGCCGTCGACCAGATGACCGAAGTGCTCGAGCGCCGCAGGAATGTGCCGTACGGCGGAAAAGATAATTTTTCCATTGGAACGGCCGAGCAGGAAGTATCCAACTTTCACAGCATCATGATGATGGTCTATCTGGCAATGATTGTTCTTAGCGGAATCGGACTGCTGATTGGCGGCGTCGGGGTCATGAATATTATGCTGGTCAGCGTAACCGAGCGCACCAGAGAGATCGGCGTGCGCAAGGCCATCGGTGCCAAGAGCAAGGACATTACCTGGCAATTCCTGCTAGAAGCCATGACCCTCACGGGAGCCGGTGGAGTAATCGCCTTGGTGCTGGTGAACGGAATGGTTTTGCTGATTCGCCTGACGCTAAAGTGGCCGGGCTCTGTCCCGGTGTGGGCTGCCTCGACGGGAATCGCTGTGAGCGTAATTGTCGGCTTGGTCTTTGGAGTTTGGCCCGCGATGAAAGCCGCCAAACTTGATCCCGTCGAAGCCCTGCGCTACGAGTAATTCTCTAACCAGCGTCTAATACATCGGACCGAATCACGGTTTTCCCCGAAGAAAATAGGCATTCTCACTCAGTTGATTGAGATCGGTCCGTTCAACGTCGTGAGATGGATCATGGTCGGGCCCGAGCCGAACTGGATACTCTTGCGGTTCTCGTCCCAAGACTTCCGTGCTTCCGAGCACGCGCTCGCGTGACAATCGAACGGGCTGTTGCCGTCAGATTCGACAAGCACACCCGATTGATATCCGGTCGGAATCCGCAGCGTCAACGGTCCATTGTTTGCGTGGGCTTCGACCCCGGAGCCGTTCCAGTTTTTGCCGTTTAGAGAAAGCGTGACCGGGCCATTCTGAGCCTGGACATTCAATTTCCCGCTGTTGCCTTCGAGGTCGACCGGGCCGTTTTGCGCATTCAGCTCCAGATTGCCAGTCGAAGACGCGACCGTGATCGGGCCATTTTCGGCGCGAACTCGCACGTTGCCGTCGACACCGATCAGACTGAGGGGACCGTTGTTCACGGCAACGTCGAGGGAAGCGGCTCGGGGCGCGTTGACCAGCAGATGAGCTGTCCAGCGACTGTGCGAAGAGGGCCCCGAGACTCCGAGTTTGCCGTTCTGAAGCGTGAGGTGAATCTCTGAGAGAATCTCTTCCGCGTTTCCGCCCGAAGCCGCGGCCTTGCAGAGTGTTACGCCATAGGTATCGTTGTCCCAGCCGACTACCTGCACTCCACCGTTGTATTCCGCTTGAACGCGCAGCGTGGGCGTTTCTGTTTTCGTGATCGTTTGTTGCTCAGACTCGACGACGGCCGGGCCATGCTCGAAACGAATATGGAGATCGGAGCAACTCCGAGCTGGCTCATCGCCATGGCTGGAACTTGAAGCGGGCTGCCCTGGGGAAAGTTTGGGGACCGCCAGTGTAAGAATGGCCAGCGCAGCAAGACTTGCCCAGATTCGATTGTGTGCATGCATCGTGCTCACCTCGGACCTATAGACGAGCAAAGTGGGTGAATTGTTCTGTCCGATTCCCGAGAAATTTGACATCCTCCCCCGCATTTCTGCGGGGGATTCCTACTAGTTCCCCGGCCGACTGTCGGAGGCTTTTCGGCTCGAGCGGTAAGCAAGGCTAGTCGTAAGGCAGGGCAGGAGCTAGGCCGAGCGAAGAAGCCGGGCGGCGCGGTTACGCAAAGAGGATTCCTGAGTGGCGGCTTGCGGGTGAGCCGGGGCAGGCGGCTTGAGCCGCGCTAGAGGAAACAGTTGTTCGGCCAGTGTTTCGGTAGACGGGAAGCGGTGCCTGGGATCTTTGGCAAGGCAGCCGGCCAAAACATCATTGATCGCCGAAGGCAGAGAGGGATTGCTCTGCGTGGCCGGAAGAGGGGTCGACGAAAGGACGTGATTGCAGACGTTTTGCAGCGATGAACCGGCAAACGGCGATATTCCGGTCAGCATTTCGTAAAGCACCACGCCAAGTGAGAAAAGATCGGAGCGGGCATCTTGCGGCCGTCCGTGAATCTGCTCCGGGCACCAGTAGGCGGGAGTGCCGTAGAGTGAAGTATCTCCGTTGTCGTGCTTGGCCAGCCGAGCCATGCCGAAGTCGGTCAGCTTCACGCGATTGTCGTTGGTGATCAAAATATTGGCTGGCTTTACGTCGCCGTGAATAATCCCGCGGCGGTGGGCAATGGCCAAAGCCACCGCAACATGAGCCGCCCAATTACATGCCGACGGAAAGGGCACGCTGCCCTTCGCTAAAATTTTTTCGAGGGATTGCCCTTCGATCAACTCCATCACCAAGAATGGAGTGAGTGTGGACTCTTCGACGCCCATGTCATGCAGGGTCACAATGGATGGATGAGAGATTTGCCCTACGACGCGCGCTTCGCGAAGGAAGCGGGCACGAGCGTCGCCGCGGGCAAGTTCGGGGGAGAACAGCTTGATGGCCACGGAGCGGTCAATGAGCGGGTCATACCCTCGAACCACGCGGCTATTGGCGCCAGTTCCGAGCGTTTCCTGTACTTGATAGCGGCCAACGTTCACTTGCGCTCCTCAGAGAACACCAATCCTCGACAGGAGGACTGGCAAAAGAATATCGGAAGGGTTTTAAGAAGCATATGACGCGGAAGTTGGGCTCGACATGGTACGAAAGTACCGGGTAGCGCGAAAAAAGACTCTACGTGAAGCCAGCAATGGCCTCTTAAGGGTGAGTAAAACCGAACGAATTCATCTCGCGCGCGATCGGGCGACCATTTTTGAATCGCAATGCGATAGGTGGCGATCCGCACGCCTCTGCGGTCTCGTCCGAACTCGCACTGGACAAAAATCGTTTGCCGGAGAGAATCGCCTGTCACCGCAATTTTTTTCAGTTCGCCGAGCGTAAGGCGCTCTGCGATAAAGATGATCGGTGACTCGTCGGGCGTTGGGAACGTCGGGAATGAAGATTTTTTGGGCGATTGCTCTGGCGACCGAGTCCCCGCCGGGCTCGGAACTGAATTTCTGAGCCGTAGGGCGAAGCAAAAGAAAAATTGCAGCGGAAAAACGCACAGTGAATTGTGTCAAAAGAGTTTAGAGGAACGGAAAAGAAAAAAAGGAGGGAGAAAAGAGCGGTTCCGATCAAGAACCGCACCACAAGATATAGACTATCTAAGAAAAAGTTAGCTAGATTTTGTGATTTTCTCTTGACAGCAACCTCGCGCAGATTGATACTGCGAATCCAGATTCGGGAGACGTGGAAGCGCCAGACGGATCAAGAGTCGGGGAATTGCCTTGATTCGGCAGCCCACGCTCTAACCCGGAATCACCGTAAAAAACGAACGCGTAGTGTTTTGCTCCGCGGAGTTCGTTGGTCGGCGGAGTCAAGCTGTTCGGCTGTGTGGCAGAGTCCACCGGCACGGGCAGCGCATTGGTTGTTTCAGATAGTTTGGGGATGGGGAAGTTTCACGTAACCGGAAATTACTTGCAGAGCGCGGGACTGCAGCACAGCACCCTTGAGCGACAAGGGAGTAAAATGAAGGTTCCTCGCTTTCGAAAACGGGACCTGTTGCGGGGAGGAATAGAATGGCAACGGTGAAGTCGGTTTTGCAAGGCAAAGTGGTGGAAACAATGAATCAGACGACAAGCGCGGATGTTTCGAGCGGACTGGTATTTGAACGATACTTCACCGACGGAAAGAGATCACCGTTCGACGTGGTCGAATGGGAAAAACGAACAGCCCACATCGGAAACGAAAAAGGTGTCACGATTTTCAAGCAGGAAGACGTCGAAGTACCGAAGAGTTGGTCGCAAACCGCCACCAACATCGTTGCTAGCAAGTATTTCCACGGCAAGCCCGGCTCAGCCGAGCGCGAAGGTTCGGCCCGTCAACTGATTGGCCGCGTGGTGAGCTCGATTGTCGAGTGGGGTGAAGCAGGCGGCTATTTCCTAAATAGCGCCTCGCGAGACGCCTTCCGCGATGACCTGACGCACTTGCTTGTTGAACAAAAGATGAGCTTTAACTCCCCTGTATGGTTCAACGTCGGGGTGCAAGCCAAGCCGCAGTGCTCGGCGTGCTTTATTAATTCCGTTCAGGACAACATGGAATCGATCATGGGCCTGACGAAGACAGAGGGCATGCTCTTTAAGTGGGGCTCGGGAACCGGCACTAATTTCTCGACGCTGCGCGGCAGCCGGGAATCCTTGTCGGGTGGTGGAATTGCTTCGGGCCCGGTCAGCTTCATGAAGGGCTTCGACGCGTTTGCAGGTGTGATCAAGAGCGGCGGAAAGACACGGCGTGCGGCCAAGATGGTGATCCTCAATATCGATCACCCGGACATTGTCGAATTTATCGAGAGCAAGGTTAAAGAGGAGAAGAAGGCGCATATTTTGATTGAGCAGGGTTACGACTCCTCGATCGACGGCGAGGCTTACAGCTCGATCTTCTTCCAGAATGCCAACCACTCAGTGCGCGTAACCGACGATTTCATGCGCGCAGTCGAGGGGAACAAAGATTGGTGGACGAAGAACGTCAATGATGGCCAGCCGAACGAGAAGCTGAGCGCAAGGGAACTGCTCGCGAAAATTGCGAATTCCACGTGGCATTGCGGCGATCCCGGCATGCAATACGACACGACCGTGAACCGTTGGCACACTTGCAAGAACACGGCGCGAATCAACGCCAGCAATCCGTGTTCGGAATATATGTTCCTTGATGACACGGCTTGCAACCTGGCTTCGTTGAATTTGATGAAGTATCTCGGGCCCGAGGGACAGTTTGATGTGGATTCCTTCAAGCACGCGGTGGATGTGACAATCACGGCCCAGGAAATTCTGGTGGACAACGCCAGTTATCCGACACCGAAAATTGAAGAGAATTCGCACAACTTCCGGCCACTCGGATTGGGGTACGCAAATCTTGGCGCACTGCTGATGTCCATGGCCCTTCCTTACGATTCCGAGGAAGGACGCGATGTCGCCGGCGCGATCACTGCGCTCATGTGCGGTGAAGCGTATGCGCAGTCGGCTCGCATTGCAGAGAAGAAGGGTGCTTTCGCGGGCTATCGAGCGAACCGGGAACCCATGATCAGTGTGATCCGCATGCATCGCGATGCGATGCGCGGGATCAAGCCGGATCATGTCCAGGGCGACTTATATGTGGGAGCACAGGGTGCATGGGATTCGGCTTTGGAGCTCGGGGAGAAATTTGGCTACAAAAATTCGCAAGTTACCGTACTGGCTCCGACCGGAACGATCGGCTTCATGATGGATTGCGATACAACCGGAATCGAGCCAGACCTGGCGCTGATCAAGTACAAGAAGCTTGTCGGCGGCGGTGTAATCAAGATCGTCAACAACACTGTCCCGCAAGCGCTGATGAAGCTCGGGTACACACCAGAGGAGACCAGCGAAATCGTCAGCTACATCGACAAGAATGGCAAAATTGATGGAGCGCCGTACCTCAAGAAAGAGCATGTGCCGGTGTTCGATTGCTCTTTGGCAACCACGGGCGGACGTTCGATTGCCTGGCGCGGCCACGTAAGGATGATGGCAGCGGCACAGCCGTTCCTTTCTGGCGCGATCAGCAAAACGATCAACATGCCGGAAGAATCCACGATTGAGGACATCGCGGATGCATACATCGAATCGTGGAAGCTGGGCCTCAAGGCTGTGGCGATTTACCGCGACAATTCGAAGCGTTCGCAGCCCTTGAGCGCCGCCGGTAACAAAAAAGAAGAGAAAAAGGCGGCAGTAGCCGAGCCGGAGCAACGGGAACTGTTTGCGCGCACCCAGCGGGAAAAGCTGCCGGTTGAGCGGTTGTCGGTAACGCATAAGTTCAGTGTAGGCGGTCACGAAGGGTACATCACGGTTGGCATGTATCCCGATGGGCGGCCGGGCGAAATCTTCATCAAGATGTCCAAGGAAGGCTCAACACTTTCTGGCGTGATGGACGGCCTCGCTCTTACCTTGTCGATCGGATTGCAATACGGAGTACCGCTGAAAGTGTTGGTAGATAAGTTGGTCAATACCCGGTTTGAGCCGAGCGGCATCACGGCCAACAGTAATATTCGCTTTGCCACCTCCGTGCTGGACTACATCGCGCGCTGGCTCGGTGGACGGTTCCTTTCCTCAGACTACCTGAAGCTGAATGGAGGATCACCCGCAGAAGGCACAATCGTAGCTACCATGGCTACCGTAAACCATGCGCCGCAGATATTGCCGGGAACATCGCACCCGATCTATCCGATACAGGCGACGAGCAATTCGCCGAGAGACGCGCACGAAGGCGCACCGACTTGTTCTGAATGCGGCATGTTGATGGTACCGAACGGGGCCTGCTACAAGTGCGAAAACTGCGGGAGTACCAGCGGATGCAGCTAAAAGAAACCCTGGAGGAGAAACAGCGATGAGCGCACTCCCGAACGGAATCGCCCTAGTTGCCAAGAAGACGCCGAACCAGCCCCGAACCCGCGGGTTTCTCCATATCGTGAGACACGGTGCGGGACTGAGCGCATTTTACATTGTGACGTATCATCGACTGGATCGCGTCGGAGCGCGGCCGAAGGCCATGCTTGCCGAGGGCGCTCAGGCGCTGATCGATTTGCTCGAGCGTATTGGAGTGGATTTCCGACTTCGCGAAGTGCGTGGAGCACTGGAAGACATTCTGAGGCTAGGTTCAGCGAACATTCCGGACTTGTGGTTGAGCGATGACGAGATGCTCGAGAGAGGGCTCGTCGAAGGCTAGATTGTCGAGACAACTCGAGCAAAAGACCGGAGGCAATGACTCCGGCCTTTTGCTATTAACGGGGACGCAGGGGCGGGCGCGGGGCGAGTGGTCTAGGGCGAAAATGATGACGGGGCATGAGAGGCGGCGGCACATTTCGAAGAGACTCGCCGCATTGTGGGCAGAGATCTGAGCCGATCTGCTCGGCCTTTAGCCAATGGCCTCGCGCTTCACACCGTGAGTTGATGCACTGAACGGTAGAGCCGGGCATAAATGCCATTTTTCTCTCTCTAGCTTGCCGACCGGCCCACTGTCGATGTGAGCGCCCCTGGCGGCACGGAAAATTCGCAGATGAAAAACGAATTCGAGGCATTCTGTCGCGCTGAAGAAAAGGAGTCAATTAGAAAAGAGTGCCTGAAGGCACATTTTTTAGGAACGCTGTGGAAATAGTGGAATTCTGAATTGAATTAAGGTTTTGTCTCTGCCGGAGCAAGAGTCTCTTGCGGTGCGATACTTTCGAGCTTGGCTTTCAGCTTCGCAAATGCCTCTTCTTTCTGCTTCAGCTCATCCTGCTCAGAGTCCAACTTGGCTTTGCCCTGTGTATCGCGAGCGAAGTCGGTCTCTGAATAATAGGCCTCCTTATCCAGATTGACCAGACGCTTCATCAATTCCACATCGCTCTGTTCTTCCTTAAGTTGCTGTTTCAAACTGGCGATTTCCGCTTTCAATTTCTGGGCCTCTGCGGGAGATAGTTCCGGTTGCCCGGAAGCGGTTTGCGCGGTAGCGGAATCTCGAGCAGGAGCCTCGGCTTGTGTCGATGGAGACGAGGAAGGGTTGGGAGGTGTCGAGGCGGAGGTTGCTGGGCTAATCGAATCGTTGGTGATGACTTTTCCGGACTGGACCGAAGTCTTCTTCTGTTCGCGGTTGCTGCGGGCTGCCTCTGCGATCGACGGTTCCTGGGTAGTTTGCGCCACAAGTGGCAGGGAAATGAGAAAGAAACCGGCGATTACCAGGGCAAATGTCGGGGCGAAAGATATGGGCCGCATGGAAGCTCTCTCCTAAATGGGTGCTGGGCCGGACCCTTTGAGCATACGTGCGCGGTTCGGGGTACTCAACAGGGGAGAGCGAGCCCGCTGCCAATCAATTAACGTGGACCGGGTCTCTGGTAGAAGAATCCAGCAAGAACAGGTAGTTTCAAGAAGCGAGGCTAGACCAAGGTTCTCGGCTCCCCCGGGCCAATAGGTCTCAAACATTTCGAAGTTGGAGAGTATGCCGAATGAAATGGAACTTGGTAAGCAGGGTTATCGAACTACGCCAGAGGGGACTTCTGTTCATTTCGTTCCTGTTGCCTTGGCTCCTGGCAGTGCTGCCCTTAGCGGCGGCCGCGCTGCAGAGTCCGCCGCCCACTTCCCCGTCCGGGGCCACCAGCAACAGAGATTCAAGCTGTTTGGAATACAGATTGCCACCCGGGCGTTATGAGAAAGCGGTGGCCTTTGCGCGAGCGGAAAATGGGTTGTATTTCATTTCGATCGGGTGGGGGATATTGAGCATTCTATTGCTGTTACAACTTGGAATCGTGGCGAAGTTGCGCGATTTTGCGGAAGGAGTCGGTCGAAGCAGAGTTCTGCAATCATTGATTTTTATTCCGTGCCTGATCCTTATTCTGGCCGTAGCACACCTTCCGATTTCGATCTACGGACAGCGCTTGGTTCTGCAGTATGAACTTTCGGTGCAGGGTTGGGGTTCGTGGATTTGGGATTGGACGAAACGAGAGTTGCTGACGATCGCTGTGGGATTTCTGGTGATCTGGATTTTGTTCGGGGTGATTGGTTGGAAGCCGCGGACCTGGTGGCTCTATTTCTGGATCGCGATTGTCCCCGTGGCATTTTTCCTTTTCTTTATTAGCCCGTGGGTTTTTGACCCGCTGTTCAATACGTTTGAGCCTCTCGAGCGAAATCACCCTGAGCTCGTGCAATCGATTGGGAAGCTCACCGAACGCGCGGGGGTACCCATTCGGCCGGGGAGTATGTTCCTGATGGAAGCAAGTGCGAAGACCAACGAAATCAACGCCTACGTAACGGGATTTGGCGCTTCGAAACGCGTTGTGGTGTGGGACACCACGATAGAGAAGGCGCCGCCTGAGGAGGTTCTTTATATCGTGGGACACGAACTTGGGCACTACGTTTTAGGGCACGTGTGGAAAGGCTTTCTGTTCTTCGTGCTGGGAATGTTCCTTGGTTTGTATTCTGCGCATCGTCTGTTCGAAGGGATGGTTTCACGGTGGGGGCGGAATTGGGGAGTCCGCGGCCAAGAAGATTGGGCGGCACTGGCCGTTCTATTGCTCATTATGCAGGTATTGGAATTTCTCGGTACACCTCTCGAAAACGGCTTCCGCCGAATTCAGGAACACGAGGCGGATGTCTACGGATTGGAAGTTACGCACGGATTGTTTCCCGGTTCCAACAAAGTAGCGGCCCACGCATTCCAAGTTTTGGGAGAAGTCGATCTAGCCGATCCTAATCCATCTAAATTCATAACCTTTTGGCTCTATAGCCATCCCCCGATAGGTGATCGATTGAGTTTTGCGTGCAGCTATGATCCGTGGACTCGGGGCCAATCGCCACAATTTGTAAAGTGAGCGGCGAATCGCCCGGCAATCAATCAAGTGCTTCGCGGTTTCGGCTTACGTTGGAAAAATGCGGCCACCTTGTGGCGGTTGCCGCAAACGGCCATCGAGCACCAACGTCGGCGATGGGTGCGGGAATCATCGTAGAAAAACAATCGACACTTTGGATTGGCGCAGCGGCGGATCGGGGCTTCGGGACCCTCGACCAGGAGTTCGGCGCCCGACCGTGCGACGGCAGCGAGAAGCCACTCGAGGCCCTCCTCGCGAGCGATGTACTCTAAACGCCAGGTCTCCCCCCGCTCGGTCAATTCGTCGTGGCCTTCGGTGATGCGAAGAATCTCGTTTATTGGTTCAGCCAAGGATTTCACGAACGGTTTCTTGCGCACAATGGAAGAGAAGATGGCCAGCAAAGATTCCCGCAAACGCAGCATTTTCTGTACAACAGAAGCCACAGCTGCGGGTTCGCTCTGGGCCAAGGAGCGCAAACGAGTGGCGCGATCTTCGGTGACGACTCGGGCGTTTGCCAGGAAAGAGATAAAGTCCTCCCATGACAAAGCGTGGGCACTTGAAGCGGTATTGGCGAAATCCAACGCAAGTCGGCCGGCAATAAGTGGCGGAAGAGTGGAAGAGCGGGTGGAGCGCATGCGTCGAGGGGAAGCGGCCCCTTAACCGGTATTCTATACCGGATAGGTTATCTAGTTCTCGCAGGCCGGTAGCGAAACTTTCTGGCAATCTCGGGCGTAGGATTAGTCTACGATAGGGAGACACCTTGAACCCAGTGCAGCCAGAGCAGATTCCTTCCGAGCCGACGGTTCCGCTGGCGACAGCGACTCCTACCAATTGGCTGATCGGTCAGGATGGCTTGCGATCCGGCTGGCGCCTTTTGCTATACATCCTGATTGTGGTCGTCAGCGCCGCGGTAATCACGACTGGAATCCATTTTCTCGAGCGGGCGTTCGGCCACGGGGCGCCAACCGGCCCGCCATCGGCGCTGCAACTGCTTCTGCAAGAAATCCTGTCGTTTGCTTTGGTTTTTGCTGCGGCGCTGATCATGTCAAGAATTGAGCAGAGACCTGCCGGTCAGTATGGGCTTCCGGCAAAAGAATTTCTCGGCAGCAAATTCTGGATTGGTTTTTTTGTCGGGCTGCTGGAGATTTGTCTTCTGGTTGGGCTCATCGGCTTGTTCGGCGGATACTCGTTTGGCAGACTTGCGCTATCCGGCGGCGATATCCTTCGTTGGGGCGCTTTTCATTTATTGTTTTTTTTGTTTGTAGGGCTGTTTGAGGAATTTCTATTTCGCGGCTATGCGCAGTTCACACTTGGGCAGGGCATCGGTTTTTGGCCTGCGGCTACTCTGCTTTCGGTGGGATTTGGTGCCGTCCATCTGGGAAATGCCGGCGAGGGACCGGTTGGAGCGGCCAGCGTTGTGCTGGTCGCGTTGCTCTTCTGCTTCTCCTTGAAGCGAACCGGGAATCTCTGGTTTGCGGTTGGTCTGCATGCCAGCTTTGACTGGGGCGAAACCTATCTCTTTTCCGTGCCCAACAGCGGATTAGTCATGGAAGGGCATCTATCGAACTCTCTTCTGCACGGAGCGAGGTGGCTGACCGGCGGAACGATCGGACCGGAGGGGAGCGTTTTTTGCTTTCTGACGATGGGACTGCAATTTTTGGTGGTAGCGCTGCTTTTCCCGACCAGGAAAGAGAACGGCACAGCAGCTCGATTAGTAATTAGCTAAAGCGTGAACCAGGGCGGAGGCGTGGACGAGCTCAAGGCCTTGGGCCGGCAACTCGGGCAGCATCTGCTGCAGAACTTCCAAAGTTTCCGGATGGGGATGAGCGATCACGATGGCTTGGCCCTTTTCCTTGGCACCATGGATTGCGCGTTCAAGTTCCTGTTGGATCGTGGCCTGCTCGTGAACATCATCCAAAAAAGGAACATTGCGAAATGCGGAACGCACGCCATCACGCTGGGCGACCTCGTAGGCCAGCGTGGCTCGGGTGGTTCGACTGTCGATAAAATATAAGCGACGTTCCTCGAGGAGCGGCATCAATTCTTGCATCAGCGCGGCATCGGAGGTTGCACGCGAACCCTGGTGATTATTGACACCTACCGCGTGCGGAACCGTTAGGAGCATCTCTGTCAAGATTCGCGAAACCTCGCGGGTATTCATACCGGTGCGGAGTTCTTCTGTTTCAGGGGATTCATTTGCTTCCGATTCCATCGGCAAATGCAACATGAGTTCGTAGCCGCGACTGTAGGCTTGCTCGGCAATTTCTCGCGAGCGCGCATGATTGGGAAGGATTGCAAGGGTGATTTGGTTGGGAAGGGTGAAGATCTCATTCACAGCGGAATCATCCCCGCCCACATCATCGAGAATAATGGCCAGCTTCGGCAGAGGACGGCCGGGGAGTTTCGCTAGCCTAGGTTTCATGAAACGAGAGAGGAGGGAATTCCCGGGTTTATTGTAGTTGATAGAGAGGAAAACGAGCGCGGTGCCAGCCAAAAAAAGTAGAAGAATAGGAATTCGCCGAGATGCCGGCGACCGACGTTTCACGAGCGAATTAAGCCGCTTTCTTGGTTATGGTTGGATTCTTTAACAGTTCCAGTGCTCTGCGCAACACCAGATCATCGGAAGAAAGCGGACGAGCAACGAGCGGCTGATCTTTCGGCGTAGAGTTAGAGTCATCCGCGTCGTCACCGTCATCGGCCGAGTTCATTGCCGAGTGTACGACTTCTGTGGGAGAAACGCCCTCTTCCAAGATGGGCTTGCCGTCGGCGTTGTAATAATTAGCGATGGTTAGAATGATGGCGGAGCCGTCGTCCATGGTGATCAGTTTTTGCTCAGAAGCGAGGCCGAAGGTGCGATCACCGACCAAATCACCGCGCTTGGTGTTGGCAAGAGAAGCAGCGAGCACTTCCGCGGCACCGGTGGTTGTTCCGTCCATCAAAACCGAGACTGGACCTTTCCAGACAAGCTTTGCGGGCTCGGCAGCAAAATCCTGCGTGGGGATGGTCTGTCCCTTGAGGGTGGTGAGATTACCAGAGGGCACGAAGAGCCGAGCAATCGAGATAGCTTCTGGAACGGAACCGCGGCCACACTCGCGAAGATCCAAAATCACTTTTGTGACCCCTTGCTTGCTGGCTTCCTGCAAACGCGCGCGGAGTTCATCGGTTCTGCCCGCTTCGATCGAGGGAAAGCGGAAGGCGATGGTGTCATTATCAATTCTTTGTACGACCAGTTTGGCAGGAACAAGTTTCATGCGAACGAGTTCGACCTCATCGGGATCGGTCTTGCCGCGTCGAATGACGCCGACCTTTACGCCGGTACCGACCGAGCCGGCCAGGAGATTCTGCGCTTGGCCGACGGACATTTCTCGAGTGGTGAAGCCGGCGACGGACTCAAAGATATCCCCGCTATGAAGTCCGGCTTTCTCGCCTGGGCTGTCGGGAAGCACGGAAGTGACGATAATGTAGCCAAAGCGTTTGCTGAGATTAAGTCCAGTTTCGCCCGTTCCCGGTGAAGAAGTTTTCTGCTTGTACTCGGTGTACTCGCGGGGGGTAAGGTAGCTTGATTCCGAGTCCAAGGACTCCAGGAGACCGTGCAGGGAGCCCGCTTCGACCAAGTGCATGTTGGGTTCGTCGACGTAATCTTGCTGAATTTTCTGCAACACTTCGCCATAGACGACCAAGGATTTATAGGCCTTGTCGTTGGCAGTGCGGCCCAGAACATGACCCAAGCCCACCCAACCAAAGATAACTACCGAAGCGGCCAAAATGGCGACGCGAGCCCAACGAATCATCCCGCACCTTCCTCAAAGAAGAAACCGACACAAAGTATAGCATTGAGATGATGGAACGGGCGGAAGAGTTGGAGGGCCAGCGGCAAAGAGTAGAACCAAAGCGAAGCGGACCGGTTGCCCAGCGGACACGGAAAGAGGCTCGTCGTTGCAGAAAAGACACACGAGAATACATTTTCCCGCTTTTTGTGCTTCTAAGATGTTGATAAATAAAGGCATGCTCTGGCTTTGATTGGTCGACAGTTTGCTACAATAGAAGCACCCGAATGTTGCAGACAACAATACAGAAATCTGTGGGAACCGAGGGAATCGGTCTCCACACGGGAGTCCATGGAACACTGCGGCTGGTACCCGCTCCCGCCGATACTGGGATTGTGTTCCGGCGGGTCGACTTGGACCAGTTTCACATCGAGGCGCACGGATCAAACGTCGCGCGCGTCAGCTATGCCACGAGCCTGATGAAGCAAGGCGTGCTGCTCAGCACCACCGAACATTTGCTGGCGGCAGTTTACTCCTGCGGCATCGATAATATTTTTGTCGATATTGACGCGATCGAGGTGCCTATTCTAGATGGCTCTGCCGAGCCGTTCATGCGACTGATTGATGCCGCCGGTATTCGCAAGCTGCGCCGACAGAGGCGCTACCTCAAAGTACGCAAGCCGGTCGAGGTGGTGGAAGATGGCAGAAGGATTGCGATTTTTCCGGCCGATGAATTTCGTGTGCGGTGCTACGTGGATTTCCCCCATCCGCAGGTGGGCCAGCAAGAAGTGGAAATGGTGGTCAACCGAGAGAGTTTCCGCAATGTGCTTTCGCGGGCGCGTACGTTCTGCTTTGAAAGTGATATCGAGCCGCTGCGATCAATGGGTTTGATTCGAGGCGGCTCGCTGGAGAATGCCATCGTCCTTACCAAAGACGACATCATGAACGGGCCGCTGCGCTATTCTGACGAATTTGGACGGCACAAGGCGCTCGACCTTATAGGCGACCTGGCCCTTGTCGGCCTGCCTCTGCTCGGTAGCGTGGTAGCACGTAAAGCCGGGCATGCCCTGCACACGCAGCTTGTCAGCCGGCTGCTGGCGAATCCCTCAGCATGGGAAATCACCACAGAACAACGTTCCGAAGCCCCAGCGCTCTCGCAACTGATGACTGCAGCTGATTGATTCCCGTACGCCCATTCCTCCTTATATCGGGTGACACTGTTGCCTGATCCGGTTTGCATTCAGGCATTCATGCGGGCATTGTCAAAAGCGGTGCTCTCACGGGACAATGCTGACCTATGGCAAATAAAGATCTAGCGATTCTCATCCTTGCGGCAGGCAAAGGGACGAGGCTCAAATCCAGTCTTGCGAAGGTGCTGCACCCGGTAGGAGGCCGGCCGCTGCTGGAACATGTGCTGCGAGCGTGCCGACCGCTCGGGGCAAAAAAAACGATTGCGGTGATCGGGCATCAAGCAGAAAAAGTCGCAGAGGTTTGCAAGCCGCTAGGTGTGGAGACCGTGCTGCAACAGCAACAAAACGGTACAGGCCACGCGATGCAGGTGGCGAAAAGGGCCATCGGCAACGCCAAGTACGTGATCGTATTGCCGGGCGACGCTCCGCTGATCCGCACGCAAACCTTGCGCCTGCTGCTGGCGAAGCATAAGACCGGAAATGCGGTGGCCACGATTTTAACTGCGGTGCTGGCGGATCCATCGGGCTATGGGCGTGTTTTGCGGAAATCGGGGGAAGCTGTTGCCGCGATTGTTGAGGAATCGCAGCTAACGCCTGAGCAGCGCGAGTTGAATGAAATTAATTCGAGTATCTACTGTTTCACGACTCGAAAGCTTTGGCCTGCGCTTCGGGAAGTGAAACCAAATAACAAGCACAGGGAGATTTACCTGACCGATGCCATTGCCATCCTAAATGGCAAAGGGGAAACCGTTCTCGCGGAGATCGCGCTAGATTCGCAAGAAGCATTGGGTTGTAATACGCGCGCGGATCTGGCAGCGGCCGATCACACCTTCCGCGAATGGAAACGGGAAACGTTGATGCGCGACGGCGTGAGCATTCAACTGCCGGAAACCGTATTGATCGATCCGGACGTGATTGTCGGTGAGGACACTCTTGTGGAAGCGGGTGTCCAGCTCTTAGGGAAAACGAAAATTGGAGCGCGGTGCCGAATAAAGACCGGCAGCGTACTCGAAGACATGCTGATCGGAGACGATGTCGTAGTGGAGCCTTATAGCGTGATGAGCCAGAGCCGAATCGATTCAGAGGCGATTGTCGGGCCGTTCGTGCGGCTGCGGCCGCTGACCCATTTGAAAAAAGGTGTGCGAATTGGAAATTTCGTGGAGTTGAAAAAAAGTGTAGTCGGCGAAGGAACGAAAGCCATGCATTTGACCTATCTGGGCGACGCGAAGATTGGCGCAAAGACCAATATTGGCGCGGGCACCATTACCTGCAACTACGATGGATTTCACAAGTATCCGACAAAGATCGGGAATCGAGTTTTCATCGGAACTGATTCGGCGCTGATCGCTCCGGTTACGATTGGCAACGGCGCCTACGTGGCTGCGGGGTCCATCATTACCGAAAACGTTCCAGCCGATGGGCTGGCGATAGCCCGCGGGCGCCAAGTGAACAAGGCCGGTTGGGCGGGAAGGAAGCGCCGAGAAATGGCCAGTGCCGACAAGAAGGGAAAGAAACCAACGAACAAGAAATACTAAGGGTTGAGCAGCCCTAGAACTCTTGCGCGGAAATATTCTGCTCTTGCCCCGTCGCAGGTCGCGGTTTGCCGTCTGTGGTAAAATTATATTTCCCTTTCCAAGGACCGGAGGCGGAGGATGAAATTTGGAGTCGTAGTCTTTCCGGGGTCGAACTGTGATCATGACGCTTTTTACGCTCTTGGAAGCGTGCTGCACAAACCGGTCGAATTTATCTGGCATCAGTCGGAGGATTTGTGTGGTTCGGATGCGGTTATCTTGCCCGGCGGCTTTTCCTACGGTGACTATCTGCGTACCGGGGCGATTGCCCGCTTTTCACCGGTGATGAAATCGGTTGAAAAATTTGCGAAAAGCGGGGGTCTGGTCCTGGGCATCTGCAACGGGTTCCAGATTCTGCTCGAAGCCGGTTTGCTACCCGGAGCGATGATGCGGAATTCCGGACTGCGATTTATCTGCAAGCCGGTCCACATTCGCGTAGAGCAGACAGATTCACCGTTCACCAATAGAGCCCTGCCGGGGCAGATTCTGACGATTCCCATCGCGCACAGCGATGGAAATTACAATTGCGATGAAGCAACGCACGCCGGGTTAGAACGGCACAAGCAAATCCTGTTTCGCTACACCTCCGCCGACGGCAAGGACGACAACGCCGGCAACCCCAATGGTTCGGCTTATAACATTGCGGGCATTTGCAACCGGGAACGCAACGTGGCCGGACTGATGCCGCATCCGGAACGCGCCGTGGAAGCGGTGCTAGATTCTGAGGATGGCTTGGTGATTTTTCGTTCGATGATCGAAGCGCTTGTCGGAGTCAGTCAGGCGCCAGCTTGAAAGCTAGAGTAGCATGCCTGATTTGTGAACGATCGCACGAAGTTGCGCTCCAGAGAGTCTAGGCAGGGAAATGGCAACCGCGCAGACGGAACTTAAAGTTACGCAAGAAATTGCAGCCGAGCATGGAGTCACCGCCGAGGAGTACCAGCGCATCCAAAAAATCCTGGGGCGCGATCCGAACATCACGGAGCTCGGAATATTCAGCGTGATGTGGAGCGAGCACTGCTCCTACAAATCGAGCAAGGTACATTTAAAGAGACTACCGACACGCGGAAAATTGGTCGTGCAGGGGCCGGGGGAGAATGCCGGTGTCGTGGATATTGGCGACGGCCTAGTTGCGGCGTTCAAGATTGAATCGCACAACCATCCGAGTTATGTAGAGCCATTCCAGGGCGCCACCACAGGTGTGGGAGGAATTCTTCGCGATATTTTTACAATGGGCGCGCGGCCGATCGCCATTCTTGATTCCCTTCGTTTTGGTGAGATTCGGGCGACCAAGCAAACAACGGAACAAGAAGCGGCGAATAATCGGCGCATTCTCGATGGGGTCATTCAAGGAGTCGCGCATTACGGGAATTGTTTTGGAGTACCGACGGTTGGTGGCGAAGTGGTATTCGAGCCGTGCTATTCGCAAAATCCCCTGGTGAATGCCTTGGCTCTGGGGATCGCGCGGAAGGAGGATTTGTTTTTCGCCCGAGCAAAAGGGACCGGCAATCCGGTCATTTACGTCGGTGCAAAAACCGGGCGCGATGGAATTCATGGCGCGTCTTTGCTGGCCTCCGCTGAATTTACGGAACAATCGCAGCAAAAACGCCCCAACGTGCAGGTGGGTGACCCCTTTGTTGAGAAATTGTTGCTGGAGGCCTGCCTGGAAGCGATGAAGACGGGCGCGGTAATCGCGATTCAGGATATGGGTGCAGCGGGTCTTACCTGTTCTACATGTGAAATGGCTTCGCGCGGTGGCACTGGCATTGAAATTGATCTGGCAAAAGTGCCGCAACGGGAAACGGGCATGACGCCGTACGAAATCATGCTCAGTGAATCCCAAGAACGTATGTTGCTGGTGGCGGAAAAGGGCCGCGAGCAAGAAGTTTTGAACGTGTTCAAGAAGTGGGGGCTCGACGCTACTGTTGTTGGTGAAGTAAAGGACGGCGAACGATTGGTCGTTAGAGATCACGGAAAGGTTGTCGCAGAGATTCCTGCCCATCCGCTGGCCGAAGACGGACCGGTCTATCACCGGCCGATTGCGAAACCGAATCCGCGCCAGGAAACGGATAAAGACTGGTTTCCATTTGCCAAGGAAGGTATTGATCTGTCGGCGAACTTCCTAGAGTTGCTGGCGTCGCCAACGATTGCTTCGAAGGGCTGGATTACCGAGCAGTACGACACCATGGTACGGACCAACACGTTGGCGGGGCCCGGAGCGAGCGACGCGGCCGTTGTGCGCGTGAAGGGGACCAAGCGCGCTTTGGCCTTGGCGACTGACGGAAATGGGCGATGGAGTTATCTCGATCCGAGAGCGGGCGCAATGCATGCAGTTGCGGAAGCGGCGCGCAACGTTGCTGCTTCGGGCGCGCGGCCCATTGCAGCGACCAATTGTTTGAACTTCGGCAGCCCGGAAAAGCCCGAAGTCATGTGGCAATTCTCCCAGGCGATTGATGGACTGGGCGAAGCTTGTATTGCGCTCGATACACCGATTACCGGCGGAAACGTTAGTTTTTACAACGAAACTCTGGGCAAGTCGATTTACCCGACGCCGACAATTGGGATGCTTGGCCTCATCGAGGATGCCAAGAACGTGCAGAAAATCGCGTTCCGCAACGCCGGCGATGTGATTGTGCTGCTCGATGGAGAAACTGCCATGCTAGAGCGGCGCTTCGAGGAGGAATTTTCTTCCTCGGAATATTCGAAGGTGTTAGGCGGGATCGTGGCTGGGCAACCTCCTGCGATCAATCTCCATGCCGAGCGAAGGTTGATCGAACTCTTGGTGAGCTTGGCGGAGACCGGCAAAGTGCACTCAACACACGATTTGAGTGACGGCGGCCTGGCGGTCGCCGTCGCCGAATCGTGCTTTGCGGCGCGCGGGTTAGGCGCGGAAGTTCAGCTAGAGGGCCCGGCTCCGGCAGAGTACCAGCTATTTGGGGAGGCTGGGGCAAGGGCGATTCTCTCTCTTGCTCCCGAGGAAGTCGCAGCAATCAAGCAACTTGCCGACGCCCAAAAAGTCAGAGTACAGGAGATCGGCAAAGTTACACGTGACAACCTGGTACGCATCCAATATAAGGGGCTTACGGTCGTTTCCGCTCGGGTCGAGCGACTGAAGGACAGGTGGGCAAATTCGGTTGAGCGCGCCTTAAAACTTCCATGAGAGCAAAAATCGCATACGCGGACGATCACTTTCACGATGAGTGTGGTGTGTTCGGAGTTTTCGGCCACCCGGAAGCGGCGAACATTACCTACTTAGGGCTGTATGCGTTGCAGCATCGTGGCCAAGAATCGGCCGGGATCGTTGCCAGCAACGGCCACGATTTGAACATGCATAAGGCCATGGGCGGAGTAGAAGAAATCTTCCAGCCACGGGTTCTCGCAAAACTGCCCGGTACGGCCGCGATCGGTCACACCCGGTACTCTACGGCCGGCGACAAAGCTTTGCTGAATGCGCAGCCGATCATGATTGATTGTAACAAAGGCAAGATTGCCGTCGGGCACAACGGCAATCTAACGAACGCTGGTGAATGGCGACGCAAGCTCGAGCACCGCGGCTCGATTTTCCAGACCAACAGCGACACGGAAGTGATCATGCACTTGATCGCGCGATCGCAAGCGCGGAACTTTTCAGCCGCGCTTGGCGACACACTCAATCAGGTGGAAGGTGCGTACTCGCTTTTGGTGCTGACACCGGAAGAAATGTACGCGGTGCGGGATCCGCGCGGATTTCGCCCCTTGGTTTTGGGAAAGATACCGGACATTGACGGTGGGGACGCCTGGGTAGTCGCGTCTGAAACGTGTGCATTCGACCTTCTCAATGCGCACTACGTCAGGGAGGTCGAACCGGGCGAAATGCTCCGCGTTTCGAAGGCCGGTCTCGAATCGATCCGTTTTAGCCCGCCCAAAAAACACCAATACTGCATCTTCGAGCACGTTTATTTTTCGCGGCCGGACAGTATCGTTTTTGACCGGTCGGTAAATGAATCGCGTGAAATGCTAGGTCGCTTACTTGCGCGGGAACATCCGGTGGAAGCGGACATGATCGTTCCGGTTCCGGATTCCGGCGTTCCCGCTGCGATTGGTTTCGCGTTGGAATCTAAAATCCCTTTTCGCATGGGCCTGATTCGCAACCACTATATTGGACGCACCTTTATTGAACCTTCGCAGGCGATTCGCAATTTTGGAGTAAAACTAAAACTAAATCCGGTGCGCAGTTTGATCAACGGGAAGCGTGTTGTTCTCGTCGATGATTCGATTGTTCGTGGTACGACCAGTCGAAAACTGGTGCGCATGGTGCGTGAAGCCGGAGCGAAAGAAGTACATATGCGGATCAGTTGCCCGCCCACAATTTCGCCATGTTATTACGGCGTGGATACGCCCACCCGAGAGGAACTTATCGCCTCTTCAAATTCGCCGGAAGACATCCGTAAATTCCTTGGCGCGGATTCGCTGGGGTATCTCTCACTTGGCGGATTGAAGCAGGCGGTCAGCGACCGCGAAGGAAGGTTCTGTACGAGCTGCTATACCGGAGTGTATCCCACCGATCTTGTCCAATTAGAAGTCCGCGAAAACGGGAAAGCCCACGAAGTGGTGACGGTGGAACGTGAAGGCTAAGGCACGAACTGCAAGCAAGAAGAAAGCAAGCGTTGAGCCCCAAGTTCCTCTGGCGACGCGCGTGCGCAAAGAAATGCTTGCCTGGGCCTGGGTGATCCTGGCTTTTCTGCTGATCAATGGAACGATTGGGCAGGCTCGGGTCATCCCATCGGGCTCGATGGAAAACACGCTGCTCGTAGGGGATCACTTGATTATGAGCCGGATTGGCTACGATGCCGGCATCCCTTTTACGAACTGGCATGTACCGCTCTGGAAGAAACCGCAGCGCCAACAGATCGTGATCTTCCGGCCGCCATACGGGCACCGTCAGCCGGATTTAATCAAGCGGGTCATCGGATTACCGGGTGAGAGGATCGATGTCCACGATGGTCGAGTGTGGATCGATGGTAGAAAGCTCGAAGAGAACTATACGACGGGTCCTACAAGACTTCCTGCTCCTAGTGAACGGTTACCGGGATTCCAGGGGCTACCGCTTACCGTGCCAGAGAATGAGTACTTTGTGATGGGAGACAATCGCGGCAATTCCTACGACAGCCGCTTTTGGGGTAGCGTGCCACGGAGCGAAATTCTGGGAACTCCTGTTACGATCTACATGTCGGTAGATGCACCGGGCGAGGCCTGGAATGGCGATATTCGCTCGCGTTTTCGGGCGTACGGAAACGCTCTCCTCCATCCCGGAACAATTCGATGGAAGAGACTGTTTGAAACCTTCCGCTAATTCTTTTTTGGACCAAGCTGCAAGAAGCGATCTTCGGTCCCAATCTAAGTTAGGTGATGCGTGAAATCTGATTCAACGAAAGAAAAGAAGAACAAAGAAACAGAACGAGCGGCCGAAGTCCCCATGAGCGTGAAAGTGAAGAGCGAGATCATCGCCTGGTTTTGGGTGATCCTGGCTTTCATGCTGATCAACGGCACGCTAGGCCAAGCCCGCGTGATTCCTTCGGCTTCCATGGAAAACACGCTACTGATCGGAGACCACTTGATCATGAGCCGGCTGGGGTACGATGCCGGCATACCGTTTACGAATCTCCATGTGCCGTTGTGGAAAAATCCCAAGCGCCAGCAGATCATCATTTTCAAGCCACCCTACGACAGTTCGTTGCCTGATTACGTGAAGCGTGTCATTGGATTGCCTGGCGAAACAGTTGACGTGCACGACGGTGCGGTATGGATCGATGGAAAAAAACTGGAGGAAAACTACACAATTGGTCGTACTGAGGCGCCAACTCGTTCCCAATTGATCGGGGATTTCGCCGGCTTGCCGTATAAGGTGCCCGAAAACTGCTATTTCGTCATGGGGGATAACCGCGAGAATTCCTTGGACAGCCGCTATTGGGGATGTGTGCCGCGCAATGATATCCTCGGCACACCTGTGCTGATCTATATGTCGCTCGACGCACCACGGGACGCGTGGAACGGAGATATCGGAGCGCGGTTTTTAGCATACGGGAATGCGTTGCTTCACCCCGGCACTGTGCGCTGGCGTCGTCTCTTCCATTTGTTTTAAGCTGTACCTAGCCGGATCCACGAGTTACCCGGTGCACTCTTCCTAGAGTCCCAAAGAGTGGGTCATGATGGGTGGCTCGTCCGCGCTTGCTGCTCACTGTTCCTCCAGTGCTAAGCAGCCAGGCTTTTCACAATTGTAATAATTCGTTTGAGCCCGGTAAGGCGGCAAACCATGAAATACGCCGAAGCAGGAGTCAACATTGCTGTCGCCGACGATGCCAAACAGCGCATCCGGCATTTAGCCAGCCGCACGTTCACGCCCGCGGTGTTGGGAGGAATTGGAGGATTTGGCGGATTGTTCGCTCTCGATTCGAAAAAATGGAAAGAGCCCGTGTTGGTTTCCAGCGCGGATGGTGTCGGCACGAAATTAAAGGTCGCTATGGCGATGGGAGTCCACTCGACTGTCGGGGGCGATCTGGTGAATCACTGCGTGAATGACATTCTGGTCCAAGGAGCTGAGCCGCTGTTCTTTCTCGATTATCTGGCGATGGGCAAATTGGATCCGGCGGTTGTCGAACAACTTGTGGATGGCATGAGCCGCTCCTGCCGCAAAGTTGCCTGCGCGCTAATTGGTGGCGAGACCGCGGAGATGCCCGGATTTTACCCACCGGGTGAATATGATCTTGCGGGGTTCATCGTGGGGATCGTCGAACGCAAAAAGTTGCTGACGGGAAAAGCAGTGAAGCCCGGCGACACGCTTCTGGGATTGCCCTCAGCCGGACTCCACACCAATGGCTACTCGCTCGCCAGAAGATTGATTTTCGAAGTGGCCAAACACAAGCCCGACACATACGTGGCTGAAGTAGGTAACAAAATCGGAGCGGAACTTCTTCGCCCCCACGTGTGCTACGCGCCGGCGCTAAAGAATATTCTGGCCAAAGGCTGGGTGTCGGCTCTCGCGCACATAACCGGCGGGGGGATTCCCGGGAATCTTCCTCGGGTTTTGCCTAGCGGGGTTAAAGCGACGGTAGATCTCGATACTTGGCCGATTCCGCTTATTTTTAAGTATCTTGCCAAGATTGGCGAGATGGACTCGGATGAACTGCTGCAATCGTTCAATATGGGCGTAGGAATGATTGTCAGCGTGCCTGCAGCCTACGTAAAAGAGGTGGAAGCGGATCTAAAGCGGCGGCGAGAAAAGTTCTTTCGCATTGGCCGGATTGAAAAGGGAGATACCGGAAAGGCTCGCGTGGTATATTCCGGCGCGCTGAACCTCTAATTATTGGCGGATCTGCTCGGTGCGTCATTTTGTTCACCTCTAGAGGTGTGCTAACGTTTTTTTCGTAATGAACAAGCGAATTGGTGTACTGCTCAGCGGAAGGGGATCGAATTTTGAAGCCCTCGCCCAGAGTGTGTCCAAGCAACACATTCCCAATGCGAAAATTGTCATTGTCATCAGCAATAAGCCCGATGCGGCCGGCCTTGAGCGCGCGCGTGCGCTGGGCATACCCGCCTTGGCGATTGCTTCAAAGGGGTTAGAAAGAGAAGCCTTCGATCGCAAAGTCGTTGCGGCACTCCAGGAACAGAACGTGGATTTAATCTGCCTGGCAGGTTACATGAGACTGCTTTCGCCCTTTTTCATCGCCGCATTCCCGCAACGGATTTTGAACATTCATCCTTCCTTGCTGCCATCGTTTCCGGGCCTCGAGTCGCAAAGACAGGCACTCGAGTACGGGGTGAAATTCGCCGGTTGCACGGTTCATTTTGTCGATGAGAATCTGGACGCCGGACCGATCGTCCTGCAAGCGGCAGTTCCTGTTTTTGACCAAGACGATGAGCATGCCCTTTCCGAGCGCATCCTCAAAGAAGAACACCGTATTTACACCGAAGCCGTGAAAATCGTCTTAGAAGGCAAGTACAGCATTGTAGGGCGCCGGGTGATCAGAAAATGACCAGAATCTCTCGACGTCTGAAAATTGTGGCGTTGCTTCGATTTCCCTGCGCGATAGGCTTGCTGGCCTGTCCGCCGATTTATGCGCAACTAAAGAGTGGCACCTGCAATGAATACCGCGGCACACTGGGGAAGAGCACTCAGATTGGCATGAGTTTGTATGCCAAAGATCAGGAATTGGCAGGATCTTATTTTTATAAGAAGAATTTAATGGACATTCCCTTGGCTGGGAAATATACGGCTGCGCGCGACATCTCGTTGTTTGAAACCAATTCGGCAAATCAGCCGCGAGGCGTGTTCGAGTTGCAGTTCCCCGAACACGATCCTCATTTTCAAACTGCCGACTCCTTGCAAGCTGAAGTGCTGCAGGGCAAGTGGACAAGCACCGACGGCAAGGGAAGCTATCCGGTATATTTGCAGCTCGACCACCAATGCGTGCCGCCAGGGCAGAGTCGTTATGGAGCCGCAGGCGCGACAAGTGACGCGGATGTAGAGAAAAATGCCCAGGCATTTTATGCCGCAGTCGTCGCCGGAGACCGAGCGAGCGCGGCAAAATATGTGGCTTATCCGGCCACCTACTTCGACAGAGGGAAGGAAATCAAGATCAGCAGCTCCGCAGAATTCTTGAAGGTCTACGACCAAATTTTCACGCCTGCACTTATCGCGCAAATTGCCAAAAGCATTCCTCACCATATGTTCGTGAATACGCAAGGGATCATGATCGCGGATGGGAAAGTCTGGTTTGACGCAGATGGAAAGGCGAGACAGTTCAACAATCAAGCCCAATGATGAGCGAAGCTAAATTCAAGCCCGTTGACGAGCAGCTTGCCTACCTGAAAAAGGGCGTTTCCGAAATTATTCCCGAAGGAGAATTGCGGACGAAACTAGAAAAATCCCAGAAGAGCGGGAAACCTCTGCGGGTAAAACTGGGGGTCGATCCCACCGCGCCCGACATCCATCTCGGTCATACGGTGGTGATTCGCAAACTGAAGCATTTTCAGGAGATGGGCCACACGGCGGTTTTTTTGATCGGCGATTTTACGGCCATGGTCGGCGATCCGACGGGCCAGTCTGAAACGCGCCCGCCACTGACAAGGGAACAAGTGAAGGTGAACGCGGAAACGTATCTCGAGCAAGTGTTCCGGATACTGGATCGCAGTAAGACGGAAGTGCGCTACAACAGCGAATGGCTGGAAAAATTAAGCAGCTACGATATCGTCCGTCTTTGTGCCAAATATCGAGTGGCGCGCATGTTGGAACGCGAGGATTTTCGCACCCGGCTTTCCAATCAGCAGCCCATTTCCGTTCACGAATTTCTCTATCCATTGTTAGTAGCCTATGACTCCGTTGTGCTGGAGGCAGATGTGGAGTTAGGTGCGACCGAGCAAAAATTCAATCTGCTGATCGGACGAGAGATACAGCGTGAATACAACCAGGAGTTGCAGGTTGCAGTGATGATGCCGATTCTCGTGGGCCTGGATGGGCAGCGAAAGATGTCTAAGAGTCTTGGTAATTATGTAGGGATTACCGAGGCGCCACAGGAAATGTTCGGCAAAATGATGTCGATTCCAGACGAACTGATGTGGTCCTACTACGAACTGGTGACCGATCGCACGCCAGAGCAGATTGCCCTGTTGAAGGAGGAGGTCATAAGTGGCAGAGTGCATCCGATCGACGCGAAGATGCGCCTTGCGGAAGAGGTTGTCTCTGGCTTCCAGGGAGCCGATGCTGCGCAGAAGGCGGCGGAAAACTTTCAGCGGGTCTTTCGCGATCGCCAGGCACCACAAGAAATGAAAGAAATTCGGATGAAGATAGTGCCCGGGGGATTGGAAAAGTGGTCGAAAATCTTGACGGTACTGGGACTCGTTCCGTCCGGTGCAGAAGCGGAACGGCTAATCAAACAAGGTGGTTTTGAAATCGATGGAAAGACGGTTCAGGACCCAACCTCCAAGCTGAATTTAGATGAATGGGCGATCTATCACCTAAGAGTCGGGAAGAAGAAGTTTTTACGCATTGTGGTCGAGTAACCGGCTGACTTGTCCGCGGTCAAGTAAGCACATTTTTCACTAAGCCCAAAACATGCTGGGCGATGGCAGTTGCTGCCGTCAATCCCGGAGATTCAATTCCAATCAATTGAATCGCCTGTGGTACGTCGCGGTCTGGTTCAATCACAAAATCAACAAAGCCAACCATTCCCGGCGACAACAGTTTTGGACGCAAGCCGGTATAGGCAAGTTGTAGATCGCTTGCCCTCAGTTCTGGAAGCAGGGTCTTTGCATCCTCGGCAAAATCGGCGATTGTCAACCGGTCCCGTTCGTAATTTTCCTTGCCGTCGACATAAGCCGCTGTAGGCCCAACCAACACTGTGCCCCATAAAGTCTTGGTCAAGTGCAGCCCGAGTGACAGTCCATCGTGACGAGGCAGGGGATAAACAAGATCGCGAACTAATTCCGCGCGTTGACCGCGAATCTCGCAATATTCTCCACGTACCGGGTATATTTTCCAGGGTCGCGGTCCCAGCAACTGCGCAACTTCGTCCGCATACAATCCGGCGGCATTGATTACGCAACGAGCCTCGATCGTCTCTGTTTCGAACGACTTTTCGTCGCCAATACGCAAACCAACGCGAATAAGATCGTTTTTTGCTTCCAAAGATTCAACCTTGGCGTAATTTACAAGATTGGCGCCGCGAGTTTCGGCTACGCGGACAAACGCATGGACGAGTTCTTCGGCCGAGCAGATGCCGGTCGAGGGCACTTCCAGAGCAGAGAAGCCCTGAACGTGCGGTTCTTTTTCGCGAATTGCCGCAGCTTCAATGATTCGCAGACCTTCGACGCCATTGTCCTCACCCTTTTTCTTCAGGGCCAGGAGCTTGTCTTGCTCCTGGGCATCTTTTGCCACCACCAATTTTCCAGTTGTTTTGTACGGAACATTGTGCTTCTTGCAAAATTCTTTCGTGAGCCTGTTACCCACTACGCAAAGGCGAGCTTTCAGCGAATCCTTGTTGTAGTAAATGCCGGAATGGATCACGCCGCTATTACGCGTGCTAGTGGCCATGCCAAACTTTGGGTATTGTTCGACGAGGTATATGTCTTGCCAAACGCGCGAGACAGCCTCGGCGACGGCGCACCCCACTACGCCGCCGCCGATAATTAGAACGTTGGCCTGGTCCATGACCCCATAGAATACCTGACTATGCCTGGCTGCAAATTATTGTTTGTGGCCGATTTCGTCAGGAATGCCGGCAATGTTCGAGCCTTCGATCGTGGGCGGCAAAACTGGCGAGTTGCGTTTCTTGGTTGCCATTCTTCCCCAGAGAAGGCCCTTCCGTATTGGCCGTCTTTATTGGTCGCGTAAGACTAAGGCGCGGGTTCGACTGGCAAGGGTGGCAACGATCGCGATGCGTGCTGGTAGGCTGAGACTGGTTCGGTCGACGAAAAGTGACGAGCGCAAAGTTGTGGTGGCTAGTCTGATCCGCCCAGGGGCAAGAAGTACTGGGTGCCTTTGACAGGTTCCTGCAACCGGCTCAACAGTTGCTTCAAATCTTCACTCCGTTCCACGAAATCGATTTCGGATGTATCGATGACGAGCAAATCCGCACTCGAGTAGCGAAAGAAAAAATGTTCGTACGCGCGCGACACTTCTTCCACGTATTCCGGGGAAATCTGTTTTTCTTCGGCAACCTTCTTCTTCGCAATTCGGGTTCGCAACACTTCCGGTTTGGCTTGCAGGTAAATGACAAGGTCGGGCTGCGGCAAGTCCTCTGTCAGCAATTCATAGTAGCGTTCGTAAAGCTTTAGTTCTTCATCATCCAAATTCAAATTCGCGAATATGCGATCTTTTTCCATTAGGAAATCGGAAATGACGACACCGGGAAGTTCGTCCGGCATACCTTCCCGCAAACGTTTTTGCCGTTCCATCAGGAAATAGAGTTGAGCCCGGAAGGCCGCGCCAGCTCGTTCCGAGTAAAAGTCGGCCAGGAACGGATTGTCTTCGCAATCGTAGATTCGTCTAGCGTGCAGACGTTCGGCCAGGATGCGTGCAAGCGTAGTTTTTCCGACTCGTAGCGGTCCTTCGACGACGATAAATCTTGGCGGTTTGGATTCTCGTTTGGGAGTTGGCGCGCGTTTGGCCGATGAAAAGTCTCGAACCACTATTCCTCCCGGAGTCCGGCAACTCCCTGGTTGGGCGGGATTATAGCAGGAGTTATCCACTATTTTGCATGGAATGGAATTCTGCTCTAGCGGAACCATCCTGCGCTCTATCTCGCAGAGGAGTTCGTGCGATTTTCCATTGCGCATTTGAAGGAGCGGAGGGGCAATAACAATCGTAGATTCAGTTGGTTATAGATCATTTGCGCACCGATTGACTTCCCGTGGCGCTAAAGCATCGAGCAAGGGAGTACTACTTGTTTTATGACCGATGGACCAGTGACACCTGTGCTTGCGTACAGTACTGTGCAGAAGTCGCGGCGAACCGGATCCCACCCCTGAGCTACGACAAACTGAGGTGAGTCTTGTTTCTAGCTACCCTGCTGTTGCTCCTCTCTCCTCCTTTTCCGGTAGATTCCCCTGGCTTGACGGACGCGCAATCGGCTCCCGCCAGAACCAACTCAGAAGAGACCGTCAATACATGGACCGCTGCCTCAGCCTTACCGGATGCTCCGCTCCCCAAAGTGAACTCCGAATCGATCTCCTTGAGCATCACGGCGGCAGCTGATCCATTGTTGAATACCCCTGTGAAGCCAGCGGCGCGTGGTAGCTACGAGACCGCTCGGGAGCGCAAGTTCTGGTACAGCTTGGTTGCGGTTAGCCACACTGCCGCAGTTTTCGACGCCTATACCACACGACGCGCGATTTCCGGAAACTATGGCGCCGAAGCGGACCCGGTGCTACGTCCGTTTGCCCACTCCGATGCTATGTATTTCGCCACCCAGGTGACTCCAACCATTCTTGATTATCTCGGTCACCGGATGATGACGAGCGAACACTCCTGGATGCGTCGAGTGTGGTGGGTGCCGCAAGCTGCCAGCTCGAGCGTTTCCGTCGCTGCGGGAATACACAACTACAGACTCGTACCCTAATGGATCAGCTAGAATGCGGATTCGCTACTTCCGAGCCCAATGCATGAATCCAATCGGAATGAATCGAAAGACTGATCCATTGCGGAACTGACAATTTCCCATCGTGAAACTTCAATCCCTTCTCTCCCATTCCACGATTTTTGAGATATAGTATCCCTACCCAATCTGCGGCAGTTATCCGCCCCGGCACTGACTCAGGAAGTTGTGTCTGCCAGATGGGTTGAAGTTGGGTAACCTATCGAACATAGGCCGGAAACCCCTGGGGGCGCTGGCTGGGAGAGGCAGAGAGAATGCGTATGAAAAAGCCACGTATGGGATTGCTGCTCGCGCTGGTATTCGTTTGGGCGAGCAATGTGCAAGCGCAGGAAAAAGTGGAAACGGACACGTCGCTGGCGACTGCGACAAATGCAGTGCCTTTCAACGTGAGTTCTGTTTCGGGAGTCAACCTAGTTGACGCACCGGTAGAAACTGCACAGCCGGCCAATTTCGTGCTGGCGGACCCTGCGGATCCGGCTGCACCCGCGGCCGCCGCTCCCGCAGCAAAGCCGAAATACATTTTTGGAGATCGCGACGATTACCGTTGGCAATTGGGCTTGGGCGTTGAGTTTCTGCGTTTTCAATCGAATCTGATCGACGCGAGTTTAGTGGGACTGAATACCACGGTCACTTATTTTACAAACGATTGGTTTGGCCTGGAAGGCAATCTGGTGACGGGATTTGCCCCGACAATTTATCAGAACGAACACGTGAAGTATTTCGGCGGAGCTGGCGGAATCCGGCTTGGTTCGAGGCGGGCACGCTTCGAACCATTTGGCCATGCTTTGTTCGGGGGTGCCCACCTTCAGCCACAGACAGCCGGTAACAGCAGAGGCACCTGGACCGTTCAAGCTGGTATCGGTCTCGATTATCGAGTTAATTCGCGATTGTCCTTACGTGGAGAAACTGATTGGGTGCGGTCAGCATTTTTCAACAACGCCCAAAATAATTTCCAGGCGGTAGCCGCTGTCGTATTCCACTTCTAGTACCAAAAGCTAGCTCACTCTGCAAGCCTGGCTTCGAATTGGACACACAGGCGGCTTTTTGAGAATTGTAGATCCTGAGTGCTTGATTGACAGTGCACGTTGGTCTGGCTTGAATTTTCAGGTAACGTTAGTTGTCCTTCCTACGCGGATCCCCGGTAGCGCAATGGTAGGGCATTCGGCTGTTAACTTTCAGGCCAACCGTTGATTCTGCACCGTTAAACCTTGAAATTGGCCTCCAAAGAACGGGCAAGTTGGACCCAGTTTGGACCCACCTTGAGTGATTTGCGTCAGAGGCGGGCGGTTTGCTAGAGCTCACTCTGCCGCTGTTCGCATACAGGATCCTGAATTGCCCCGACCTTTTCGTGTCGGTTCGCAGCACCCGAGAAGTCCCGTTTCTAAAACGAGTTCAGCAGAAAACTAACTATCTTCGGGGCGCGTGAATACGAAGAGGAAGCACTTTTGCGTAGTTTGCAAAATCAGGATCAGTGGTGAAGATCGTCCAAAGCCGTTTGTTCGCGACCGCACATAGAAGAATGTCCACAATCGATACTACGACTCCCTTTGCTCTGCAACGATTGCCGGCCTTCGCCGCTTCTTCGTAGTCAGAGGTGTCGACAACCTCGTCTGGAAAGGAGCGAAGATGGAGCCTCAATTTTTCATACTGTTCCGCTGCCTTTATGCCCGAGAGGAGCTGCTGCCGAACTAGTCCGATCATTCGCGCTCGGCCTTCTCGAATGAGTTCGGACAACTCGGCCACTAGGAATCTTTCGTTTGTGCTGAGAGTTTCGTTCTTTCGACGAAGTGCAAGGGACCAAACCGATGTGTCTATCAAGACATTCATATACGCTTGGCCTTGCGCTCGCGCTTGTAGTCGTAGCCAGGCTCGTAATCAATTCTCCCAAACAGAGAAAGGATTTCTTGTTGTTTGCGATGTTCGATGTACTCCTGTAGCGCAACTGTCACGGTTTCCCGCTTCGTCCGGTGTCGGCCCACCTTCTGGGCCTCTTCCAACAGACGGTCGTCGATCGCGAGATTGGTAGGCATTGTGTTCTCCTATGTGTAGAATTCTACACATACAAGCGTACAGATTCAACTAGATAAGGCTGGGTTTTGATGCCGTTTGGGGCTGGGTGTAGTCGTATGGCCGCGGGTGCCCTTACTGTAGCTTCGGAAGTGAGCTTAGTGGGTTACTTCTATCCACCATTCGGTAAGACCACCTTCTTCAAATCTTCCCACGTTTCGGACGTGCGTTCGATTCCCGTCGCCGCTCCGGATCCATTTGAAAAATTATCTGAAAGCAATGGGAGAATTCATCGTGGACACCCGCTCGCACAGGAGCTTGCGAGCGTGATGAACTCGTGCCTATGTAGGAAAGCCTTGGGGGCTTGCACGGGTCTTGTTTACGAATGCAGCTTGATAGACCGAAATAGTAAGAGTATTCGATCTTCGCACCGAATGCTTTTTGCAGTCAGCGAAAAACTCGGAAACTAAGTCTTTGAGAATCAGTCAGCACAAATGGAATTTTCCCCAAATCTTGTGGGAAATCACGATGTTGGACCCCAGTTGGATTTCAACCGAAAACAGAGGAGAGTGGCAATAGCGCGCAAGTTATTGTAAATTAAAAGTCTAACTTGCCTGTTCCCCGGTAGCTCAATGGTAGAGCATTCGGCTGTTAACCGAAGGGTTGCTAGTTCGAATCTAGCCCGGGGAGCCAAATTCTCCTTCTCTTTCAGTTAGTTACAAAACGCTATTCTCACGTTTCAGCTTTGAAAATCGCAGTACCATGTAGGTGTAAAACGCTCACTGAATGGTGACGCGTTCGCC
>Ga0074045_10000608_pt1 | contig 34901 bp, 29 predicted proteins | sample BogForMeECP23OM2_FD_94442 | JGI IMG/M metagenome (GOLD analysis project Ga0074045, IMG submission 94442) | Bog forest soil microbial communities from Calvert Island, British Columbia, Canada - Bog Forest MetaG ECP23OM2 | ecosystem: Environmental > Terrestrial > Soil > Wetlands ...
CAGCGGCTATTTGCGCGTTCAGGTCTTGCAGGGACTTCTCCAAGAGCGTCCGGTAACGGGGATTCTGAGCGGTCTCCAATTCCCTGGTAACTCTGGTTCGCGAAAGGAGAAGGCTCTCTCTCTTGCGGATCAATTCGAGCGGCTCCGCCGGAGCGGTCGTGCGAGCCCTTACGGCGGAACGACTGGCTTCGGCAGCCTCAGTCTGAGATTCGACCGACTTGCTTTCCCAACCTCGGGCCATACTTCTATCTTACGCGCATCGCACCCCAGGTGGCTACCACTAACTTGGGCAATGTTGCAACACCATTGATTGCAGCGCGCTGCTGGCTCCCGCTGGCCGGAACCGAGAGGCACAGGGGAGTTTCCCCGAGCCGCGATTCCGCCAGGCGGATGCAAGCTGGGTGAAAAGATCGCCCGCAGAAACCATGCGTATCCACCAGATAGAGTCTCGATCAGTGCAAACGCCTGTCTAGTCGGTGCCCGCAGCGGCTCGCCCCACGATCCGCGCCATGCCTTCCTGAAACTCGGCAGGCGCGGTGAGCAGGCTGGCCACCAGGAACGCTTCGTCTTCGAAATCGTAAAAGTATCCGGGCTGTACTAGCACGTTGTCACGCTCCAGCAACTCCAGGCACCATTCTTCTTCGGTGCGGACACGCGGCGCGCGGATGGTGACGGACCAGCCGCCTTCCACGGCCAGAATCTCCAACGCCGTCCCTGCAAGCGCCTTCCGCGCGAAGGCGAGATTAGAGGCGGTGCGCTCGCCGATCTGCCGCTGCACGGCCTCGCCGCACTCGATCAGCCGCGCTGCCGCGCATTGCACCGGCGTGCTGACGGACAGATACGTGTCGGCGATCCACTCCAACTTTTCCATCGCATCGGCGCGAACCCGGGGCGGGCCAGCCACCACGATCCAGCCTAGCTTCATCTGCGGCAGCCCGGCGATTTTCGATAACCCGCTCATCGAAAACGCCATGCAATCGTCCACGCCGGCGAGCGAAGTCACGCGCTCGGCTTGGGCCTCGAAAGCGTAATCGGAGAACACTTCGTCGGAGACGAGCGCGATCCCGCGCTCGGCCGCAATCTGTGTCAGCGCCTCCAACTCGCCGCGCTTGACGTAGCTGCCGGTAGGATTGTTCGGATTCACCAGCACCACGGCGCGTGTGCGATCGGTGATGGCCCGGACGAACGCGTCCAAGTCAATCGCCCATCCGCCGTGATACTCGAGCCGGTACTGGCACACTTCGATCGATTCCATCTTAGCCAGGTACTCGAACAGGGGATAAGAAGGCCGCGGCGCCAGCACCCGATCGCCGGGGTCCGCCAGCAGTTTGAACAGGTATGAGTAGGCCTCGCTGGTGCTGGCCGTGAGCAGAATACGGCTGGGCTCCACGGCGTGCCCGCGCTGCCGGTAGTAATCCGCTACGGCCTCACGCGCCTCGAGCGATCCCGCCGGCAGCGGATCGTAGCGCAGCACGCCCGGCGAATCGAAGACGCGGCGCAACCGCTCGGGGTACTCGATCCCCGCGCGCGTGGGATTCGATTGCGTGAGATCCAGGACCCGCGCACCATGCTCGCGCTTGGCCGTCAGCAGTTCGGTAAGTCGATTGTGCGGCAGGTCCCAGTGGAAACGCGAAGAGAACATGGCGATCCACCAGAGTAGCGTAGCGCGGCAATCGAAGCGGAAGGCAGGCAGTCGGTAAGTTCCCCGACTGACCGGCGCCTCACACTCTATTGAGCAAGTCGCGGAAGACTCGACGATCGCGAACACGCCCCAGGGTTCACTTCGCTTTCGCACCTGTGGCCAGAATGCTCTCGAAATACGGGGCTTCCGTCTCGCGATGAACTATGGCGGTCGCCACGTCGCGGAAGCCGGCTTGCTTGAGGAAGCGCTCCAGGTCGAGTTCGCTGAATCCGAGCCAGAGATCGGCGTACATTTCGCGCGCTTCCTCCAAGTGATGGCGATTCAAGTCGAGGATGGCGGCGCGGCCGCCTGGCTTGAGGATTCGCCACGCTTCGGCGACGGCGCGCCCGGGGTGCGCCGCGTGGTGCAGCGCCTGGCTGAGGAAGGCCACATCGACGGTACCTGTCCGTATCGGCACGTCTTCCAAATCGCCCAGCCGGTATTCCAGATTGGCGATGGCGTTCTTGCGCGCGAGGGCGGCGCCGAAGGCGACCATTTTCGGCGCGTTATCGATGGCGATCACACGCCGCGCGCGCTCCGCCATGAGCTGCGCGATGGTGCCTTCGCCGGCGCCCAGATCGGCGATGACCAGCGGCGGCATCAGGCTGAGCAGCGCTTCGGCGATTCCCTTCCACGAACGGCCAGGCACGTACTGGCGGCCGAACTTGCCGGCCAGTTCGTCGAAGTAGCGGCGCATCTTGTCCTGCCGTTTGTGCAGCACCAGGCGCAGGGCGGCGCGGTCCTGCGCGGCTTCGGGAATCTCGGCTGCGGCCTGGCGCAAAATGGCAACCAGACCGGCGGGAGCGTTGAGGCGGTAGAACGCGTTCTTGCCGGTGCGGCGATCCGCCACCAGGCCGGCCTGCTTCAATTGCGCGAGGTGGGTCGAGACCTGGCTCTGCGGCTTGCCCACAATTGTCTGCAACTCGGCCACGGAAAGCTCTTCCTGCTCGAGTAACAGGAGCAGGCGCAGGCGGCCCGGGTCGGCGGCCAGGCGCAGCGATTTCAGGATTGACGGCATGCGGCTCTTTCGTATAATATCAATGTATCAAGATTCCTTGATACGAGGTATTCATGAGCACAGCCACCCTGAACCGTTACGCAGCCGCCAACAAGGTCGCCGACCTCTCGCTAGCCGAATGGGGCCGCAAGGAAATTTCCATCGCCGAGCAGGAAATGCCCGGTCTGATGTCCATCCGGCGCAAATACGCCAAAGAGAAACCGCTCGCCGGGGTGCGCATCACCGGATCGCTGCACATGACCATACAGACCGCCGTGCTGATCGAGACGCTGGTGGAACTGGGTGCCACCGTGCGCTGGGCGAGTTGCAACATCTTCTCGACGCAGGACCACGCCGCGGCCGCCATCGCCGCCGCCGGCGTCCCCGTATTCGCGTGGAAGGGCGAATCGCTCGAGGATTACTGGTGGTGCACCTACATGGCGCTCAGCCACGTGGAGGGTAAGGGGCCGCAATTGATCGTCGACGACGGCGGCGACGCCACGCTGCTGATCCACAGAGGATACGAACTCGAGAATGGCAGCGATTGGGTGAAAACTCCTTCGGGCAGCCATGAAGAAGGCGTCATCAAGAATCTGTTGCAAGAGGTTCACGGCGAGAACGCGCGGCGCTGGCACGAGATTGTGGCCGAGTGGCGCGGGGTTTCCGAAGAGACCACCACCGGCGTGCATAGGCTTTACAAGATGCAGGAGGCGGGCCAACTGCTGGTGCCGGCGGTCAACGTCAACGACTCGGTGACCAAGTCGAAGTTCGACAATCTTTACGGCTGCCGCGAATCGCTGGCGGACGGCATCAAGCGCGCCACCGACGTTATGGTGGCCGGCAAGATAGCGGTGGTCTGCGGCTATGGCGACGTGGGCAAGGGCTCGGCGCACTCGCTGCGCGGCATGGGCGCGCGCGTGGTGGTTACCGAGATCGACCCCATCAACGCGCTGCAGGCCGCCATGGAAGGCTTTGAAGTGACCACCGTCGAGGACACGCTCGGCCGCGGCGATATCTACGTCACCTGCACCGGGAACTGCGACATCATCACGCTCGAGCACATGAGCAAGATGAAGGACCAGGCCATTGTCTGCAACATCGGTCACTTCGACAACGAGATTCAAGTGGACCTGCTGAACGCGTCCGGCGCGCAACGCACCAATATCAAACCGCAGGTGGACATGTACACCTTCCCCCACGGCAATAGCATCTTCCTGCTGGCCGAGGGGCGTCTGGTCAATCTGGGTTGCGCCACAGGCCATCCCAGCTTCGTGATGAGCAACAGCTTCTCCAACCAGACGCTGGCGCAACTCGATCTGTGGAAGAACCGCGATTCGTACAAGCCCGGCGTTTACACGTTGCCCAAGAAGCTGGACGAAGAAGTGGCGCGGCTGCACCTGGAGAAAATCGGAGTGAAGCTCACCACGCTGACGCCGAAGCAGGCCGCCTACCTCGGCGTGGCGCCCGAAGGGCCGTATAAACCGGAGCACTACCGCTATTAAGGCGGAGGGCTCCGCATGATAAATTAGAAACACGCACACTGCGGGAGGACAAGCCTTGTCAGACAATCAACGATCTCTATTTACGTCGGAATCGGTGACCGAGGGTCACCCGGACAAAATCGCCGACCAGATTTCCGATGCCGTTTTGGACGCCGTTTTGGCGGAAGATCCCACCGGGCGGGTGGCGTGCGAGGTCCTGGTGACCACCGGCACGTGCATCGTGGCGGGAGAGATTACCACCAAGACCTACGTCGACGTGCAACGCATCGCGCGCAGCACCATCGATTACGTGGGCTACAACGACGCCACCTACGGCTTCGACGCGCACACCTGCGGCGTGCATAACCTGATTCAGTCGCAATCGCCCGATATTTCGATGGGCGTGGATACCGGCGGCGCCGGCGACCAGGGACTGATGTTCGGCTACGCGTGCGACGAAACCGCCGAGCTGATGCCACTGCCGATCATGATGGCGCACAAGCTGGTGCAACGCCTCTCCACGGTGCGGCGCGAGGGCGGCCTGGATTTCCTGCGGCCGGACGGCAAGAGCCAGGTGAGCGTGGAATACGTGGGCGGTGTGCCGAAGCGCATCGAGGCGGTAGTGATTTCCACCCAGCACAGCGCGGACGTTTCGATCGAGGAACTGCGCCGCGAAGTGAAGAAGCACATCATCGACCCGGTGGTTCCCTCCGCAATGGTGGATTCGCAGACCAAGTATCACATCAACCCGACCGGACGTTTCGTGGTGGGCGGGCCGCATGGCGATACCGGTCTAACCGGCCGCAAAATCATCGTCGACACCTACGGCGGAATGGGCCGCCACGGCGGCGGCGCATTTTCCGGCAAGGACCCGACGAAGGTGGACCGCTCGGCCTGCTACATGGCGCGATACATCGCCAAGAACCTGGTCGCCGCCAAGCTGGCTACGCGCGTGGAAGTCCAGCTTGCCTACGCCATCGGCGTGGCGGAGCCGGTTTCCGTGACGGTGAATACGTTCGGCACCGGCGCCATCCCGGACGACCGCTTCACCGAGCTGGTGCGCGAGAATTTCTCGTTGACCCCGCGCGGCATTATCGACGCCCTCAACCTCCGCCGTCCCATCTACCGCAAGACCGCCGCGTTCGGCCACTTCGGCCGCACCGAGGAAGGGTTCACCTGGGAAGTCGCCGACAAGGTGGCAGCGCTGCAGGAAGGCGCAGCGGTCGCCCACGCGATAGCGCGGTAACCCGGTAGGACAGACCATCGTCTACGGTGGTCTGTCCCGCCTTGCTCGATCCCGACGCGTTGACAGACGACAAAAACCGATCGTCTGTCCCACTTACGGATTCGCGCGCATCGGCACAAACGCAATTCGCGCTGGACTCGTGTTTGCATCCACGAGCCAAACCGGGCCGGCGCCGGCTTCGGTCAGGCGGAAGAACCTTCCCATGCGCGACACTCCGGTGGGAGCGCAGTTGCAATTGAGGGTGGTGGCTGCGCCAGCGGCGAGATCGAAAACCGTTACGGGCTCGCCGGCACGGGCAGCCGCAACAACAAACTTGCCGTCCGGAGAGTACGCAAGTCCCGCGGGTTCGGCAAGACCAAGCGCGGCAATGCGCTGCGCGGGGGCGGCGGAAACATCGGGAAACACATCCAGCCATGGGCCCTGTCCGTTGAGGACCGCGGCGGCGTGCCCCCCGGATGCAAACGCGACGCCAACTTCCCGCACCCCATCGAGCAGCAAACTGCTCGACCCGGATGCGCCCAGCAGGCGGAGATGACCCTCGCTCGCCACCAGCAGCCACGCTGCGTCGTCGCTCACCGCCACGGCTTCGGGGGCGGCGCTAGCGGATTGGCTCGCTGGTCTGGCTGGCAATAAACCAACCTCCGCGGCAAACGCCGGCACCGGTGAATTCGGCAAGCCGCTCACAACCTGCACACGGCCCGTGGCATAAATCGCCGCGGCCGTTCCCGATGGGCTGTACACCACCAGCGCCGCACCGCGCGGCACGCCATTCCACGCAACCTCGGTGACGCTCTGGCCGCTGAGTCGAAACAAGTGCAACGATCTGTCGCTGGCAGTAACGAGTGCCGAATCGAGTTGCGGCGAGATAACCGCGGCGCTAGCCGTGAGCCCAAGCGAAAGCGCGCCGCCGAGTGTAGCGCCGCCGGGGACGCCGGCGATAGGCCGCAGTGCCGCACCGTCGAAGACGTATCCCGCCACAGGGCTGGAGACCTGCCTCTGCTGTCCGTGGACAGCCATTGCCGGGATACACGCCAAAACTGCAATCGCCCGCCTAGGAATCGGCATTGCCTTACCCCAGCCGCAGAGTAACTCGATTCCGCGCGACGGGCAAGCCACGCCGTTGCGGCCACCCTCGCAGCCCACGCGTCCTACAGCCCGGCCAACTCCTTGGCCGTTTGAAAGACGTCCAGCAACATCTTTTCCGTCAGCTTGCCAGTTGAAGTATTCTGCTGGCTGGGGTGATAGGAACTCACTAAGATGGGCAGCCCCGCGCCAGTGCGGAACTGGCGGTTGTGACCGAACGCGAAAGCGGAGCGGCTGGAAATTCGGCCGCGCGTTTTAAGCAGGTCCAGGTAATTGTCGAACGCGATCCGGCCCAGCGCCACGACCACCCGCAGGCAATCGAGCAACTCCAGTTCGCGTTCCAGATAGGGCCGGCAATTGCGAATCTCCTCCGGCGTGGGCTTGTTATCCGGTGGGGCGCACCGCGCCGAAGCCGTGATATAGACGCCGCGGAGTTGCTGTCCATCGTCGCGGGAAACGCTGGCGGGCTGCGACGCCAGACCGGTCTGGTACAGCGCGCGGTATAGCCAGTCTCCAGAGCGGTCGCCCGTGAACATGCGGCCGGTGCGGTTGGCGCCGTGCGCGCCGGGGGCTAGACCGAGGATGAGGATGCGCGCCGCCGGGTCGCCGAATGCAGGTACCGGCTTGCCCCAGTAATCCTGATCGCGGTAGGCGCGCCGTTTGAGTTTGGCCGTATGCGCACAGTGAGCGAGCAGGCGCGGGCAGCGCCGGCAGTTTACAATCTCATCCTGCAAAAGTTCGAGCATAACGCGATGGCTGGCGACACTGTATAAAGTAAGATGACATATGCGTCGAAGGTTAAGTGAAGGTTTTTTCGACCGATGTTGGAATTTGGCCAAAAACGCTTGACGAACCCCCCGAAAACATTGGACAATCGATGTGTCCGGCAGCTCCGGCCGGATGGTTTGCCGCTCGGCTCTGGCGCACTGTCTCCTCGTCCTCTCGCGCGTGGTTCTGCTATGAAACAGGCGTACTCACATTCGTACCGTTGGATGATGGAAGTTGCATCTCTATTGTGCTTCATTTGCGGCCTGAGTTTCGCTACCACAACCACCACCACGGCTCCGCCGAAGCGCCGGACAGCGGCGCACCATGCCCCGACGGCGTCTCATGCGGCCAGCCTGCGGCACGCGGCACCGCGTCGAGCCGCAAGTCCAGGCGGCCCCGTCATCGCGGGTGGCCCTTGGGACGAGCCGACGTTCGCGGATTCGACGGAAGGCGACCGCGTGGATGGGGAAGACCTGACGGTTCGCCGCGCGGCGGTGGAGGCTCTAGGCGCGTATAACGGCTCGGTGGTGGTGGTGGATCCGGCGACCGGCCGGATCCTCACCATGGTGAACCAGAAAACAGCGCTGGGCGAGGGCTTTCAGCCGTGCTCGACCATCAAGGTCGCCGTGGCGCTGGCCGGATTGAGCGAGAAAATCATCCAGCCCACCGCCAGCTACCGGCTCGCCGGGATGCGGATGGACCTGACCTACGCGCTAGCTCATTCCTACAACTATTATTTCGCCACACTGGGCCAGAAGCTGGGCTTTGAAAAGGTCACATACTACGCGCACCTGTTCGGTTACGGCGAAAAGGCCGGCCTGAACATCCCAGGCGAACAGGCGGGCTACTTCCCCGCGGCGCCTCCCAAGAACGGCGGCGTGGGAATGCTGACCAGCTTTGGCGAGGAAATCCGCCAGACGCCGCTGCAACTGGCGGCCCTGATGGCGGCGGTCTCCAATGGGGGCACTCTCTATTTCTTGCAGTATCCGCAGTCGCAGGCCGAGGTGAATAGCTTCGTCCCGCGGGTGAAACGTCACTTGGACATTGGCCCTCTGATCCCCATGGTCAAGCCGGGGATGCGCGGAGCGGTTGAGTTCGGCACCGCGCACCGGGCCAGAGAGGACGGCGCCATCGCCGGCAAGACCGGCACCTGCACCGAAACCCACACGCACCTGGGCTGGTTCGGCTCGTTCAACGATATGGGCGGGAAAAAGCTGGTGGTCGTGGTGCTGCTCACCGGCGGCCGTCCGGCGAGTGGCCCGTTGGCGGCCGGCATCGCAGGCGACGTCTATAAGATCCTTGGCGAAGCGAACTACTTCGCCGCCGCCCCTCCCATCACTCCGGCGAATCTGGTAGCGAGCCAGATCTGCTGCTTGCGCTAGCTCACTGGAACCGTGGCGCGGGCCTCCAGGCCTGCTGAGCCGAGATTCATCTCGGCTTTTTCTTGCCGTTTCCTTCGGGGAAAGAATCTACTTCGCAGGAAGCGAAGATGACTCCCGGCTCAGCACTACTGGCCGCCATCGGCACGCTCTGGACGTGCGCTTACGCGCCGCGCTCCAACCGCAGGCCGCGGAACTGCGGGAGCAGCGCAAAAGGCTGAGCCAGCGAATCGATTGACTCGCCGGCTTGCCGCACATTGCTTTCGGCCAATGCGGCCGGGTCGCCGGCGGCCATCCGCATGTAGCCCATCCGCAACGGGTCGATGCGCATCAGGCGGCAGCAGGTGGCATCCACCGCCACCGGATTCTTGCCCGCTACCAACACGCCCATCGGTTTGGGAACGCCCTGAATGGGGCCGTTGCCTTCCATGCCAACAATGCCATCCACCAGCGTGAACGGCCGCGGGAACACGCTATGCAAGTCGGCAATCGATTCCTCGATGCCGGCCCAGTGCAGCACATTCTTCGGCCACCCATAGACGCCACCTGGCACCAAGCCGAACAGATTCTTCATCGACAGCGTGGCGCCGACCCAGTGATGCGTCTTCATTTTGGGTATGGACACCAGTAGCGCGGCTCCCAATACCGTATTGGGCAGATACACACGCTTGAGCCGGGAGAATCGCTGCGGCAAGTCAACCAGCGTGACCTCATCCAGATTGAGGTCCACGAAGCTGTCTTCAAAACCCGGGATCGTTTGGAAATAGCCGGCGGCCTCGGCCAGGTCCAGCGTATCGCGCCGGTGCCCCGGGCCCTCGGCGATGGTTACCTGGGAAGCGCCCAAGGCGCGGAAGGCCTCACAGGCCGCGTGAACCAGCAGCGGATGCGTATTGATGGCGGTTCCGGGCTCAAACTCCACCAGATTCGGCTTGATCACCACCGAGCGGCCGCGCACCGCCAATCCATACGATGCCACCAGCCGCCGCACAATGTCGTAAAGGCGCTGGTCATAGGCGGGAGCGCGTACAATCGTCGTTTGTGAAGGCGTCAGTGGAACCGGCCGGGCACAACCGGTTGCCACCATTGCCGCCGCCGAACCAGCCAGCCAGTCGCGCCTTGTAATTGCTCCGCCCATGGCTTAAATCCAGAATACGCTTTTGCCCGCAACCGCTCCATCCGCGAGCACGCTGGTAGCAACCTCCGGCACGGTCCGGTAGACAATGTTGGACGGTGCTACATAACCCTGGGGCATGCGGCCGTGAGCCGTCAGTCCCAGCCGCAGCCAGTTCAAGGCGTCGGCCGAACGGCACTGGTCGAGGAACCGCAGAGCCACGGTCAGAGACTGGTCCGATTCCGGGCCAGAGCAACCCCGCAGCGCAGCCAGCGCCATTCCAGTGGTCTCCGGGTAAGGGCCGGATTCGTATCCCAGGGCCCTGGTCGCCCCGTGGTTCCAGCCCCCACCTTTGCACATGCGGTTAAAAAGGAACCGCCGGCCGGCGTCCACCCGCGTTGCCAGGCTTGTCGCGGGATGTAGCCGGTTTTCGCGATCAAGCGCCAGGATCGCCAGAGCGGTCGGGCTGACCCACGCCGCGCTGTCCGGAACCCACGGCCACCCTGTCGCAGCCGGTCCGGTAGAAACTCGGGCGCCCACCAGCCACTGGCGGACACGGTACAGCGTGGTGGATTCCATTCCCTTGTTAGCGGAAAGCCAAGCTATGGCGCGGAGATGGCGATCGATTCCCAATCGCTCGGCGGGAAGCAGCGCAGCCAGCGCAGTCACCCAACAGGATTCTCCAACGCCCGGACGGGCCTGCCAGCCTCCATCCTCTTGCTGCGACCCGCAAATCCAGGCCAAGCCGCGTGTGACCGCCGCTTCGTCGCCGGCCGTCACTAGGGCAAGCACCGCGTACACCGTGGGCTCGGTCCAGGAACCCCCACGGCGGTAGGGCCATCCGCCGTCGGGGTTCTGCTGCTGGACCAATTCGATTATCTGCATCACTTGCGCCTCCGGATGGCGCAGAGCGCGCGTAGCGGCGTCACGCCGGTCTCAACGCCAGGAATGGCCCTGGCACCGCCGGCCACCGGTATGGCCAGCGCGATATGCCTGCCCCGAGGCATAGCGTACCCGGCATCCGCGGCTTGTGGATTCGTCGTCTTGCGTCAGCCTCCGGAACCGTTTCTCCACAGCCTGGAGAACTAGGCTGCGCGTGTCCCCCTATCGGGAACGGCGCGCGCGGCGGCGCCGTAGGAACAGAAAGATCACCACTCCGGCCACCACCCACAGCAAACCTTGTACGAGTGTGCTTGTTGTCATCGTCGAATCTTCCTTTTCTGTAATGTAATTGGCCTAGCTTTGTTCCTCTAGTGCACCGGCATGCCTGAGAATCCGTGGACAATTTGCAGTAACGCTGGCCCGACCGCCACGAGCAGCATCGATGGCAGGATGCAAAAGAAAATCGGAAACACCAGCTTCACACCCACCTTGCCGGCACGTTCTTCGGCTTCCTGGCGCCGCTTGGTGCGCATGAAATCGGAATGATTGCGCAGGCTCTCGCCCATGCTGGTGCCAAACCGGTCATTCTGAATCAGGATGGCCATCAGCTTGCGAATCTCCGGCTCGCCCGTCCGCTCGGCAAAATTCTTCAAAGCCTCGGCCCGCCTCTTGCCCGCCCGCATTTCCAAGGTGACCAGCGAAACCTCTTCGCACAATTCGGGATGCGCGATGTGAAGCTCCCGGGCCACATGCTGCATCGCCTGATCCAGCCCCAGCCCGGCTTCCACCGAAACCACCAGCATGTCGAGCATATCCGGCAGCGAGAGTCGCATGATTTCCTGCCGTTTCTTCACCTTCTTCTCGAGGATGAACTTGGGAATAATCCATCCCGCTAATGCACCAGATGCCAGCAGCATCAGCTTCATCATCGGGTTGCTGGACCCCATCCTGGCCACCAACAGGAATGAGCCTATCACCGTCAACAAGGTTGCTATGATCCTGATGCCGTAGAACACCGTGACCGCATTCTCCGATCGGTACCCGGCGCGGATCAAAATTGCCCGGAGGCTAGCCACCTCCTGCTCCGAAGAGGGCATGTTCGAACCGACGGTCTGCAGAAACGTAACCACAGTATTCGGGCGCGGCGCTTCGGTGGAGAGGTCGCCAGACGCACGCGGGCCATCCAGAATGACCGGATTGCCGAGCTGCCGCAAATACTTGTTCGGCTTGTAAAACAGCCGGTAGCTGAGCCAGCCCAACAGCAGCATGATCAGCAGAAACGTGGCAATCGACAACAAGAGTGGATGTTGCATATCAAACCTTAATGTTGATGATCTTCCGGATGACGTAGTTGCCTATAACCTGCATGGCGACGGCAACTCCAATCAGCCATTTCCCGAGGTGGTCGGCGGCCATGCTCTGCATATATCCCGGCGCCACAATCAGCAATCCGAGCAGGGTGGCAATGGGAAGCATGACCAGAATTGCAGCGGTGAGCCGGCCATGCGCGCTAGCCGCTCGGACCTGCCCCTTGAGCTTGAACCGCTCGCGGATGACATAGGCCAACCGCGTCAGAATCTCGGCCAGATTGCCTCCCGTCTGCCTCTGCAGCAGCACCGAGGAGGTGAAAAAGCGCACGTCCAACAGGGGAACACGCTCGGTGAAATTACGCAAAGCCCCTTCGAGCGTCGCACCTAAATTCTGTTCGTTGAACAGTGTACGGAACTCCTGGCCCAATGGGTCCGCGACCTCCTCACCCACCATCTGCAGGGTGATCGTGAATGCGTGGCCCGCCCGCATGGAGCGCGAGAGAAAGTCGAGAGCGTCGGGAAGCTGTTCTTCCAGCGTGTCCAAGCGTTTCCTGCGTTTCTTCCGCACGTAAAGATACGGCAAGAATCCGAACACGAACGCCAGGGCGATTGCCGTCAACCAGCGGCTGCCGAGGAACCCGGCGATCGCTCCCAACCCCAGTCCAGGGACGGCAAGCAACCCCATCGCGCCGAGAAGATGTGTTACCGACCAGGGCAAGCCCGCCTGTTGAATCTGCTTTTGCGCATGCCGGGAGAACCCGAACCTCTTGATGCGCGCCCTCAGCCCGTGCGGCTTGTCGGAGTCCAGCTCGCGCAGCAGGTTGCTGATCGCCTCGGCCGGCTCGCCGGCCGCGGTGTGCAGCATGTCGATCACCTGCTTCTTTTGCCGCGACTCGACGAACTGGTAGCCGATCTTGAACGCGATCAGCACCAGCCCGAACATCATCACGAAGGATGCAGCCACCATCAAAAACATTTAATTAATCTCCACCACCGTCTGAAACATTTGCTGCGGCAGAGTGATGCCGGACGCCTTGAGGCGTTCGTAAAACTTGGGCCGGATCCCGGTGGCGCGGAACCGTCCCAGCACCTTCCCGCTTTCGGCGATGCCTGTCTTTTCGAACAGAAAAATGTCCTGCAGGGTAATGATATCCTGTTCCATGCCCACAACTTCAGTGATGTGCGTAACGCGCCGAGTGCCGTCGCTCATGCGCGAGATTTGCACGAATACATTGACCGCCGCGGCAATTTGCTGGCGGACGGAGCGAAGCCCCATGTTGGCGTTGGCCATGCCCACCATCACCTCCAAACGGCCCAGAGCGTCGCGAGGCGTGTTGGCGTGGATGGTGGTCAGCGAGCCGTCGTGACCGGTGTTCATGGCCTGCAACATGTCCAACGCTTCTTCGGCGCGGACCTCGCCAACGATGATGCGGTCGGGCCGCATACGGAGAGCGTTGATGACCAGTTGACGGATATGAATGGCGCCCTGGCCTTCGACGTTGGCCGGGCGCGTTTCCATGCGCGCCACGTGGGTCTGCTGCAACCGCAACTCGGCTGCGTCCTCAATGGTTACGATCCGCTCGTCCTCGGGAATATAGCTGGATAGCGCGTTGAGCAGCGTGGTCTTGCCGGCGCCGGTTCCGCCGCTGATCAAGATGTTGAGGCGCGCCTTCACGCAACTCCTCAGCAGTTCCAACATCCCTTCGGTGAGCGACAACTTCGTCACCAGGTCCTCGCCTTTCAGCCCGTGGCGGCCGAAGCGGCGTATGCAAAGCAGCGGGCCGTCGACCGCTACCGGCGGGATGGCCGCGTTGACGCGCGATCCGTCGGGCAGGCGAGCGTCGACCAAAGGCGAGCTCTCGTCAACGCGGCGCCCCACCCGCGACACCACCTTTTCGATGATGCGCAGCAGGTGTGCGTCGTCCTTAAACTCCACTGGCGTCCGATACAGCTTGCCGGCCCGTTCCACGTACACCAGCTTGGGCGTGGTCACCAGAATATCGCTAATCGTCGGATCCTGCAGCAACGGCTCCAGCGGTCCCAGCCCGAACACCTCGTCCAGAATCTCTTCGATGACGCGGTCTTTTTCCACCAGGCTGAGTGGCGTTTTCTCTTCGTCCACCAGCTTGGCTACCGCGACCCGGATCTCGGCTCGTACCCGGTCGCCAGCCATCGAGGACAAAGCCTCCAGGTTGATGCGGTCGAGCAGTTTGCGGTGAAGCGTGAACTTCAGCTCCTGATATTCCGGAGTGGAGCCCTCGCGTGTGAACAACCGGTTTACCCAGCCGGCCTCCCGGTTATCGCCTTGCCTCGTCGGCAAATCCATTAGAGCAGCCATTGCAATTCCTTCTTTCTATCGACCGAAGAGCCCGCCGAAACTCTTGCTCTTCTTTTCTTCCTCAATGTTGGCCAGCTTCAAGGCCAGCTTTGCGATCTGCCTGCCCAGCTCCCCCGTGCGATTCAGCATCCGCCCCTGCGCGTACGTCTCGTAGAGTTCCGGGTAGTCGTTAGGCAGCATGAAAAAGATCGGCAGCCCCAGCATCTTTTCCAGTTCGCTAGCCGTGATGTCCAACCGTTTCGGCGCGCGATTGAGAATCAGCTTGATCTTCTGCTTGCCAAATCCGCTGTCGAGCAGCGTCTGTGTAATTTGCTTGGTCTGGTGCAGCGCCGGCACCTCGAGCGTTGTCACCAGATAAGCTTCGTCGCATTCCTCCAAAGCAGCCAGGCAGATCGGGCTTAGACTCCGGCCCAGGTCGACCATCGTCCAATCGTAGTGCGGCTTGGCGAAAGCCAGCACGTGGCGTACCTGCTCCTCGCTGGGCCGCATCTTCGATGCCAGCGTTAGCGGCGACGCCACAATCTCCACCCCGGGAATGCCCGTCGACACCAGCGCCTTCCAGAAGGTAATGTCCAGCCGGTTGAGGTTATTGATGGCGTCCAGAATCGAGTACACGGAGCTGGTCTTGGTAATAAACCCGACCAGCCCCGCGTCCAGATCCAGGTCCGCCAGCAGCACCTTCTGGTTCTGCCTGCCCAGCTCCGCCGCCACGTGGCAGACCACCGTGGTGGCACCGCAACCACCCTTGGCCGAGAAAAAACCGAACGCCTTGCCGGCCGTCTTGCCCCCGCCGTCGCGCCGCCGGCTGCGCTCCGCCGAGCGACGCTCCAGCGCCTTGCGCAACGTATCCCGCAGCGGCGGATACAGATATTCGTTGATCCCCGCGCGCAGCGACGACAGGATGGCGTCCGGATCCGCCGAGGTGTTGAGGGCGATGATCATCGGGTCGCCGGTCACCGCCCGGATCGACGACACCAGCCCTTCCAGCGGTTCCCTCCAACCGCTAATGTCCACCAGGACGACGTCGGGCCGCATCCGCTCCAGCCGGTCCAGAAAATTGCTGACGTCGCCGACGTCCTGGTGCTCGACGATAATGCGGAACGGCAGTTGGCTCAGGCAAGATTGCGTCTGTTCCCACAGATCCCGATTCTCGATCGCCAGACCGATGGTCAGAGGGTACATGTTCGCTTCCCCGGGGGTCTCTCCGCTATTGCTTTCCCGGGGCCGGCGCGGCCGGTGCCGCTGGCGCTGGGGTGTTGGTCAATGACTGATCGGGAGTTAACGGCTGCACTGGCGCGCCCAGCAACGGCGTGCTCGTGGTCTTGGCCGATGCGGTAGCTTCTTTCTTGAGTTGTTCGAGCATCTGCTCGTACGGCAGCGGTGCCGCGTTCAGCTCGGCGGGAGGCCCTGTCTTGTCCATCCCGGGCTGCTCCAGCGTGGGCGAGATCGGCTTCATGAACGGCTCTTGCCAGCTCAACTCAGGCACCGGCTGTCCCGCCTTGATCGGCCGAACCAGCTCTGGGGTCACCAGCACCAGCAACTCGGAGTTCTCGCGTTTCAGTACCTGGCTCTGGAACAGTTTGCCGAGCAACGGAATGCTCGACAGCCCGGGGATCTTCGACAAGTTATTGCTCATCGTTCTATCCATCAGGCCTGCGATTACGAAGCTTTGGCCACTCTCCAATTCCACCGTGGACTCGGTCCTTTGCATTTTCAAGCCCGGAATCGTGAACCCATCGATCTGCACGCTGGTCGTCGGGTCGATCACGCTATACTCCGGAGCGACCCGCATGCGGATCGTGTTGCGAGCCGTGATCACCGGCAGGAATCTCAGCTTGACGCCGTATTCCTCGTACATGATGGTTACCGCGCCCGCAGCAGCGCCCGACTGTATCACGGGGATGGGGAACGAGCCGCCGGAAACGAAATTCGCCTCCTGGCCGTCGGTGGTCAGCAGGTTCGGCTCCGCGAGTATTTCCGCCAGGTTCTTGTCCTGGTAAGCCTGGATTGCCGCCCCGAGATTAATGTCCTTGCGAAAGAGCAGGACCTGCGCCACACCCGAGAGGCTGGTGGCGCTCGTCATGCTACTGGCGCCGCCGGAACCGGCGATGCTACTGACGCCCGGCGAGAGTCCAGCTCCGGATGAGCTTATGTTGGACTGCTGGTTGAATGCGTTGGTAAGGAGGGAAAAGCCCAGATCCCGTTCTGCGCTGATGTCGATCGTGGCGAACTTCACCTTGAGCAGTATTTCGGGCGTGCTCGGCGAGACGGCCACGCGCAACAGATTCACCGTCTTGCCCAAGGTAGAGGCTATCTCAATCACGCGGTTGGCACTCAGCATGTCCTTCACCGAGCCGCGCACGAAAACGGTGTCGTTATCGAGACTGATGTTGACGTCGTCGTTGGGAAAATCGCGTAAAATCTGTTGCCGCACTGCATCCAGCTTGACGGGGTTCATGCGCACCGTCAGGTCATATACCAATCGCCGGCCGCCATGCTGCCAAACAATGATGGACGTTTCCCCAACGGCCTTGCCGTTGATCAGCACCTCTTGCGGAGTGATGGGCACGGCCTCGACCAGCTCGCCGTTGGCGACCGAGATCTTGTCGATCCTGAGCGGACTGTCGATGATAAGGCTCTTGCCCACCGTCGCTTGTAGCCTGCCATCGATGGCGGATCGCGGAGTGCCGCCGGCTGGGGCCGGCACCTGACTCGTCTGGGCCGAATCGGCCCCCGAGAGCAGAACTGCGGGCGCCATGCAGGCGGCCAGCAGGCAGATAGAGATTCCACGGGCGCGTGTCACTTACTTAGCCTCCCCGGCGGTCTCGAACCTGGCTTCTTTCTTGCTGGTGCCCGAGATCACCTCCATCACAAAAGGCGGCTCTTTCGGCGCTGCCTTCGGGACCGGCGGCTCTGCTGGCGCCGGGCGAACCGGGCGATCTTCGCGCTCCTGCGGCAGGCTGGGCCCGATACCCGACCCGCCGGTGAACAGGCGCGCCACCGCCGTCCCAGGGGTCTTCGCCACCGCCTTGTCCAGCGGGTTGCGGAGGGACAGCTGCACCGTAGTCGATGAGGATGCCAAGCTTAACTGTTCCGCCTGCTCCGGGGTAGCCAGCACTGTAATCACCTGCACTACCACCGGCTTTCCCTCCGGGTCTTTCTTGAAATCCTGCCCGGCCGACAGCACCTCGACATTCTGCATCAACGTCTTCATGATCGTTCCCTGGCGGCTGTCCGCGCCCGGGGCATTGCCCGAGATCAGCACGTCCACGTGCATGCCAGGCACCACGAACCCCGCCACGCCGGCCACTTCGTTGACCCGCAGCGGCACCGCTCGCATGCCGGGCGGGATCAGCACTGAGAAGCCGCCTCCAGCACCTTTCGGTGCCAAGCGCTTTTCGACCACGGGCTCCTTAGCGAGGATCGACGTCATAACGCCGCGCCCCAGCAATTCCTGTGGTCGATTGGTCGATCCTTCGGGAACGGGTCCAGACCAGTCCTCCAGCTTCACGTCATCTTCCTTGATGACCGCGCCGGTATCGAGGTCCTTGGCCGCAACCGCAATCTTAGTCGTGGCCTGCTGCTGCACCGGTTGTGGCGACTGGTTCGACACGACCCGGTACAGGAGAGTACTAAAGACCAAAGCCACCACGGCGGCGAAGATTAAAGCCCAGACGATTCTCTTATTCATTTTTCCTTCCCGCCGCCGGCCACTGTACGGCTCGGCTTACGGGACCTCACTGCCGCCTCCGAATGCCGGCGGCCTGATCGCTAACTCGTGCAAGAGAGACGGCCGCAGCATCATGGGTTTGGCTCTTGCAACCGTGCTACGGCCATCTCGCCAGTGTATCATCATCCCAACCAGCAATCCTTGCCGGACTGATGAGCGCCCCGCCCGCATCGGGCGTCCGGCGTCCTCAGGCGAAAGGCCTAGCTAGCAGCGGATGCAGCCTGCGACAGGCTGTTGTTGGTGATGCCCCAAATATTCTTCACAGTGCCGCCGGCACCGATGAAGAGAGCGGACGCGGCAAGTGCCACGAACGCGATCAACAGTGTGTATTCAATCAGGTCCTGGCCTTGTTCGTCATTCCAGAAGTTACGCAAATATGTCATTTCGATTCGCTCCTAAGTCTTGGATCCAAGTTCGGTGATCGGTCGATCAGTGGTTGGTGTCTTCGTGACCTCTCGGTCACGGCCTGATCCGCCCCCTCTGGCGGCGGAAGCCCGAACCCCCAACGCCTGGCTGCTTGGCCGGAATACCAGCGCTACGCCATCGTCATACACCACCCGCCATCGGCTCGACTCTTTCAAGACGCCGGTCAGCGGCGAGTTGGGGGGCATCAAAACTGTGTCCACTCTGAACCGGGCCAATGTCTGGTCCCAGCCGTCGTTCACGCTGACAACGTCGAGAACCTTGTTCTCGAAATCGTCCCCGTAGAAATCGCTCCGCCCGTCCACGAATACTCTGGACTGCGGATACAGGCGATAGATCAGGTAGTCACCCCACTGGTCGAAGGTAAAGACCCGTGCCGCCGGATACTGACGCAGCGCGCTCAGAGCGCCAGCCGGAAAGTGCTTTGGATCGAATTCGGCCCGGAATGCCTTCGGCGGATTGGGTGCGTACAGCAACGCCACAACCAGCGCCACACCCGCCACGCTTACCAGGTGCCAGCGCGCAATAGCATCGGTCGCGCTGGTGTCCCGCACGACGCGGTTCAACCGCGTCGCCGCCTCGCGCAGCCACGCCGCCACCGGCGCAGCCGGCAGGCGACGCAAGCCGGCATCGACGACGGCGGCCACCATCGGTGTCGCCACGATCGTGAAAATTGGAATATTGCGCACCGCCAGCAGCGCCAGTTCCGCCCACAGCGCAAACAACAGCGGCTCGGCGTAGTTGCCGCGCCGCAGGTTCCACGCGCTCGCCAGAACTCCACCCACCAGCAAGGTTTCGAAGAACGGCGCAGCCGGATGGTGGAAACTCAACGTAAAGAACTCTTCGATATGCTGAGAAAGGTACGGATCCACCAGATACTTCCAGATATGCACGTGTAGGTGGTAGGTGTACGGATTCAGCAGGCTCGCAACCAGGCACGCCAGAGCGGTCAACGCGTACTTCCCGGCCCGCTGGAACCCCGCCGAGCGGCCTTCACGTTGCGCGGAGAATAGCAGCGGCAGTAGCTCGCCCGCGCCGTAAGCCAGGATCATCAGCACGCCCACCGGGAAACCGCCGTGGAGGTTGGCCCACAAGACCGCCAGCACCGGCAACAGCGCCAACCATGGAATCCCCAAAACCCGCGTGTGTCCCTCCCGCACGCGCTCTAGCGCGTTGAAGAAGATCACCACAAACAGGAGCGTGAACAAATGCGGCCGCGCCAGCCAGTGAATCGACGATCCCGCGACGGCCAACACCGTCGCCATAATCGCCACCACCGGGTTTGACTTGCGCCGCGCCATACGAAATACCAGCGTAAAGACCACCGCCAGCAGCAGCACCGCGAACAAGGAAACCGCAGCCAAACCGCCGATGCCGTTCAGCCCGGCGAAGATCGCATCCGACAGCCATTCCCATGCATACCAGACGCCGCCCGGCTTGGAATAGGAGAACAAGTCCCGATAGGGCACCGCGTGGTGCGCCAGGATCCATTCGCCAGCGCGAATATGCCATCCGGTGTCGCCATCTCCCAGCAAACTGGTGAGCCCGCCCATGCGCGCGAACAGGTATACCACCGGCATCAGAAACGCGATGTCCGCCAGGTTCGGCAGCAGCTTGACCACGAATTTGGAATCAGCCGTGTCCATTGGAATCACGCCATCCAAGCCGGAGATTGCACATCCTCCGTCGCATGCAAGCGGTCGTGAAATGCCCGGAAATCCATGTAATTGACCCGCAGCGCCACCAGCGGATACCCGCGCCCCGAATCCGAAACCCGCACCACCGTACCCTGACAGTGAATGCACTTCTGCCCAAATCCATGGTTCGCAGGGAGTTCCAGTTCCAGCGTCAGAATCTGCCCCAGCGACGGCAGCGGCAACGTCTCGCCCGATCCCTGCCAGGCCACCAGGAGGCCGCTGCGACTGATATTCTCCGAATACAACGTGCTGCGCAGCCAAAGCGCCGGCGACGTGACGTGGCACCGGAGTCGGATTTCAATCCTCGGGCTCTCGCGCCGGTTGATATTCCTCATGCGCTTTGCTTCGACACTCGCGAGCGTAGCGCGCTAATTGTCCTGCCATCAATATCGTAAATGGGCTATATCCGTCTGTACTCAAAGGTTATTAGGGGCAAGGCCCTTGGTCAGATTGGGACTGTCTTCTGGCCTCCAAGTGCCTATTTTACGGTTCCGAATGGCAGCTAATCTCGCGTATCACGAATGGCAGGGTTAGTATACGGCACTATACCGTGCATTCCAGTTACAAGGTGTCCTGTTTATGTGACCCTGTATAAGGTTAACATCCATTGATAATAATGGCTTTACTAGAAAAACTCTTAGGTGATCCTTCGACAAAACATAGTTAATGTTACATATTTATGTGGATTTATTGCTGAATACCATTGACAACCGAAGTAAATAGCCCGACAATTCTGGATGAACAGTACTGGATACAGAAAAATCTGAAGCCGGCGAAACAGCACGGCCCGGACTGTCCCATGAGGTGAGAAATTATGACGCGGATTCTCTTATACAGCGATGAACCCATCCTAGCCAAGGGCCTTGAATCGGTCTTGTGTCAGGTGGAAACCTTCGAGCTGCTGCCGAGCTGCAACACGGTTGCGAGCCTGATGGAGCAGATGTCGCAGGGCGTGCCGGACCTGGTGCTGATGGACCTGACGCCGGAAATCACTTTCGCCGTGCTGAGTGAAATGCAGCACGCCATGCAGAGCATCAAGATCGTGCTCTGGGTGAACTCGATTTCGACTGAGCTGGCCTTCCAGGCAATGGGATTAGGAGTCCGCGGCATCTTGCGGAAGACCCTGGCCACCGATCTGCAGGTCAAGTGTCTGCAAAAGGTCCAGGGCGGCGAGTTGTGGTTTGAGAAGGCGCTCACCGACAGCTTCCTGTGCGCGCGCCGCGTGGCGTTAACGCAGCGCGAGGGCCAATTGGTGAGCTTGCTTTCGCAAGGCCTCAAAAACAAGGAGATCGCCACCACCCTCATGATCTCCGAGGGCACCGTCAAGGTGTACCTGTCGCGGCTGTTCCAGAAAGTCGGCGTGAAGGACCGCTTCGAGCTGGCCTTGTTCGGCTTGAAGAACCTGACCACCGGCCAGCTTCCAATTTCCGACAAGAGCCATCGCGGCGCCTCGGCCGGCATGCCGGGTCTGCGCTCGCTGGTCCTTGAGAAGCCGATGGACCGGGATGCCGCGCCGGTGCGCTTCCCAACGCCACTCAGGCCCCTCGCCTCACGCTTCTAGTCGAAGACTCACTTCGCATTGCCAACGGGCGGACCAGCGCATCGGCGCCAGTCCGCCCGTTCCCGTTTGCAGAGCGCGGCGCATGGCAAGCTAGCGGCAAAGCCGCGTCGCAAAAGCCACGCACAATTCATGTTCGGCATCCAAACAAATGGTATTCTATTGGCTCGGCAACTGCCGGCCACTCTTTATGCAACCTCGCGCTTCTGTCGCTCTCCACGCCCGCTCGTCCGCCGCAGGCCTGGCGCTTGCTATCGGACTTCTTGTCGCCGCGCTACCGGCGAAGGCACAGGACCTGGTCGTCACGCCGTTTCACCAGAATGGCATCTACAATCTCGGTGAAAAAGCCGGCTGGACCGTGACGCTGCCGACGGGCGCGGCCGCCCCCGGCACCTTATACAACTACCTCATCAAGAAGAACAACTCGGACACTTTCGCAACCGGCGTGCTGGATCTCTCCTCCGGTAGCGCCACCATCGAAACCACGTTGAATGAGCCGGCCATGCTGTACGTTGAAGTCAACGCCATTCCGTCGCCAGCACTGCCGTCCCAGGGCCCGGGCGCCCCTCTGGCTACTGCGAAGCCCGCCCCCATTCATCTCGGCGCGGCGGTGGCGCCTTCGCGGCTGCAGCCTTCGGTTCCACGTCCGGCCGATTTCGACGAGTTCTGGAACGGCAAATTGAAAGCCCTCGCCGCCGTTCCGGTCAACCCCGTCCTGGCGCCCACTCAAACCGACATCGCGGGCGTCGAACTGTACACCGTAAGGCTCGACAGCCTCGGCTCGCATGTGCAGGGCTACCTCGCCAAGCCATCCAAGGAAGGAAGATTCCCCGCCCTGGTGATCTTCGAGTGGGCGGGCGTGCATGCCCTCCAGCCCAAGACGGTTACCGACCGTGCGGCCGAAGGCTGGCTGGCTTTCAATGTGGATTCGCACGACCTCCCACCCAGCCAGGAAACTGGTGTCAGCACCGGCTATCAGGCGATCGGTAACACGGACCGGGAGACTTCCTACTTCCTCAACATGTATCTCCGCGACTCGCGCGCCATCGATTACATTGCGACCCGCCCGGACTGGGACGGCAACACCATTGTCGTCATGGGCACCAGCATGGGCGGCCATCAAAGCCTCGTCGCGGCCGGCCTGAATCCGAAGGTCACCGCAGTGATCGTCAACGAGCCCGCCGGCGCCGACTCCAACGGCGACCTCCACGGCCGCAAGGCAGGTTACCCGAACTGGCCCTCGGACAATCCGAAAGTCATGCAAACGGCGCTCTATTTCGACACCGTCAATTTCGCCTCTCGCATCAAGGGCCCCGTCCTCGCTGCGATGGGCTTCATCGACACTGTGGTGCCGCCGGTGGGCGTCTGGATCGTCCTCAACCAAGTCCCCGGCCCCAAGGAAGCAATCCCCATGGTCGAGTCGAATCACAACAACCTGACACCCGATAAAATTGGCGCTTTCGAGACCCGCTCTAAGGAAGTGCTCGGCATCATCCTGCATGGCGGCGAGTTCCAGCCGAACGAAGAACTGACGCGCCAGAAATGAAGTGGGGCAGGCGCTTCCGCCTGCCAACCGATCTACGACCTGAACATTCCGGTCGGCAACAATCCGCACTCCGGCACTGACGACCCGCGACCCGCAAGCTTGGCACTACAGCAATTGGATTTCCCGTTGGATCTCGCCCGTCACCCGCGCGTCGTCGTCGCCCACGAACATGTCGATTTCCGAACGTACGCCGAAATGGGGCAGGTACACACCCGGTTCAATCGAAAAGCACGTCCAGGGAATCACGCGCCGCTCGTCGTGGTTCTCCAGGTTGTCCATATTGGCGCCGCTGCCGTGCACTTCCACGCCGATCGAATGGCCGGTGCGATGCACGAAATACTCGCCATAGCCGGCGCTCGCAATCACGCCGCGGCTGGCATCGTCCACTTCGAACCCGCGCAACTCCCGCTTCGCCGCCACCGCTTCCTGGACGTGCCGTATGGCGGCATCGCGTGCGCCCGTAACCACCGCGAAGACCTTGCACATCTCCTCCGATGGCTGGCCGCCGCAGAATCCGGTCCAGGTGATGTCGTAGTAAACCGCGTCCGGCCGATCGAGCTTGGCCCACATATCGAGCAGCACCCAGTCGCCCGAACGAATCGGCGCGGTGACTTCTTCGGTCGGTTCGTAATGCTGATCCGACGAATTGGCGTTTACGCCGACGATCGGGCCATGATCGGTTACCAACCCCGCCTTGGCGAAACGTTCGCGAATGAAGTTCTTCACTTCCACTTCGCTCAGCGGTGCGCGGTTTCGCGTGCGCTCGGCGATGAGGGCAAAAGCCTCGGCACGCACTCTGTCCACCCTGCGCCCGGCGTCCAGGTGCGATTCCAGTTGCGCCGGCGTCCACCGCGCCTCGAACACCTGAATCAATTCCGCCGCGCTGACGACCTCCAGCCCGAGGCTGCGCACCAGTTCCACCGTACCTGCGTCCACCATCGACACATACGGAATTGCGCACAGTGGAGAATACTGCATCGCGATGCGCTTCAGCCCGGCCGTCATCCGGCGCAGGCATTCCACCTGTTCGCTCCAGCCGGAATACAGCAGCTTCTCTCCCGGCGTTCCAGCAGTCATGCCGCGCTCGATACGGTGCTCGAGGCCGCGCGGCTCGCCCGCAGCAGGTATTAAATAATACCAGCGGCGCGTCGGCGTGCGCGGCGGGAGTCCGAGCACCCGGTACGCCAGTGGGTCGCGCATGTGATGATCGAAGAACAACCAGCCATCCAACCCCTGGTCGCGCAATTCCTGCTGAATTCTGGCAAGGTCCATAGGCAACTCCAGTCTATCCAATGCGGCGCCTCGGGGGCGAAACGTCCAAGCCGGTGGCATGCGGTCGCCATCGAACAGCCTTTCCCAAATCCGAACGCTGCCTGCGGCGCCGACGCCGGATTCCCTCTCTGTGTTCGGGTCTCCGCGTTGGTATTACAATTGCCCTCACTTCCGTTGTGCGAACCTTCATTCAGGATCTCCGGTTCGGTATCCGCATGGCGCTGCGGAGTCCCGGCTTCACCTTCATCGCGGTGCTGACGCTGGCCGCCGGCATCGCTGCCAATTCCACGGTGTTCAGTTGGATCGATAGCGTCCTCCTGCACCCTATCCCGGGCGTGGCCGACACCCGCACGCTGGTGATCCTGGAGTCGGTGGCGCCCAACGGCGCCCCGCTGCTGAATTCCTATCTCGATTACAAGGACTACCGCGATCGGCTCCAGCTGGTCGCCGGTCTGGCCGGCGCGCGGACCGCGCTTTCTTTCAGCGTCGGCCAGGACGTGCACTCGGAGCGGACCTGGGGCGAGCTCGTCACCGGCAATTATTTTGCGGTGCTCGGCGTCCGTCCGATTCTGGGCCGCATATTCTCGCCTGAGGAGTCCGGCGACGCGCTGGGCGCCCACCCGGTGGTGGTCATCAGCGAACGCCTCTGGCGGCGCCGGTTCGACTCCGATCCCGCCGTCATCGGCACCCAGCTTCGCGTGAACCGGCAGCAGTTGACCATCGTGGGCGTGGCGCCAGCCGTCTTCCGTGGCTCGATCACCGGGATGACCTACGACATGTGGATCCCCATCACCATGGGCGCGAGCCTGAAAGTGATGCAGGAGTGGTCGCTCACCGATCGCGGAACGCGCCAGATGATCGGCTTCGCCCGTCTGCCGAACATCGTCACCGTCGCGCAGGCCAGCGCCGAAATTCAGGCTCTCGCGCACCGCATCGCCGCGGCCAGCCCAGAAACCAACTTGGGCATGACCGCCATCGCGCTGCCCATCTGGAGAGCCCATTTCCCCGCGCAGAGAGGGTTACTGGCTCCGCTGATGATCCTGATGGCTGTGTGCGGCGTCCTGCTGCTGATCGTCTGCGCCAATGTCGCGAACCTGCTGCTAGCGCGGGCGACGGCCCGCCAGAAGGAGTTCAGCGTGCGCATGGCGATTGGCGCCGGCCGCGGACGCCTGGTGCGCCAACTGCTGAGCGAGAACCTGGTGCTGGCCCTGCTGGGCGGATTGATCGCGGTTCCAGCCAGTTCGTGGATCGCGCAATCGATGAACGGCATGATTCCGCCCTCCGGCATGCCATTGGGTTTGGATGTTCCGTTGGACGCCAGCGTGCTGGCCTTCACGTTTCTGCTCTGCCTGGTGACGTGCGCCGTCTCCGGCATCGCTCCGGCCTGGCTGATGGCGCGGGCTAACCTGAACGAGTCCTTGAAAGAAGGCGGGCGCTCCGGATCGGGCGGCGCCAGTTCGCACCGCGTGCAGCGGCTGCTGGTGGTTTCCGAAGTCGCCCTGGCGCTGGTCGTCGTCATCAGTGCCGGCCTGTTCGCGCGCAGTTTCCAGGCCGCCAGCCGGCTCGATCCCGGCCTGGACCCCAATCATGTGCTGGTTTCCCACCTGTCTCTGAATGGTTACTCCGTCGAGGAGCGGAAGCAGTTCCTGCAGCGAGTGAGCGAGCGCGTTTCCTCGCAGCCCGGCATCTCCGCCGTTACCTATGCCCACACCGTCCCCTTCGACATTTCCGGCCAGTGGTGGGAACCGCTCGAAGTGCAAGGCTACGTTCCCGCACCCAATGAGAACATGAAGATCCTGCGCAACGTCGTGGCTCCGGGCTACTTCAACATATTGCGGATACCGCTGATTGAGGGCCGCGATTTCACCATCCACGACGATGAAAACTCGACACCGGTAATGATCGTCAGTCAGACCTTTGCCCGCCACTTTTTCGGTGGCAGTTATCCGGTCGGCCGGCACGTGCGCGGCTGGGGCCGCTGGTTCGAAGTGGTCGGCGTGGCTAAAGACAGCAAGTACGAGGCGCTGGACGAGGGCGTGAAGCCGTACTTCTACGTGCCGTTCCGCCAATGCCTGCGAGAGGATATGGGCATCCGCCTGTATGTGCGCACGGCGGGCGACCCGCTGCTGGCGATCGAACCGGTGCGCCGCGCCGTCCGCTCGCTCGACCCCGAAGCCGGCGCGTTCGACTCCATGCCGATGACCGAGAACATCAACACCGCGCTCTTCATCCACAAGATGGCGGCGGCGATGCTATCCGTGTTGGGAGTGGCGGCCCTGCTGCTGGCGGCGCTCGGGCTGTACGGCGTGATGGCTTACGCGGTCGCCGAACGCCGCCACGAAATCGGCATCCGCATCGCCCTCGGCGCGCGCCCCGGCGACGTTGTCGGCATGGTGGTCAAACAGGGCATGGCGCTCACCCTGGTCGGGCTTGCCGCCGGCACGGTTGGGGCGGTTGCCGTGACACGGCTGGTCGCCGCCGCGCTGGTGCAAGTCAGCGCCACCGACCCGCTGGTCTTCTTGGGCGCGCTCCTGTTCCTGGCCGCCGTCGCCGCTCTGGCCAGCTACTTGCCCGCCCGCTTGGCCGCCGGCATCGACCCCAACCAGACACTGCGCTCGTGACGCGATGGTTTACGCAATCCTGCGTGGCGGGTCGGCATTGTGCCGACCTTTGCCTGATCTCGGCTCAGAAACGTCGCGGAGATTCTCGACGCTGCACGCTGGACAGTGCACCACAGCGGCGGCATCGAGCCATTCTTCTGCAGCCGCCCCTACGTCCCCATCACGATGCCGCCATCCACGCTGAGCACCGCGCCGGTGACGAAGGACGCCGCATTCGAGGCCAGCCACAGGTAAGCGTTGGCGATGTCTTCGGGCTGTCCCATGCGGCCCAACGGCGTGTGCGTGCGCATCCCATCCAGAATCTTTTCCGGGATGGCCTGAATCATTTCGGTGGCGATGATGCCCGGCGCCACGGCGTTGACGCGAATGCCGTAACGGCCTAGCTCTCTCGCCCACACGCGCGTCATGCCAATCACGCCCGCTTTGCTGGCGACATAATTCGTCTGCCCGAAATTGCCGTACAGGCCGACCACGCTGGAGGCGTTCAGAATCACGCCGCCGGCGCCGGACTGAATCATGCGCGCGGCGGCGGCCCGCGTGGCCACGAAGACGCCGCGCAGGTTCACCGCAATCACCGAATCGAACTGCTCGCCGCTCATCAGGCCGGCGATGGCGCCATCCTTGATCTTGACGAGTTGCCCGTCGCGCAGGATGCCGGCGTTGTTGACCAGCGCGTGCACAGGCCCCAACGCGCGCACCGTTTCCTCCATGGCGGTCTCCACGGAGGCCGCGCTGGTGACATCCACCTTGCGAAAGATGCCGCCCGCTTCCGGCTCCGCATCTTTGATATCCCAGGAAGCCACCTTGCAGCCCTCCTGGGCGAAGCGCCTCGCGGTGGCCCTGCCGATGCCCCCCGCCGCGCCGGTGACGATCGCGACTTTGCCCGCCAGTCCCGTTTCGATCATGACATCAACGTTATCACCGGACACGCTATAGTAAAAGTGTCCCTATGCGAGGCCCACGCTGGCTCCTGCTGCTGGCGATCGCCGCGATCCTCGGTGGCATCGGTTTCACCTATCGCGCGATGAAAAGATCGGCTGCCGCGCATGCGCTCGCCATGCCGACGGAACTTCCCGCCGATCTGCATTCCGCCGCGCAGCTCTGGCACTGGGTGGAAACCGACGCCAAGACCGGCCACGTCCGCGCCGACATTACCGCCGTGGACTTCCGCGAGATCAAGGATTCCTCGCGGGTCGACCTGAAGGGAATGAAGCTGCGGTTGCCCGGCAAGAAGGGCGACACCTACGATCTGGTGGATGCGGCCAACGCCCAGTTCTACAAGTCCGACCATCGTCTCTATTCGGAAGGCGAAGTTCAGATCACGCTGAATCTTCCGATGGCCGGCTCGCCCCAGCGCGCCCCGGTGATCGTTCACTCGGCAGCCGTCACCTTCAACACGGAAACCTTCCGCGCCGAAACCGACAGCCCCTCCACTTTCACGTTTCAAAATGGCAACGGCAAGGCCACCGGCGCATATTACGATTCGAGCGAACACGAATTGCGCATGAAGCAGGACGTCGAGATTCACTACCGGCCGCAAGGCGCCGGCGCCAGGCCGATGACGATTGAAGCCGGCGGCCTGGTCTTTCACGAAAACTCCCAGCGCATGGATCTGACACCCTGGGGCAAATTGACTCGGGAAGGCACCGTGGTGGAAGGCGAATCGCCGCAGATCCAATTGCAGAACCACGAGATCCACAGCGTGCACGCCCTGCACGCGCGCGGCACGGAGGATAACGACAGCCGCCGGATCGAGTACTCGGCCGGCGAGCTGTTCATGGACTGCAACGAGCATGGCCAGGTGCAGCACATCTTCGCCGTGAACAACGCCCGCCTGGTGTCGAATGCGCCCACCTCGCAAACCACCGTCACCGGAGACCGCGTCGAGCTGAACTTCGAGGTGCGCGACAACCGGAGCCTGCTGCTGCGCGTGGCCGCCTCCGGCCATGGCGTAGTAGTTTCGAAACCGATTCCGGCGCCCGGCAGCGAGCCCGGCGACACGCACGTGCTCTCGGCGGACAATCTGGAAATGACCATGCGGCCCGGCGGCAAGGAACTCGACCGCGTGGTCACCCACGGTCCGTCCAGCCTGGAGCTGCTGCCGAACTCGGCCGCCGCCCACCACCGCGTTTTGCGCGGCAACGATTTTCTGATCGCCTACGGCTCCGGTAACCGCATCGATACGTTCCACGCGACCGACGCCCGCACCACCACCGACCCCAACGCCGCCGAGCGCAAGCGCAACGTCCCCCAGGCCGTCACCAACAGCCACGAAATCAAGGCGCGCTTCGATCCCAAGACCAGCCATATAGCGGCAATGGAGCAATCTGGCGGCTTCACCTACACGGCCGGCGACCGCCAAGCCCGCGCCGCGAAGGCCTCTCTCGATTCGGACCGCAACGTGATGCTGCTCGATGGCGCCGCGCGCATGTCCGATGCAACCGGCGCCACCAGCGCCGACCGCATCCGGATGGACCAGGCCACCGGCGACTTCGTCGCCGAAGGCAGCGTCACCTCCAGCCGCATGCCCGAGCAGGACGCCAAAAAGAACTCCCAGATGCTGGCCGCCGATGAACCGCTGCAAGCGCAGGCGCGCCGCATGGTCTCCACCAACAAGAGCCACAACATGCACTACGAAGGCGGCGTGGTGATGTGGCAGGGCGCCAACCGTATCGCCGCCGACACCGTGGATGTGGACCGCGATAAGCGCTCGCTGATCGCCGACCGCAATGTGGTGACCAGCCTGTGGGAGGAGCCCAAGGACCCGGAGAAAAAGAAGACCGCCGTGCCCGCGCTCACCGTGATGCGCGCGCCGCGCCTGGTCTACACCGATGCCGACCGCCTGGCCATTTACACCGGCGGCGTGGACATGACGCGGCCGGGCATGCACATCACTTGCCGCGAATTGCACGCCGTGCTGGCCGATTCGAACGCCGATTCGCGGCTCGAGAAAGCAGTTGCCGATGGCGGCGTGAAGATTGTCGCCGACACCGTCAACGGCAAGCGCATCGCCACCGCCGATCACAGCGAGTACTTCACGGACGAGCAGAAGGTGATTCTCACTGGCGGCCGGCCGCGCCTGGTGGACGATACCGGCCACTCCACCGAAGGCACCAAATTGACCTACTACTCCAACGATGATAGGCTGCTGATAGATGGGGCTTCCAACCGGCCTGTTCAGACCTTCATCACCCGACACCGAAAATAGCGGGCTGAGCAAACTCGAAACTTCGGAGATTTCCAAGACCTATCGGGGACGCCGCGTCGTCGACGACGTCACGGTGCACCTCGAGCAGGGCGAGGTGGTCGGTCTGCTGGGCCAGAACGGCGCCGGCAAGACCACCACGTTCTACATGGTGGTCGGCCTCATCACGCCGGATTCCGGCCGCATTCTGCTGGATGGGCAGGACATCACCGGCCTGCCCATGTACCAGCGTGCGCGCAAGGGCATCAGCTATCTGCCGCAGGAGGCTTCGGTCTTCCGCAAGCTCACGGTGGAGGAGAACCTGATGGCGATCCTCGAAACGCTCTCGCTTTCCATGCGCGAGCGCCGCGAGCGGATGGAGCTGTTAATCGAGCAACTGGGCCTGGAGAAAGTGCGCCGCAGCCACGGCTACATGCTCTCCGGCGGCGAGCGGAGGAGAGTCGAGATCGCCCGATCGCTGGTAATCAGTCCGAAATTCCTGTTGCTCGACGAACCGTTCTCCGGCATCGATCCGATTCAGGTGCTGGAACTCCAGCGCATCATTTTCGATTTGAAGCGCGCCGGCATCGGCATCCTGATCACCGATCACCAGGTGCGCGAAACTTTGATGGTGACCGACCGCGCCTACATCATCGACGAAGGCCGCATCTTCCGCGGCGGCAGCCCCGAAGCCTTAGAGCGCGACCCCGAAGTCAAGCGGATCTACCTAGGCGAATCGTTCAAGCTGCGGCTGTAAGAGCGCGTACAGTGGGGCAGGCGCTCCGCCTGCCAACGATGCGGCGTCTGACGCCCGTGGGCCTCAGCGTGCATGCTCGTTTGGCCCACATGGCATCAGCCTCCGAAACTCAAGGGCGGCTCGAAGTCAAAGGCAGTATCGGCCTTCCATCCAAGAGTCAGTGGGAACCCAAATGTCTCTCTCAGCCGCCGTAAAAAGGCAACGTCTTTCTCACAGGGCGCCGAATCCAGTATCAGCAGCCACTGATCATGGCCGATCCTTGGAGGGTAATGGTTGTACTCAAGAATCTGACCTAAGGCCTCGCGGATTGCTCTCTTGGTGTTGCCCATATAAGCAATCTTGAACTCAACCAGGAACTCTTGACCGCCCACTTCGAATGTGGCGTCAATTTGCTCACGTTCTTGAGCCGCATGAATGCCGTGCGTGCTTTCGAGCCAAACTCTGAAGTGATTGGACAGGGCCACATGCTCGCGGCGAATCCATCGCTGCGCGGCTGGGGTATAGCGAGGGTACCCCGCTTCCGAGAGGACAGCATCTTGAGCCTCATCTTCGGTAAGTCCGCTCTGGCGATATTCCCTTTCCTGTGTCGCCCGCTCAAATGCCGCAATCTCGTTCCGGTTCAAGCCAAGCACAGTATTCTGCGGAGCTCTCGGATGTTCATATGGAAACGGCACGAACGTCTCATCCCAGTCCACATCGATTAGATGGCGCCACCCTTCACCCGCCTGATCCACGATCGGAGAGCTCGGGTCGAAGTGATATGCGAGTTGTCCTGACGTCGCTTTGGCGTAGCCTTTCCCCACGATCTCCTGCGTGCCGGAATCCGCCACGTATATCCAGTCCCTGCCCCGGATACTCCAGGCGAAGTAGCTCAGGCTTCCTTTGGCAGCTGGTCCCCCAGCCTGGTCCCACCCAGGTGGACGGTGCTTGGGAGAGAACGGGGCGAGATCCACGTTCCGAACCCCGTCGTACGTGATTGCGGCGACGGAGTGTGGCTTGCATTGCTTCCACATATTCTCACCGTGCGTTCCAGCCCTCATTCTCATTCGCCAATAAGCCATGGCTGCCTCAGAAACAGACTATACCGCGTCCAACCGCTGTGAGCGAGGCCTGGCACGCCAATCCCACCCCTTACGCCGCCTTGCTCTTGACCTTCAGCCCGGGCTTACTCGACGGTTTCATGCGGATCTCGACATCGATTCCAGCTAACCGGGCAAACTGCAATAGCTTTTCAAGCGAGAACTTTCCAAGCCGTCCGCGGGCCAAATCCGACACTCGCGGTTGCGCGATTCTTAGCAGCGTCCCCGCTTGCACCTGGCTCAGTCCGCGCTCCACAAGAATGCGGTTCACCTGGCGGGCAATCTCCGCCTTGGCTAGCGCTACCTCCGGATTCGGTACGCCGATATCGGCGAATACGTTGCCGCTTCCCTCCTCGACCGTTGTCCTTCTGCTCATATTCGATTACACCTCCCGCCCCATCCTTGCCGCAAAATCCAATTCGGCATCCGCGAGCCGGCGGCGGATTAACTCCAAGTCCCGCTTGGGCGTCTTGATCCCATCCTTGGACTTCTTCTGAAAACAGTGAAGCACGTAAATGAAACCCTTGATCCGGGTTGTGTACACGCCCCTGTAGGTGTCCCCGCGGTAGTCCGAAACGATTTCGACCGCGTTCAGACCCTGCATGGCACGCGCCGACAGATGGCGCTCGCCAAGCTCCGCCTGATAAAGCGCTTGACCGATCTCAAAACGAACGGCGTCGGGAAACTCGTGAAGCCGTTTCCGGGAGTCGCCCATCCATCTGACCGGCTTTCGTTCCATCCATTCCAGTATATATAACTGTTGATATATGCGCGATGGCTGTGCTATCCGCGCGCCCCGCCCTTATAGCCGTTTCGCCACGTCCTCGCGGAAGCGGTCGATGAAGTTAACGACGTAGGCGGCGATGGGCAGGGTGGGATCGTCGATCAGCGGAGTCAGATCCATCGCGAAGTTCAGCGCGGATTCGGTGTCCGTTGCGTGCGAGGCGAAATACGTGGCGTGGGCCAGGCGGCGGCCGGCAGTGGCCAGGTCATAGCGTTTGCCGCCGGAGACCTGCGAATCGAAAACCCCCACCAGCGCAGCGGCGATGTTGGAGCGGGCGGAGACCGGCAGAGCGCGCTTGTCCTGATCGGGCAGCCAATCGAGATCGCGCCAGACTTCGCAGCCGTAGACCGAGTGCGGCCGGGTTTCCTCGTGCACCGCGCGCAGCGCCGCGATGGCGCGCAGAGCGGTTGCCACGTGCGTATCGTGCTTGTCGGCCAGGTTGTGCAGGTAGACCACTTCCGGTTTCGCGGCGCGCAGAATTGCGCAGAGGTCGCCCACCACCGCGCTAGCCGGGTCTTTCACTTGCGCACTCGTGTAGCCGAGCTGGATCTGGCAGGCGTACTCGCCGACAAACGCCGCTTTGCGCTGCTCCTGTAGCCGCACGCGCTGCATCTCTTCATCGCTCAAGTTAGCGTAGATCCCAGAGCGCGGACTGCCGGCGCCATTGGTCGCGACCACGCCGGTGAACCAGCGGTCCGCGCGGCCGAAACATTCGGCGATGCCGTGGTAGGCCATGATTTCGATATCGTCCTGGTGCGCGGAGATCGTCAGGTGGGTGGTGCGCGCCAGCGCCTCAGCGGGCGGCAAATTGTCTGGGACGAATACGTCAACGTGCGAATTGTCAGAGAACATTCGTAATCTCCGTGGATGGGATGGCGGGAAGGCTGGCGGCGGCGATTGCCTGGCCGTGGCGCTTCTCCTGTTCGCCCGGAATGTGGAAGCGGATGCGTTCGGCCACGTCGGGAAACTCGGCGGCCAGCACGCCGCGCGCGGTCGCCAGCAACACGCCGCCGCCCGTGCCAGTCATCACGCGGCCGAGGACCAAGAGGTTGCGCACCTCGTAGAAATCCGCGAAATGGGCGACGGTATAACCGAACCAGACGCCGATGGTTTCGAAGATACGCACCGCGCGGGCATCGCCCGAATCGGCGAGGCGCTGCACCTCTTCGAGCTTCACCGCCAGCGGCATATCCTCTCGCAACGGAATGCCTGCTGGCGCCAACAACCGGCCGACGGCTTGCTGCGAGAAATACTGGACACCCACGCCAGCATCGCCGGACCATTCGTCGACCGCGGCGCCGGCCCGGTAATCGACGGGCGCGAAAGCCAGCTCGTTGAGCCATCCCGTAATGGCGCCGTGCGGCGTTACGTACCCGGCGGCCAGGCTGCTGCCCATCGACACGCCGAGGACCGCGTTGTCGCCAAGCGCCATCGAGCCGGCAAGCGCGGTGACTTCGCCATCGTTCGCCACCTCGAAAGGAACGCGCCAGGCGGCGCCCAAATCGAGAAAGAGATTGCGAATCCGGGCTTCGAAAAGGTGCTGCGGTACGCCGCGGTAAAGCGAGCCGACGCGCACCCGGTTGTTCACATACACTCCGGCCGCGCTGCCACCGATGGCATCCACGCGCGGAAGGTGAGCGGCGGCGCGGCGGAGAGAATCCTGGATGCCATCGAAGTGATACCGCGGGTCGGACTGCGCGGAAGGATTCCAGGGCGTCTCGTCGCTCCAGACGGCGCGGCCGTCGATCACGGCGGCGCATTTGCGATCGCTCGCGCCGAGGTCGAAGCCAATGCGGCAGCCATCCAAGTGGCGTCCCAACGCGGCGGTGGTTTCGCGCTCTTCCGGGATGGCATCGGCGGCGACGCTTTCGACGGTGAACGGCTGGCCGTACACGCATTCACCCATGAACCGAAAATCGAAGGCCCGCGCGCCCGCGGGCGAAAAGATGGCGCGAAGGTGATCGGCCAAGCCGA
>Ga0074045_10000609_pt1 | contig 34891 bp, 32 predicted proteins | sample BogForMeECP23OM2_FD_94442 | JGI IMG/M metagenome (GOLD analysis project Ga0074045, IMG submission 94442) | Bog forest soil microbial communities from Calvert Island, British Columbia, Canada - Bog Forest MetaG ECP23OM2 | ecosystem: Environmental > Terrestrial > Soil > Wetlands ...
GATACAGCTTGATGCTCCCGATCCAGCGCTCGACTCCGGCAGAAGGGCCCATCTCTGTGCGACTGAACAATCGGCGCCCGATGCATGGCTCGCCCATACATCGCCGCGCAGCTGGGAGCACATCAGTTTCTTCGGCGATTTCCTGTGGGAGCGGGCCGCCGCGACCGCAGATAAGCGCCGCCCCCTCAATCTCGGCCAGACGCGATTCGCCGCATGACCCGCGACTTTCTCAGTCCGTTCGGCCGTAGCGTTGTTTAAATAACAACCGACGCTATGCCCTCAAATTCTCGCGCCGGACCAGGGCTAACTCGACTCACGGATCGTCGACCCCGTGGGCCGCGATGATCTGCTTCGCGGTCACGCGCCGCACGATATCGAGCTCCTTCGCTGCGTTCTCACGCCCGCCTCCGTCAAGGAAACGTTCTCGCAACTCTGTGATATCATGCGCCATCGCCGTTAGTGATGATAGAAACGCGAATGACGGATTCCCTGAACCGCCTCCTCGCAATCATGGCCCAGCTGCGCGACCCTGAGCACGGCTGTCCATGGGATCGTGCGCAGGATTTTGCGACAATCGCGCCCTACACGATCGAGGAGGCGTACGAGGTTGCCGACGCGATCGCGCGGGACGATACGGCGGCGCTGAAGGACGAACTCGGCGATCTCCTCTTTCAAGTGGTGTTTCACGCCCGCATGGCTGAAGAGGCCAGGTTGTTCGATTTCGACGATGTCGCCGCGGCGATCGCCGACAAGATGCTACGCCGCCATCCTCATGTGTTCGGCGCTGCCGAAATCGGCTCAGTAGCGGCTCAGAACGAAGCCTGGGAAAAGCACAAGGCGGCCGAACGGCAAGCCCGTGCTGGTCAAATGGGCATTCCGGAAAGTGTTCTCGACGGCGTCGCCTTAGCCTTGCCGGCGCTGTTGCGGGCCGTCAAGATTCAGCGCCGCGCGGCGCTGATCGGCTTCGATTGGCCCAAAGCAAGCGATGTCTTCGCAAAAATCGCTGAGGAGATCGCAGAGCTGAAGAGCGAGCTGGACCAGAACGCCGAGCGCGCGGCTTTAGAGGAGGAGTTCGGCGATATTCTCTTCGCCGTCGTCAACCTCGCGCGCAAGCTGGAGATCGACCCCGAGGCCGCGTTGCGGCAGGCGACGGCCAAGTTCGAGCGTCGTTTTCGGAGCGTCGAGATGCTCGCCGCCGACCGCGCCACCGAAACCGACCTCGATGCGCTATGGCAGGAGGTGAAGCGCAACGAGCGCTAATGCAGGCGCTGCTGGTGGCGCAGCCGCGCGATATCGGCCTCCGAGAGCCGAACCGAGAGGTGAGCAGCCTCATTGTCGTCGCGCCGGCCGAGAACCTCGCCGTGCCGGTAGATCCAGGCCAAGGTCTTGCCGTCTGTCAGCGGAACGTCCAGCCGCACCGGGCGGACGTCGCTTTCCAGCCGCCGGTCGATCATTGTCAGCAAACCCTCGCACCCTTCTCCGGTCGCGGCGGAGAGAGCGACACCGTGTGAATTGCGCAGCGTCCGATTGGCGAGACTCGCCCGCGCCGTGGGCTCGACGAGGTCGATCTTGTTCATCGCTTCGATAAGCCCGTCTTCGAACGGCTCGTCGAAACCGAGATCGGCGAGGACGGACAGCACGTTTTGGCGCTGCGCCTCGCTGTCCGGATGATGAACGTCGCGGACATGAATGACGACGTCGGCTTCAATGACCTCCTCCAGCGTCGCGCGAAAGGCGGCGACGAGGTGAGTCGGAAGGTCCGAGATGAAGCCGACCGTGTCCGACAGGATCGCGGCGCGACCCGAGGGGAGATTGAGGCGCCGCATCGTCGGGTCGAGGGTTGCGAACAGCATATCCCCCGCGGTGACCGAGGATTGGGTCAGCCGGTTGAACAGCGTTGATTTTCCGGCATTGGTGTAGCCGACCAGCGCCACCACCGGGTAAGGTACCCGGCGTCGCGCCTCGCGATGCAGCGTCCGCGTCCGCTTCACGTCGTCGAGCTCGCGTTTGAGCCGAGCGATCCGATCACCGATCAGCCGACGGTCGATTTCGAGCTGGCTCTCGCCGGGCCCGCCGAGAAATCCAAAACCGCCGCGCTGGCGCTCGAGGTGGGTCCACGAGCGGACCAGCCGCGATCGCTGGTAGGAAAGCGCCGCCAGCTCGACCTGCAGGCGGCCCTCATGAGTGTGCGCGAGGGCACCGAAAATTTCGAGGATCAGACCGGTCCGGTCGATGACTTTCGCCTGCCAGGATTTTTCGAGGTTGCGCTGCTGCACCGGGCTCAGCGCACCATCGATGACGACGACCCCAACCCCGTTTTCGTTGATCAGTTCGCCGAGATTTTCGAGGGTCCCGCGACCCAGCAGGCTGTTCGGCCGCGGGCGCGCGATGCGCGCGATCTCGGCGCGGACGACATCGAGACGGATCGCCCGTGCGAGGCCGACAGCTTCCTCTAGCCGAGCTTCGATTGAACGGCCCAAAAATTCTGATGAGTGCCGATTCGGCGCCGACTTCGGTGCAGGGTGCACAACGAGTGCGCGGCCGGTAAAGCCGCCCCCCGGGATCCCCGCTGCGTTTCCCGGGCTCAGGATTCGGTAATCTCCTTGTTCGGCTCGAACAGCTGAATCGGCTGCCCCGGCATCACCGTCGATATCGCATGCTTATACACGAGCTGGGAATGCGCATCGCGCCTTAACAACACGCAGAAATTGTCAAACCAAGTAATGATTCCTTGTAGCTTCACCCCATTGACGAGGAAGACGGTGACCGGAGTCTTGTTCTTCCGGACATGATTCAGAAAGACGTCCTGAACGTTCTGCGACTTTTCCGGTGTCATGGGTATTCCCCCATCACTTCTTGGAGCAAAACGGGCCAGCTCATGACCAAATTAGCAAATACTCAGACAGACCTGCGAGTTTCCGGTTAGAAGATGGGCTCGATTCGATGAATCACAAGCCCCGGATAAGGCGAAACAGGGCCGAGCAATCGGAAAAGACCAGACGCGGCGTGCATCGGGCGAACTCTTCCTCCGGCAGCTCGCTCTCGAGCAAGACCGGCACGCAGCCGCTGTTGCGGGCGCATTCCATGTCGACCCCCGTGTCGCCTACGAACCAAACTTTCTCGCCCGCGTCGATGCCGCTTGACTCCAAGGCGAGCAAAACAGGAGCGGCATCGGGTTTGTCTGCCGAGGCATCGCCTGCGCCAACGATGCCGCCGAACAGCGCCGACCAGCCTATCCGCGCCGCCTCTCGCCGCAATAGGGTACCGGTCTTGTTGCTGACCACGCCGATAAAGATCCCTTCATCGGCGAGCGCCCGGAGTAACTCGGCGCGCCCCGGCAGCGCGGTCAATCGGTCGAGATGGATCGCGCTGAAACTGTCGAGATAGATCCGCCGCGCCTCTTCCCATCGCTCGCCAAAATGGCGCGGGAAACTCTCGCGCAAGCTCAGTCGAACCCGCTCCTTGGTCTCCCGGAGCGACCAGGGCGGCTTGTCCATCGCCGCCATCACAATGTTCAGGGCTTCATGGATCGTCGCCCAGCTATCCACCAGCGTGTTGTCCCAATCAAATAGGATCGCCCGCGGCCGATATAGGCGAAGGGGCCCCGCCGCCGTGAGGCTCATGCCGCCATCGCCGCGTGCGAGAGATCACACTCGCGCAGCTTTCGGCTCAGTCGCATCGGCGCCCTGCTTCCCACCGGGTCGCCATCTTGGCGTCGAGATTGGAGAGCATCATGGATTGCACAATGAGGACCCCCATGCATTTATACGCACAAGTCTTCTTCAGATTTGGCTGTCAAGAAATCGTCAGAATTTCCCGGCAACCATCGGGAAGAGGATGGAGTTTGGTTCGCAAGTATATGAACTAGAAGGGCTTATCGGCGTCAAACCGAGGCGCGGTACGTCTCTTTTCCCGGATTTTCCCGGTTTAACCGGGAAAGCCCGACTGTGTGACCGGACCCGCAACTCCGCTCACGCTCCGATTTTCAGCGGACGTTCATTGCCGAAGACACCGAGGGATTTCAACTTACGGTGCAGAGCCGAGCGCTCCATGCCGACGAATGCCGCAGTGCGGGAAATATTGCCGCCGAAACGCGTGACTTGAGCGATCAGATATTCGCGCTCAAAGACCTCTCGCGCATCGCGCAGCGGCAGCGTCATGATCTCGCTGCCCTTGTCCCATTTGACGACTGTCGGGGCGATCGCGGTGATTTCGTTCGGCAGCATGTCGGCGCGCACCGGCTCGCGGGCATCGCCCGGCGCCATGATCAGCAGCCAATCGATAACGTTGCGCAGCTGTCGCACATTGCCGGGCCACGTGTAGGCCTGCAGCCCCGCCATCGCATCCTCGCCGAGCTCCCGCGGGGCGAGCCGCGCCGCCTCGGACGCTCGCGCCATAAAGTGGCGCGCCATCAAGGGAATATCCTCGCGACGGTCGCGCAAGGGCGGGACCTTGATCGGCACCACGCTCAACCGATAGAACAAATCCTCGCGGAATCGGCCGGCACTGATCTCGCTTCCGAGCTCGCGATTCGACGAAGCGACGACGCGGACATCGACCTCGACACGGCTCGACCCCCCTACCCGCTCAAAAGTCTGCTCCTGCAACACGCGCACGATCTTGCCTTGAGTCTCGAGCGGCATGTCGGCAACTTCGTCGAGAAATAACGTGCCGCCATGCGCGCGCTCAAAAGTCCCAACCTTGCGCGGCGCCCCGTCGATGCGGGTTTCGGTTCCGAACAGCTCGACCTCAAGCCGTTCCGGCCGCATTGTCGCACAGTTGACCGGAACGAAGGGCCCCTTCGAGCGCCGAGAGCGCACATGCAGGAGCCGCCCGACAACCTCCTTGCCGGCGCCGGGTGGTCCGGTGATCAGCACCCGGCTGCCGGTCGGCGCCACCCGCTCGATCTGCTGCCGAAGCTGGTTGACCGCCGGCGAGGCCCCGACGAGATCGATGTCCCCGCCTGCGCGCAGCTTGAGCTCCTCATTCTCGCGCCGCAGCTGGGCTGCCTCGATCGCGCGTTCGACGACTAGCAGCAGCCGATCAGATTTGAACGGTTTTTCGAGGAAGTCGTAAGCGCCGATCTTGATCGCCTCAACCGCTGTCTCGATCGTACCATGTCCACTGATCATAACGACGGGGACGGACGGCATCTCGGCGCGGAGCTGTTTGAGTATCTCGATACCCTCAAGACCGCCTTCTTGAAGCCAGATGTCTAGGATGACGAGAGTTGGCTGCCGGGCCTGAATTGCCGCTAATGCCTGAGCAGTGTCGGCAGCCTCCCGCGTAGCGTAGCCTTCGTCCTTGAGCACGCCGCCGATCAGCATGCGGATGTCTACTTCGTCATCGACGATCAGGATGTCATGCGCCATGACCGGCAGTGCTCAACTCTCTCGGTTGGTCGGCCACGTCCGGATGATCCGGCGTGCGAGCCTCGGTGGTGGCGAATACCAACCTGACCCGCGCCCCGCCCGCTTCCCCATCTTCCAGAACCAGCTCTCCTTGGTGATCTTCCATAATCTTCTTAACTATCGCGAGACCCAAGCCGGTCCCTTTCGCGCGCGTCGTCACATAAGGCTCGGTCAACCGCTCACGGCCCTGCTGCGGCAAGCCTTTGCCGTTGTCCTCGACGATTACCGCGGCTTGGCCCCCCTCATCGGTCACCGACGCGCGAATATGTCCTGCAAGGTTTGCCCCTTGCTCGGCCACTCGTATCTCGATCGCCTCGATCGCATTCTTTACGATATTGATCAAGGCTTGACCAATGAGACGCGCGTCGCAGCGAACTGTCACCGGACGGGCTGGGAAAATCGTCTCAAAGGCAATCTCGGGATGGGCAGTGCGCTGCAGGAACACCGTCTGGCGCGCGATCTCGATCAGGTTTTCCGGCCTGAGCACCGGCGCAGGCATCCGTGCAAAAGAGGAGAATTCGTCGATCATGCGGCCGATATCACCCACATGCCGGATGATCGTATCGGTGCAGACCGTGAAGGTTTCCGCGTCGTGCTTGATCTCCTTGAGATATCTGCGCCGCAGCCGCTCCGCCGCCAATTGGATCGGGGTCAGTGGGTTCTTGATCTCGTGCGCAATGCGACGGGCGATATCGGCCCAGGCTGCCTTGCGCTGTGCCGACAACAGTTCGGTAATGTCGTCGAATGTGACGACGAAGCCGCTGATTTCGCGGCCGTAATGCTCGGCCGCGATGCGCACCAGCAGGGTGCGCGTGCTGGTCCCTCGGCAGAGCTGCACCTGCGATTGGGCGAGTCGGTCCGGGCGGCGCTCTGCCTCGTCGAGCAACTCGGCCATTTCGGGCGCCACCTCCGAGAGGTCCAGACCGATCGATTGCTCGAGATCAACTCCGAGCAACAACGATGCGGAGCGGTTCGGCAGGTTGACGCGGCCGAAACGATCCAGACCGATGACCCCCGCTGACACGCCGGTCAGCACCGTCTCGGTAAAGCGGCGCCGCTCGTCGAGTTGCCGGTTCGCCTCTCTTAGCGCGGTTTGCTGGCTTTCGATCTGATTAGTCATGCGGTTAAACGCCCTGCTGAGGGAGGCCAACTCGTCGTGCTTTTCCCCCACCGGAACCCGCACGGCAAGGTCGCCGGCACGGATCTGTTCGGCTGCCGTGACGAGGCGGCTGATCGGTACCGCGAGCTGGGTAGCGAAATGGATCCCGATGGCCACCGCCGCGACGAGGAACAGCAGCGCCACCATCAGGAAAATCAGGGCGAATTTGATCTGAGACCCGGACCTCTGACCCTCCAACTCCTCATATTGGGCGGCGGCGCGCCGGTTTTCTTCGATGTAATTCAGAACTCGCGGCTCAACGAACCGTCCCACATAGAGATAGACATCGCCGAACTGATTGAGACGAACCAGCGCCCGCACCCGGTCATCGCTGTCATTGGTCATGATCACCACGTCGCCCTCGGCGGCAAGGCGAATCTTGTCCTCGGGAATCGGCTCGAAACCGAGCGTGAATGAGAGGCTGGACTTTGCCAGGGTGCGGCCGGCGCGATCGAAGATCATAGCCTCGGTTAGCCCGCGCAAAGCCGCCTGGGCCGAGACGACCTGCCCCAGATGCTGCGGGTTGAGCGCCAGCTTGAGCGCATCTCTGTTGAGATCATTCGCCATCGCCAGCACGTCGGCGCGGATTGCTTGCTGATGCTCGTGCAGGTAGGCCTCGGCGACGGCTCGTGACTCTGAAATTGCCGTGCGCACTTTCTCGCTAAACCAGGATTCGACCCCAAAGTTGAAGAAAAGATAGGAAAAAACGGCGACGATGATCGTTGGCATCACCGCGATCAGACTGAACAGCACGACTAGGCGGATTTGCAGGCGCGAGCCGGCGAGGCCGCGTCGCCGCTCGGCCCAGACCTCGATGAGCCGCCAGGCGACCACCGCGCCGAGCAGCAGCAGCAGTATGAGGTCGAGATTTAAAAGCGAGAGAACGGCGTTGGGATCGGGGCCGAAAGGCGGTGCCTTGGTCAACGCCAGATAAGTCGCAATCCCCGAAGCAAGTGCCGCCATCGCCAGCGCGAACGCGATCTTGCGCCGCAGCCCGATACGCCCGGCCCAGATGCGCGCCCGCCGCATCAGGTTCATGAGAGACCCCTATCGGACAATCGGGCGGCTGCAGCGGACGATGACAGTCGACACCTTTTCCGCCCCGTGCCGCCCTCACCTTCCCTTGTTCCGCTAGCGACGAAGCCGGGGTGAGGAGATGTCGATCATTTTAAGCCGCGGACGACCGGGATGTCCAACTCGCGGATCTTCTTGCGCAGAGTATTGCGATTGAGACCAAGCAAATGCGCGGCCCTGATCTGATTACCGCGGGTAGCACCGAGGGTCTGCACGATCAGCGGCCGCTCGACCTCGCGCAGCACGCGACTGTAGAGCCCGGCCGCCGGGAGGCCCCCCTTGTGGGCGGCGAAATAGTCTTTGATATGGCGTTCGACCGCCGCCGCAAGCCCCTCCCCGTTCGCCATTTCGATTGGATCAGTCAACACCGGCGTGTCCGCCAGTTCGGTCTCGATGACCTCGACCCCGATGACCTCCTGGGAATAGAGCGCCGCCAACCGCCGAACCAAATTCTCCAACTCGCGGACGTTTCCCGGCCAGCGATGGGTGCGCAGTCGCTCGATCGCAGCTTCGTCGAGTCGTTTCAACGGCAGACCTTCGCGCACCGCCAGCGCCGAGAAATACTTGGCGAGCGCCGGGATGTCGGCGGTTCGCTCTCGTAACGGCGGCAAGCGGATGGGCGCGACATTGACGCGGTAGAACAGGTCTTCCCGAAACAGGCCGTGCCGAATCAGCTGCCGGAGGTCGTTATGGGTGGCGGCGACGATTCGGACATCAGCGCGGATCGGTACCCGGCCGCCGACGGCCGTGAACTCGCCCTCCTGAAGCACGCGCAAGAGCCGGGTCTGCGCTTCGATCGGCATGTCACCAATCTCGTCGAGAAACAGCGTGCCGCTCTGCGCCTGCTCGAAACGCCCCATGCTGCGCGTGGTAGCCCCGGTGAAGGCGCCCTTCTCATGGCCGAACAGCTCGCTCTCGATCAACTCGCGCGGGATTGCGGCCATGTTGATTGCGACGAACGGGCCGTTCCGGCGCTTGCCGAAATTGTGCAGAGCCCGCGCCACCAACTCCTTGCCGGTGCCGCTCTCGCCGATGATCATCACCGTAAGATCGGTTCCCATCAGCCGGGCGAGGATGCGATAGATCTCCTGCATTGCCGGCGAGCGACCGATCAAGGGTAGCTGATCTTGGATATCGTCCTCGGACAGTGATGCCGGTGCATCACGTGGGGCGGCCAGCGCGCGTTCGACGACGCTGACGAGCTCGCGCAGATCGAACGGTTTGGGTAGATATTCGAACGCGCCGCGTTCGGTCGCCTTGACCGCGGTCAACAGCGTGTTCTGCGCGCTCATGACGATGATCCGCAGCTCCGGGCGGATCTTTTTGATGCGCGGTATCAGGTCGAGGCCATTTTCGTCCGGCATGATGACGTCGGTAATGACAAGGTCGCCCTCACCGTCGGCGACCCATCGCCATAAGGTCGTCGCATTGCCGGTCATCCGCACGTCGTGCCCGAGCCGGATCAGCGCCTGGTTGAGCACCATCCGGATCGCGCGATCGTCATCGGCCACCAGGATCGTCGAGGCCATCATCCGATACCGTCTTGCGCGACCACGGGCAAAAACACCCGGAACACCGTTCGCCGAGGCTGGCTGTCGAACTCGATGACGCCACCGTGGTCGCTGATCACCTTGGCGACCAATGCAAGACCGAGGCCACTGCCGTTCCGTTTGGTCGTGACGAATGGGTCAAACAGGTAAGGGCGCAGATCCTCTGGAATGCCGGCGCCGTTGTCGGCTACCGAGATCATCAGCGGCAAATGCTGGCGCCCCTCGCCGCCGGGGACGGCGAGCCGAAGACCGTGGCGGTAGGCCGTTGTCAGAATGATTTCGCCATCCGAACCGGGCAACGCCTCGGCGGCGTTCTTGACGAGATTGAGAAACACTTGAACGAGCAGGTCGTGATTGCCGTGGACCGGGGGCAGAGACGGGTCGTATTCCTCGACAAGACGGAAGTGTCGGGCGAAACCGGATTGCGCCACTTTGCGGACCCGCTCGAGCACTTCATGGATGTTGACGGCTTTGCGCTCAATCGGCCGATGGTCAGAGAAAGCCTCCATCCGATCGACGAGCGCGACGATTCGGTCGGTCTCGTCGCAGATCAGCTGGGTGAGCTCGCGTCCGGCCGCATCAGCGTCCTGTTCGAGCAGCTGGGCCGCTCCGCGGATCCCCGAAAGCGGGTTCTTAACCTCGTGCGCGAGCATCGCGGCCATTGCCGCGATCGATCGAGCGGCATTCCGGTGGATCAGCTGGCGGTCCATCTTTTCCGCCATCGAGCGCTCGTGCAGTGTGAGGACCAGCTTGTCGGCCCCCTCGCCGGTCAGCGCTCCCTGGATCGTCACCGAGCGGCTGCCGAGCCGTGGTCCTTCGAGCAGCATGTCATATTCGGAAATCGTGTTGCCGACGCGCCATACCGAATCGACGAGCGAGAGCAGCGGGCTGTGCGGCGCCACGAAATCAGCCACGGCGCTGCCGCGCAGCGCGGCGGCGCCGGAGCCCAGAAACTGCTCGGCTGCCGGGTTGACGAAGAGAATGCGTCCGCGGCGATCGATGACGATGACCGGGTCGGGCAGTGCCCCCAGGATCATCGCCGCATCGAGCGCCCTGTCGGCGACGGAAAGCGTTGCTGTGCTCGGTTTAGGCGCGCCTCCCCGACGCCGGAGCGACATCACGGCTATGCCGCCCGGCGAGCCAGCAGTGGCTCGTAAAACGACCTGATCAGATCCTTGATACGATCGACGTCGATCGTTTGATTGACGGCAGCACGGAACTCCGCCGAACCGGGAAGACCTTTCGAATACCAGGCGATGTGCTTGCGGGCGATACGTGAGCCCACCTCACTCCCGTAATGGGCGAGCATGTCCTCGTAATGACCGAGCACGATCTGGAGTTGCACGCCTAGCGGCGGATCGGGGATACGCCTGCGGCTCCTTAGCCAATCGGCCACCTGGCGAACAAACCACGGCCGTCCATAGCATCCGCGGCCGATCATCAAACCGTCGGCGTCCGACTCGCGCAAAGCCCGGTCGGCGTCTTCGAGGCTCACGATGTCGCCGTTGACGATGACGGGGATCTTGACCGCCTCTTTGACCAGACGGATGAACTTCCAGTCGGCTGAACCGGCATAAAGCTGACAGCGCGTACGGCCATGTACGGTGATCATCCGGACGCCGCATGCTTCGGCGATCCGTGCGAGCTGGGGCGCGTTGCGGTTGCGCTCATCCCAACCGGTACGCATCTTCAGGGTAACAGGCAGATCAACCGCCTCGACTGTGGCCTCTATGATGCGGGCGGCATGGGCCTCGTCCCGCATCAACGCCGAGCCCGCATGGCCATTCACCACTTTCTTCACCGGACAGCCGAAATTTATGTCGATGATCCGCGCGCCGCGATCGGCATTGAGCTTTGCCGCATCGGCCATCACCCGCGGCTCGCAGCCGGCAAGTTGCACGGCCATGGGTTGCTCTTCGGAGCAGCTTCGCGCCATCGTCAGCGATTGCCGGGTTTCGCGGATCATCGCCTCGCTGGCAATCATCTCGGACACGACGAGACCCGCCCCCAGGCGCTTGACGAGACGCCGGAACGGCAGATCGGTTACGCCCGACATCGGTGCCAGGATGACCGGGTCGTCCAGCATCAAAGATCCGACAGAAATGCCCATCGATTATGCAATTACATCGACTGCCTTGCTCTTGGGCAGATATTAGATTTTTTCGTGCTGCATCGCAATATCGGGTCGGGCTCACTCCGCCGATAAAGGCCCGAGTCGGCTGTCTGGCCTGTTTCGAGGTGCAATGAAAAGTTGTGTCGGCGATCAGTCGTTGTTGCACCTGCAGCAAATCTGCAGCAAAATCTCTCCTTCAGGTTGCAATGCCCGTTCGACCCGGATGGCCGCCAGAATTGCCCGTCCGCACCTCTTTTGACGGCCGCCCCGACCCCATTCCCGAAGCCGTTACCGGGCGGGACACTACAGTGTGAATTAGGCTATTTCAAGATCGTGATCATCGCAAGGCGTAGCTTTTTTCGTAGCAGCTGGCGGGTGCACCGCCTCCAGGCGATAGCGAGACCGCGGATCATGCGATAAATTCGGGCATGGCTTCCGTGTATGCCCTTGTCGTCGCGGCCGGTCGGGGCAGTCGCTTCGGCGGCGCCGTGCCCAAACAATATCTCGCGCTCGACGGCGCCAGCATACTGCGTCATGCGGTCGCGGCACTCGCCGGGCATCCGCGGGTCTCCGATGTGCTGGTGACGATCCGGCCGGAGGACCGGGGGTTGTATGATCTCGCCGTCGCCGGTCTGCGCGTAATGCCGCCAGCGTCGGGCGGTTCGACCCGGCAGGACTCGGTCCGGCTCGGGCTGGAAGCGCTTGCGCCGTACCGCCCAGAGTGGGTGCTGGTCCACGATGGGGCGCGGCCGTTTCCCGATTCGGCACTCATCGACCGGGTCATCGCCGGGCTCGATCGGGCACCGGCGGCAATCCCCTGCCTGCCGCTGCGCGACACGATCAAACACGCTGAAGGCGGGGTGATCCGAGCGACGATCGACCGTGCCGCCTTGTGGCGGGCGCAGACGCCTCAGGGTTTTCACTTCAACGCGATCCTCGCCGCGCACCGCGCTGCGATCGGTCGCGGGCTAACCGATGACGCCGCGGTCGCCGAAGCGGCGGGGTTGGCTCCGCTCGTCGTCGAAGGCGGCGAGGACAATTTGAAGGTGACGACGGCAGAAGATCTCGCCGCCGCCAAAAGCCTGATTGCGGGGCGCCAGGGCGATGTTCGCGTCGGGCAGGGCTTTGACGCGCACGCTTTTGCCCGGGGTGACCACGTTCGAATCTGCGGCATCGATATCCCGCACGACCAGAGCCTTGTCGGCAATTCTGACGCCGATGTCGGTCTCCACGCCTTGACCGACGCGGTACTCGGCGCTGTCGGCGGCGGCGATATCGGCATGCACTTTCCGCCCGACGATCCCCGCTGGCGGGGTGCCGCTTCGGACCAGTTTCTCCGACACGCCGCCGATCTCGTTCGCACGAAGGGTGGTGCCGTCGCCGCGGTCGATGTCACAATCATCTGCGAGCGGCCGAAGATCGGCCCTTATCGCGCCGCGATGATCGAAAGGGTCGCCGCGATCCTGGGCGTCGCCGCGTCTCGCGTCAGCGTCAAGGCGACGACGACCGACAAGCTAGGCTTCACCGGCCGCGGCGAGGGGATCGCCGCGCAAGCGGTCGCCACCGTGCGCCTTCCGCTCTGAGATCGCTCGTTCCCCGCAACCTCGGCCTGCCGTTCGGGCATCCGGCAGTGTTGCTCGCCACCTGGTTCGGCACGGGCCTCTTGCCGATTGCGCCGGGGACCTGGGGGTCGCTTGCCGCCCTGCCCTTCGCCTGGGCGATCCGGAGCCATTTCGGTATGCGCGGTCTGGCCGCTGCCACTGTGATCGTCTTCACCATCGGCTGGTGGGCTGCTGCGACCGTCGCCAAGACGAGCGCCATCGAGGATCCCGGCGCGGTCGTGATCGACGAGGTCGCGGCGCAATGGCTGGTGCTGCTGCCGGCGCCCCTCGACCCCCTCGCCTACGCCTTGGCCTTCCTGCTGTTCCGGATCTTCGATATCTGGAAGCCGTGGCCGGTGAGGTGGGCCGACCGCCACGTCAAGGGTGGTCTCGGCATCATGCTCGACGACCTCCTGGCAGCGGTCTACGCTGTTGCTTTGTTGTCGGGTCTGCTTGCGATCGGCGGAGTCTCTTGTGTTCGAAGCTGAAACCCTGACGCTCGCGCAATCGGTTCTCGATGGCTGTCGAGCCCGCGGCTGGCATGTCGCGACCGCCGAATCCTGCACCGGAGGACTGGTTGCCGGGGCGCTGACGGCGATCGCCGGCTCATCGGACGTCGTCGAACGCGGTTTTGTGACCTATTCGAACGAGGCGAAGTCGGAATTGCTCGGGGTTCCGCCGGAAACCATCGCCGCGCACGGTGCGGTCAGCGCCGAGACCGCTGCGGCGATGGCCGAGGGCGCCGTCGCCCGCGCCCCTGTAGATCTCGCGATCTCGGTCACCGGCGTCGCCGGCCCCGGCGGCGGCAGCGCCGCCAAGCCCGTCGGGCTCGTCATTTTTGGCTTGGCGCGGCGCAATGGACCTTGCCGGACCGAGCGCCGTGTCTTCGCCGGAGATCGCTCGGCGGTGCGGCAGGCGGCCATGAAAGTGGCGCTCGGGCTGCTCGAGGCCGAAGCGCGAAGCTGATCGGGAGATCATCATGGCCGGAGTCGTGACATCGGTCAGCCGTAGCGCGAGACACACACTGATCAAGCCGAACGAGGACACCATCCGGCTGCTGGTCGGGCTCGGCGTCGAAGGCGACGCGCATTCGGGCGCCACGGTCAAGCATCGCTCGCGGGTGGCACGCGACCCGAACCAGCCCAATCTGCGCCAAGTGCACCTGATCCATGCCGAACTGCATGATGAGCTGAGGGAACGGGGCTTCGCGGTCTCGGCCGGGCAGATGGGCGAGAACGTGACGACGCGCGGCGTCGATTTGTTGGGGCTGCCGACTAGCGCGCGACTCTATCTCGGCAGCTCGGCGGTCGTCGAGGTTACTGGTCTGCGCAACCCTTGTGCCCAGCTTGACCGCATTCGGCCGGGGTTGATGGGGGCGACGTTGGGACGCGACGAATACGGCAACCTCGTCCGCAAGGCCGGCATCATGGGCGTCGTGATTGCCGGCGGCGAGATCCGCCCGGGTGACGCGATCCGCATCAAGCTCCCGGCAGAGCCGTACCGGCCGCTGACACCTGTCTAGGAGCTTGTCGCATCGCACCATCCAAGGCCGGCTCCGGCGGGATGTTGCGGCGACCATTGAAGCGGTGTGCCTATGATGGCAACGCCGCCGCGATGGGCTGTTCGGCTCGAACTATCGTGCCCGTCGAGCACCCGCGAAGCGGTTTTGCTCGATCACCGAAATTTTGCTTTCTTTCCTAGGCGCGCTGTGGCTCAAGAAGCCTGCAATTTGCACGCGAACGCAATCGGCGGGGACGCCTCGTCGGAAGGCGATCTACCACCGCGATGAGAGGGAGGAAGGTTGTGATCAGTAGAACCGCTTCGAAAAAGCTTGACCGTAGGATCATCATCAAGGCTGCTGCTGCCGCCGGTGTCGCGCAGCTCGCAGCACCCTTCGTGCTGACCGCGCGCGCAGCCGATACCGTCAAGATCGGCCTTGACAATCCGCTGACCGGCACTTTCGCCGCACTTGGTAAGAACGAGCTAATCGGCGCGCAGCTCGCGATCGAGCAGATCAATGCCACGGGCGGCATCCTCGAGCGCAAGGTGGAATTGCTGGTCGAGGACTCGACCAGCGGCGACACCGCCACCGCGGTACAGAAGGCCTTAAAGTTGATCGACCGCGACAAGGTCGACTTTCTCATCGGCAACATCAACTCGGCGCTGGCGCAAGCGATGGCGAACACGAGCTTCCAGAAGGGCATGTTCCAGATCGTGCCCGGCGGCCATACCGACACTGTCACCGGCACTCAATGCCACTGGAACGTGTTCCGCGTGTGCAACACGACACGCATGGAGACCAATTCGGTCTCGAAGCTGCTGCTCGATAGTTACGGCAAAAAATGGTACTTCATCACGACCGACTACGCCTTCGGCCATTCGCTCCAGGAAGGGTTCGAGGCGAGCCTCAAGCAGGCCAACGGCACCGAGGCGGGTGCCGACTTCACCCCGCTCGGCACCACCGACTTCTCGGCCAATCTGATCAAGGCGCAATCGGCCAACCCGGACGCGATCATTCTTCTTCTCGCGGGCGACGACATGATCAACTGCCTCAAGCAGGCGGTGCAGTTCGGGCTAAACAAAAAGTTCCACATCGCCGGCGCGCAGCAGGAGCTTGAAGTGAACGAGGGCCTGCCGCCCGAGGCGCTGTTCGGTGATTGGGTGTTCGAATGGTACTGGAAGCAACCCGGCGTGGCGCATGTCGAAGAGTTCGTCGCCGACATCCGCAAGCGCAGCGGCGGCAAGGTGCCGACCGCGCGCACCTGGTTCGGCCATGCCGCGATCTGGACCTGCAAGCTCGCCGCCGAGAAGGCGAAATCGCTGGAGGCGATCAAGCTGGCCAAGGCGATGCAGGGCCTCATCCTGCCGCCCGAAGTGGCGCTGATGCCGAACAACCCGTATTACCGCGTCGGCGACAACCAATTGATGCCGACGCTCTTCGTCGGCCAATCGCAGCCCGCGCCCCAGGGCGGCGATCCGGAAGACCTGTTCAAGGTGACTCAGCTCGTCAAGGGCGACGAGGCGGCGCTGCCGGTCGACCAGACCGGCTGCAAGATGGAGTGGCCGTCGTAACGATGCAGGGCTAGCGGTTTCATGATCGCCGCATGACGCAGCTGCTGCTCTTCAACGTCTTCAACGGGCTGATCATCGGCGCGTTCTACGCGCTGATGGCGCTCGGTCTGTCGTTGATCCTGAACCTGTCCGGGGTGATCAACTTCGCCCATGGCGGGTTTATGGCGATTGGGGGCTATCTCGCCTACACGCTCTTTTCGTATCTGGGGTTCTGGGGGGCGCTGATAGTCTCGCCCTTCCTCGTCGCGATCATCGGCATCCTGATCGAGCGGGTGCTGATCCGCCGGCTCTACGGCCGCGACCCGCTCTACTCTCTCTTATTGACGTTCGGCCTGGCCTTTATGATCGAGGACGGCACGCGCTTCATCTGGGGCGCCCAAAGTCTGCCCTATCAGATCCCGAGCTGGCTCGCGGCGCCGTTGAGCAGCGAGTACTTCTTCCTGACCGGGTATCGCGTGTTCATGATGCTGCTGGTCGCGGCCGCGGTCCTGGGCCTGTTCGTGATCCTGAACTACACGCGACTGGGCTTGCGCATCCGCGCCGGGACGCTCGACCTCGAAACCGTCTCGGTGCTGGGCGTCAATGTGCGCGTGTTGCGCAACCTGAATTTCGGCCTCGGGATCTATCTCGCCGGCCTCGCCGGCGTGCTCGCGATCGGCATGCTCGGGTTGCAGCCGACGATCGGCGACAACCTGATCATGCCGAGCTTCATCGCGATCATCGTCGGCGGGCTCGGCAGCCTGCCGGGCACCCTCGCGGGAGGATTGCTGATCGGCGTCGCTTCGGGCGTCACCAGCGTGTTCTTCCCGTCGGCGAGCGAGGCGGTGATGTATGTGATGATGGCGGCGGTGCTGATCGTGCGGCCGCGCGGCCTTCTCGGCGAGGAAGGACGCTTCTGATGCCGAGGCTCGACAAGCGCGCCGGCGACGTTTTGATCTGGTTCCTGCTGCTGACTGTGCCCTATTGGCTGCCGCTGGCGGGCAGCTATGTCGAGCTCGGGACCCACGTCGTCGTCTATGCGCTGGCGGCGATGGCGCTCAATTTCCTGCTCGGCTACACCGGCGTCCTGTCATTCGGCCACGCCGCTTATTTCGGCCTTGGCGCCTACGGCGCCGCAATGACGATCAAGTACCTCTATCCCAGCACGCCTTTGGGCATGCTGGTCGGGGTCATCGTCGGCACGGCGGCGGCGGGGGTCATCGGGCTGATGATCGTGCGGCTGCGCGGCGTCTATTTCGCGATGTGCACGATCGCGTTCGGCCAGGTGTTCTACTTCATCGCCTTTCAGTGGCGCACCGCGACCGGCGGCGACGATGGGGTCAGCGCCTGGCATCGCGTGCCGCTCGACCTCGGGGTCGCGAGCGTCGACATCCTCAACAATCCCGAGGCCTTTTATTACTTCGTGCTGGCGGTGTTCGCGATCTGCGCGGCGGCGATGGCGTTCCTGCTCCGCTCGCCGTTCGGCCGCACCTTGCTGGCGATCCGCGAGAACGAGCGACGCGCGCGCTTTCTCGGCATCCCGGTGGACCGGCACATCTGGATGTCCTGGGTCATCTCCTGCTTTTTCGTCAGCGTCGCCGGCGCGCTCTTCGCGCTGATGAACAATTTCGTCGATCCGCGCGCATTGCGCTGGGACCAGTCGGGCAATTTCGTGATCATGGCCGTGCTCGGCGGCATGCGCTCGTTCTGGGGTCCGCTGATCGGCGCTGCGATCTTTCTTGTGCTGCAGGACTACATTTCGAGCCATACCGAGAACTGGATGTCATTCATCGGCCTGTTTTTCGTGCTGATCGTGCTGTTCTTCCCGCGTGGCGTCCTCGGCGTCATGCGCCGCAGAACGGCGTCATGACCCTTCTGTCGGTCGAGCACGTTTCACGGCGGTTCGGCAGCCTCGTCGCCGTCGACGATGTGTCGATGTCGGTCGAGCCCGGCGAGCTGCGCGCGGTGATCGGCCCCAACGGCGCCGGCAAAACCACCTTTTTCAACATGATCAGCGGATTTTTGGCACCGACCTCGGGCCGCATCGTGTTCGAGGGCGAGGATGTCACGAGAGTGCTGCCGGCGCGGCGTGTGTGGCGCGGCATCGCCCGCACCTTTCAGATCACCGAGGTGTTCCCCGAGCTGACGGTGCGCGAGAACCTGCGGATCGCGGTCGAGGCGGCGGCGGGCTATCGCCTGCGGCCGTGGATCTCGCGTGAGGCGGAGGCGGTGGTCAGCACGCGTGTTACCGATCTTTCCGACCGGGGCGGCTTGGCCGATCGGGAGGACCGGCTGGTCGGAGAGCTGAGCCACGGCGACCAGCGCGCCACCGAGATCATGATGGCGCTCGCTCTGAACCCGCGGCTGCTTCTGCTCGATGAGCCGACCGCCGGGATGGGCGATCAGGAGACCTACAACATCACCCAGCTAATTCGCCAGTTGCACAAGGACCACAAGCTCACAATCGTATTGATCGAGCACGACATGCGCGTCGTCTTCGGCCTTGCCGACCGCATCATGGTGTTGGCCGAGGGCAGGCTGCTGGCCGAGGGCACGCCGCAACAGATAGCCGCGAACGAGGCGGTCCAGGCGGCTTATCTGGGGCAGGCAGCATGAGCGAACCGGTGCTGGCCGCGGAAGGCCTGCACACCTTCTATGGCAAAAGCCACATTTTGCACGGCATTGGTCTCGAACTGCGCGAGGGCGAGATCGTGACCTTGCTGGGCCGCAATGGCGCCGGTAAGAGCACGACCTTGCGCAGCCTGATGGGGCTGACTCCGCCGCGCGATGGGGTTGTACGCATTTTCGGCCATACGACGACCGATTGGCCGCCTTACCGGATCGCCGCGCTCGGCGTCGGCTATGTTCCCGAAGGGCGGCGCATCTTTCCCAACCTGACGGTCGACGAGAACCTGATGGTCCCGCTCGAACGACCGGGGCCATGGAATATCGCGCGCATCCATGCGCTGTTTCCGCGTCTCGCCGAGCGCCGCGGCAACAAGGGGCGCCAGCTGTCGGGCGGCGAGCAGGAGATGCTGGCGATCGCCCGCGCGCTGATCCTCAACCCACGACTGCTGATCCTCGACGAACCGTCGCAAGGTCTTGCGCCGTTGATTGTGCAAGAGGTCTTCAAGGTCGTTACATCGGCGCGAAGGGAGGGCATCTCGATCCTCCTGGTCGAGCAGAACGTGCGCGTTGCGACCGAAATCGCCGACCGCGCCTATGTGCTCGACGACGGTCGCGTCGTCTATTCGGGCGCGGCTGCCGAATTCGCCAAGGACGAAGAGCGCGTACGCGCGCTTGCCGGTGCCAGCGTGGAAGCTCCGTCGGTGAGCCGGCTAGATTAGGGACTTCCTTCACATAGCCGCAAGCGGGGGGCACCGACCGCTTACACCGCCGCTTGCCCGGCGCCGCCGGGCGCCGGAGCGCCGTACAGGTCGCGGGCGCGGTTTTCGAAGGCGCCGACCATGCGGCGCACAGCCTCGCCGAACAGCACCTCGATCACCCGCTGCATCAGGCGGGACTTGAATTCGAAATCGACATAGAAATCGATGCGACAACCCCCCTGCACTCTCTCGAACACCCAATGGTTGTTGAGGCGGCGGAAGGGCCCCTCGACGTAGGTCACGTCGACGCGTCGCGGTGCATCGAGAGCCACACGCGAGGTAAAGCGCTCGCGAAAGATGCGGAAGCCGATGATCAAGTCAGCGACGATCAGATCGGCCCGGCGTTCCTTGATGCGCGCCGCAAGACACCAGGGCAGAAATTCGGGATAGCGCTCGATATCGGCGACGAGCGAAAAGAGCTGCTCCGGCGTGTAGGCCAGTACACGCTGTTCGGCATGTGTCGGCATTGCGGGAGTTCAGCCGACGGTGGCGAGCTTGGCGGCGCGAGCCGCGCGCAACCGCGCGAAATCCTCCCCGGCATGGTATGAGGAGCGGGTCAACGGCGAGGCCGAGACCAACAGAAAGCCCTTGCCGAGGGCGAAGCTCCGATAGCTGTGGAACTCTTCCGGCGTGACAAAGCGCGCGATCGCATGATGCTTTATTGTCGGTTGTAGATATTGGCCTATCGTTAAAAAATCTACGTCGGCGGCTCTGAGATCGTCCATCACCTGCAATACCTCGGTCTTGACTTCGCCGAGACCGACCATGATCCCAGATTTCGTGAACATTGCCGGATCGAGCCGCTTGACCTGATCCAGCAGCCGCAGCGAGTGAAAATAACGGGCGCCAGGCCGCACCTCGGCATAAAGACGTGGGACGGTTTCGAGATTGTGGTTGAAGACGTCAGGCCTGGCCGTGACGACGGTTTCGAGCGCCCCCTCTTTGTGCAAAAAATCGGGGGTCAGGACCTCAATCGTCGTGCCGGGAGCAGCGGCGCAGATCGCAGTGATCGTGCGCGCAAAATGGCCTGCCCCGCCGTCGTCGAGATCATCCCTGTCCACCGATGTAACGACGACGTGCGACAATCCGAGTGCTGCGACCGCCTCGGCGACGCGCTCCGGCTCGTGCGGGTCGAGAAGATCCGGCCGGCCGGTCGCGACATTGCAGAATGTGCACGCACGGGTGCACACACGGCCCAGGATCATGACCGTAGCATGCTTCTGCTTCCAGCATTCGCCGATATTCGGACAGGCGGCCTCTTCGCACACCGTGTTGAGCGACAGCGCGCGCATCAGCCGGCGGGTCGCTTGATATTCGGGCGAGCCCGGCGCCTTGACGCGCAGCCAATCGGGTTTGCGCGGGATCGGGTTATCGGGACGCCGGACCTTTTCGGGATGGCGCAACGGTAGTGGAGCGGCGATCCCGCTCTCGGAGTTCATTAGAACAGCCTTGGAGCCGTTCCCTGATCATCATGCCCGGACTTGATCTGGGCATCTGCGGAAACCGGCCGAGGCCTGTCACCTGGGCACGTGGATGCCCACGGATCAGGTCCGTGGGCTGAAGGCCCACGGGTCGAGTCCGACCATGACGAGGGGGGAGTGGGCATATCTGACCGTTTTGACTGCTGCGCCTAGAAGTGGATGCCCCGCCTATCCCCGTCAAGCACGCTCGCCCAGCTGTCGCGTCACGAACATCCGTTCGGCTGATAGAACACGCTAGGCGTCAGGACGTCGCATTGGCACCGCGACGTAGCAACCGAATTCCTTTGCGAAATCGACCGATACGCGGGCATGAACACGGCCCTGGCGGTCCAAGAACTCCGCATGGTCGTCGACGGGCACGATCGCCCCGTGCCAGACGTTCGGATGAAGGTAGAGCCCGCGGCTGCCGTCACACCAGAACGTGACGAACCGCTCCGGTGTCACGTCGTCCCCCGGCAGGGCAAGCGGTACGACGAAACTCTCGCCGTGCAACGGACAGAATAGCTGACCGCCATCCGGGTGATAATTGGCGCGCCAGATCAGCGCGCGGTGACGTGGCCTCACTGGACCGCTGGTTGCCGCCTCTTCCGGCCAGTTGCTCCAGCCGAAAAGATAGCTGTCGCCCACGGCGTTGTTTCGAGCGTAGAGGGTCTCGCCTTTCCACCAGAATTCGAAGAGTCCTTCGGCGACGCCGCCCTGATCGCCCGAATTCTCGTCGATGGGTCGCCAGCCCTGAGCCGGCCAACGGACGATCTCGATCGGGAAGCTCTTTGGCGCGTCGACGAGGCATCCATACCCTTCGAGACTATTTTCGCTCGCCGCGATGAGCGGCGTCTCATGCACCCGCCGCACGCCTGTGGTCGGTACGTAGGCGATCTTCGCCGTATCAAAATCCATGATGTCTCGCGCTCCGTTGATCGGCCCATTGACTCTAATGCGGCGCCGCCTGACCTCGTAGCCTGTTTTCCTCAGCCGAGACGTGCGCGGAGCAGCGCCGAAAGGCGCTCGGCAGCAATCACCATAACAAACGCCGGTGATCAAATCCTGCCGGCCGGGCGCGGACGACGGCTTAGGCTCACTAAACAGCCGTTTAATGACAGTTCGATGACAGTCTTGGTGTGTTAGCAGCCCACGAACTACATCGACTTCCCCTCGCCATTAAGCGGCAGAAGGACGACATCCGATAAATCGCCGGCAATCCGGCGAAGGGCTATTCTTATCTGCTTAAGAGTGGATCACCCCCCCGTAAGCATCGAGCACGGCCTCGTGCATCGTCTCCGACAGGGTCGGGTGCGGAAATATTGTGCGGATGAGCTCCGTCTCGGTCGTCTCCAAAGTCTTGGCGATCGTGTAGCCCTGGATCAGCTCGGTAACCTCGGCGCCGATCATGTGCGCGCCCAACAGCTCGCCGGTCTTGCCGTCGAAGACCGTCTTGATCATCCCTTCCGGCTCGCCGAGCGCGATCGCCTTGCCGTTGCCGATATACGGGAAGTGGCCGATCTTGACCTCGTGGCCGGCCTCGCGGGCACTCTTTTCGGTCAGCCCGACGCTGGCGACTTGCGGGCGGCAATAGGTGCAAGCCGGGATGTTGTGGAGATCGAGCGGGTGCACGTCGTTGACCCCGGCGATGCGTTCGACGCAGATCACCCCCTCGTGGCTCGCCTTGTGCGCCAGCCACGGCGGCCCGACGAGATCGCCGATCGCATAGACCCCGGGTTCGCCGGTGCGCAGCCATTCGTCGACGACGACGTGACTTCTCTCCACCATGACGCCGGTATTTTCGAGCCCGATGTCTTCGACGTTGCCGACGATTCCGACGGCGAGGATGACGCGCTCGACCGTAACCTCAATCCCCTGCCCTCCTGCCTCGATGCGCGCAGTGACATTACCACCGCTGGGTTCCAACCCCGCGACCGCGGCACTGGTATGGATCTTGATCCCCTGCTTTTCGAAAGACTTGCGGGCGAACGCCGAGATCTCCTCGTCCTCGACCGGAAGCACGCGGTCGAGCACCTCGACCACCGTCACCTCGGCCCCCATGTCGTGGTAGAAGCTGGCGAATTCGATCCCGATCGCGCCCGAGCCGACAACCAGCAGCGATTTCGGGATCGCCGACGGTACCATCGCCTCCTTGTAGGTCCAAACCAGCTTCCCGTCGGGCTCCAACCCCGGGAGCGCCCGCGCCCGCGCCCCGGTAGCCAGCACGATGTGATCGGCGGCAAGCTCGGCAACCGGGTCGCCGTCCTTCTCGACCGCGAGCCGGCCCCTTCCCGCCAGGCGCCCGTGACCGTCGAAGACGCTGACCTTGTTCTTCCTCAACAGATAGCCGACGCCGTTGGAGAGCTGTTTGGCGACGGCGCGGGAGCGGGCGACGATCTTCCCGGCGTCAAAGCGAATGTCCTTTGCGGAAAAACCGAATTCGTCGAGACGATGGAGCAGATGGTAGATCTCCGAGCTGCGCAGTAATGCCTTGGTCGGGATGCAGCCCCAGTTGAGGCAGATGCCACCCAGCTGATCGCGCTCGACGAGTGCAGTCTTCATGCCGAGCTGCGCCGCCCGGATCGCTGCGACATAGCCGCCCGGCCCGCCGCCCAGCACGATCAAGTCGAAGGAAGTCTCGGCCATCGCGCCGTCTCCACACCACCCCTTAGAGCAGCATCGTCAGCGGGTCCTCGACGAGCTTTTTGAAGGCCGCCAGGAATTGCGCGCCAACGGCGCCGTCGACGGCTCGATGATCGCAGGAAAGCGTGCAGCTCATCACCGTCGCGACCGCCAGCGCGCCGTTCTTGACGACCGGCCGCTGCTCGCCGGCGCCGACAGCCAGGATGCCTCCATGCGGTGGGTTGATGACCGCTGCGAAGTCGCGCACCCCGTACATGCCGAGGTTGGAAATCGAGAAGGTTCCGCCCTGAAACTCCTCGAGCTTCAGTTTGCCCGCGCGGGCGCGTGCAACGAGATCCCTGGTCTCGTTGGCAATCGCGGCCAAGCCTTTACGGTCGGCCATTTTGACGATCGGGGTGATCAAGCCGTCATCGAGCGCCACGGCGACCGCGATGTCGACGGTATCCCAGAGAAGGATCGCGTCGTCGGACCATGAGGCGTTGGCCGCCGGCACCTGCCGCAAGCCGAGAGCCGCGGCGCGGATCACGAAATCATTGACGGAAATCCGGTAAGCGTCTGATTTTGCGTTGAGCTCGGTGCGGATCTTCAACAGCGCATCGACCTCGCAATCGATCGTCAGATAGAAATGCGGGACGGTCTGCTTGGATTCGGTCAGACGCCGGGCGATGACACGGCGCATCGCATTGAGCGGACGCTCGTTGTAGGGCGGGTTGCCGGCGAGCGCCGCCACCCGCTCCTTGGACAACACCGGTGCGGCCGGCGGCGCCGGTTGCGCCACCGGCGCCGGCCGAACGGGTGCGGGAGCGGGTGCCGCGCGACCGGCCGAGAGGGCCGCCTCGATGTCGGACTTGACGATGCGCCCTTGCGGTCCCGAGCCGCGGATCGCGCCGAGGTCGAGACCGGCCTGTTGCGCCATGCGGCGCGCCAGCGGGCTGGCGAAAACCCGGCCGTTGCCACGTTCTCTGCCGGGCAGCGAGAGCGCGGCCGGCCCAGGCTGCACGCTCTCCTGCGAAGGCGGTACCACCGGAGCGGGTCGGGGCACCGACTCGGCGAATTTCTCGAGGGCCGAGGCGTCTTCGCCCTCGCCGAGCAACACTGCGATCGGCGCGTTCACCTTGATCCCCTGAGCGCCTTCTGGAACCAGAATCTTGCCGATTTTTCCCTCGTCGACGGCTTCGACCTCCATCGTCGCCTTATCGGTCTCGATCTCGGCGAGCACGTCGCCGGAATGGACCTCGTCGCCCTCTTTCTTGAGCCATTTGGCGAGATTGCCTTCGGTCATCGTCGGCGACAGCGCCGGCATCAGGATTTCGATCGGCATGTCCTAATCACTAAAGTGGCGGTCATTGCAAGGAGACCGCACGCCTGCGAAGCAATCTCGAGCGGAGAGCTGGGGGGCACGAGATTGCTTCGCGTCGCTCGCAATGACGTTCTTTTGGGGGGAGTCTAGCGGTAGGCGACCTCGCGCGCTGCCGCGACGATGTCCTCGACCTGGGGCAGCGCAAGACGCTCGAGGTTCGCGGCATACGGTAAAGGGACGTCGTTGCCGGCGACTCGCTTCAACGGAGCGTCGAGCCAATCGAAGCACTCCGCCATGACGATCGCTGCGATCTCCGCGCCGATCCCGGCGAACGGCCACCCCTCCTCGACCGAAACGATGCGGTTGGTTTTCTTCACCGAGGCCACGACCGTTGCCGTGTCGAAGGGCCGAAGCGTGCGGAGATCGATAATCTCGGCCGAGATGCCGGCCGTCTCGAGCTCAGTAGCCGCCTGAAGCGCGAGCTTCACCATTCGCGAGAAGGCGGTGATCGTGACGTGCTCGCCCGGCCGGGCGATGCGTGCCTTGCCGATCGGCACGATGAACTCGGGATCCTCGGGCACCGCGAAGCTCTCGCCATAGACGAGCTCGTGCTCCAGAAAGACGACCGGGTTGGGATCGCGGATCGCCGCCTTTAGCAGCCCCTTGTGGTCGGCCCCGGTGAACGGCGCTATCACCTTGAGCCCGGGGCAATGCGCGTACCAGCTCGCATAGCATTGCGAATGCTGCGCGGCGACGCGCGCGGCAACGCCGTTCGGCCCGCGGAAGACGATCGGACAGCTCATCTGGCCACCCGACATGTAGCGGGTCTTGGAGGCCGAGTTGATGATCTGATCCATCGCCTGCATGGCGAAGTTGAAGGTCATGAACTCGACGATCGGCCGCAGGCCGGCGAAGCCTGCACCAATCCCGAGCCCGGCAAAGCCCTGCTCGGTGATCGGGGTGTCGATCACCCGCTGGGGTCCAAATTCCTGAAGCAGGCCCTGGCTCACCTTGTAGGCGCCCTGGTATTCGCCGACCTCCTCGCCGAGCAGAAAGACCGTATCGTCGCGCCGCATCTCCTCAGCCATCGCATCGCGCAACGCCTCGCGCACGGTCATGGTGACGGTCTTGCCGCTGTACTCGGGTTCGGCCGAGGATGGGCTGCGCGGAGCGGCGGGTGGCGCGGGAGCCGACAGCGGCCGGGGGGGCCGAACTTCCGCCGGCGCTTCCTGGCGGGCCTCTCGGGGTGGTGCCGACTTCTCGACCGCGACGACGTCTTCTCCGTTTCCAGCGATCACCGCGATCGGCGTGTTGACCGCGACGTGCTCGGTGCCTTCGGGGATGACGATCTTGGCGAGGACACCCTCGTCGATCGCTTCGACCTCCATTGTCGCCTTGTCGGTTTCGATCTCTGCGAGCACATCACCCGGGCGGACCGGCTCGCCCTCGGTCTTGAGCCAGCGAGCGATCTTGCCTTCGGTCATGGTCGGCGACAACGCCGGCATCAGGACTTCTGTAGCCATGGCTTAGCGCAATCTCCTGCAGGCAGGATCGCCAAAAGGGTCAGGCGTCGACTAGCACATCCGTCCACAGCTCGGCCGGATCGGGTTCGGGGCAGTCCTGGGCAAATTGCGCTGCCGCGGCGATGCGGTTGCGGACTTCGCTGTCGATCTCCTTGAGCGCCGCCTCGGTCGTTCCGTTGTCGAGCAAGCGTCGGCGCGCCTGATCGATCGGATCGTGCTCGGTGCGCATCCGGTCGACCTCGTCCCGGGTGCGGTACTTTGCTGGGTCGGACATCGAATGGCCGCGATAGCGATAGGTCAGCATCTCGAGGATGATCGGTCCCTGGCCGGACCGGGCGTGCTCGGCAGCGGCGAGCCCTGCCTCGTGCACCGCGAGCACGTTCATGCCATCGACCTGCTCGCCCGGGATGCCATAAGCGGTGCCGCGATGAAACAGGTCGGTGCGGGCCGACGCCCGATCGATCGCCGTCCCCATCCCGTAGCGATTGTTCTCGATTACGTAGACGATCGGCAGCTTCCACAGCGAGGCCATGTTGAAGCTCTCATAGACCTGTCCCTGGTTGATTGCGCCGTCGCCGAGATAGGTGACGGAGATCACCCCGTTGGCGCGATAGCGATGGGCAAAGGCAAGGCCGGTTCCGATCGGCACCTGCGCACCGACGATGCCGTGCCCGCCAAAGAAGTTTTTCTCCCGGCTGAACATGTGCATCGAACCGCCCTTGCCGTGCGAATAGCCGCCGCGCCGCCCGGTCAACTCGGCCATGACGCCCTTGGGGTCCATGCCGCAGGCCAGCATATGCCCGTGGTCGCGGTACGAGGTGATGATCGTATCGCCCTCCTCGAGCGCCGCCTGCATTCCGACGACGACCGCCTCCTGACCGATGTAGAGGTGGCAGAAGCCGCCGATCAACCCCATGCCGTACATCTGCCCGGCCCGCTCTTCGAAGCGTCGGATCAACAGCATGTCACGGTAATATCCGAGCAGCTCTTTTGGCGGGACGCCGACTTCGGCGAATTTTACCGGCGCGGACTTGCGCTTGACTGCCATGTCGCTTCCTCCAGGCGGCCGGCCCCCTCCCTATCCTCACCCGTAAACGGGGAGGATAGAGAGGGGGCAAATTCTGCCCGGAAACATGCTGGCAAATCCGTCCCATTGCAACCTCGCCCGGAAGCACGGAGGCGGCTCATTGGAGCCGACGGCGCCTTCTCATTGGGAGGTCGCGGGCTTTATGAGGACGGTCTCGTCGGGCGCAACCAGGTTCAAGGTCGCTCGAACCCGCTCGTCGAGCAGATCGGGGTCGAGATGATCCGGCTTCAGGTTGGAGACCTTCAGATCGAGCGCTTCGCGCTGCGCGCGAACCGCTTCGAGATTGGCGTTTTCGGCGCGGATCTCCCGGGTCAAGCGCAGCCACGCCAAGAAGCCCCGGTCACCCTCGATCAGGTGGTAGGCAAAATATCCGGTTAGCGCGATCCCGAGAACCGGGCCGAGTACGTATCGCACCCGCCGCCGCAATTCGCGCAGTATTATCATCATCACGCGGAATCGCGCTGTACCTGTTCGAGGTTCATCTCAGGCGCCAAGAGCCGCAGGATGAGCCTTGGAGAGCTTGTCGAAGGCAATCAGGTTCTCGAGAATCGCCGGCAAAGCGCGCAGTGGCACCATGTTGGGACCATCCGATGGTGCCCGGTCGGGGTCCTGGTGCGTTTCCATGAACACCGCGGCGACCCCGACCGCGACGGCGGCGCGAGCCAGGATCTCGACAAATCGCCGCTCCCCGCCGCTCTTGCCGCCCAGGCCGCCGGGCTGCTGGACCGAATGCGTCGCGTCGAACACCACGGGATAGCCAGTTTCGGCGAGGACCGGCAGTGACCGCATGTCAGAGACGAGGGTGTTGTAACCAAAGCTTGCCCCCCGCTCGCACAGAAGCACCCGCCTGTTTCCCGCCGCCGCAATCTTGCCGGCGACATGAGCCATGTCCCAGGGTGCTAGGAATTGGCCTTTCTTGACGTTAATCGCGCGTCCGGTCCGCGCCGCCTCGAGAAGGAGGTCGGTCTGCCGACAGAGGAAGGCCGGGATCTGCAACACGTCGACCGCCTCGGCGGTCGGTCCGCACTGCTCGGGCGCGTGCACGTCGGTGAGCACGGCACAGCCGCGCGTCTCGCGGATCTCGGCGAGGATCGGCAGACCTTCCTCGATACCGATGCCGCGCGGGCTGTCAATCGAAGTGCGGTTGGCCTTGTCGAAGGAGGTCTTATAGACCAGCGCAATGCCGAGCTTTTGGGTGATCTCGACGAGTGCGGCGCTGGTTTCGAGGGCGTGCGAGCGGCTTTCGAGCGCGCATGGCCCGGCGATCAACACGAGCGGCAGATCATTCCCAAGAGTGATATCGCCGATCGTCACGTGACGAGGGGTCATGAGCAAACCTCAAACAAGGCGCGACTGGTCGAGCGCGGCGCGGACGAACGAGGTGAACAGCGGGTGCGGCTCGAAGGGCTTCGATTTGAGCTCGGGATGGAATTGCACGCCGATGAACCACGGGTGATCGGGGAGCTCGACAATTTCCGGCAGCACCCCATCCGGCGACATGCCCGAAAAGTGCAATCCGACTGCCTCCAGGTCCTGCTTGTAGCCGATGTTGACCTCGTAGCGATGGCGATGCCGCTCGCTGACGCGGGTCGCGCCGTAAATCTGCGCCGCCCTGCTCTGGGGCGCTAGCACCGCTTCATAGGCCCCGAGCCGCATTGTGCCGCCGAGATCCTCGTTCGAGTTGCGTCGCTCAGTCGTATTGCCGTGCGTCCACTCTGTCATCAGGCCGACGACCGGATGCCGACACGGACCAAACTCGGTGGAGCCCGCACCGCGCAGCCCGGCGAGATCGCGCGCCGCTTCGATCACCGCCATGTGCATCCCAAAGCAGATGCCGAAATACGGCAGGCGTCGCTCCCGCGCAAACCGCGCCGCTTCGATCATGCCCTCGGTACCGCGTTCGCCAAAGCCGCCCGGTACGAGGATGCCGTGAACGCCGTCGAGCTGCCGAACCGCTTCAGCTTCCGCCTCGAAGACCTCTGAATCGATCCAGTCGAGATTGACCGCGATATTGTTGGCGATCCCGCCGTGGCTCATCGCCTCGGTCAGGGATTTGTAGCTATCAGGAAGATGCGTGTACTTGCCGACGACGGCGATCGTCACCTGCCCTTCCGGCTTATGGATGCGATTGACGATCGCCTGCCAACGGTGGAGATCCGGCTCGGACGCGTCGAGGCCGAAATGAAGGCAGACCTCCCGATCGAACCCCTCCGCGTGGTAGGCGAGCGGAACGGCGTAGATCGTGTCGCTGTCGAGCGCTGGGATGACCCGGCTTTCGCGCAGATTGCAAAACAGCGCGATCTTCTTGCGTGCGGCCGGCGGAATCGATCGGTCGCAGCGGCACAGCAAAATATCCGGCTGGATGCCGAGACCGAGAAGTTCCTTTGTCGAATGCTGGGTCGGCTTGGTCTTCAGCTCGCCTGCCGAGGGGATCCAGGGTACCAGGGTTAGGTGCACGAAGAGGACGCGCTCGCGTCCGAGCTCGTTTCCGAGCTGACGGATCGCCTCGAGGAAAGGCAGGCTCTCGATATCGCCGACGGTGCCGCCGATCTCGCAGAGGACGAAATCCTCGTCGTCGAGATCGGCTTGGATAAACTCCTTGATCGCGTCGGTGACATGGGGGATGACCTGGACCGTCGCGCCGAGATATTCGCCGCGCCGCTCGCGGCCGATCACGGTCGAATAGATCCGCCCGGTGGTGACTGAATCGCTGCGCCGCGCCGCGACCCCGACATAGCGTTCGTAATGGCCGAGATCGAGATCGGTCTCGGCGCCGTCATCGGTGACGAACACCTCGCCGTGCTGGTAGGGGCTCATCGTGCCGGGGTCGACATTCAGGTAAGGGTCGAGCTTGCGCAGCCTGACTCTGAACCCGCGCGCCTGCAGCAGTGCTCCGAGCGCCGCCGCCGTCAGACCCTTGCCGAGAGAGGAAACCACGCCGCCAGTAATGAAGATGAACCGCGTCATGGAATCTCAGTCTATAGCATCAGGCGTCGGCCTCCCAAGGTAAATACGGGGCGCGGGGAAGCCCTTGCCAACCGGCGCCGAGTCTCGCGCGGCACGAGGGCGCCGATCGCGAATCGCCCCGTCAACGCGCGAGCGGTGCGCTTGGTTGTGGTGGTTCGGCGGGTGGCGTTTGCGCCGGCGGGGCGACCGGCGCCGCGGGAATGGCCGGGGCCGCCGGTGCGCTCGGTTCGAGGATCGATCGCGGAGCGTGCTCGCGATTGCTGAACCAAACCAGCGAGATGCTCGTCATCATGAAGAGAAGCGCGAGAATCGCCGTCGTACGGGTCAGCAGATTCGCGGTCGATCGGCCGGTCATAAAGCCGGACATGCCACCCCCGCCCATGCCGAGCGCGCCGCCCTCGCTCTTCTGCAGCAAGATTACCCCTACGAGCGATATCGCGACCAAGAGGTGGACGACGAGAAGCAGAATGATCATGGAGAGCTTCTAACCGCTCTGCGGACGGCTGGCCAGCGCAACGGGAATCGTTTTCAACTGCAACAGCGAGCGATGGCCCAGAAACTCTCGGCGTCGAGGCTCGCTCCGCCAATGAGAGCGCCGTCGACCTCACCCAGGCCGATGATCCCCGCGGCGCTTTGCGGATTGACCGAGCCGCCGTACAGAATCCGGACCCCCGTCGGAAGACGCGCCCGAACGGCGGCATGCATCGCCCCGATGTCTTCGAGGGTTGCCGTCAATCCCGTGCCGATCGCCCAGACCGGCTCATAGGCGACTATGAGGTTGGCGGAATCCGCACCACTCGGGATCGATCCGGCGAGCTGGGCCGAGACGGTATCGAACGCCCCTCCGCCCTGCCGTTGCGATTGCGTTTCGCCGACGCAGAGGATCGCTATGAGGCCCGCTCGCCACGCGCCGAGGATCTTCTCCCGAATTACCGCATCGCTCTCACCGTGACCGTGGCGACGCTCGGAATGACCGAGGATCACATGGGTACAACCGGCATCGACCAGCATTTCCCCGCTGATATCGCCGGTATAGGCACCCTTCGGTGCAGCGTGGCAATCCTGTCCGCCGAGGGCGACGCCGCTGCCGGCGAGCAGACCGCCCACCGTCACCAGCAAGGTCGCAGGCGGACAAACGAGAAGCTCGCAGGCGAGCCCGCCGCCGCCCGCCGCGATCGCCCGCTGCGCAAGGGCGCGCGCCAGTGCCGAGCCCTCTTCGCGCAACCCGTTCATCTTCCAATTGCCGGCGACGAGTTTTGTCCGAACCGCCATGTTGCGACCCCGTCGGCCCATCTCTATCATCTGCATCAGGATCACACCGGCATTCCGGCGGGTCAACCTGCCAAGGCTGTGCTGTCACACAGGACCGCTCCTTCCCATGCTCCAAGCGATCCGCTCCAAGGCTGGATCCTTCGTCGTCAAAGGTCTGTTCGTTCTTCTGATCCTGACCTTCGGGATCTGGGGTATCGGCGATATTTTCCGCAACCGCTCGACCGATACCGATACGGTGATCGCCACCGTCGGGGACCAGATCATTCGTGCCGAAGAAATGCAGACAACCATGCGTCGGGAGCTCGATCGGCTGAGTGCGCGATTTGGCGCTCCGATCGATCCCCAGCAGGCCAAAAAGCTCGGCGTCGTCGACTCGGTCCTCGGGGAGCTGATCGATCGCAGCCTGCTCGATCAGGAAGCGGCGCGGCTGCGGCTGGAGGTATCGGACGAGGTAATTCGCAACGCCATCAGCGACAATCCGAGCTTCAAGGGTCCCGACGGTCGCTTCGACCGTGCACTGTTCGAGGCCGCTCTCGCCCAGAACCATCTCGGCGAGGACCAATTCGTGGCGATGATGCGCCGCGACCTCCCCGCCAGCGACTTGAACCAGGCGGTGACTCTAGGGGTCGCGGCGCCGCAATCGATGGTGGACCTGCTCTACCAGTATCGAAAAGAGAAGCGTGTCGCGGACATCGTCGCGCTGCCGATTGCCGGCGCCGGTGATGTCGGACAGCCGAGCGATGCCGAGCTCACCGCGTTTTACGACGGCCATCAGGATCTCTTCCGTTCCCCGGAATACCGAGGGTTCACGTTGGCGAGCCTCAGTCCATCTGATCTCACCCAGGACATCGAGATTCCCGAGGCAAAGCTCAAAGAAGAATTCGACGAGCGCCAGGACGAATTTCAGACTCCCGAGCAACGTGAGGTCCAGCAGATCTTGGCGCCCTCCGAGGTGAAGGCGAAAGAGGCCGAAGCCGCGCTTGCTGCCGGCAAGGAATGGAATGAAGTTGCGACAACGATCGCCGGACAGGACCCGGAAACAATCGATCTCGGTATGATGAAGCGCGAGGAGATGCCGCGGGTGCTCTCCGACATCGCGTTCGATTTGCCACTGAACAAACCGAGCGAGCCGGTGAAGACGCCGCTCGGCTGGCACATCCTGCGGGTCGTCAAGATCGAGCCACCGGCGAGCCAAACCTTCGAGCAGGTCAAACCAAAACTCGAAGCCGAACTGGCCCACGACGAGGCAGCGGACCGAGTTTACAAGGTGGCCAATCAGGTCGACGACGCTTTGGCGGGTGGCGCGGCGCTCGACGAGACCGCAACGAAATTCGGGCTCAAAACGACCGTGATTGCCGCTGCGGATGTCGGCGGCCACGACCCAGAGGGCAAAGCGGTCACACTACCGCTGCCGGCCGATCAGGTGTTGAAGCTGGTCTTTGCGACGGATGAAGGGCAGACGAGTCGGGTGACCGAAGGCCCCGACGGCAGCATTTTCGCGGCGCGGGTGAGCAAGGTGACCCCGCCCGCAGTCAAACCGCTCTCGCAAGTCAAAGATCAGGCCGTCGCAGCCTGGCAGACCGACAAGCAGCGCGAAACGGTCGCCAAGACGGCGGACGAGCTCGCCGCCGCCGTCAAGCCGGATCTCCGGCTGGCCGCTGCCGCCGCCGCGAGAGGGCTCAAGGTGACGACCTCGCCGCCCTTGCCGCGACAGCCCACTCGCGATGTCGAAGTATCGCCGGCACTCGTCGCCAAGCTGTTCGCGGCCAAGCCGGGCGACGTGGTCACCGCCGCCGATGCGGCGGGGTCCTACGTCGCCCAGCTTAACGAGATACAAACCCCGGAGACGCCGTCGCAGAAGGCGACGGCGGACATGTCTCGTGACCTGAGTGCGGCGATGCGAAACGATCTCACCACGGAATTCACCCAGGCGCTGCGTGTCCGTTTCCCCGTTGAAATCCACCGCGAGGCGCTCGACCGGTTGTTCTGAGAGTTTGCCCTCTCCTCCCGCTTACCGGGGGGGAGGGATCGCAGCTTGGCCGCAAGCCAGCTGCTGTGGAATCCCCCACCTCACCCGACTCTCTCCGCCCCCGAGGGCGGAGAGAGAGAAATCAGCACGGCCCGAACCAATTACGCCGCCCGAAGACCGAGCGCCGACAGCACCGGCGTGATGATCGGCATCCCGATCGCTTTGCCAAGTCATCGCCGATCCGAGGTGAAATTGAACCGCAGCAATCGGCAGATCATCATGCTCGATCGTCATGATCACGCAATCTTGATGGACAGGCGCAGCACGGCTAAATTGGCACCCTGGGCGGGCGTCGAGCCCGCCGCGTCTTTCGCGCCTGACCAACCGTACCGTCAGCCCGCACCCGGTTCCCTGACCAAGACGCTGACGGCTCACGACACCGACAACGAGATCATGGGGAGAGCCGGGTTTCGGGCGTTTTTGTCTTGAATTGGCTTGCGACGCCTGCCGCCGCAGCCGGGCCACGAAGTTTGCGATCACCTCCTCGTGCACCCCGGTCAACGGGGTTAGTTCGGGGGTCGCGCTGATTCTGACACGCGATAGGCAAGGTTCGAGGCCGGCCGAGAGTTGATCCCGGGCAGGGGTGACCCATTCCCTTCATCCCCGGCCCCCACGATGACGAACTCGTCGCAATTCCGCTGTCGACAGCGGAAAAAGGCGTTTTCGCACCCAAAAATCGCCCCGTGGAAATTAAAAATCTACATGAAATCAGTGCTTTAAATGTGATTTGGGCGACCCGGGCGACAGCGGAAATCAGGTGCGCCAGAACGGAGTTGGCAGCGGATCGGCAGCGGATCGGCAGCGGATCGGCAGCGGAACTCGGCCGCACCTTTCGGGCGTACGCGCGCGCATGACCTGCGATATATGTAACTGTGATTTGGTCTGGCAAAAGGAACAAAAGTAGCCGCGGCCCTGTGCGACCGACCGCCTGTCGGGCGAGAGATAAAACTGGACCGGTGGCGACATTAAGTTAAGACCTGTCGCCCCCGCGCAGCAGGACAAAGACTGCTCCCGCGATGGCGTTGCGAAGTTTTAGGGAGGTCGCAGGGCAGGTTCCACCGAGCGACGCCATGTCGACGAATTGGTCATGGAGTCGCTGTTTACCCTCGATCTCGTCGCCTATATCGCTTTGTCGTGGTCTACCGCAATTTCTGCGAGGCCAAGGGGTTTTGGCGAGTTCCTCGGGCGGATAGCTGATGACAATTAAGAGGGGCTCTGGGTGGAACGGCCTTCGATAGTCTATCGCGGCTTCGCCGGGCGGCTGC
>Ga0074045_10000610_pt1 | contig 34890 bp, 32 predicted proteins | sample BogForMeECP23OM2_FD_94442 | JGI IMG/M metagenome (GOLD analysis project Ga0074045, IMG submission 94442) | Bog forest soil microbial communities from Calvert Island, British Columbia, Canada - Bog Forest MetaG ECP23OM2 | ecosystem: Environmental > Terrestrial > Soil > Wetlands ...
AGACGATCACGCCGAGATCGCCAAAGCCGGCCTCTTCGAGAGCTTGGTAGAAGCCGACTGCTGTCATCGCGTCGCGCCATTTGCGGGCGCCGTTGAGCTGGAGCACCAGCGGTTTGCCGTCGCGGTCATTGAAGCTGGCGCTGAGGCCGGGGCGCCGCGGCGTGCCGGTGACCCGGGCTTGGCCGGTGACCGGGTTGCGGTGGCGCCACATCGCGGTCGTCAGGGTCCAGCCCATCAGGCGGATCTGGCCGCCGAGCAACGAGCAATCGACCTTCTGGCCGATCCCGGTGCTGCGCGCATAGGTGAGTGCCGCGAGTGCCCCGCCAAAGGCGAGGATCGCGCAGGTTTCGTCGGCGACGGAGACGATGCCGGTTTTCATCGGCTGACCCGGCGTCGAGTAAGCCTCGGCGACGCCGCCCAATGCCTGGGCCATCGAGTCGGTCCCCGGCAGATCGGCGTGCGGCCCCTTCGGGCCGTAGCCCGAGACCGAGACGTAGACGAGCCTCGGGTTCACCCGCCTCAGTTCCTCGTAGCCGAAGCCGTTCTTCTCCGCGGCACCAGGCCGGAAGTTCTGGCCGAAGATGTCCGCCGTCGCGACCAGCTTGCGCAGAATCTCGCGGCCTTCCGCGGTCTTGAGGTTCAACGTGAGGCTCTTCACGCCGCGATTGTTGGTCTCGAAATAGGTGCTGGGCAACCCGGGCAGAACGGTCGAGCCGCGCGAATTGTCGCCGACCTCCGGCAACTCGATCTTGATCACCTCGGCGCCGAGATCGGCCATCAGCATGTAGGGCACCGTGCCGGCCTGCGCGGTGGAACAGGCGACCACTCTGACGCCATGCAATGGACCATGTGGCTCAGTCATGTCGTATGTCCTCAATCGAGCAGCCAGGACGCAGCACAGGCCTGGGCGATCTGGCGGATCTGGTTTAAGAGGCCCGGGCCGACCGGGATCCCTTCCCGCATGCGCTTTTCGGCGTTGTTCCACTGCGGGTCGCCCGCAACCATGACCGGCTGCGCCGGATCGACGGGCTTGGTCGCCCGCAGATCGTTGCAGAAGCGCGTCACATCGGCGGTGAATTCCTCGCGGTCGCGAAACAGGCCCGGATCGATCGCGATGAAGCAATGGCCGATATCATTGCCCTGCGGCTTCTTCGCGTGCATCGGGTCGGTAATCAAGCTCGCCCCGGACAGGCACGAGCCGAGGATGTTCACCATCACCGCCAGCCCGTAACCCCTGTAGCTGGAGTTCTCCGGCGAACCGCCGAGCGAGGTCAGGAACCCGCCTTTCTCCCGCGCCTCCAGCGGGTCGGTGCTGGGGAGCCCGTCCTTGTTCAGCACCCAGCCGGGCGGGCAGGGAAGGCTCTCGTTGGCCTTGTTGCGGATGCGGCCGGCGGCCACGGTCGTCGTCGCCATGTCGAGCAGAAACGGCCGCCCGTCCGCGCTGGGTGCGGCGAAGGACCAAGGGTCGGTGCCGAGCTTAGCCTCCTTGCCGAAGGTGGGCGCCACCTGGACGCTGGAGGCGCCGGTGCACGCCATGCCGATCAGCCCTTCCTTCGCCGCCATCAGCGTGTAATAGCCGGTGGCGCCAAAATGAGCCGAGTTGCGCACCGCCGTGATCGCCATGCCGGACTGCTTGGCCTTGTCGATCGCCACCTGCATGGCGAAACGCGCCGGCACATGGCCGAGCCCGCCGTCGCCGTCGACCAGTGCGGAGACCGGAGTTTCCCTGATGATGCGCGGCCGAGCCGCCATGTTCGCGCGCCTGCTGCGGCGCAGCCGGTCGTACCCCGGCAGCATCGATATGCCGTGGCTGTCGACGCCATGCAGATCCGCCCAAGACAGGACGTCGGCCGTCGTTTCCGCGCTCTCCTGCGGCATGCCCCAAGCCAGCAGAATGGCTTTGAGTTGTGCGCGATGCTTTTCGTAGGGTGCAGGCATGGACGTCTCCAAAAGGGGAGAAGCAGCTCGCTCGTTTCGTCTTGGACGGGCTTGACCCTGGTCTTTGCCGACAAGCGGCTCTGGGTACAGGGTAGTGGCATCGCCCCCTCGTCACACCGGCGCAGGTCGGTGCCCATTTCAGCCATGGGTCCCGGCCTTTCGCCGGGATGACGGAAGGGGCGGATTGCCTTCGAGCGTGCGAAACGAAAACGTGGATGCGCGGATCAAGTCCGCGCAAGACGACTTCGCATTGGCAGGCCTGCAGGACAACGGACGCGGCAACTGGATCAGGGTGCCGTCAGGCGATACACCCGTGCTGCAGTGCCACTGTAGAGCGCCGTCTTTTCGGCCGCCGACGCGCCCGATGTGATGCGCTTGAACGCATTCCACAGCTCGGTGTAGCCGCCCGACTGCTTGTCTGGCGGGAAGTTGCTCTCGAACATGCAGCGGTTGGCGCCAAAGGCCTCGATGCAAGGCTCGATGTACTGGCGCCACGCGGCGGCGAGTTCTTCGGACGATGGCGGAACGTCGCGCTCGTGGAAGTCGAAGCCGAACGAGGTCATGCCGACGCCGCCGAGCTTGACGTTGACGTTCGGGCATTTCGCCAATTCGGCGATGTCCTTCTTCCAACTGGTGAGGATCTCCTGACGACGTCCCGAATAGGGGCCGACGCCGAGAACGCCGCCGACATGGTTGAGGATGATCGTGGTGTCGGGGAAGACGCGGGCCAGATCGATCGCGTCCGGCAATTGCGGATGATACTGCCAGGACTCGAAGCTGAGGCCTAAGGGGGCGAGCTGGGCGAAGCCCTCGCGGAATTTGGGGTCGCGCACTTGATGCGGGGGAACGACCCGCGTCGCGAACTTCTGGATCGCGTCGCTGGCGTCCCATGAGACCCCGTGGCGGATGCCGCGGAAACGGCCTCCGCCGACTCTGATCTCGGCTTCCAGCACCTCGCGCACCCGCCCGCCGAGGGTCAGGTCGGCGTGGCCGATGATCGTCTCGGCTACGCGGCAGGGGCCGTAACCACCGGAGGCGCTCATTGCGGCGATGCCGTTGACGAACTCGACCTCGCCGACGGGCGTCAGCTCCGCAGGACCGTCCTTGCGGTACATCGACCGACATTCGAGGAAGACGGTGGAGACGATGTTGTGCCCGTTGCCGATATCGGCCAAGAGCTCGGGCAGCAGGTAAAGCCCGCGTTGCGGCGTGTCCCAGAAATGATGGTGCGGATCGATGATCGGCAGCGCCGGCTCCAGTGCGGCTTCGCTCGGCCGCTTGGCCAGCCACGCCTTCAGCTCGGCCTCATTGCGGTAGGCGAGCCCGCGGTATTCGCCTTGCGAGTCCCCAGCCATTTATTCCTCCTCACTCGGCCGCAGCCCGCGCAGGCGCCGCGGCGCTCCTGAAGGCCGGAATCACTTCTTTTGCGAACCGGTCCAGGTCTTGCAACTGGACGTCGAGCGGCGTACCGAGCGGCGTGGCGCACACCACCCGGTCGACTCCCGGATAGCGTTTTTCGACGGCCTTCAGCTGCTCGATGATGTCGTCGGGCGGGCCGGTCAGGAAGCCGCCCGCCTTCACCGCGTCCTCGATGCGCGGCAATTTGGTGGTGGCGGCGAGCCTGGGATCGCGCATCGCCGCGATCTGCTCGTCGCTCAAGGCCCGCACCAGGCGCAGCTCGCCGAACATCTTCATGTTCTCCTCGTAGTGCTTCGCCGCCTCGCGCATGCCGTCTTCGCGGCTCTTGGCGATGTGGAACTGGAAGCCCAGCGCCAGCTTCTCGCCGAGTTCGAGCTTGATGCCGCGCCGCGCATAGGCGGCCTGGAACCCGAGCATGTGCCGCTCCACGGCGCCGCCTTCCGCCGAGCCGCCGCCAATCATGCCGGAGATCCCGTGCTTGGCCATGAAGTCGAAGGCGCGGTCGGAGCCGCTCTGGATCGGCTGCCAGCATTCCACCGGCAGGCGCTCCGGCGCCGGCACCAGGGTGATCTCCTTCAAGGTGTAGCCGCGATAGGGCACCTCCGGCGGGATCGTATAGTACTTGCCCTTGTGGGAGAACGGCCTGCCCTCGAACGCCTCGAAGATGATGTCGACACCCTCCTCGAAGATTTCACGGTTGGCCTCCTGGTCCGTCAGCGGGGAGCCGAAGGTCTCCACCTCGCGGGTGTGATAGCCGCGCGCGACGCCGAAGATCACACGCCCGCCGCTCAAGGTATCGGCCATTGCGTAGTCTTCCGCGAGGCGCAGCGGATGCCACATCGGCACGACGTTAAAGCCGCAGCCGATCTTCAGGTTCTTGGTCTGGTTGACGAGGTGCATCGCCATTATCAAGAGGTTAGGGATCAATTCCGTGCCTTCGGGCTGGAAATGATGCTCGGCCATCCAGAACGTGTTGAAGCCGCGCTCGTCCATGCATTTGGCGTACTTCACCACCTTGTGCAGCGCGCCGGTCATTTGCTTGTTCGAATAGCGGCGGTCGTTGATCGGTGTGCCGGCATAGCCGAGATTTTCCATGTCGACCGTGCCGTAATAGGAGCTGTCGAATTTTGTGATCATTGCTTCCTCACTCTGCTGCGCGGGCGGTGTCTTCGATGCGCCAAGTCTTCAAGACCGGCAGAACCTCTTTGGCGAACAATTTCAGGCCGCGCTCGGCGAGCTCGAAGGGCACACCGCCGAAGCGGAACGCCGCATTGAGCTCGAACTCGCCAATCACCCCGCGCCGCGCCTCCAGCTCGCGTAGAATGCGGTCGGGTGGGCCCCAGATCGCCGCCTGCATGAACCCGGCGACCGCACCCTCGAGGCCGCCCTGGCGGGCGATAGCCGCCTTCTGCACATAGGCGTCGTAGCCTTTGACGGTGCTGAAGTGCTCGCCGAGGAATTCATAGTGGTGGAAATTGCTCTCGACGAATTTGCCCATGTATTTCCGCGCATGCTCCTCGGCTTCCGCCAGGTTTGGGCCGCAAACGCAGAAATCGGTGATCATCATCGAAGGTGCGGTGCGCCCGTGGAATTTCCGGTGCAGCTCGCGATTGCGCTGGATCGCCGGCAGCCGCATATGCCACGGCCGGTCGGAGAACATCACCATGTGGGCGCCGATCCGCGCCGCCGCCTCGACCGAGTCCTCGCTCGACGCCACGGCGTAGATCCGGCCGTCGAAATCGTATTTGGGCCGCGGCCTGATTTCGATCCGCGGCTGCCGGTAGTGCTTGCCGTTGCCTTCGATAAAGCCGGTGCGCAAGGCCTCGACGATCATTGGCGCCGCTTCGTCGAAGCGCTCGCGGGATTCGTCCATCGTCCCGCGAAACGCCGCGAACTCGCGGCGCGCCAGGCCGCGGCCCAACCCCAACCGCAGCCGCCCCTTGCACAAGAGGTCCAGCACCGCCGCCTGCTCCGCCACGCGCAGCGGGTCGTGCCACGGCACGATGACCGCCGCGGTGCCGAGACCGACGCTCGGGCAAAGTGCCGCGAGATAGGTCATCAGCTGCAGATTGTCGGGGCAGAACGAGTAGTCGAAAAAGTGATGCTCGGCCGACCACAATACGTCGAAGCCGGAATCGGCGGCCAAGCGGGCGAGCCGAATTTCCTCGTCCCAGACCTGATCGTCGCCGATGTTTTCCCAGCCATAGCTGGCGAACACCATCATCATGCCGACATCCATGGCTTCCCTCCTGGTTCTCGTGTGATGTGGAGTGTTCCACGCGCATTAGGGAATGACAACCTCCGGGCGCCCCGGACCACCGTCTCGCTGGGCCACTCCTATTCCCAGGGCGTCTCGGCTGCTGCATTGCGCCCGGAAACGCGGCCGAAAGCCAGACATTCGCCGATATTTCCGGTGCCCTGATACAAATAGCTGTAGATTGAGCCGAGTTCGCCGGCGCTGTAGAGCCTTGGGATGGGTGTGCCGTCGGGCCGCACGATCTGCCCCTTCTCGTTGCGTCTCGGGCCACCTTGAGTGTTGAGCATAGAGGGCGAGAGCTCGACCGCATAAAACGGCTTGTCGAGGATGGGTGCCAGCATCAAGGTCCGGCCGAAATCCGGGTCGCGTTTTGCGTCGCAGTAGCGGTTCCACCGGCTGACGGTGTCGGCCAGCGTCGCGGGGTCGAGGCCCAGGACCGCGGCGAGAGAACCGAGGCTGTCGGCGGTTTTGATCCAACCCTTCGCCAGTTCGGCGCTGTTGTCCTCGCTCCAATCGTAGCGCTCGATGATTTGCGTCCAACCATGGCTCGGATGCTTGTCGTAGAGCGGGCCGGCGGAAAACAGCGTGTGGTCGAAAATCAGAAACAGCGGGCACGGGGTGGATAATGGCAGCCAGCAGCCATTCACCGGGATTTTCCCGTGGCGGGTCTTATACTTCTCGTTGGTAAAGCGTTTGGCGTCCGGGCCGACCACGATCATGCCGCCCGGCGTTTTTTTGCTGAAGTGCAATGCCTGCATCGAAAACGTCGTCCGGATTTCCGGGACTTTGAGCGCCATCGAGGGGCCCGCGTAGTTGTTCATGTGCCAGAGATCGGCGCCGACCGACATTGCCATCGTGATGCCGTCACCCTCGTTGTAGGGCGAGCCGGAGGTGTAGCAGTAGGGAATGCCGGGCAGGTAATTGCGGATCATTTCCTGGTTGTTTTCGAAGCCTCCGCAAGTCAACACCACCGCCTTGCGCGCTTTGACGTAGATCGATTTGTTCCCCTGTTGGGCGCGTACCCCGAGAATTTCTCGGCTGGTGTCGTGCTGGATCAGTTCCCTTGCCGGCGTCTGATAGAGAACGGGGATCGGGCGCTGCTTGACCAGGCTCTCGAACCGTTTCCAGGTATAGGAATAGCCGTAGGTCGGGCCGTCGTGGAATTTATGCACGCATTCCGAGCCGGGCAGATCCGGGAATTCGATCCCGACCGGCGGATGTTGATGCTCTTGCGGATCACCACCGAGACTTTCGAGCCAGGCATTGTTCCGGCACATCTCCTCCGCCCACACCTGCACCATGGCCTCGGGCACGGTGTAAGGGCCGCAGAGCGCGGTCAGATAGGCGGCGCCGTCTTCTGCCGATGAGGTATTCAGATAGCCTTGACCGGCGACCCGCGTGTTACCGCCTTCCTGACCCTCGGGCGCCTTTTCCAGGATGACGACCTCCGCGCCGAGATCGTGGGCGGTGACAGAAGCGGCGACACCGGCTGCCCCGAACCCGACGACGATGACATCCGCTTCGACGTCCCATTTCTGCGGCACTGACGCCTGATCTCCCGTTTGACTCAGCTTTGTACGAAGCGCGACATTGCTGCTGCACGATAGCGCCATCGGGAGAGCCGGAAGCTATGCCGATATTCGATGCCCAGGTTCACGCCTATGAACGCAACCACCCGGGCCGCCCCTGGGTCGGCACGTTGCACGGGCCGGCGGAGGTCACCGGCGACCAGATGGTGGCCGCGATGGACGCGGTCGGCGTCGACGGCGCCGTATTGGTCTCGCCGTTCAGCATGTATCGCTACGACGCGAGCTACGCCCTCGAGGTCTTCGCGGCGCATCCCAGCCGGTTCAGGCTGGTCAAGCCGGTCGACCCGACCGATCCTGCAGTGGCCGAGACGATCGCCGACTGGGCAGCGACCAATGGTACGGTCGGCATTCGGGTCATGTTGAGAGACGAGCTTTCGACCGACCCTGCCGATCCCGGCTTAAACCGGGTTCTCGCCGCCGCCGCGCAACATTCTTTGCCGGTCAACCTGATGTGTTGGGGGCGGCTGGAGCAGGCAGGACAGCTGGCGGCGCGAAACCCCAGCACGCAGCTGGTCATCGATCACCTCGGGCTGCAGCAGCCGTTCGAGCCGCCGCCGCCGGCGCAGCCCTTCGCCGAGCTGCCAAACGTGTTGGCATTGGCCGCGCACCCCAATATCGCGATCAAGATCAGCGGCGCCTGCACCTTGTCGTACGAGCCGTTCCCTTACAAGGACATATGGGATCCGCTCGGCCGCATCTTCGACGTCTTTCGCTTTGGTCGCTGTATGTGGGGCACCGACTGGACCCGCGCGGTCTCGTTGTTGACCTACGAGCAGGGGGTCGAGGCGTTTCGCGTCACCGACCGGCTCTCTGACAGCGATCGCGCTTTGCTGATGGGCGATACCCTAGCGCGGGTCTATGACTGGTCGAAAGCGGCCGTCTGATCCGCCGTTTCCAGGTGACGCGGCGCTTTCATCGCGCCGTGCAGTTCCGCGACGATCTCGAAGGACCGTTTGCGCTTGGCGTGATCGAAGATGTTGGCGGTCACCATCAGCTCGTCGGCGCCGGTGCGGCGGATGAACTCGTCGAGGCCGCGGCGCACCGTATCGGGCCCACCTACGACGGCGCATCCGAGCGCGTCGGCGAGGATGGCGCGCGCTTGGGGATCGAGCCGCGCCTCGAAATCCGCGACCGGCGGCGGCATCCGTCCGCGACGTCCGATTCTGTTGTTCAGCGACGATTGTTGCAATGACGAGAACAGAAACCGCGCCCCCTCGTCCGATTCCGCGGCGACGACAACGATCCCAAGCATGACGTGGGGCAGGGCGAGCTGCGTGGACGGGCGAAACCGCTCGCGGTAGATCTTCATCGCCGGCACCATCATTGCCGGCGCGAAATGGGAGGCAAAGGCGAAGGGCAGCCCCAGATAGGCCGCGAGCTGCGCGCCATAGGTGCTCGACCCGAGGATCCAGATCGGCACCTCCAACCCGGCGCCGGGAACCGCCTGCACCGCCTGACCCGGTTCGGCCGGTTGGAAATAGCTCATCACTTCGACGACATCCCGGGGAAATTCGTCGACGTCGCCGTAGAGGTTTCGGCGGATGGCTCGGTTGGTGATCTGATCCGACCCCGGCGCCCGGCCGAGACCCAGCTCGACCCGCCCAGGATGCAGGGCGGCGAGCGTGCCGAATTGTTCGGCGATGACCAGCGGGGCGTGGTTCGGCAGCATGATGCCGCCGGCGCCGATCTTTATATTGTTTGTGCCGGCCGCGACATGGGCGAGCGCCACCGCGGTCGCGGCACTGGCAATGCCGGGCAAGTTGTGGTGCTCGGCCATCCAGAAGCGCCGGTAGCCGAGCGCCTCGACGTGGCGCGCCAAGTCGAGCGAATTGCGCAGCGACTGACCGGCATCGCCGCCTTCGATGATTGGGGAAAGATCGAGAACGGAGAGTGGAACCATGAGATGAGAATCGCACCGGACGCAGCCGATGGAAAGCTGCTTGCTTCCGCGGGTCGCGGCGAGGCGGCGGCGATGACTGTTCTCGACCGCGTCGGCCGTGCCCTGTCAGGAAGACCGTCAGCATGATGCACGGCGGAGGCTCCGACAAGTGAAGCTGATTTGGAGCTGCGCTAACGGCGATCCCACGAATAGCCTTTGAAGTCGCGGGCGAGGTAGAGCGTGTAGGCGCGGGAGGCTCCGGGTCCGATTGGGATGACCACGGGCTGGAGACGGTCGATCGCGGCGAAGCTCGGCCGCATTTCGGGGATCAGCTCGTGTTCCGAGACGAGCAGAAAATTCTCGCCGCGGTGTTGCGATAGACCATCCGTTAGTTCCCACTGGTCCTTGGCAAGGCGGTTCTTCAGCTTCCACTTGACCGCATCGAAGGGATGCGGGTGCACATAGTAGATGAGCGCGGCGAGTGTCTCGCGATCGTCGGCGAAGAGCGTAAAGCCCGGATGAGCCGCAAGCGCCGCTCCGACCGTCGAGCCGAGAGCGCGCCAACCCCGCAGCCGGGCGAGCGCGTCGTATTTCGCCGGCAGTTCGACCCCGAACGCGGCGAGCGTATCGCGGCCGGTGAGCAGGACGGCGACCGCGGCGAGATGGAGTGCGATCGAAAAGATGACGAGCTTGCGCCAGCCGCGGCCGAACGCCCAAGCGACGACCAGCACCGTGGCCGAGACAAAGGCGGGTGCAGCCCAGTTGGCATTGGCGCGCGACAGGAAACCGACCGCCAGCATCATCGCCAATGTCGGCAACGCGAACGAGGCGAGCAGGCGGGCGCGCGGCTCGGCCAGGGTGCGCGGCGATGCCGCCAGAAATATCAGGGCGGCAAAGAACAGCGGCCCAAACACGGCAAATTGCGACCCGAAGAATTCGAGAAAGGCGTTGGGGTGGATGAGCGGCTCGTCCAGCCCCGCATTGTCCTTTACATGAAGGTAGCTGACGAACCCGTTGCTCCAATTCCACCAGAAATTTGGTGAATACAGCAGCAGGGCGATGCCGATCGCGGTGAGCAGCGGACGCAGGTGGTGACGCTCGGCCCGGAATAGGAGGACATAGCCGAGCGCCGAGAAGATCCAATAGGACATCGCGTATTTGGCCAACAGGCCGAGCCCGCAGGCGAACCCCACGGCGAGCCACCAACTCCACTTGCCGTCTTCGCGCGCCCGGATGAACGCATAGAGCGCCACGGCCCAGAACAGCAGCAACGGCGCATCCGTCGAGATTATAAATCCAGAGATGGATGCTCCTGGCAGGCTGGCATAGGCGAGGGCCGACCACATCCCGACCCGGCCGTCGTAGAGCCGGGCACCGATCGCATAGACGAAAACAGCGGTGCCGGCATGCAGCAGCGGTGCGGATAGCCGGACGGCGAACTCGCTCTCGCCGAGGAGGCTTGTCGTCAGCGCGATCAGCCAGGCGACGAGCGGTGGCTTGGAGTAATAGCCCAAGGCGGGATGTTGCGCCCAAAACCAATATTGGGCTTCGTCCGGGTAGAGGTCAGCCGGCTGGAGTGCCAGCCAGAGCAGCCGCAAACCGGTGATCGCGATCACGCCGGCGAGCATGAGGGCGACCGGGGTGCGCAGCCGCGGCAACCGGAGGAAGGCCGCCGGAGCGCCGGGCGCGATCCGACCGATCGTCATGCCTGTTATACCCGCGACCACTCCGCCGACTCAAACCGGGAAATCATGGTCCTCTTCCGTCCGTGGCGGCCTTCGCCGGCATAATCCCGCCTTCTTGCGATTGTTCCCCAGCAGCAAATGCTGGCTGTCGATTAGGTCGCAGGGGAATAGCGGTAACGTGTTGACCGTTACATCGCGTCTTCGGCCGGAAGTCAAACCCCGGGAATGTGCGATGCCGCTGCTGATCGGAGCTGCCACTGTTGCGGCCACCTTGTTGAGCATGGCGTTCGGCCAGATCAATACCGGCTTCGAGGCTTTTGGTGTCCTCCTCGCCGCCGTGGTTCTGATGACCCTGCGCGAACGATAATCGGCTCTGCGCCAGTTCGTCGCAGCCGATCCAAATGCGTTGCCTGATCAAACCATTGGCATGGCAGCAGCGGCTCTCCTTTGTTGTTTACGAAGTGACACAAAGGGTAACTCTTCGCTAGATTCCCTCCGTACGGCCTGGATCAAGGCAAGGGGCGGGGGCACCAGGAATGCGGCGGTCTGTTCTGGCGGCGGTTTGCGGGTTTGTTCTCGGTATCGGGATTTTGTTTGGTACGTCGGTCGAAGCGATGGGGCTCGATCCGGCATTTAACCGGGAATTGCTAGGCCCCGAGCACGCAAAAGGGGTTCTCGTCTGGAGCCACGGCCGCTCGATCAGCGTCGAAGACTCTGAATCGCCCACACCGCCATTTCTCCAGATCCTGCGGGATGCCGGCTGGGATGTCATGCGCTTCGATCGTCCGCGGGACGGCGACACTCTGACCGAGAGTACCCATCGCCTCGTTGACCACGCGGGCCGGCTCAAGCACAACGGCTATCGCCGGGTCGTGTTGGCGGGACAATCTTTCGGCGGCTTTCTTGCGCTGATGGCAGCCGATGCCTCGGACGACGTGGACGCGGTTGTTGCGACCGCGCCGGCGGCCTTCGGCAGCTTCGAGGAGTTTTACGATTCCTGGCGCCTCAACGCCATCCGGCTCTACCCGCTGCTCGAGCGAATCAAGCGCGCACGGGTCATGCTGTTCTATTTCCACGGTGACGATTTCGACCCGGGCGGCCGCGGCGAGCGGTCGCGAGCGATTCTGTCCGAGCATGGGCTCGGCTATGCCGTCGTCGATCAGCCGGCATTTCTCGTCGGGCATTGGGCATCGTCGACCGGCCTGTTCCTACGCCGGTTTGGCGCCTGCATCCGTGATTTCGTCGACGCCGACACGCTTAAGGGCGAGCTGGTTTGCCAGCCGGTATGGGGTGAGGCACCCAGTGCCGAGCTGCGCCTGCCGGACGAGCTTCTCCATCCGCGGGCGGCGGCGCGTGCCGCGGCGCCCTCAATTGGAGCCTCGGCGCCGGCGGCGTCGGGTGCGCCTGCCCCTGGGCGTGGCAAGGCCGTACGCGATACCTGGTACGGGTTTTACCCGAACGGGCGGGAGGTTCTCGTCGCGATCGAGGAAGTGCACGGGCAGGAACTCGCTGCCGTCTACGCCATCGGGCCGGGGATCGACAAGGACGAGCCGGCCGAATGGACCCGGCGCGGGGGCCGCATCGTCGATGACGACTTCGTCTTTGAGGAAAATGGCAAGAGCACACTGCGCTTTCACCCGCGCGCCGATGGCGGATTGAAGGCCACTTGGGTCTCGCCGGACGGCAAGACCTCGATGGAGGCCGGCTTGCGGCGGATCGACCCGCATCACTTCCTCCGTCGCGCCGACGCCCAGTAGGCAGCCGCTCTCAACCCCAGTACCGGCCGCTGCTGCCGATGGCGACGACGATGACGCCGAGCACCAGATTGATCGTCACGATGATGCGGATCTGGCCCAGCTGCCGCCCGCCCTCGGCCCAATCCTGCCGTGCGACCGCGGCGCGAAACCGACGCCACGGGGCGAAATAGAGGTGGAAGAAGAGCAGCATCATCAGGATGCCGATTGCCTGCATCAGCTGGACGTGCAGTGGGATCCCGCCGAACCCGGCATAGATGTCGAACACCATCGCGTAGCCGGTCAGCAGAAGCAGTGCGATCGCGGCGAAAACCCACGAGAAGAACCGGCCCAGCACATGCGACCACAGCGTGAGGCGCGGCCCCGGCTCGAGCGCCACGGCAGCGGGCCGCAGCACCTGATGGGCAAAGAACATGCCACCGACCCAAACGACGGCCGAAAGGGCGTGCAGGATCAGCGATACTGACGCGATCGCCGACGTCTCGGCCACGGCTCAGCCGCCATAGGCCGGGGCCTTGCGGGCAAGGCCGCCGACCGCAATCAGAAGACGCTCACGCCGTGCCGAGACGGGATCATCGGCGCAAGCATCAGCTTGTCGATCTCGATCCGGCTGATCTCGGCCCTCGACAGCCGCGCGGGTCAATGAAACTTGGGCTTGACCTTTTCGCATAACAGCTGCAGCGACTTCATCACTCGGTGGTGCGGGATCTTGGTGCCGCAATTCATCTCGCACAGGATGCCCTCGAGACCGAGGGTTTCCTGCAGGCCCATCAGCCGGTCGGCGACTCGCTCAGGTGAACCGACGATCAGCTTTTCGCGCAACGCCTCCTCGTAAGTGATGGTCTGCAGCCGCCGGCCGCGCGCCGCCCGCAGCTCCCCTTGCTGCACCCCCGTGCGGGTTGCCGAATCCTCGAGCCGCTCGCCGAGATAGCGATAGAAATACATAATGCTTTCTTCGGGCTCGTCGCGCGCCGCCTGGTCGGTGTCGGCGACATAGACCGGAGCGCGCAGGAAGACCTTGCCCTCGCCGGGATGGCCCGCCTTTTTCCAGGCGTCGCGGTAGGCGGTGATATTCGGTTCCAGCTCCTCGATCGTGCCTTGCCGCACCGCGACCAGGACGCCATGCCCGAGCTTGGCGATATTCGGGAACGTACCCGCGCTGTTGGCGGCGATGCGGATATCGGGCCACGGCTTTTGATACGGCTTCGGGGCGAGCTGGACGTTTTCGAAGCTGTAGTACTTGCCGTGATGGGAAAACGACGGCTCGGTCCACGCCAGCTTCAGGATTTCGAGAGTCTCGGCAAAGCGCTCGCGGCTCTCGCCGTAAGGGACGCCATAGGCCTCGTAGGTGCGCGGGAAGCCGCTGCGCCCGACCCCGAAAATCAGGCGGCCCCGGCTGATCTGGTCGACGGTCGCGGCCTCTTCAGCCAGCCGCAGCGGATGACAGAGCGGCAGTACCTGAACGCCAGTCCCCACCTTCATGCGTTTGGTGCGGGCGGCGATGGCGGCGGCCAGGGTGAGCGGAGCCGAGCACACCGACCGGTCGGGGTTTACGTGGATTTCCGCCAGCCACATCGCGTCGAGCCCCCAGCGCTCGGCTGCATCGATCTCTTCGAACGAGGTGGCGAACGCCTCCTCGTCAGTCACCCCGGCGGTCCGCTGAAACTCGTGGAACATGCCGAATTCGAACGCCATTCGCACTTCTCCTTCTCGCCCTGCGCGGCTTGCCCCGCTGCTTGGTGAGGCTGATCCCAGAGGATCTCGGAGTGGTACACAACAGTCAAGAAATAAACCGGCACTGCCAATGACTTAGCGTCTCGCTTCAGAGTCCCGCGTGGCGGCGACGAGACCCGGCCCATCCCCGGGCTTCGCAAGTTGGCGGGCCGAGCGACGTTTCGCGCGAGGGACGATCGCTGATGACCCGGGGTAGCTTACAAAACGGTCTTCCTGTACCCGTGCGCATCTTTCCTAGAGCTAACTAATTAACCGAAGAAATTAATGATAAAATTTATCTTAATTTTGGCGTTTTTTCAGTTAAATTATTAACCAGGTTTTACGAATTCTAACGATGCATGCCTTTTGACGGATTAAGGACGAATTTTTGACTTTATTTTGCCGAATTTAGGCTATTGTGGCGGCTAAACGTAGTCTTAACCACAGGTGGGTCCCGACACGATGCGGTGACATTCCGGCGGAGGCTGGTGATTTGTAAAGGGCAACGATCGCTCCGATCCCCTTTTGGTGCCGCACGCCGACGATGCTCGCAATGTCAAGCTCGGCCCCCCGACCTCGAGAGCAGCACGCAGTTGAGCGACATTGGTCAAATTCGTCAATCGGCTATAAGCGCGGCCTTTCTCGGCGACCTCGACGCGTGCCGCTTTCATCTCGGGCGCGCCGACGTTACCGACCATGAACGGGCCTGGCTCTATTGCCAGTTGAGCGAAGCGCTGTACCACAACGGAATCCACGACAATGCAGTCGAGTGCGCCCGCATCGCCTTCGACCTGCAGCCCGAGAAAGAAGAAATCGCGAATTTGTGTGCCTGGGTATTCAGCAATTGCGGGCGACATGAAGAGGCGGCAGCAGCATACGAACGACTTCTGGTGATACGTTCCCAGTGGGCTGCCGGACACCGTCACGCGAGCGGCTCTTTTGCCGCGGCAGGACAGTTCGATCACGCCATCTTCCACGGCAGGAAGGCCAGCGACCTCGACCCGCATTCGTTCGAATTCGCATTTCACGCAGCCTGTCTTCTCGAAGCTGCCGGCAGACATGCGCAGGCGGTGGATTACTTCATGCGCGCTGCGGCCCTCGATCCCGCCGACGCGTGCGTGCTGCGACATCTATCCGCAGCCCTGTTCGCTCTCGAACGAGGCGAGCAGGCGGTTGCTTTGGCGCTGCGCGCCGTCACGTTAGCCCCGTCCGATCGCCTCAGCGCGCTCCATGCGACCGAGCTCTTACTGCGGACAGAGCGATATGACGAGGCCGCCGCCATCATTCTCGATGCCGTCGCCGTCCATAGAGAGGATCACGTCGCCCTTCGGCTGCTTTCCGCAACGCAGATTCTGCGCGGTCGGGCGGAGGAAGCCCTCGAGGCGATCGATCGTGCCATCACGCTCGCACCCGAAACGACGGAATACCTTTTGCACCGGGCCAATCTGCTGTATCGGCTCGGCCGCCTCGAGGAAGCGGCCGAAACCTTCGGCCGGGCCGCCGCTCTCGATCCGTCAAACCCCGACACCAAACGCTCGCAATTGACCGTGTATTTCGACAGCGGCCGCTTCATCGAGGCGCTCGCCGTGGGCGGCGAGTTGATCCGAACCTCGCCAGACAATGAGGAATACGCCCAAGCGGTCCTCCAGGTGTTGAACCGCCGGTTCGAAATGCTTGACGGCGATTACGTGGTGCTGAGCGAGCGCGCATTGCGGTCGCCTCGCCAGTTGCGGCCGCAGCCGACTATTTTCGCAGCGCTGCACACCCAGGCGCGCGTAATTTATGCTCTGATCATCCGCGAAACCCGCACCCGGTTCGCGGACTCAAAGCTCGGTTACGGGTGGGCCCTGCTCGAGCCGGTCCTGCACATCCTGATGCTCTCTGTCGTATTCGCGGTGTTGATGCGTGGTCGGCCGCCGATCGGCAACGAGTTCTTTATTTTTTATTATACAGGTATCATCCCTTATCATTTGTTCGTCCACACCAGCAGCAACATGACCTATGCGATCACGGGCAACCTCTCGCTGCTGCAGTTGCCGCTGGTCAGCACCTTCGACGTGATCATGGCGCGAGGCCTGGTCGAACTTCTGACCGATACGCTGGTGGCGGTAATCCTATTAGCCGGCTTCGGTGCGATCGGGCTCGGCGTTTTGCCTCACGATCTACCGGCGCTTTCGGCATCGGTTATCGCCGTGTGGCTGCTTGGCTGCGGGCTGGGTTTCATCAATGCTGTACTCAACGCATTCTTCAAATCGTGGGATAAGATTTGGGCCCAGTTGACTCGCGCATTGTATTTCTGCTCAGGAATATTCTATGTGCCCGGAATGATGCCGGATTGGGTCCGCGATATTCTCGTTTGGAACCCGATCTTGCATGCAGTCGACTGGTTTCGCTCGAGCTTTTTTCCAGAGTACGAGCCGCATTGGCTTGATCGTTCTTATCTGGCGATCGTGGCGGCCGTCACCGTGGTGGCGGGCTTGGGGTTCGAGCGCGCATTGCGCCGCCATCTCTATGAACCGCTATGATCACTCTGGACCGAGTCTCCAAGGTCTATCGCACCCGGAGCGGGCGAAAGACGGTGCTCGACAATGTTAACGTCACTCTTGAATCGGGCCACAATTTCGGAATTCTTGGAGTGAACGGCGCGGGCAAGTCGACATTGATCCGGTTGCTTGCCGGTTCGGAGATGCCTGATCGCGGCGCGGTGCGACGTTACTCTAGAGTATCGTTTCCGCTGGGCTTCGGCGGCACGTTCCATGGTGCTCTTTCCGGCCGCGAGAACGTGACATTTGTCGCTCGGGTCTATGGGGCCGAGGTGCGCGCTGTGACCGAGTATGTGGAAGGTTTCGCCGAGCTCGGCGAATACTTCCATATGCCGGTCAATACCTACTCGGCGGGGATGCGAGCCCGGCTCGCTTTCGCGACCTGTCTTGCAATCGACTTTGATGTTTACCTGATCGACGAGGTGACCGAGGTAGGTGACCAGCGTTTTCGCCGGAAATGCGCCGAAGCATTCCGCGAACGTACGCTGCGCTCCGACATTATCCTGGTGACCCACAACGTGCACACACTCCGGCAATATTGCGACCGAGGCGCCATTCTCGACAATGGCGAACTCACCTTGTTCGACGACATCGGGATGGCGCTCGGTCGATACCATCGCATGGTGCAGGAAAGTCTCTGATGACAGCGGCACCGGCAATGGAGCGCGAGCGATCGCCGAATAGCCCGGCAAATCGGCCGTCCTCAGAAGAGCCTGATCGCGCAGTCGTCGCGCCGGCGAGCGCAACCGCGTTTCCTGTTCCTGCAGAAGGCCACGGCACAATCGCGGTTTACAGTCACCGACAGGGTTCGCTCGCCCAACGTCGAGGCCGGTTGCCTTTAGGTTGGCTCTCGTTCGTTATCGTGGTTGTGCTGCCGGTCCTGATCGCCGCCTTCTATTATTTCTGGGTCGCCGCCGACCAATACATGGCCGAATTCCGTTTTGCCGTGCGCTCTGGCGAACCCGAGCCCCATGACCCGGCGCTGTTTTTCCAGGAGAGCATGGCGCCGTCCCTGATCGGAGCGGATTCGTACGTCGTTGTCCAATACCTTGCCAGTCGCGCGGTCATCGAAGATCTGAGCAGGACGCTCGACCTGCGTGAGATGTTTTCCCGCCCTGAGGCCGATTGGCTGGCCCGCCTCGATTTGCCGGTGTCGATCGAGGAGATGGTCCGCTATTGGAAAGGCCAAGTCGACGCGTTTTTCGACGCCAGCAACGGGACGATCGTGGTCAAGGCGCGCGCCTTCACGCCGCAAGACGCCTTTATATTGGCCGAGGGAATTCTCGCCGCGTCTGAGCGGTTGGTGAACGAATTGTCAGCGCGGGCCCGCCGCGACGCGCTACGGAGTGCGGACGACGAAGTCGGTCGGGCCGAGAGCCGTCTCAAATCGGCACTGACGCGGCTGCGCGAATTCCGCGACAGAGAGGGGATCATCGACCCGCGCAAAACCGCCGATGCGACCGTTGCCCTCGCCGGACGAGTTCGCGACGAACTCGTTCGCGCCGACACCGAATTGGCCACGCTGAAGCATTATATGCGTGAGGACGCGCCATCCGTCAAAATGCTGGAGGCCCGTATACAATCGCTCGAGGCGGAACGGCGCTCGGTCGAGAGCGAGGTCACGGATACCGAAAAGACGCGATCGGAAGCCCTTTCCCGAGTGATGGGTTCGTATGAGCAGCTCGAAAGCGAGCGGACGTTCGCCGAGAATTCCTATCAGCACGCACTGCAAGCTCTCGACCGCTCGCGCATGAACGCCGACCGTCAGCAACTTTATCTCGCCACTTTTGTACGGCCGACACTGCCCGAGGAAGCGCTGTACCCGCGTCGGCTGCGGTCGCTCGGCGCGGTTTTTCTGATCGCCTTCGCCGTGTGGGCGATAGGCAGCTGCACCGTTCAGTCGGTGCGCGACCACTTTCGTCCATAACGTGCTTTGAACAACTTAGAGCTGGCGGGGCGCCGGCGGAGCAAGAGATCATGACGACGCTGGAGTTCGAAGCCCGACCCTCCGTTCTTCCGTCAGTCGCGGCCAGCGGATCGCCAGTGCGGCTGGCTAGACGCACTGCTCGGACCAAGCTCGCTATCGTTTCAACCTATGATGAATTGTGCGGCATTGCCGCCTACACTCGGAGCTTGGAAAGACAACTCGGCGACTCTTTTGATGTGACCGTGTTCAACTTGAACCAGTTCTTGCTACGCAGCAGCCATCGCCGCGTCCGAAAATTCGGCGACCGACATATCCAAGCCATTTGTCGCGAGATCAGGGACTACGAAACGGTGAACTTACAACTGGAGCACGGAACGTTGGGCCGAAGCTGGAAGGATATCTATCGTCGCTTCAATTTGATTTTGCGGGCGGCGCCGCATTTTTCGGTTACTTTTCATTCGATATTGCAGTCTGAGGGCTTCGATTTCGGAGAATGTTTCAAGGAAATTTGCCGGTTCAATTTCACCAAAGCCATTGCGCTAAGGGCGGACTACATGCGCGCCAACCTGTTGTCCTTTGGGATCGCCAGCCGACTGCGCCGCGCGCAACGTCTGAAGCCGGTCGCCGTCATCGTGCACACGCGTCGTGATCTCTGGCACATGAAATATGTTCACGGCTTGCGGAACGTCTACGACCATCCACTCTCATTCCTCAGCATCGCCGAAGCGCAGGAAGTCCGCCGCACCGCCTCACGCGCGAGATTTGCGGTCCTCGAGTCGGTACCAGCGGAGAGCAAGCTCATCGGAGTCTTTGGCTTTATCGGGCGATACAAGGGGTTCGATACGGTCATCCGCGCGCTCCATCACCTGCCCGAGGAGTACCATCTGCTGATTTTTGGTGGCGTTCACCCGAACGAGATCAAGGCTCATCAGTCGATCGACCCGGTCGTCTCGTCACTGTTCGAAGCCGGTTATATCGATACCAGCGTCGCGGAGCGGACGCGGGCAAATTCAGGCACCAGCGCACCCGTTGTTTCGGTTGCTGTAGATGGATCGATGCGCGATTTGTTGGTCGAGCATCCGAAAAACCTGTCAGCCCGAATTCATTTCCTGGGCGCGCAGAGCGATGCTGATTTCCTGTCGGGAATGGCGATCTGCGACGCGGTGGTCTTTCCTTACCTGGAGGTGGGGCAATCTTCCTCGGGCCCGATCTCACAATCCCTGGAGCTCGGCTGCCGCGTGATCGCCTCGCGCACCCGCACTTTTCTGCAATTCGGGCGCTATCACCAGAACATGATCGAATTTTTTGACATCGGCAATCATCTCGAATTGGCCGGGCTAATCCTCGCGCGTCCGCGCTTCGACACGCGCGAGCGTCTGCTCGCGTTCAACGTCGAAACCAACAAGGAAACCTATCTTGCCGCCAACGGCGGCGTGCCGAGAGTGGAAAGGCCGGTAGCAACTTCTCTTGTCGAGCCGTAAGATTCGCGCCGACCCGAAGCGACTTCGCCATGTAAATCGAGCCGCACCCCGTCGTCGACAAGCATCCGTTGCGCTCCTATGATGGGCAGAGGCTAAGCGCCCGAACGAAGGAGTGGCAACATGAAAAACGGCTTCCGCGTTTACGATTCCGATACCCACGTCAACCCGGCAGCGGAGGTGCTCGAGCGCTATGTCGACCCGGGGTTTCGGCCGCGCCTTGCCGAACTCGAGGCTTACCGCCTGCCGGTCGGACAGGGCGCGGTTGGAGGCGTCGAGGGCCTGCACAACTATCGAGTCGGCACGAAATATTACCGCCGGGTGCTTGGCGAGGGCGCGCCGCGCGAGAGCTTCACCGGCCGCGAGACGCGATGGATGGGCAGTAAGATGCCCCGGCCTGGGGTGCAGGACGACCAGGCCGAGAACCGGGTCAGGGACATGGACGACGAGGGGACAGATGTCCATTTTCTGATCCCGACCTCCTGGCTCAGCCTCGTCGGCCTGCCGGATCCGGCCCTCGAGATCGGCGTGATCCGCGCCTACCACCGCCACATGGCGGACTTTTGCGGGCAGTTCCCGACCCGGCTGAAGAGCATGATCGTCGCCTCGTCGCGCAACATCGATGAGGCCGTGCGCGAGATCCGCGAATGGGGCAACTCGAAATGGGCGGTAGCGGTGATGCCGTTGCTCGCCAAGGATTTCCCGGCGGACCATCCCGACCTGCATCCGATCTGGCGGGCCGCCGCGGACCACGATCTGCCGATCGCCAACCACAGCTTTACGTGGAACCCGCCCTATTACCCCGGCTATCAGGATCTCTGGGAAAACATCTTCCTGAGCCGTCTCGCCGCGCATCCCTGGGGCGCGATGCGGTTTGTCGGGTCGTTTATCGGCGGCGGGTTGTTCGACCAGTATCCGAGCTTGCGGATGGGCGTGCTCGAATGCGGCTTTGGCTGGCTGCCGTTCTGGGGCCGGCGCATGGACGAGCAGGCGATCTATGTCGGCGGCACCGCACCGCTCAAGCAGAAGCCGAGCGAATACATGGCGAGCGGCCGGTTCTTCTGCAGCATCGAGCACCACGAAGGGGAGGACATGTTCAATCATGTCACTCAGTTCCTCGGTGAGGACGTGCTGATGTACGCTTCCGACTACCCGCACTCGGAGTGCCAGTTCCCCGACTCGATCGACAACATCCTCGCCTGGAAGAGCCTCAAGCCGGAGACACAGAAAAAGCTTCTCGGCGGCAACGCCGACCGGTTCTTCAAGCAGGCCTGAGCGGACCGCAGCGGGATGCTGCGGTGGCAGAGCAGGTCGAGCGGCGGCTGACGCGACGATCCTGGCGGCCGACGTCGCTGAATACAGCCGGCTGATGCGCGCCGACGAAGATGCGACGCTCGCTCTGCTGACCCGTTGCCGGGACATTGCCGCGGCGCGGATCGCCGCGCATCGCGGCCGCATCGCCAACACCGCGGGCGATGCGGTGCTGGCCGAATTCCCGAGTGTGGCCAACGGACTCTTCTGCGCACTGGCGATCCAGGAGGCCGTCGGCGAAGAGAATAAGGCCTTGCCGTCCGACCGGCGGATGCTGTTCCGCATCGGGTTCACCTCGACGACGTGATGGTCCGCGGCGGCGCGGCTGCAAGCGCTCGCCGAACCGGGCGGGGTCTGCGTTTCGGCGGCGGTGCGCGAGTATGCCGGAAGCCGCGTTCCCGCGGCCTTCACCGATGCCCGAGCGCAGCAGTGTCTTCCGCGTGGCGGCGAGCCGCGCGATGCCGGCCGCCGAAGCCCCGGTACCGCTGTCGTTGCCCGACAAGCCGTCAGTCGCAGTATTGCCGTTCACCGATCCCGAGCAGGAGTTCTTTGCCGACGGGATCGCCGAGGACGTCATCACCGCATTGTCGCGCTATCCGTCCCTGTTCGTGATCGCCTCGCCGACATCTTCGCAATACCGGACGAGATCACGCAAGCGGTGACGATCGCCGTCGCCCCGGCGATCGCGGATGCCGAACTGCACCGAGCGATGCGCAAGCCGCCCGGAAGCCTCGACTCCTGGGCGTCCTACCAGCGCGGGCTGTGGCATTTGGGAAAGGCGAATGCAGACGAACGCCCGCGCAGAGTCATTCTTTCGGCTAGCGATCGGTCTCGATCCGAATTTCGCTGGCGGTTACTACGGCCTTGCTTCGGCACAACACCAAGGAGCTCGCTTATTTCACACACGCGATCTGGCCGAAGCGCAAAGCCTCTGCCGAGGCGCTGGCCCGTCAGGCGGTAACCCTCGACCCGGCCGATGCACAAGCTCATGCATTCCTCGCCATCACATTGATGCTGGGCGGCGACCATGAAGGTGCGCTTACCGAGGCCGAGCAGGCGCTGGCTATAAATCCCAACCTGGCCCGTGCGCATGGATCGCTTGGCGCGACGCTGATCTTTTCGGGGCGACCGCAGGAGCGGCTTGCCGCTCTCAGAACCTGTATTCGCCTCGATCCGCTCGATTCGGAGTTTGTTATTCGCTGGCTACAAGTCGCCCAGGCTTATTATTTCTCCCACGAGTATGAGGCCGCAGTCGAGGCAGCGACGCGCGCAGTCAGGACTTTTCCTAATTATCCGACAGCATACCGTTGGCTTGCGCCCGCGCTCGGCCAACTCGGTCGCACCGAGGAAGCGAACGCGACGCTAGCTAGCTAAGGCTATGGCGCCGCTGGCGTTCGACCTGCATGTGCGCAACCGCGTGCCGTGGATGCGGCCGGAAGACCACGCCCATACGCTCGATGGTTTGCGCAAGGCCGGCTGGAGCGAGTGACGTGGCCGGGTTATTCTGCGGCCATCACCTCGCCGTTGCGGTGCCAGGTCGCGAGCTCGTCCCAGCTCTCGGCTTCCATGAACTCGGCCCAGCGGCGGTAGAGGTTGCGGAGGTTGTGCTCGCTCGACTTGGCCTCAGTGATGTCCATCACCGTGCCCGGAATGCGCAGCCCCTCCGACTCGTAATTCTCGACCTCGAAGCCGAGGCCCTGCTCGTAGCTGTAGGGGTAGCGCCGCGCGATCGTTCCGCGGCTCGCGGCATGCGCGTGGTTCCAGTTCTCCATGTCGTCCTGCTCGGTCATCCCGCCGGGACCCGAGTAGCGGATGTAATAGTCGCGCAGGAAATCCTTGACCTCCCACGGTGCCGCCTTGTCGATCAGATACCAGCGCCACACTTCGGTCTGGTGCGTCCCGCGGGGGTGCCAGACGGCGATCGTGCGCGGCTGGCGCGGGTGCAGTGCCGTATTAGGAAAAATTTCGCCGGGGCTGCCGATAAGCCGGGCCCACTCGCCGCGCTTCTTGCGCCGCTCCTCCTCGCAATGGGCGAAATATTCGGAGACTACTGGGGAGTGCTGATACGAAGGCGGCACCGGACGGTCGTGAGGAAATAGATAGACTCCAGTCTGGTGGCCGCGCTCGTAAAAAGAAACATGCAGCCGGCGCGCCATCAGCCGCTCTTGCATGTCGCGGCGTCCGCTGCCACTGGGGCCGATGCCGACTAGGTCGACCGAGCGATGGCTGATATTGTGATAGCTGTCGCCGCAGAAGTTTTCGGCCGGGAATTTCCAATTGCACGGGATCCGCCACTTCTGGATTCCGCCCAGGATTTCGGTGCCGCCTTCGCTACCGTCCCAGCCGTCCAAAGTCAGATCGAGATAGCGAACAAAGTCGCCGAGATATTCGAAAAGGGACGGCGCCTCGGGGTCCCAGCAGGCCCATATTGTGCCCTTGTGGCAGCACAATTGCGCGACCTCGACCAACCCCCACTGCGATTTGTCGAGCTTCTCGTGATAGGCCTCGCGGAAATAGGGCACGCCGACCAGTCCGCCGTCGGTGCCATAGCTCCAGCCATGATAAGGACAAGTGAAGACCGGCGTATTGCCTTCGTCATAGCGGCACACCTTCATGCCGCGGTGGCGGCAGGAATTCAGGAACACGTGGACCTTGCCGGCGCGGTCGCGGCATAGGATCACCGACTCCTCGCCCATTCCCGAAACGAAATAATCACCCGGGTTCGGGATCTGGCTTTCATGCCCAACAAACAGCCACACCCGCGCGAAGAGCCGCTCCAGCTCCTGCTGGTAGATCTCGTCGTTGACGAAGATCTCGCGGCTGATCTGTCCCGCCGCCATGTTCACGAGACCCGGCCGGTAACCCTCCGTGTTCGCCGTCGCCATCGCCTTCCCTCCTACTTGATTACAGTGAGACGGTGAGGCCGTGAGGTCACCAGCCTCGCGTCGGACACGTAGGAAGCGATTTCGGTTCGTCTTGCGCGGACTTGATCCGCGCATCGACCTCTTGGTTTCGACCGCCCCAAGTCGTGGATGCCCACGGAACTAGTTCCGTGGGCCGAAGGCCCACGGGTCAAGCCCGGCCAAGACGAAATTGGGGGCCGATTTCATTCCCTTGCCGCCGCTATTCATCTCCGTGTCCGCTTCTCACCGCCTCACTGCCTCATTGTGAATCTTCGCGGATCTCGACGATGTCCTGTGCAAAGATCATCTCTTCGCCGCCGACGCGCGAGGGGTCGCTGGGCGAGGAGAGATAGCGTGCGAACACCCACACACCATCCGCCGGATTCGAGACGACTTCGGCGAGAGCCCCGTCGACGAGCGCGATCTTTGTGCCCGGCGCGATTTGCCTGATGTTGACGGGCTCGCTCATTCCGCCGCCTCGGCGCGGGCCGGCCGGCGCCAGGTCATCAGCTCGTTCCAGCTCTCGGCCGTCATGAACTCGGCCCAACGCCGGTAGAGATTGCGCAGATTGTGCTCGCTCGACTTCGCTTGCGTGAGGTCGCAGACGGTTCCGGGAACCCGGAACCCTTCCCATTCGTAATTCTCGACCTCGGTCCCCAACCCCTGCTCGTAGCTGTAGGGGTGGCGGCGCGCGATCGTCCCGCGGCTCGCGGAGTGCGCGTAGTTCCAATTCTCCATGTCGTCCTGCTCGGTCATGCCGCCGGGACCGGAATAGCGGATGTAGTAGTCGCGCAGGAAATCCTTGACCTCGGCCGGTGCCGACTTGTCGACCAGAAACCAGCGCCACACCTCGGTCTCGTGCGCGCCGCGCGGATGCCAGGCCGCCAATGTGCGCGGCTGCCGCGCGAGGAACGCGGTGTTCGGGAACACCTCGCCGACCAAGGCGATCATGCGGCCCCAATCGCCGCGCTTCTTGCGCCGCGCCTCCTCGCATTCACGGAAATAGTCCGACACGACCGAAGAATGCTGGTAGGCGGGCGGCGGTGCCGCCTCCTGGGGCAGCAGATAGCTGGTGGTCTGATGGCCGCGCTCCGGAAATGCGATGTGCAGCTTCCTGGCCATGTTCAGCTCCGGCATGTCGCGGCGGCCGCTGCCGGAGGGCCCGATGCCGACCAGGTCGACCGAGCGGTGGCTAATGTTGTGGTAGCTGTCGCCCGAAAAATTCTCCGCCGGGAATTTCCAGTTGCATGGCACCCGCCACTTCTGGATGCCGCACAGGATCTCGGTGCCGCCGTCGCTGCCGTCCCAGGAGTCGAGGGTCAGGTCGATATAGGGGAGGAAATCGCCGAGATATTCGAGAAAGGGCGGGGCCGCCGGGTCCCAGGTGGCCCACACCAAGCCCTTGTAGCAGCACAATTGGGCAACCTCGACGAGACCCCAGGCGGATCGGTCCAAGGTGCTGTGATAGGCCTCCCGAAAATAGGGGACGCCGACCAGCTTGCCGTCGGTCGAGTAGCTCCAGCCGTGATAGGGGCAGGTCAGGACCGCGGCGTTGCCCTCGTCGTAGCGGCACACTTTCATGCCGCGGTGCCGGCAGGAATTGAGGAAGACATGGACCTGGCCCGCGCGGTCGCGGCACAGGATCACCGATTCCTCTCCCATCGACGAAACAAAGAAATCGCCCGGGTTCGGGATCTGGCTCTCGTGCCCGACAAAGAGCCAAGCGCGGGCAAAGACGCGTTCCAGCTCCTCCTGGTAGATCGCGTCGTTGACAAAGATTTCGCGGCTGATCCGCCCGCTCGCCAGATCGACGAGCCCGGGGCGATAACCCGATATCCGTGCGGCCGCCATCGGCGTTCTCCCGCTCAAAAGAAGAAGGTTAGGTTCTTGCTCAACAGGACATTCTGGTCGAGCAGGATCTTGCGCCGCGCGATCCGCCAGTCGCCCCCGACGCGGCGCAGCAGATCCTCGCGCTTGCCAACCAGGATGTCGGTCTCGGTCTCGACGCGGTTGCGGTAGACCAGGAAGCGGCACCTGACCGAAACCTCGGCCGGCTCGGCCGTCGACGGGTTCACCTCGATCAGCTGGATGTTGGAGAGCAGGTGCGAGATGCGGGAGACCGGCTCCTCGGCCCAATGGATGCCGGTCTGGATCTGCCGCACGCGGCGGGTCAGGGTCTCCTTGCCCTCGTCGAACCAGCTGATGTCGCGGCCTTCGCGGGTGAATTCGCGCTCGCGGTCGTCGACCTTGACGTTGCGCCGCATCGGCATCCAATAGCGCACATCCTCGGCGAGCAGGGCCAGCCATTCGTCATAGCGCCGCTCGTCCAATAGATCGGCTTCGTGATAGAGAAAATCCTCGATCTCCTGCTTCAACAGCGCGCGGGTAAGGCGATCGTCGGTCATGGCGTATCGTCGTCGCGCCCGAGGAAGTCGAGGACGCGGTCCATCACCTCTTTTTTCGGGTAGATCGACGCGATCGCGCGCGCCCGCGTCAGCGGGTCGCTGGCGAAGAACCGCTCGTAGAGCACCTGGCGGCTGCCGAAGGAGGTGCCGGCGATGTCCCAGGCCAGGCGGAAGAGCTTGACGCGGTCCTTCGCCTCCGTGTTGTCGGTCGCCAGATACTGCTCGATGTGGTCGGCAAGGGGCCCGTGGAAATCCGCTTCCGTGGGGGTCAGCATAAAGCTGCTCGAACCCAATAGCTGGATGATCTCGACCATCCGCGGATAGGCGGTCATGAACAGGTTGCGCGGGCTCTCGACCATCAGCGGCTCGGGACACATGACACCCCACTCGTCGAGCTGGGCGTCGGCCTCGGCCGCGCGCATGCAGGCGCGCGTCAGCTGGGTGATCAGCATCAATTCGCCGACGCGCTCCTCGACATTCGGCAAATGCGCATTGCCGAGCGCCTGCGTCATCAGCAAAGCCACGCCCAGCACGAACTCAGCTTTGGCGAGGTTTTTGACCGCACCCTGATGCGCCGAATGCGCGGTCGAGTGGGTCGCGACAGCGGTCCGATTGAGCAGATCGACATCGCCCAGCAGGAACACCCGCTCCCACGGCACCAGCACGTCGTCAAAGAAGACGATGCAATCCATCTCCTCGAAGCGCGAGCCGAGCGGGTGGTCGAAATGCGAGCGGCCGAGATCGAAGCTCTCGCGGCACAGAAACCTGAGCCCCGGCGTGCCGCACGGAATCGCAAAGCTGACCGCGAACGGGCTGTGCGTCTCGGCGTGCCGCGCCATACGCGGCGAGTAGACGCCGATCTCGTCGGCGAGCGGTCCCAACGTCGCCAATATGCGCGCGCCGCGCACGACGATGCCCGCATCGGTCTCGCGCACCACTTGCAGTGCCGTGCCCTCTTCGAGGTTGAAGACGCCGGAGACGGTGCGGCTGCGCTGCAGATTGATCAGCGAGTGGGTCAGGGTAAGGTCATTTTCCCGGATGTATTCGTGATAGCGCCGCATGTTCTCGGCGAATTCGGGGCGCCCATGCTCCCCTCCTGCGAAATAATCGGCGGCACCGGCCCAGGCGGCGTAGGTGACGTTCATGAAGTCGGGCGATCGGCCCATCATGCCGCAGGTCGTGCGAGCCCAATTGAGCATCATGACGCGGCGCTTTTCGAGGTCTTCGCGGGTGCGCGGAATGATAAAGGAGAGCCCAACACGGTCGCCCGAGCTCGGCGAGACATAGGTCATCTCGTCGCGCAGTTTGGGGTCGGTCTGCATGTCGTAGAGCGAGGCGATCGCACGCGCGCCGTTCTTGAGCCCGGGATGGGTCGTGACGTCCTTGACCCGCTCGCCGGCGAGCCAGACCTCCCGGTCCTGCTCGCGCAACCCGTTGAGGTATTGCCGTCCCGTCCGCGCTGGCATGACGCCTCCCATACCCGAGGATCACCGCGGGAAAAGTACGACAAGGGCCGGCGAAAGGCCAGCGCTCCTGTGTCCTTGGCCTAGCCTGGCCCCGGTGGTGGCAACGTTATTCTCAGTCGACTAAGCTCGGTTGGTCGTGAACGATAGAAATGGAGCAGCAGCAGCCGATGACCCGTGCGGCCGTGGCAATCGCGGCGGTACTGCTGGTGTGGCCGGCCTCGGCCGACGCCGCCTCTGTGAGCCCAAAGGAAGCAGCTGGTCTCGTCGGCGAAACCGCTACGGTCTGCGGCGTCGTGGCATCCGCCAAATATGCCGCCGATTTGCGCTTGCAGCCGACATTCCTCAACCTCGACAAGCCCTATCCGGACCAGCTGTTCACCGTCGTGATCTTTGGCGAGGACCGCACGAAATTCGGGACCCCGGAAACCTCGTTGCGCGGACAGCGTATCTGCGTGACCGGGGTCATCCGTGTCTTTCGCGAACAACCCGAGATAGTACTCAAGGATCCGAGCCAGCTCACGGAGTAGTAAGCTCGTCGAGGAGCGCCTTTACGTCTTTGAGGTCGGGGGTGTCGAAGCCTTCGGTGAACCAGTTGTAGACCGGGGCGAGAAGGTTGCGGGCTTCGGCGCTGCGGCCCTGGTCGCGGCGAAGCCGGGCGAGGCTCGCGGCGGCGCGCAATTCCCATAGCTTGACCTCCTGCTCCGCGGCGATGCTGAGGGCTCTGCGATACAATTCCTCGGCGGCCTCGGTATGCCCCTGCCGCAGCAGCAGCTGGCCTTTGTGCCTGTTCAGCTCCGCCTCCAGCCAGCGCTCCCCTGTCCTTTCGACGATCTGCAGAGCATCGTCCAACAGGGTCGCGGCCTCTTCAATTTGCCCTGCGATCTCGTATGCTCCGGCGAGGAGGGCGATGTGATGGGGCATCCATGCTTCCGCACCGGTAGAGCGGTAAGCGCTCGAACCGCTGCGCAAGAGAGATATCCCTTCGGCCACATCACCATTTTCGGCCTTGATCCGTCCGCGATGGATCGTTCCCTCCGCACCAAAGCGGGGGAAACCCTGCTCGGTTGCCACCGAAACCAGCTGGTCCGCTCGCTCATCCAGAGCTGCTTTGTCTCCGACGAGCGAAAGCAGCCTGCTGCCTAATGACAAGAGACCAGCCAAAGACGGCGGATGAGTCAGCCTGCGAGCCTCAGCGATTGCCGCGCTGCTCCGTGCCAGTGCCTGATCGGGAAGCCGACGCAGAGCAGGACAATTCCCAAAAACCCCTGCGACAACACTCGGGGGTGGATTCCGGCCTGATGGACAAGTGAGCTGTGGGAGATCGGATCATAAAGCGCAAGCGCCTCTTCGAGATGCGATCGGGATGACGCAAACCTGCCGCGAAGCGTCAGGTTTATACCGGAGGACATATGGCCCAGAACGAGACCGCCGGAATCATTGCGCTCACCGCTCAGACGCAGCAAGTCCTCCGCCGAGCGCTGCGCCAGATCGAGTTCCCCGCGGTTCAGGTAATAGATTGAGTGCCCATAGGAAACCTGAAGGAACTCAGAGGGAGAACCCAGCCGCCCCCACAGCACTCCTGCGCGGGCGTAGGCCTAGCCCGTTTCCGGCGCCGCGAAGCCTTTGACGGCGTTCAATACCGCGCCCAAGGCGCTGTAAAATTCGAGCTCCTGGCGCTGACGTTCAGTGGTGTCCGGCAACCGCGTCAGCTGGTCCAGCGCCTTTTGGAATTGCGCAGCCGCTTCTGCCATCGCCGAGCGGGCGACAGACCTATGACCTGCCTTGCCCCAGCAGGCGACGGATTTTTCGACGAGCCCGGCTTCGGCATAATGCTGCGCGAAGAGCTCGGGCTGGCTGTCCATCAGCTCGGGGGAATGGGTTTCGAGCGCCTCGGCGATCTGCCCGTGCAATTGTTGGCGAGAGCTGCGCAGCAGGCTGCCGTGAGCCGCGTCCTGCACCAACGCGTGCTTGAAGGCATAGACCGCGTCGGGCGGCGTGCCGCGCTGGAATACCAGCTCGGAGGCAACCAGACGGGCGAGAGCGGCTTGCAGCTCGTCCTCCGGAAGGCGGGAGACGGCATGCAGCAGCTCGTACGGAAACTCGCGTCCGATCGCGGCACCCATCTGTGCCACCTGCCGCACCGACGCCAGGCGGTCGAGCCGCGCCATCAGCGAGTCGTGCAAGCTCGTCGGGATCGCGAACGGCGGCAGCGCGCCGTCGAGCACGTAGCGCTCCCCCTCCTCACGCAGCAGACCGCTCTCCAGCACGCTCTTGGTCAATTCCTCGACAAACAGCGGCACGCCGTCGGCGCGCTCGACGATCTGGGCGACGACTTCGTCGGGCAATGCCTTGTCGCCGGCGACCTGCTCGACCAGGGCAGTCCGGTCGCGCCGGTCCAGGCGGTTGAGCGTCAGCATGCTGACCTGCGGCTGGCCGGTCCAGGGCGGCTGGAACTCGGGGCGGAAGGTCACGATCATCAGCACCGGCAGGCTGCGCACGCGCTCGACGGTGAGGTCGAGCAGCTCGCGCGAGGTCGGGTCGATCCAATGCGCGTCCTCGAAGACCATCACCACGGGCTGCCGGCGCGCCAGACCTTCGAGCTGGCGGATCAGCGCCTCCAGCGTCCTCTCCTTCTTGCGCTGCGGACTGAGGGTCGGCGGCTTGTGGCGCTCCGAAGCCGGCAAAGACATCAGATCGGCGAGGAATGCCACATCCTCCGGCGGCGCGGCGCGGGCGAGCACTGCCTCGAGCTTCTCCAGCCGGGAAGCAGGCGGGTCGTCGCGTGCGAACCCTGCCGCCCGACCGAGCTGCTCGATAAAGGGAAACAGCGCGCTATCTTGATGATAGGGCAAGCAGAAATAGCGCAGGCGGAGATGCGGCTCGGCGTGGAGACGCTCCTCCAATGCTGCGGTGATGCGCGACTTGCCGAGGCCGGGTTCACCGGAGACCAGCACGATTTGGCCGTCTCCCGCCTTGGCACGCGCCCAGCGGCGCAATAGCAAATTGATTTCCTCGTCGCGGCCGACCAGTGGGCTCAGCGCCGATCCGCGCAATGCCTCAAACCGGCTCGCGACGACGCTCGGACGCAGCACCCGCCAGGCCGGCACCGGCTCGGCGATGCCCTTGACCTCGACGGCGCCGAGATCGCGGTACTCGAAGAGATCGCCGACCAGCCGGCGCGTGCCCGCGGCGATGACGACCGCGTCAGGCTTGGCCAAGGCTTGCAGCCGGGCGGCGAGGTTCGGCGTTTCGCCGACGACCGATTGCTCCTGCGCCGAGCCTTCGCCGATCAGATCGCCGACGACCACCAGCCCGGTGGCGATCCCGACCCGCGCTTGCAGCTCGACGGATTTGACATCGAGGCGGCCGACCGCGTCGATCAGGCCAAGCCCCGCCCGGATCGCCCGCTCGGCATCGTCCTCATGCGCTCGCGGGTAACCGAAATAGACCAAGACGCCGTCGCCCATGTACTTCGCGACAAAGCCGTCGAAGCCGGCCACGATCTCGGCGACGGCGCGGTGATAGGTGCCGATGACCTCGCGCAGATCCTCGGGATCGAGACGCGCGGCGAGCGCCGTCGAGCCGACCAGATCGCAGAACATTACCGTCAGCTGCCGGCGTTCCGCATCGGCTTGTGCCGGTGCATCGGCGTGTGCCGCCGCCTCGACCGGTGCCTCGGCGACAAGTGCGACGACCGCTCTGAGCATCCTCTTGCGATGTCCGAGCAGCACGCCGAGCTTTTCGAGATCGGCGTCGGTCAGTTCAGGCAGGATTTCGAGGTCGATCGCATTGTCGCGAAAAATCCCCTCGTACCGCGCGAGCCCGAGACCGTGCAACCAGTCGGCGATGTCCACGGCATGCCTCCGGGGCTTGCATTCCTGGCATGCGGAGCTTACCCCGTTCCCGCATCCGACCGTGTATTCTTTTGACGCCGACCGGGACCAGATCAATATGGCGATGTTGGGAACGGCGCGACGTGAGCTTCCTCGACATGCCGACAGAGGACGTTGCTTGGACCGGGTGTCGGAATCATCGAGATGAGCGAAGGTCGCACAACCGAAACCGGCTGCGCCGAAATCTTCGAACGGAACCTGCCGGCGATCACCGAGCTATGCCGCCGGTTCGGCGTACGCCGCCTCGACCTGTTCGGCTCGGCCGCGACCGGCCGCTTCGATCTCCGGCGCAGCGATCTCGATTTTCTGGTCGAGTTCGAAGAGATGCCGCCAGGCAGCTATGCCAAGGCTTGCTTCGGGCTGCGCCAGAGCCTGGAACGGCTCTTTGGACGACCCATCGACTTGCTGACCGAACCGGCGCTAGCCAATCCCTATCTTCGCCGGCAGATCGAGTCCGAAAAGCGCACCCTCTATCCATCGTCATGATAACCAACGCAGCGGCAAAATATCTCTGGGACGTGCAGCGGGCCGCGGAAAGAATCGCGCGGTTCACCGCAGGCCGGACCCTCGACGATTACCTCGCTGACGAGATGCTCAGTGCCGCTGTCGAACGCCAGTTTGAAATCATTGGCGAGGCGCTGGTCGGCCTGCGGCGCATTGCTCCCGAGGCAGCCGCGATGGTGCCCGATTTGCCCCAGATAGTCGCCTTTCGCAACGTCCTGATACATGCCTACGGAGACGTCGACTCCAAGGAGGTCTGGGGCACTATCCAGGACGATCTGCCGGGACTGCGGGACGCCGTCGCGGATTTGCTCCGGAGCGGACCAAGCCCATAGTCTGCTCCCGGCCCACGATCAGCTGAGCTCGTCGAGCAGCGCTTTTGCGTCTCTGAGGTCGGGCGTGTCGAAGCCTTCGGTGAACCAGCCGTAGATCGGGGCGAGGAGATCGCGCGCTTCCCGCCGCGACCCTGGTCGCGGCGGAGTCGGGAGAGGCTCATGGCAGCGCGCAATTCCCAGAGCTTGGCTTCCTGCGCCACGGCGATGCCCAGGGCTTTGCGATATAGTTCCTCGGCGGCGGCGGTGTGCCCCTGTCGCAGCAGCAACCGGCCTTTGTGCCTATTTAGCTCCGCTGCGAACCAGCGCTCGCCTGTCCTTTCGACGATCTGCAAAGCATCGTCCAACAGGGAAGAAGCTTCTTCAACTTGCCCCGCGATTTCACGGGCGCTGGCCAGGAGGGCGATAAAGTAGGGCATCCACGCCTCCGTCCCGGTGGCGTGGAGTGCGGTCGAACCGCTGCGCAGAAGCGATATTCCCTCTGCCACATCGCCATTTTTGACCGTGACCCAGCCGCGATAGATGGTTCCGTGCGCACGCCAGGGATGGAAACCCTGCTCGGTCGCCACCGCAACCAGCTCGTCCGCCCGCTCAGCCAGGGCTGCGTCGTCTCCGACGAGTGAAAGCAGCCTTGTGCGGAATGCCAAGCTCTGAGCCAGAGACGGCGGATGAGCCAGCCTTCGAGCCTCAGCGATGGCTGCGTTGCTCCGTGCCAATGCCTGCTCCGGAAAGCCGAGACAGAAAAGGACGATCCCCAGAAGCGCTTGTGAGTTTAGGTGGGGATTCATTCCGATCTGATGGACAAGCGAGCGGTGGGAGATTGGATCATAAAACGCAAGCACCTCTTCCAGATGTGATCGGGATGAAGCAAACCTGCCGGCAAACATCAAGTCTCGACCGAAGGAGTTGTGACCCAGAACGAGGCCGAAAGCGTCGTTGCGCTGACGGCTCAGACGCAGCAAATCCTCGTCCAAGCACAGCGCCACATCGAGTTCGCCGCGGTGCGCGTGATGTAAAGACTGCCCATAGGGAACCTGAAGGAACTCAGCGGGGGAACCGAGCTGCTCCCACAGCACTCGTGCGCGAGCATGCGCGTGGCCCGTTTCCAGCGCGGCGAAGCCTTTGACGGCCAGCAAGGCCGCACCCAACCTGCTGCGAAGTTCGAGCTCCTGCCGCTGGCGCTCTCGGTCCTCCGGCAGCAGCGCCAGCTGGTCCAGTCCCTTTTGAAATTGCGCGGCCGCTTCCGCCATTGCCAAGCGGGCGGTGGACCTCCGCCCGGCCCTGCCCCAGCAGGCGACAGATTTTTCGACGAGCCCGGCCTCAGCGTAATGCCGGGCGAAGAGCTCGGGCTGGTCCTCCATCACCTCAGGGGAATGGGTTTCGAGCGCTTCGGCGATCTGCGCGTGCAATTGTTGGCGAGAGCCGCGCAGCAGGCTGCCGTGAGCCGCGTCCTGCACCAGCGCGTGCTTGAAGCTATAGACCGCGTCGGGCGGCGTGCCGCGCTGGAAGACCAGTTCGGAGGCGACGAGGCGTGTGAGAGCCGTTTGCAGCTCGTCCGCGGGAAGGCGAGAGACGGCGCGCAGCAGCGCATAAGGAAACTCGCGTCCGATCGCGGCGCCGATCTGCGCCACCATCCGCACCGAAGCCAGGCGGTCTAGCCGCGCCAGCAGCGAATCGTGCAAACTCGTCGGGATCGCGAATGGCGGCAATGCCCCATCGAGCACGTAGCGATCCACCTCCTCGCGCAGCAAGCCGCTCTCCAAGACGCTCTTGGTCAATTCCTCGACAAACAGCGGCACGCCATCGGCGCGATCGATAATCTGGGCGACGACCTCGTCGGGCAGCGCCTTGCCGCCGGTGATCTGCTCCACCAAGGACGTCCGGTCGCGCCGGTCCA
>Ga0074045_10000612_pt1 | contig 34790 bp, 34 predicted proteins | sample BogForMeECP23OM2_FD_94442 | JGI IMG/M metagenome (GOLD analysis project Ga0074045, IMG submission 94442) | Bog forest soil microbial communities from Calvert Island, British Columbia, Canada - Bog Forest MetaG ECP23OM2 | ecosystem: Environmental > Terrestrial > Soil > Wetlands ...
CACGGCGTGTCGAAGGAGACGATGCGGCTGTTCCAGGAGTATCACGACGCGACGACGCCCGAGGTCGAGCGGCGGCTCGGCACGTTCCGCGCGCGCCGGGTGCAGCTCGCCAACCACTCGATCTTCCCGAACGGGATCCTCGGGCTGCGCCTCGCCCTGCCGCGCGGCCCGCTCAAGACCGAGTTCTGGCATTTCGTGCTCGTGGACCGGGATATGCCCGAGGATTTGAAGCGCGTGATCCGGATCGGCAGCCAAGCCAACAACGGAGCGGCGGGCATGTTCGAACAGGACGACGTCGACAACTGGCGTCAGGTGAGCGCCGCGAGCACCAGCCGCTTCGGGCGCCGGCACCCCCAGGATCTGTCTATGGGCGTCGGGCACGCCGGGCCGCATCCGGATTATCCGGGGCTCGTCTCCGAGCGCTACATCTCGGAGAGCAACCAGCGCCTCTTCTATAGGCGCTGGGAAGAGTTCATGAACGCGGGGAGCTGGGCCGACATCCGGCTCGACCCGATCAAGGCACACTTCGACGGCACCGCGACGATGCGGGGTTAGCGACTAGAATCCGAACATTTGGTACCCGAACGAAGCGGAGTTCAGCCACGATGTCTCAGCAACAGGACCTGCTGCGGGAGATTGCTGCGGCAAGCAACTCCGGCGCCCCCGATCGGATCGGCGATTGGTTCACCGAGGACTTCCGGCTGCACGAGCCGGGCGCGCCGGCCGTGCCGGTGGGTCACGCGGGTGCCAGCCAAATGCGGGCGCGATTCAGGACCCTCGTACCGCCAATAAACTTGGCAATCCTCGATATGGTCGAAGAGGGCGATCGGGTTGCAGTGCGCTGGCAACTGACCGCGACCTACGACGGCAAACCCTTTGAGCAATCGATCATGGCAATCTATCGTTTCGAGAGGGGTCGCATCGCCGAGGATTGGGGCACCTCAATCCGGGCGCTTTGGCCTTAAGGCGCGGGACTCGAATGTCTGGTTCTAAACCAGCAGCAGGCGGCGATCCGGTGAAGACAAAGCACGCGCGGGCCGCGGTCCGCCCGGTGGCGCTGACGATGGCGCCGACGCCGCAGCAGGCGCTGTGGTTCGATCTGATGCAATTCTACATCCGCGAGGCTTGGCTGCTCGACGAGCGCAAGCTCAAGGAGTGGCTCGATCTCTTCACCGACGATGTCCTCTACTTCATGCCCCGCCGCAAGAACGTCCCGCGCCGGGAGCAGCACCGCGAGCTGACGCCGCTCGGAGATCTGGCGATCCTCGAGGAGGATAAGCGCTATCTCGAGATGCGGGTGGCCCGGCTCGACACCGGGATGGCCTGGGCCGAGGATCCCCCGTCGCGCACCCGTCACCTGATCGGCAATCTCGAGGCCGCACCGCTGGAGAACGGCGAGGTGCAGGCCAGGACCGCGTTTCTGGTGTACCGCTCGCACCTGGAGACGGATCATCAGCTCCTCTCCGGTTGCCGCGAGGATGTGCTGCGCAAGGTGAATGGCGCGTGGAACGTGGCCCGGCGCACGATCGTGCTCGACGCCAACGTCCTGCTCGACAAGAACCTCAGCGTCTTCCTCTAAGCGTCCAAATCCAATCAGCTTGACGCCTATCAACCCGTAAGCAGGCGCTCGCGAAAATCGATCACGGCTGCCCGGTGGGAATCCGTCGTCCGTAGCGGCGTAAGCAGAGGCGGTGCAATATCGACGACGGCCGCGCCGCGCGATTTATCTTTGCGGCGACCCCCAAATGGGCGAAGCTGCCCTGCAATCACCCGCAAAGGGGGAATGCTGGCCCGGCCTCGGATTGGCTGAGGCGACTATAAATTGAGCAGGTAGCGCCACCATTACATCCGGGAGGCCCAGCATGACTGCCGATACATTGCACGCCGGGGTGCTCCCAAAGCAGCCCTCGATGCGCCGGCTGATCGTCGCCGCGACAATCGGCAACATCTTCGAATGGTTCGACTTCGTCGTCTATGGCTTTTTCGCCTTGACGATCGCAGAAGTGTTCTTTCCGGCCGGCAATCCGACTGTGTCGCTATTGATCACATTTGGCGCCTTCGGGCTTGCCTATCTCGTGCGGCCGTTGGGCGCGATCGTCGTCGGTGGCTACACCGACCGCGCCGGGCGCAAAGCCGGCCTGCTGCTGTCGATGGCATTGATGATGATCGGCACGACCTTGATGGCGGTGACACCGGGCTACGCGACGATCGGCCTGGCAGCGCCGATCATCATCACGCTCGCTCGAGTGTTGCAGGGATTTTCGGTCGGCGGCGAATTCGGCAGCGCAGTCAGCTTTCTTTCCGAGCATGGCGCCGGCCGTCGTGGGTTCAGCGCCAGCTGGCAATTTGCCACCGGCGGCCTGATCACGGTGCTCGCCTCGCTGTTTGGCCTCAGCCTGACGTCTTTGCTGACCCATGATCAACTGGTCGGTTGGGGATGGCGGATCCCTTATATCTTTGGCATGCTGATCGGGCCGGCCGGGCTTTATGTGCGGGCGAAAGTCGTCGAGACCCCTGAATTCATCGAAGCCGAAAAGCCCGCCACGATCCCGATCAAAGACCTGCTGCGCCGGCATCCGCTGCCGGTGCTGCTGGCACTCGGTATCTCGATCATCTCGAACAGCTCCTTTTATATCTTAGCCTACATCCCGACCTATGGCGTTAAGACATTGCACCTACCGGCATCCGTCGGGTTCACAGCGACCCTGATCGGCGGCGCGATCCTGGCGATCGGCTGCCCGCTTGCAGGCCATTGGTCGGACAAACTCCCGCGCCGCACGCTGCTCATGGTGATCACCTGCTGGCTGTTTGTGCTGACCTCCTACCCGGCCTTTTATCTGATGGCCGCCTGGCCGTCGCTGGCAGCGTGCATCATCGCCGTCGCTTGGCTCCAACTGGTCAAGGCCGGCTACAGCGGCGTCCTGCCGTCGGTGCTGTCGGAGCAGTTCCCGGTCGAAGTCCGGGCGATAGGCGTGTCTCTGGGCTTCAGCACCGCGGTGTCGATCTTCGGCGGCCTCGCTCCGCTCGTGGCAACGTGGTTGATTGCCGCCACCGGAGACAGCCTGGCGCCGAGCTATTATCTGATCTTCACGGCACTGCTCAGCCTCTTCGCGTTGATCGCGATCCAATGGCACAGCCGGCGCCCCACTCCAGCGCTTGGCCGCCCCGCGGAGCTCGCCGTGCCCTGAGGCGCCAGACGAGCTGATTCGCTTTTGATCCTAGCCGTCCCTCTCAGTAGCCACCAGGAACGCGAGGACCTGGGCGTCCCACTCGGCCGGCTTCTCGAACGGCGGCCAGTACCCGCAGTTGTTGAGCAGCACGAGGTGCCAATCGGCAAGGTGGTTTCAGGATCGCGATGTTGACCTCGAAGGCCACCATCCGGTCATACCGCCCGTGGATCAACCGGACCGGCGCCCGGATGCCCGCCAGGTCTTGCGTGTAGTCGTGCGGCAGGCTCACCGATTGCCGCCTCCATGAACTCGGGCGCCTGGCGGGTGGCCCGGGTCTGGGCCACGCCCTCGGGCAAACATCATGGCGAAGAAGCCGGCCATCGGCGCGAACAGACTTTTATGTCGGAATCCGCACTTTCATCTCGGTAATGCCGTGAATCAGGTTGGAATAAGCCCGCTTTGGTCTCTCCACCACCTCGATCGGCGAGAACCGTTTCAAGATCTCTTCCCACAATATCGTCAACTGCATCTCGGCCAAGCGGTTGCCGACGCAGCGATGAATACCGAATCCGAAAGACAAATGCTGGCGGGGCCGTGCGCGATCGATGATAAAGCGATCCGGCTCCTCGATCTCTTCGGGATCGCGGTTACCCGAGATATACCACATCGCGACCTTTTCGCCCTTGCGGATGCGCTTCCCGTTCAACTCGGCGTCGCACAGCGCCGTGCGGCGCATGTGCACGACCGGCGATTGGTAGCGAATGATTTCCGGCACCATCTTCGCGATCAGAGCGGGATTGGCGCGCAGCTTCGCGTATTCTTCGGGGAACTGGTTCAAGAACCACAGCCCGCCACTGATCGAGTTGCGCGTCGTATCGTTGCCGCCAACGATCAGCAGCAGCAGATTACCCATGAACTCATGCGGCCGTGACGGCAGGTCGTGAGTTGCCTCGCCATGCGCCAGCATCGAGATCAGGTCGAATTTTGGTGGCTGTTTCTGCCTTATTTTCCAGACTTCGGCGAAATAGCTCAGCATTTCTTGCAAGACTACGTCGCGCTTCTCCTCCGAGTCGATTTCCGTGCCCGCGCCCGTGTTCACAGTGGCCACGTTCGACCAGCGGGTCAGGGTCCGCCGCTCCTCAAACGGGAAATCAAACAACGTCGACAGCATCTGCGTCGTCAGCTCGATCGAGACACGATCGACCCAGTCGAATACCTCGCCGCGCGGCAGCTCCTCCAGGATACGGATCGCCCGCTCGCGAATGGTGGTGGACATTTTCGCCAGATTCGGCGGGGCGACAATCGGCGAGACGATTTTCCGCTGCTCGTCGTGCCGCGGCGGATCCATGGCGATGAAGCTTTCCTTTCTGAACTGCAGCGGGACATCTTTAAGCGTGATGCCCCCGAATGCGGCGTCGGAGGAGTAGATCTGCTGTGAAGTGTCGACGGTCATGATGTCCCGGTACCGGGTCACCGACCAGTACGGACCGTACAAAGCGCTGTCGACGAAGTGCACCGGATCCTCCGACCGCAGTCGAGTGAAGAAGCCGTGCCAGGTATCCTCGGAATACAGGTAGGGGTTACTGACGTCGATTTCGTGCACCGGCACGGACCAGGGATCGCGATGCGCCTCGGCCTTGAAGTTGATGGCGTTCCGAAGTGCGGCAGGCGCGTTCATTGGATTTTCCTCTCGCAGTCTTATTCCGGAATGCGCATCCGGCTCTGGACGGATAACGGCGATCCGGCGACAAGCTCCGTGAACGACGAAGCCGACGACTTCGCGCCGGCTCATCTACCTCCCGGAGAGATGAGAACCGGCCCGGTGTGATTCTACCATAATCGAGCGAAGGTCGCTCCACCGCTGAATGACGGCGCGGGGGGCCCGCCGGTTAAATCACAGTCGCCGGGACGGCTGCGTCCGGCTCGGGGTGACATCTGCGGCGCATCACCCGGCGAGTCGGCGATGAGTTTGAGGATCGCGATGCTGCCCTAGAAGGGCACCATCCGGTCGTAGGGCCGGCCCCCTAGTTCAGCAGGATGGGCCCTTGGATGCCGATCAGGGTGAGGCCGCAGCCCACGAACCCGGCGGCGTCGCGCGTAACCACACTCTACGCCGCGCACGCGGGCGATCGACGCGATCGTCAGGTCGGCCGTGGCCGCCGGGCGTCCGGCGCTGCGGCGTGCCGCGAAAATATCCGCATAGACAACCGCGGCTTCTGTATCGAACGGCAGGATGCGGCCGGCAAAATCCTCCGAAAGATCGCCAGCGCCGCCCTATAACGGACCCGGGTCATCGCGCTTGATGGGGGAGGGCTTTGTGAGCGTTTCGATCCGCATCTATCGCAACCATCACCTACCCCGAACGGGTCGCCATCAGGTAGCAATCGCCGCCGGTGCCCTGCCGGTCCTGGCGCGCCGCCTTCAGCCGACGAACCTTGACGTGAACATATCATGAACGTATACGAGAGGGCCCTTGCGCGGGGAGCCCTGCCTGTGCCTGAAGCCGTTACCGAGCCGCCTGACCGCTCCTATTACCCGCCGTTTTCCAAAACCGGAATCGCGGGAAATCAATCGCTTGCTCCTGATCTCGTTTCGCGGCGCGCGCGCTTCGGGAGGGGAAGCTCCGCCAACCCGCGCGGCCAGCCGCCTTGCATGCCCCTCCTGGGCGGCGCGCGCCCGATCTTGTGGCGCGGTCGCTGAGCGCAATGGTGCTGTCATCTCTGCTCGACCGCAAGCCCGGCCCGTTGCGGCCACTTGTGGCGCGACGGCGATATCCACGGCGGATCTCGGGATGGTCAACTCTCCGCCGAGCGGACGAGCCGATTGGGTTTTGCTCCCGGCCGTTCCTCTCAGTAGCCCCGCAGGAACGCGAATACCTGCGCGGCCCATTCGGCCGGCTTTTCGAAGGGCGGCCAGTGCCCGCAGTTGTTGAGAACCACGAGGCGCGAGTCGGCGATGTGGTTCAGGATCGCGATGCTGACCTCGAAGGGCACCATCCGATCGTATCGCCCGTGGATCAAGAGGACGGGCGCCTGGATGCCGGGCAGCTCGGGCGTGTAGTCGTGCGGCGGGCTCACCGATTGCCGGCGCGCCTCAATGAACTCTTGTGACCAGGTGTGCGCCCGGTGGATGTAGTCCACCAGCTCGTCGGTCACCAGGCTCTCGTCGTCGATGTGCACGAGGAGGTAGCGACGGATGTTCTCGCGGCTCGGGTCGTCCAGGGCCTGGCGGGTGGCCCGGCTGCCCTCCGAGGGACGATTGGCCATCAGGTAGCGATCGCCGCCGGTGCCGATGTGCGAGCCGCCCATCACGAACTTGCGGACCCGCTCGGGGTAGGTGATGGCCGCCACCATCGCCGACTGGCCGCCCTGCGAGGTACCGACCCAGTATGCCCGCTGGATGCCGAGGGCGTCGAGCAAGGCGACCGCGGTCCGCGCCTGGACGGCGTGCACCCCCTCGCGGTAGGCGATGGGGCCCGTCTTGCTGAAGTTCGGCAGGTCCATCAGGATGCAGCGAAAGTGCTGCGACAGGGCGCCGACCGTCTTGTAAAACGTGATCCACGCGGTGGTGCCGGGACCGTACGAATGGAGGAACAGCACCGGCTCGCCCTCGCCCAAATCGTGGTAGTGCACATTCATGCTGCCGGCAGCGATGGTCTTGCTAGTGCCCGCCTCAATGAGGCCATTCGACGCGATGAACGTCATGTCTTCCTCCTTTTGGTCGCCTATGTGTGAGGGTTCCCGGCCTGTCCAACCGCGCGCCGGTGACGATCAACCGTCTCGCGATGCCCGGCGACCATCGGGGTTGTCGATGGTCCACCACTTGCGGGCGTAACCGAGACGGCGGTTTTGCGCACTTTTGTTCATATCGGCAAGTCCTAACCCGTTGATTCGGGCTGGCCAAAGGAGAGGCGCGAGTTTGGCGCCGCTCAACACCTGCTCAAACCAGCTACTCGACTTCGCGGGTCAGTTGATTCATCGTGCAGCGGGGAGCGGGATTGTCCCACATCGAGAAAGGCCGATAGCGATGAACCGAGCCGAGTTTGAAGCCGACCTTCGGCGCGAAGGCTATGAGCTTCGCGAGGGTGAAATCGAACCTAACGTGCATCGTGGTTCTCACGCGCACGAATTTGACGCGCGGCTGTTTGTGCTGCAGGGATCTATCACGCTTGTCCTTGGTGCTGATCGCTGCACCTACCGCCCGGGCGACACCTGTAGCGTCCCGGCAGGAACGATGCACGAAGAACATACCGAGGCTGACGGCGTGGGATATCTGGCCGGGCGTCGGCCGGCAGCAAAAGTAGCCGTCGCAGAATAAATTGGCGAATGTCCGGGGGAGAGCATTTGCAGATCAGTGACGCGCGATACTCCCTCTCCCCGCAGGCGGGGTGAGGTGATTGGCTGCGCTATCAATCCCGTACACTGATTTCAGCAACGGAACACTGGTTTGTACCGTATGTTAATCGCCCTCGCGGCGATGTTTCTGCAACAAATGTTCGCGTCGGTCGGCAAGGTGCTTCCCGCAGTGCTGGCACCGCTGGTCATCGCCGAGCTCCACGCCGGTCCCGCCTGGGTCGGCGTCTATTACGGCGTCTCCGCCGCCGCCTCGCTGGTCGTGCAAATGGGTTGCGGCAGCTTCATCGTCAGGTACGGTGCGCTACGGATGAGCCAGGTCGCGCTGGTGCTTCTGGGTGGCGGCATGGCGGTGGCGGCTGAGGGCTGGCTACTCGGATTCGGCGCCTCGGCGATCATCGGCGGCGGTGGTGCAGCCGTCTCGACCCCGAGCAGCTCGCAACTGCTTTACCGGGTTTCGCCTCCCCGCCTGGCGCCGCTGGTGTTTTCGATCAAGCAGACCGCTGTACCCGCGGGCTTGCTGATCTGTGGCTTTTTAGGCCCGGCGATGGCGGCCGCTCTGGGATGGCGTGGCACGGTGCTGTTGACGGCGGTGGCTTGCGTGGTGTTCGCGGTGATGCTGCAGCCGTTGCGGGCCCGGTTCGATGACGACCGCGTGCCCTCGCGGCGCTTCCGGCTGTCTGATTTTCGCACCACCATTGCCGCCGTGCTGAAGGCCCGCGACCTTCGCGGTCTATCCTTCGCCTGCTTCGCGTTCAATGGCGTCCAATCGGTGTTCACGGCCTATTTCGTCACCTACCTCGTAGCCCTCGGCTACGAGCTGGCCGCGGCGGGCTTTCTGTTCTCCGTCGTTGTTGCCGTCGCCGTGCCGTGCCGGGTCCTATGGGGCTGGGTCGGCAGTTTCCACGTGGCACCCCGTCGTGTGATGGCTGGCCTCGCTCTGGGCATGGCGGGCAGCGTCGCCCTGACCGGTCTGTTCACCGCGGCTTGGCCCGTCGTCGCCATGGGTCTGGTGGGTGCGGTGCTGAGCGCCACGGCGATGTCGTGGCACGGCATTCTGCTGTCCGAGACCGCCCGCCTGGCACCCGCCGGCAACGCCGGTACGGTGACCGGCGGCGTCCTGTCGTTCGGTCAAATCGGCGCGCTATTGGGCCCATTTGCCTTCTCTCTGCTGCTTCGCCTGACCGGCGGCTACGGCGCCGGCTGGGCCCTTTGCACCATTCCCGCTTTGTGGGTAGGGATCAGTCTGTTGCGCCAGCGCCCGCCGATTGAGACTGTTATCGGGTCGGGCACGATGAGACCGACACGAGGGTAACGGCCGTATTGCACTTAAGGAGACGACAATGAGCAAAACAACAATGAGTAAAACCCGGGGGACCGGATTGCTGATGGTGTGGAGCGATGTCGATGCCGAGTTCGAGGCCGAGTTCAATCGCTGGTACGACGAGGAGCATATATCGCGGTTGCTCGAGGTCCCGGGCTTTCTCAGCGCCGGCCGCTATACGGCGCTCAGGGGAGGCCCGAAATACCTCGCGATGTACGATCTCGAAGATCACAATGTGTTGCGAAGCGCCGCATACCTCGACACGGTCAAATATCAGCCGTCGCCGCAACGGACGAAGATCGGAACGAGCCGGGTCGGACGGAACTTCCTGCGCAACGCGTATCGGCAGATCTTTCCGGTGCACACAAACCCGATCGAGCAGACCGTTGCGATGGCTCCGTTTCTGCAAATGGGGCGGATCGATGTTCCTGCCGCGATCGAGGAAGAGTTCAATGCCTGGTACAATACGGTTTATATCCCAGGCTATCTAGCGGTGCCCGGATGCCTCGGCGCTCGCCGGTTCGTGGTTGTCGAGGGCCAGCCCAAATACCTTACCCTGTACGAGTTCGAGCATGCCCGGGTCTCGGACAGCGATGCCTGGAGCCGAGCCCGCGCGAGCAATCCCTGGACGCGACGCGTGCAACCGAATTTGCGGCACGACGAAGGGTCGCCGGGGATTTACCAGCGCATCTACCCGAAATAGCGGGTCAGCCCAAACGCTACTTCTTCCGCGGCGGCCACTATTACTTCACCTGGGGAGGACACACCGTGGCCAATCACGCCAAAACCACAATCACCTTGACCGATGCACCGGACGACGACGAGCGCGCGGTGATCGCGGACGGGTTGCGCGCCTACAACGAGGCGCAGGCAGGATACTCGGACAGTCATGCACTCGCCGTCCTCGTCAGCGATCCCGAAACGAAGAAGGTCGTCGGCGGCCTGCTCGGCCGCATGTCGCTCGGCCTCTTGCGGGTAGAGCTGTTTTTTCTGCCGGAGGGCCTGCGGCGCGACCGCCTCGGCAGCCGCATCCTCGAGATGGCTGAGGAAGAAGGGCGGCGTCGCGGCTGTACCCGCGCGGTGTTGTCCACGCTCCACTTTCAGGCGCCGGGTTTCTACCTGAAGCAGGGTTGGGAGATCGCCGCCCGCATCGAGTGCGAGCCGCCCGGCCATACACGGTTCTATATGACCAAGAAGCTGTCTTGATTCAATCGGGTTCAACGCAGGGTAAAACGTTAAAATGAGGCAACCGTCCTTGCGCGAAGCATCATGAAAGAATCCGTCGAGTCGCTTTGGGAGCCGCTATGACCGCTGAAGCCCTTGCCCCACCCGTCCGCGCCAGACCCACACTGACGCGGGTCATCGTCGCCGCTTCGCTCGGCAACGCGCTCGAATGGTTCGACTTTCTGGTTTACGGTTATTTCGCGGTCACGATCTCGAAAGTGTTCTTCCCAAGCGGCAATGAGACCGCATCGTTGCTGGCGGCCCTCGGCACTTTCAGTGTGTCGTTTCTGATGCGCCCGATCGGCGCAATCCTGATCGGCGCCTATACCGACCGCGCCGGCCGCAAGGCCGGGCTCACCCTCTCGATCCTGCTGATGGTCGTCGGCACGACGATGACGGCGTTGACGCCAGGTTATGCGACGATCGGGCTCGCCGCGCCCATCCTGATCTTTGTCGCGCGAGTTTTGCAGGGGTTTTCGGTCGGCGGCGAGTTTGGCAGCGCCGTCACGTTTCTCGCCGAACAAACCGCCTCGCGCAAAGGCTTTGTGGCGAGCTGGCAATGGGCCAGCACCGGGATCACCGGCGCGTTGGCGTCGGGTTTCGGGCTGGTGCTGACGAGCGCATTGTCGCCGGAGCAGCTCGTCGAATGGGGCTGGCGCGTCCCGTTCCTGTTCGGGATCTTGATCGGCCCGGTCGGGCTCTATATTCGCCGCCGTCTCGACGAAACGCCGGAATATGTCGAAATCAAGCCGACACGCACGCCGGCGCGCGACGTATTGCGCGACCACCCGCTCGAGATGCTCTTGGCGATGGGCGCCTCGGCGATCTCGAACAGCTCGGCCTATATCATCCTCTACATCCCAACTTTTGCGATGAAGGAGCTGCACCTGCCGCAGGCGACCGGCTTCACCGCGACGCTCGTTGGCGCCGTCATTCTCGGCATCGCCTCGCCGTTCGCCGGACACTTCTCCGACAAGTTCGGACGCAGCGGCATATTGACGGGGACCGCTTGGCTCTTTTTTCTCACCATTTATCCGGTTTTTTATCTGATGGTCGCCTCTCCCTCGCTCGCGACGGCGATCTTCGCCGCCGGCTGGCTCAGCCTCGTCAAGGCCGGCTATAGCGGGGTGCTGCCGTCGCAGCTCGCCGAGCTCTTTCCAACCCAGGTCCGCGGGATCGGCGTGTCATTGAGCTTCGCCGTCGCCGTGACGATCTTCGGTGGCTTCACGCCCTTTGTCGCGACTTGGCTCATCGCCGTGACCGGCAACAGCCTTTCGCCGAGCTTCTATATGATGCTCACGGCGGGGCTCAGCATCATCGCCCTCCTCTTTGTGCGGCGCCGCCGGTACCCGCGGTTAATTCCGGACCTTGCGCCGCTCCGGTGACAACGACCGAGAAAGCGTGGACAGGAGTGTGGGGCGGAAAAGCATACAGCGCCTTCTGCCAATACCGATGGCGGATTACCTCCGGCTTTCGCCGGGGTCATCCGCCCTGCGGGCTCTATGTCAAGGGTGGCAGAGGCCGCACCTGGAATTAACGCGCGCTTAGCCCTAGTCTCCGCGCAGTGCTGCCGCTAACCCTTGCCGGGAGAGGAGAGACGATGATCAACAAATTCATGACGGTGTATGCTGGTCACATCGACATCCCCGACCATGGTCAGGATGCCACCCCGGCGAACGACCGGCGTTATCCCAACGATCAGCTCGCTTCGGTCTTTGACAAGACCGAAGCGATCGCCAAGACGATGGACGAGTTCGGTTACGACACGTTGTGGCTCGCCGAGCACCATTTTCAGCACGAAGGTTACGAGTGCCTGCCGAACATTTTGATGTGCGCCGTCCATCTGGCGCATGTCACGAAGACGCTGAGGATCGGTTGCGGCTTCAACATCACGCCGATGTGGCACCCGTTGCGCCTCGCCGAGGATTACGCCACCGCCGACATCCTAACCAAGGGCCGCACCGTGTTCGGCGTCGGCCGCGGCTATCACAGCCGCGAAGTCGAGACCTTTGGCGCGCCGATCATCGACCAGGAGGCCAACCGCGAATTGTTCGAAGAGCAGGTCGAGATTCTCTTCAAGGCTTTCAACAACGAGACCTTCTCGCACAAGGGCAAGCATTACACGATACCGGCCGATGTCCCCTATCGCGGCTATCAGCTCAAGGAGCTGACTCTGGTGCCGCGCCCGGTCAACCTGCCGGTCGAATGCTGGCAGCCGATCGTCAGCGCCAGCACACGCGGCATCGAGTTCATGGTGCGCCACGGGATCAAAGGTCTCGTCGGCGGCGGTGCGGCGACGATGGCGGAGGGGCCGATCCAGGCCTATCAGCGGGTGGCGAACTCGATGGGTCACGACCTCAAGCTCGGCGAGAATTTGACGATCGGCGTCTCGTATTATTTGGCGAAGACGCGCGAGCAGGCGATCCGCGAAATGAAGCCGCTTTACGAAGAGCATGTGAAGATGTTTGCACCGCTCGGATTCGTGCCCGGGATCACGCCGGCGCAGATCGAGGCCGTTGCCCGGCGTGGCGGTTGGGATGCGGCGGGCGTACCGACCCTCGAGCATTACCTCGAGCTGGGCTCCTGGTTCGCCGGCACCCCGGACGATCTCGTTGCCCACTTGAAGAGCTTCGAAGAGCGCTATCCCGGGATGCAGCATATCAACCTGTCGCCGCCGCTGACGACCCCGAAGTACAAGATCGTCGAGCAGTACCAGATGGTCGGCGAGCTGGTGATGCCGCATTTCCAACGGCACCCGGCCGTGCAGGCAGCGGCGCAGTAGGCCGCATCCTAAGGCGCGGCGTCTGTCTGCAGGGTGGCGCGGTCTGCCGCGCCGCCCTCGATCAGACCGGTGTCTCGCCCTTCAGCATCAGGCGGTAGAGGTAACGCCGCTCGCTCATGTCGTAATCCGGGTTTGCCTTGTGGATGACGCTGCGGTTGTCCCAGATCACAAAATCGCCGTAGCACCATTGGTGGCGATATTCGTATTTTTTCTGGGTCGCGTGCGCCATCAGCCCGGCGACGAGGTCGAGCGCCTCCTTGTCCTCCATGCCGACGATCCCCTCGATCCGTACCGGGTTCAGATAAAGCGCCTTGCGGCCGTTTTCAGGATGCGTGCGAACCAACGGATGCACCCCGGGCGGCGGCACCTGCCGGGCGCTGTCCTCGGTCAGGGGACGTAATTCGCGCGGGCTGTATTTGCTCAGATAAACATGCACCGCCTTTAATCTGTCGATCCGCTCTTTGGTCGCCGCCGGCAGATCGTCATAGGCCTCGTGCATGTTGACGTATTGGGTGTCGCCGCCGTGGCTCGGCAACGAGACGGGAAACAGCATCGTCGCCTTGGGTGGTGCCGGGTGATTGGAATGGTCGGTGTGAAAGGTCTCGCCCGAGATATAGCGCTTGCCCGGTACGGTCTGCTCGTTTGAGACATAGCAGATCTGTGGATATCCCGGCACGTGCATCTCGCGCTTGTCGTGCTGGAACAGCTCGCCAAAGACCTGTGCCGCGGCGATGAATTGCGGCGGGGTGAATTGCTGTCCGCGGACCACCAGCACGTGATGCTCGGCAAAGGCGCGGTTCAAGGTGGCGCCGGTTTCGGCGTCGACCCCCTCGATCAGATCAATGCCGCGCACCTCAGCACCGGTATGCGGGGTCAGCGGGGTGATCTTGTATTCCATCGGTCTGTTTGCTCCATTTCGGCTCGACGTGACGGCGGCCCGCATTTAGTGGAAGGTGCGACCCCCATCAACCGCTAGCGCCGCACCGGTGACAAAGGACGACTCCGTGCTGGTGAGAAACAGGATCGCCTGGGCAATCTCCATCGGGTCCGCTATGCGCTTCAGCGCATAGCGATCTACATCACGCTCAAGGCCCGCAATCATCGGGGTGTCCACCATGCCGGGGCATATGCTGTTGACGCGAATGGACGGCGCCAATTCACCTGCGAGAGCCCGGGTCAGGTTGACGACACCGCCTTTCGAGGCGGCATAGGCTGTCATGTTCGGGGTGTTGGGCAGAAGGCCCTGACCGGAGGCAATGTTCACAATGGTCGCGAAGGGCGCCTTGGCGAGCCATGGCAAGCAGCAGCGCACCACGATGTATGTGCCAGTAAGATTGACGTCGAGCACGAGCCGCCAGTCCGCAACCCCGACATCGAGCACCGACCCGTGGATCACGATGCCGGCGGCGTTCACGACGCCGTCGATACCGCCCATTGCGGCGGCACCCTGCTCAACCGCACGCGTGACTGATGCCTCTTGCGTCACATCCGCCGTGATGGAGAGGCCGCGCGTCTCTCGGGCGACTTCGGCCAGCCCTTCGCGATTGCAATCGAGCAGGGTCAGTGCCGCACCTTCCGCCGCGAACAGCTCTGCGGTTCCTCGCCCGATCCCCGACGCGGCGCCGGTGATCAGGATCCGGCGGCCTCGGAGGCGACCCGAAGGTGTGGGTGACATCTATTCCGCCGCTGCTCGCTCGACGACCGCAGGAGCGAGGCGCGCCAGCCGAATCTCCTCGTCCCACCCCTGGTCGTCGCTCCAGTCCCGCCAGCCATACGTGGCGAGCACCATCTGAATGCCAACGTTCATAATCCCCTCCCGCTCGTCTGCCGCCCCTCACCCGCCTCCCCCCGGACCATGTCGGGGCCGGCACGCCCCATCATCCAGCTCCTTTTCGCGCAGCCGAGCAAGTCAGTCGACCGGGAAATGTCTAGTCACGAGACAGTTCTCGAGGATGCCGCGGCCGCGGTCGGGGAGGTGGCGCTCTCCGGCAAAACGTTCGAGCGTGCTGCCGAGCATCTCTGGCACGGTTCCGGGTGCGGTCGCGACGTATAGCGCGAGATTGTCGCGAAAACCGCGGCGGGTGACGAAGATCGGGTCGAGATCGCGGGCGCGGGCGACCGCAGCGAGTGATTCGGCCATCGGCCTGACGTTCGGGTTAACCGCAAAATCGGCCCAGTTGCTGGCGAGGCAGCCGCCGGGCGCCAGCGCGTCGAGGCAGCGGGTCCAGAATGCCTCATCGCTTTCCGCCGGGCCGGCGGGTCCGTAGAGGTCGACGAGAATGGCATCGAATTGCGCCGTCGTCGCGGCGAGATAGAGATGCGCGGTGTCGTGCACCACGGGCTGGTTCAGATAGAACCAGCGGCGGGCCAGCGCGATAATCGTCTCGTCGGAATCGACCAGGGTCGGCGAGCAATCGGGCAGGTAGGCGCGGACAAAGCGCCACATCGCCGCCCCGCCGACGCCGAGCAGCAGCGCCGTGACCGGCCGCTCGACCATCGCGAAGGCGAGCGACATCAATCGCTCGTAGTGGAACACGAGACGCGCCGGGTAGAGCAGGTCCATGCTCGACTGCTCGGTCACCTGCGCGCCGGCGCCGAACGAGCCCAAGGTCCGGAAATGACGCAGCCCGCGGTCGAAATCGACCACGAACACTGGAGCACCGAAGGTCGCGGCACGGCGCAGCAGGCGGATCCGCGCGTCGCGGCCGAAGTAATCGAGGATCAGGCTCTTCTGCCGCTCCTCGCCATACTCGGTGATCATCAGTGAGCGACCGGGCACGCCTGGGCCGAAACCGGCGCCGCCGGCGGGGGGGCGATCGCGGCCGCAAAACGGGTCAGCGCCTGGCCGCCGCACTCGCTCAAGATATAGGTTCCGCGCTCGACCCGGGCGAACCAGCCGTAGACGTTACGCTGCAGGATGCGCGCCGCGCCCGGCACCCCCGCCTGGGCGCGCAGCGCGGCGAGCCGCATCGGCCCGCCCAGAGCGAGCACGCGGGCGCAGAGCAAGGCGTCTTGGCGATAGGCGGTGACAATCGGGACACCGACGGCGCCGCCGACATTCGCGTCGCCGAGGCGGCGGTCGAATTCCTGCTTGAGACGCAGGGTCCGCGACTTTGCCGGACGCGGGCGGTAGGGCACGGGTTCCTCCAAGATTTCGACGCTCCGTCTGCCGACCAACACCAGCCCCAGTCCGACCCGGCGGCACAGCTTGCGTATGTCGGGTGAGGCAGGGGCGAGCCCTCGCGAGCGCCGCTGCCGCCTCGATGGCCGAGGCACCGCGAGATAGACCCGGTCGGTCAAGGCCAGCCGGTCGATACCCTGCAGCACCAGTGCCAGGCTGAAGCGCAGCTTGAGCTCGACGACGACGGGCGGCTCGTCGCCGCGCCGAGCGACGAGGTCGCAGCCCCTGACCTCGCCCTTCACCTCGTAACCCCGCCTCTCGAGGAACTCCTTGACCGGCGCATAAAGTGCGGCTTCGCGCAGCCGCGCGTGCGGAGCGATGGCGTTCTCCTGGATCACATCGGCACTACTAAATATGTCGGCGGTGATTGCAAGGCGGAACTCGGAGGGTTGCGATGCGTGCACAGATATTGACCGCCGCGCGGCGGCCGCTCGCCGCGGCGGAGCTGCCGGCCCCGCGACCGGGACCGCAGCAGGTGTTGATCGCGGTGCGGGCCTGCGCGGTCTGCCGGACCGACCTGCATGTCGTCGACGGCGAGCTCGCCGATCCGAAGCTGCCGCTCGTCCCCGGCCACGAGATCATCGGTACCGTCGTCGAAAAGGGCGAAGCAGCCGACCGTTTCGCGATCGGCGACCGGGTCGGGGTGCCGTGGCTCGGCTGGACCTGCGGGATTTGCGACTATTGCCGCAGCGGGCAAGAGAATTTGTGCGATCGCGCCCGCTTCACCGGCTATCAGATCGACGGCGGCTACGCCGAGTTGACCGTCGCAGACGAGCGCTACTGCTTTGCGATCGATCGGCGCTACCGCGATGTCGAAGCCGCGCCGCTGATGTGCGCCGGACTGATCGGCTATCGCACGTTGCGCATGGCGGGCGACGCGCGTCGCCTCGGGATCTACGGCTTTGGCGCCGCCGCGCACATCGTCGCCCAGGTGGCGCGCCATCAGGGCCGCCGGCTCTTCGCCTTCACCCGCCCCGGCGACGTGGCAGCGCAGGATTTTGCGCGCTCGCTCGGCGCGGAATGGGCCGGCGACTCGACTGCCCCACCACCCGAGCCGCTCGATGCGGCATTGATCTTCGCGCCAGTCGGCTCGCTCGTGCCGGCGGCACTCGCCGCCACAAAGAAGGGCGGCACCGTCGTCTGCGGCGGGATCCATATGAGCGACATCCCGTCCTTCCCGTACCGGATATTATGGGAGGAGCGAGTGCTCCGCTCGGTCGCCAATCTGACTCGGCGCGACGCCGAGGAATTCCTGGCACTCGCCCCCGAGGCCGGGGTGCGGACCGAGACGGCCACCTACCCGCTCGACCGGGCGAACGAGGCACTCGACGACCTGCGCAGCGGCGCCCTTCAGGGTGCCGCCGTGCTGGTGCCGTAGGGGCGCAACCGGGGATGGTTAACTCTAACCGCCAGACCGTAGATCCGTTATAACCGGGGTTTGTTTGTTATACAGTGAAATTCGCTATTTCTCTCAATATAGAAATTGTGTTTGTCGTACTAAAATCGTCTTCCGTTGTTATTCGATTGATATTCGGTTGTTAGGCCCATCAAAATTCGTTGATCGGCGAAAAAATTCCGTTGATCCGCCGCGTAACGAATTTCGCATCAAACTCGTTGATTTCGTGTTATGTTTTTTGACGCAAACCGCCGGATTCGGGGCCAAAAACGCGATTTTCGCTGTATTAGGCCGGTTAGAACCTGACGCCGGCGGCGGCTAGGATATGGCGGACCCGAGCGCGCTGCTCGTCGGGATCTACGGCTTTGGCGCCGCCGCGCACATCGTCGCCCAGGTGGCGCGCCATCAGGGCCGCCGGCTCTTCGCCTTCACCCGCCCCGGCGACGTGGCGGCGCAGGATTTTGCGCGCTCGCTCGGCGCGGAATGGGCCGGTGACTCGACGACCTCGCCGCCCGAGCCGCTCGATGCGGCATTGATCTTCGCATCGGTCGGCTCGCTCGTGCCGGCGGCACTCGCCGCCACGAGGAAGGGCGGCATCCATATGAGCGACATCCCGTCCTTCCCGTACCGGATATTATGGGAGGAGAGGATGCTCCGTTCGGTCGCCAATCTGACCCGGCGCGATGCCGAGGAATTCCTGGCAGTCGCCCCCGAGGCCGGGGTGCGGACCGAGACGGCCACCTACCCGCTCGACCGGGCGAACGAGGCACTCGACGACCTGCCCAGCGGCGCGCTTCAGGGTGCCGCGGTGCTGGTGCCGTAGGGGCGCAACCAGGACGTTTAACTGTAAGCTAGCGAATTCCGGGTTAGGAACGGCTGTGCTTTCGCAGGGGCCGCCTATCGGCCTCGCGGCGCCTATGGACAACTGCCGTCGGTTCAATGAATCAAAACGTAGATCGGCCGATCGAAACCGAGCGAGACGACCGGTTGTTACGCCGCGACCTCGTCGTTCGGCTTCTGGGCGCGCTGATCGAGCCCGGAGGCCGGGCAACCGGCGTCGTTCTAGGCCTCGCCGGGCCGGGCGGCGCCGGCAAATCTTCGATCCTCAATATGGTCGCGGAGATGGCCGAGGTGCGCCATCCGTCGGCCGTCGTGGTCACGTTCAACCCGTGGCTGGCCACTTCGCGCAATGGCTTGGTCCACGCTTTTTTTGCCGAGGTGACGGCGGCGATCGAGACGAGCGCAAAGAAGCCCGGCTGTGCGCATGCAGAAAAGCTAAAGGGGTTGGCGCAGACGATATTCAAATACGCTAAGCGCATCGCCCCTGCCGACGGCGTGTTTCTCTGCGACGGCGGTGCCGCCGCCGCCGGTCTCGATACCTTGCGGCAGAGCCTGCCCGGCGCTGACTCCTTGCGTTACATGCGCGCCCAGCTTTCCCGTGAGCTGGACGAGTGCGGAATGGACGTCCTCGTGTTGATCGACGAAATCGATCGGCTGGACGACCGCGAGGTCGGCGCCGTCGCACGGCTGGTCCGCGCAATCGCGGACTTCAAGCACTTTTCCTATCTGCTCGCCTATGACGTCAACCGGGTCGCACAGGCGCTCGGTGAGGGAAACGCCGAGCGTGGCCGGTCCTATCTCGAAAAGGTCGTCCAGCTGCAAGTGGCGCTGCCGCTCGTCCTGCCACGGCAAATCAGGCGGATCGTCGGCGCGAGGTTCGGCGAGCTCGTTGATGAGCCCGACGAGCACCAGCAGCGCCTGAGCCAACTCCTCGGGATTCTGGTGCCGGCAATCTTGGCCACTCTGCGGGACGCAAAGCGCATGCTCGCCGGCTTCGAGGTACTGCACCGCCTGCTGCGGTTCGAAATTGATGAAGTCGATCTGCTCGGCTGGGCGGCGATCCTGGCCAAACATCCCGATGTCGAACAGGCATTGCATCGCCGACAGGAACAGATCATCGGACCGGGAAGCCGCGTATTTAGCGAGGCTCTCGTGGGTTGGATGCTGAACGGCTACGGTCCCGCTGCAGTCGACGTCACGCTGAGATCCGAGCCCGGGGCGCCGGAGGAGCTGTGGCTCGAGCAAGGCGGGGAGCGATTGGTTTCGGGTCCGGCCGCGCGTCCTCTTCAGCGGCTTTTGGAGTTTTTGTTCAAGAGTCCTTGGGACAATCGCAGAGATCCGTTGAACTCGATCAGCGCTGCCGTGCCGCTGAGCAAGATTTTGGCCTTTGGAACGTTAGTCGACGCCAACGCATCCGGGGATACCGCGCCGCACCCACGCCATGTGGACATTCTCGGCGAGATTGGCGACCGGGACGCGGCAGCGTGGACCCGCGCGCTGCAGGAGGCCGACAGGAACGGCAACCTCGCCGAATACCTGGTCGCGCTGCACGGCTGCGGTCACCGGGTTCGCCCGCGATTGACCGAGAATGAGTGGCCACTCGATGACATCTGGTCGGCGTTCAGCGACTTTGCCGAGCCGGTTCCTGCCCTGACGGATCCGCCGCGCGACCGACCCAACCGGTTGCTAGCCAAGTTTATTTCCGGGCCCTATCTGCACCGACTCGGAGCATTGCGGCGTCTTCTGAGACCCAACCTCGACATCTTGCGGGAATGGATCGCCAACGGTCGATTTGCGCTCGCCGGTCATCTCCTCGAGGTGCAGATGAAACTGGAGTTGGACGTTCGTGACGAACCCGCGCCGATCATGCTCTTCGTGGCCGAGAAGGATGTGGCACCGCTGTGCAAAGAGCTGGCGAGCGCCTGCCGCGCCGCTTTGCAGGCCGGCACGCTGCTCGATTCGATTGCCGACATAGCCTGCCTGCGCGCCATATTGCGAGGCGCGCCCGACGGCTGGGATGACGATTGCCGGCAAAAGATGGACGAAATGCTGGCGCAATCTGGGCTGTTGGATCGTTTCATTTGGTATGGTTTTGGCGACCCAGCGTCGGATGTTACGTATTTCGAACCGGCGGCCCTGGTCGCTGACCGCAAGGTTTTGCGCGCCCGTGTGGTCGGGCGTTTGAAAGATGCCCCGTCGCTGCCGCAGCAAATTCGTCGCGCCTATCAGATCGCCGAGACCAAACTGTGACTAGCCCCTCATAGGCATCTCGAGGTCAAGGTGTCGCCGGTACATGGAAGAGCCGGCGTCGAGCAGTGGCACACCATGCTATTGGGGAGGAGCGCGCAGGTTCCCGCGCGACTCGTACTGCCGGACCTGCAGAGAGCCGAGGGCAAGATCGATATCCGCCGCCTCGACCGCGCGCCCGTCCTTGCGGCAGACGCTCGCGTGGATCACGTAGACATGACCCCCGAGCCAAGTCGGTCCGCGCTTTTCGATCGCCCGGCAATCGCTCGATGCAACCGAGAACTCCATCGTGCTCAGGTCACCGGTTTCGAGATAATTACGCCATACGCTCCCCTTTCTCGTCATCTGGTTCATATCCGGGAAGTCCTCGCGAAGATCACTGTAGTGGGATTGGACATAACAGCCCTTGTGTTGACTACCGATGGCGCTAACAAAATAAGGATCGACCACAACGGCATCGGCTTCGATCACGAGATTGCCGGAATTGGTAATGACCAGGTCATGACCCATCCGGCAATTGGACGCGTCGATCGATAGATTGCCGCTCGGCAGTCCGAACCCTTCGTGACCCAGCGGCGGACCGGTCTTGCAGGTGCCCGGCGCGCCAGAGCTTATTCTCGAGCCGCTGCAAGGAATTTCCGGCCATTTATCTTCCTCGACTCGTGGGTTGGAAGAATAGGGATTCCATTTCTTCCAGGAAGGGGTGATCGGCGGTGCGATGACCGTGACCTCCGGCAGACCGAGATTGGAAGGGTCAGCGCCGAAAGCGCCCGGAGATGCGTAGCCGATTAAAATCAGGGCGAGGGCTCCCACCAATGCCTCTGTTACCCGCATTACGACCTCCCGAAAATTGCCGAGGCATCCACGATCTCGCCGACGCGCGATGCGCCGACGCGGGCTTCGCGAAGCTGACGTCGGGTTTGGCGCCGGTCATATCGGCGTTGCCGCGAGCCGACGCAGCTCTTGCTTGAGCAAATCGAAATCGACCGGTTTGGTGAGGAACCGGGATGCGCCGGCCCCTTCTGCCTGCCGCCGGCGCTCGTCGTCGCTGTAGGCGGTCACCATCATGACCGGCAGATCGGGGCGCCGCGTCTTGATCTCGCGCAACAAGCTCAGCCCGTCCATCCTCGGCATGTTGATGTCGGACAGAGTGACAATCAGCTCGGGCCGGACCCCCGTCCGCCAGCTTATCGACCGCCTCCTCGCCCGAGGCGGCGAAATGCAGGACATAGGTGCCCTGCCGCGCCTCGCGGCGAAAGCATTGGCGAAACATCTCGGCGACATCGGGCTCGTCGACGACGACGAGGATGCTGAAGCTCATGCGTCATCCCCTGGTTGCGCCCGTCGGGAGCGCGACGGGCGGATCGTGAACTCGGTGCACTCGCCTTCACAGCTGTCGGCGGCAATCGGTTTGCCTGAAATTGGTCCACGCGTCTTCGAGCATGCCATTCAGTCGGCCCGTCTACCTCATCACATGCGACGATACCCTTCTGCTCGTTGCCCGGCCAGCAGGAGTAGGCAAACACCTCCGCGCCGCACTCCCGCGCGGCGGACGATTTGCCGGATGGACAACGCCAAATCGACCGACTCAGTGCCCTCCTCGGAGGGCCGGCCCGCGTTCCCTTTTCGATCAACCCTCCGCGAGAGCTTTCTCCGCGGAACAGGCCAAAAAAGGCACAGCGGTTCGTGGCGCTCTCATCGATGCGGGCAGAATAGCCGCTCCGGCGAGGTTATGTTCACTCGCACGGTGCGGTCCGCTGCCTCGGACAGAGCGACGAGAAAGGTCACGGCGTCGCTGTTCTCGGGGGTGGGCTATGTCGTATGCACGGAGCGCGGGCGGGCAACTCCTCTCCATCTTCGACCAGACCGCTGACAGAAAGCTCGAGCGCTTCCTGCGCCAAGCGGCGCGCCTCATCGAGCATCGTCCTTGCGGTTACGCCGGGCCGGGAGCATGCGCATATGAAGGAAGGCTAGACCTCGACGATCTTGCCGTCTTCGCTAAGGTGCGTTGGGATCGACGCGCCGGCTAATCCGTTCATCGGCGGCTCAGGATCATGATGCAGTTCGTCATGCAGCCCGGCATGGTCTACCAATACCCGCTCTGGGGGGTCGCGCTCCTGTTGGTGGGCCTGGCGGCTCTCGGCGCAGTGCTCTTCGAATTGGCAGTCCACCAGTTCCTGTCGATCGAGTTCCGCCGCAGGCACAATGACGTCACAGCAGCGATATTCTCGGTCGTGGGAGTGACCTTCGCGGTGCTCCTGGCATTCGTCGCCATGCTCGCCTGGGACGGCTTCAACAAGGCAAAGGCCGCTGCCTATGCGGAGGCTGCAACCATTCTCGACTTCTACAATGCCTCGGTCGGATTGGCCGGTCCCGAGACTCTCCTAATGCGCGACGACATCATCGGTTATCTCGAGACGGTGGTGAGGGTCGAGTGGCCGGCGCAGGCCGAAGGCCAGATCGTCGACAGGGGTACGTCGTACCTGGAACAGCTGAACAGGATAGCGATCGGTCTCAAACCCTCCGGTGTGGCCGACGGCAACCTGCACGCGCTGTTGCTGCAATCTCTGGCCCGGCTATGGGACGCAAGACAGCAGAGATTGCTGGCTGCCGAGACCACCATTCCCGCTGTCGTCTGGATCGTGACACTGGTCGGCGGGGGTCTCACGATTGCTTTTGGCTCGTTCCTCGGCGTTCCGAGCCTCGGCATGCATCTGGCCATGTCGGCGGCGCTGGCGATTTCCGGAGCGCTGGTGCTGATCCTGATCATCGCTCTCAGCAACCCGTTCCGCGGCGATTTTCGGGTGTCGACATTGCCGTTCGATCGGGTATTGGCGCAGATCGAGGCGTCGCCAGCCCGACCTTGAACGAGAGCTGGACCAAAGCCCGGGGCGGTCCGGGGAAATTCTTGTGGGTTCAGATTCGGTGGTACACCAGAGCCGTCATGGCCGGACTTGATTCTAAAGCATCGCACCGATCACCCGATCGGGCGGGCGGTGGCCATCGGTGAAAGTCTTGATGTTGATGATTACCTTCTCGCCCATTGCGATCCGCCCCTCGATCGTGGCCGAACCCATGTGTGGCAGCAGCACGACGTTGTCGAGCGTGCGCAGCCGCGGGTCGACGGCCGGCTCGTGCTCGAAGACGTCGAGACCGGCACCGCCGATGGCGCGGGCTTCGAGCAATCGAGCCAGTTCCTCTTCGTCGACTATTTCGCCGCGTGCCGTGTTGACGAGGATCGCGTGCGGCTGCAAGAGCCGCAACCGGCGCGCCGAAAGCAGGTGGAAAGTTGCCGGCGTATGCGGGCAATTAACCGATACGACGTCCATATGGGCTAGCATCTGGTCGAGGCTCTCCCACCACGTCGCTTCGAGCGCGCTCTCGATATCCTCCGGCACCGGGCGGCGGTTGTGATAGTGGACCGAAAGCCCAAAGCCCCTGGCACGGCGGGCGAGCGCCATGCCGATCCGGCCCATGCCGACGATCCCCAGCCGCTTGCCCCAGATCCGATGGCCGAGCATTGAAGTGGGGCCCCAGCCGGTCCATCCGCCACTGCGGATCAGCCTTTCCCCCTCGGCAAGCCGGCGCGAGACCGCAAGGATCAGCGCCATGGTCATGTCGGCGGTGTCCTCGGTCAGGACGCCGGGTGTGTTTGTCACGATGATGCCGCGTTGTTGCGCCGCCGCAACGTCGACGTGATCGACACCGGTTCCGAACGAGGCGATCAGCTTCAGCGCCGGTCCTGCGCAGGCCAACACTTCGGCATCGATTCGATCGGTAACGGTCGGTACCAAGACCTCGGCCCGCCCGACCGCGGCCACCAGCTCGGGTTTGCCGAAGGGCTTATCGTCGAGGTTGAGACGGCAAGCGAAAAGCTCCATCATCCGAGTCTCGATCGGATCCGGGAGCTTGCGGGTAACGATCACGAATGGCCGTTTCGACTGCATGGCGGCGATGTCCGCAGAAAGCGCGCTCTGCCATTAGCAAGCGGCGGGGCGCGATGTCCAGGCAAGTGGTGTGCCTCGCATTGTTGGCGGCCCTTCTCGTCGTTACCCGGTCCACTTCCGCGGCCGAGGGTGAGCCGGGAGAGAAGCTGCCGCGTTTTGCCAGTCTGCGCTCGGACCAGGTGAACCTGCGGGTCGGCCCTGGCGAGAGCTACCCGATCCAATGGGTGCTGACCCGCAAGGAAATGCCGGTCGAGATCATCAAGGAATTCGAGCACTGGCGGATGATCCGCGACTGGCAAGGCGTTGAAGGCTGGGTGCACGAGCGAATGATCTGGGGCAAGCGCGATGTCGCTGTCAAGGGCGGGGTCCGCACACTGCACCGGCTGCCTGATTTGGCGTCGGTCGTCGTCGCCCGGGCAGAACCCGGCGTCTTCGCACATTTGATCGAATGCCGCGGTGACTGGTGCCGCATCGAAGCCGCCGACATTACCGGATGGCTACAGCGCAGCGAGATCTGGGGCGTCTATCCCGATGAAATCGTGCGATAGTCACAGGCCACTGCCGCGCGCTTTTGCTGCGCCTCGGGCCAGAGAAGGTCGCGCAGGATCGTGACTCGCTCTCCGGCGCCGCGGTAGATCTGACGCGCTGGTCATCGACCGTCGTGAAGAATGGCTATAGTGGCAAGCGCGACCAGTGGAGGCACAGCCATGAGGGCCAATATCACGAGCCGGCTTGGATGCCCAGGCTGGCCCGCGCCCGAATCAATCTCATGATAGACATTATTGGGCTTTCCGCCGCGGGATCTCAAGGGTGGCAGGAGATTCGCCGACCTGGGCGGGATGAGCTAAACCATTCCGACTCGTGCGTCCCATCCGCCACGACACCTAGCAGGCTTCTCCCTGATCCGTTAAGCTTTGGCCCGCGATGGGCTTTCCGGAGACTAGGCCATCGCGAATGACATCGGTTCGAGTCGATTAAAGCGGAGGAAACTGGGCAATGCGTTGGGTACGATACGAGACGAATGGTCATCCGGCCTACGGGATCGTCGAGGGCGACACGGTCACCGAGGTGAAGGGCGATCCGTTCGCCGGTTACGAAAGGACAGCGATCAGGCGGTCGCTCGCGTCGGTCAAGTTGCTGGTTCCGGTCGAACCCCGCACGTTCTATTGCGCCGGGCTAAATTATGCAGAGCACGTCATCGAGGCGGCAAGAAAACGCGGTCAGGAACCGAAGCTTCCGCAAGCCGCTGACATCGGCTATCGCGCCAACAACGCGCTGATCGCACATGGCGAGGCAATCGTCATACCGGCGGACGCGACCGAGCGCGTCCAGTACGAAGGCGAGCTCGTCGCAGTCATCGGCCGCAAGGCAAAGCATCTGTCAGAGACCGACGCGCTGTCATGCGTTCTCGGCTGGACGATCGGCAACGACATGAGCGAACGCACCTGGCAGGCCAACGACCGGACCTTGTGGCGCGCCAAGAACGCCGACACCTTTAAACCGATGGGACCGTGGATCGAGACCGATTTTGATCTCGACGCGGCGCAAACGATCGTGCGTGTGAACGGGTCGGAAAAAATCCGGTTCAAGACCAACAACATGATTTTTGGACCCGCCACTTTCATTAGCCGGATGTCGCAATACCTGACCCTCTACCCTGGCGATGTCGTGTGGATGGGCACTGAAGGCGCGCCGGAAAACCTCCAGCACAGCGACACGGTCGAGATCGAGATCACTGGGATCGGCACCCTGAGCAACCCGGTGGTGCGGGAAGGCCGGTAGCGGGTCTGACGCGAGACCGCGCCGGCCCTTACCCTCTCGGCCCGGCGCGCCGCAAAATCCGCACAATCGAGGCCCCGCCAGAGGGGCGCGGACGTTGAACGCTGTTCTGGACTTACACTTGCGCGGGACCTCGGGTCACCTTTGGTGCGGATCATTCGGCACCGCATTCCGCAGCCGGCGCGACATGCCGCACCAGACGAAGGTGGTTGCGCCCGCCCTCGCGTCGGTAGCGAGCCTGATCGACGAGAGAGCGCACAATGTGGAGACCGAGCCCGCCGATGGGGCGCTCTGCTCCCGCCGCGTCTAAATCCGGCGCGCCGAAAGCGAGCGGATCAAAAGGGGGCCCATCGTCGACAAAACTTATCCGGAGGCGGCCCGTCCTCCAGCCGAGCGCTATGCTGATATTTCCACCGGCCGAATGCGGCCTATGACCATGCGTTACGGCGTTGGTGAAGAGTTCGTCGAGGATCACCAAAAGGCGTGACCGCTCATCATCCGGCAGACCGCATTCATGCGCGAATGCGGCGGCGAAGGCTTGAAGCGGAGCGAGCTCCGCATGCTCAGCACGCAGCGAGATCGACGCTCTCATCGCCGATGGTAGCTCATCTGGTTGCCAACAGCCTGTCGAAGTCGTGTATTGAGGTGACCGTGATCAACCGGGGAGGAAGAAATTGGGCTTGGCGCTGTGGTTGGCCGCGGGACTGTTGATCGCGACGGCGAGCGCGGCGGGGGCGGCCGACCCTCCCCCGATCGCCCAGATCAAGAAAGTGACCGGGCAGGCGGCCGTCCTGCGCTCTGGCGAGCGTCGGCCGGCGAATGTCGGGGACATGCTGCTCGTCAAGGATGTCATCGAAACGGGTCCGGACGGCGCGATCGGCATTACCTTCATCGATAACACGGTCTTTTCTGCGGGTCCGAGCAGCCAGATCGCGCTCGACGAATTCCAGTTCGATTCGAACGACTTCCGCGGCGCGATGCTGGCCGATATGCGGCAGGGAACCCTGGCGGTCGTCTCCGGCGACATCGCGCGCAGTACCCCCGGAGCGATGAAGGTCAAGACGCCGACCGCAATCCTGGGAGTGCGTGGCACGACCTTTGCGGTTCAAGTCTATGGCGACCACTGATGAAGCGGCGGGCAATCCTGGCACTCGCCTCAATGGTCCTCCTCGCGGGTTGTCCCCGGCAAGCTCTGTTCGTGGTGCTGCCCAATGCTGAAGGCAGCAGCGTAGGGGCGATCACTGTGGACGACGGCAAGACGGTTACGACCCTCGCCCAGCCGTTTGCGACCGCCGAATCGCGCGCCGGCAACACTGCGCCGACTGCAGAAACTCGGCAAAATATCAGCACGATCTTCCGGAGCGCGATCGCGGCGCAGCCGATCCTGCCGCATCACTTCCGCCTCTACTTCATTCTCGGGAGCGACGAGTTGACCCCCGAATCCAAGGTCGCCTATCGCGCTGTGTTCGATGATGTCAAGCAACGACCGGTTTACGAAATCGAGGTGATTGGCTTCACCGACACGCTCGGCGACCTGCGCTACAACCAAGCGCTGTCGCTCGCTCGCGCGACAGCGATCCGCGACGCGCTGGTTCGCGACGGGCTCGATCGGAACGCGATCTCGATCGCCGGCCGTGGCAAGCGCGACCTGCTCGTGCCGACTGCCGATCAAACCCCCGAGCCCCGCAATCGCCGCGTCGAAATCACGGTCAGGTAGCGACGCCGCCCACCCGCCGCAGCGCCAGGAGGGTCATGTCGTCCGCTTGCTCGGCACCGCCGACAAAGCGGCTGACGTCGTCGATTACCGCCACAACGACACCGTGAGCATCGACGACCGGCGCCTTCCCGAGCGCTGTGGTCAGCCGTTCCGAGGAATAGAGCGTGTGGTTGGCGTTCTCCGCTTCGGTGACCCCGTCAGTGTAGAGCAGCAAGACCTCGCCCGGCTCGATCCGGTCGTGATCGATCGGAAAGTGGAAGTCGTCGACCGCACCGAGCGGCGGACCACCTTCGGTGATGAGCTGCCGCAAGCCGGTCCCGCCGCCGAGAACGAAGGGCGCGTCGTGGCCGGCACTGGCAAAATCGACCTCTCCAGAGCCGAGGTCCAGAATTCCAGCGAAGGCGGTCACGAAAACGCCGCCCTCGCTCTGCAGCTCAGCACTCGCCGCCGCCGTCTTCCGGTTAGCCTCGGCGAGGATGCGGTCGAGCGCCGGCCCAAATGTCAGCACGGCGTCGCGGACGACCTCTTTGGTCACTGCCATCAACAGTGCTGCCGCAATGCCCTTGCCCGCCACATCGGCGATCAGAAAGAACAGGCGGTTGCTTCCTCCGATCAGCAGGTAGTCGTAGAGGTCGCCCCCGACCATTCGCGCCGGCTCGATACGGGCGTAGACATCGATGTCGGGACGATCGGGAAAAGCAGGAAAGCGCCGCGGTAGGAGCCCCATCTGGATCGCCTGCGCCGCGGCAAGCTCGCCCTCGACCCGCTGCTTCGCCTCGCGCTCGCGAACGAGTTCCGCCTGCGCGGCGCGAAGGTTGCCGACAAGCATTACACCCAATGCGCCGAGCAAGGTCAGCGCCGGAAAGGTGCTGTCGAAGAGGCGATCGGCAAAGCGGAAGAGCGCGAGTTCGACGCCGAAAAGAGCCGCCGCGATCGCCACGGCGATACCGATCGCGCGCACCGGCCTTGCGTAAGGTAGCAGCCAGATGACCGCGAGCCCGGCCCCGAGCGCCGCAGCGAGCTCGAACCAATCGAGAAATGGTGGGCGACGGAGCAGGTCGCCCAGCAGGATCGATTCGATCAGCTGGGCATGGAGGTCGACCGCGCGGACGAGACCGAGGGGCGTTTCCCGGAGCCCGGCGATGCCGACGCCGGCAACCCCGAGCAATACCACTTGCCCCCGCAGTTCGGCTGGATCGAACGCCGGATCGAGGACGTCCGAGGCCGAGATGTACCGTGCCAGCGACGGTGCGAAGTGGAGGATCGCGCGGCCCCGCCTGTCTGTCGGGATGGTGGTGCCGCCGATCCTGATGTCTTCGATCCCGAGCGGGCCGGTATCGATCACGATCGCGCGTGCGTCGCCGCCGACACGCACGACCTCGAGCGCAAAACTCGGGACGATCGTTTGTTGATAGGCCACAGCGAGAGCGAGCCGCCGGACAACGCCGTCGGCATCCGGCTCGACCGCGATTTCCCCGGCGGCCACCGCAGCGGCCCGGATATCGGGCTGGCTTTCCACCAGGGATTTGTAGCTCTTCAGGAACGGCGTCGGATCCTCTCCCGCCTGGCGGATCGGGGCCAAGTGAACCGGGCCTGAAGACCGTGCCACCTCTTCCCGGCTGGGGGCGAGCGCGAGCACCGTCGGGACCGCTGCCATCGCTTCGGCGAGGTCGCGCTCGCTCGGCGGCAGCTTCGCCAACGCGTCCGTCAAGGCTGGAGGCAGGCCGGGCAGTTCTCGCGCGATCTCGGTCGGCGAAAGGCGATCTGGCTCGGCAAAGACAATGTCGATGCCGACGACGCGCGGGTTCCCTTGGGCAATGCGGCGGACGAGCTCGGCCACCAAATGCCACGGCCACGGCCACTGCCCGTATTGGGCGAGGCTCTTCTCGTCGATGTCGACGATCGCCACTCGTGCCGAATCACTGGCGCGCGGCCACACTTTTTCTACCAAGTCGAAGCCGCGCACGCGCAATTCGGTGACGATGCCCGGGTCGATGACCCGCAGCACCAAAGCGCCTGCGACCAGTACCAGTGCCGCCGCGCGGCCCGGACCGCGCAACAGAGAGACGCCCAAGCCCACAGCGGGATCGCGCGTCACAACTCCAATTCTAGCCCGTCATATGCCGAGATCACCTCGACCCTGTGGCCGGACCGGCTGATCTCCTCGAAGCGGATGGTCTCGGCGACGACCTCCTCGATCATACGGTCGTCATAGGCCGGCTCGTGGTGAAACAGGACGAGGCGTTTGACCCGAGCGGCATGCGCCAGCTCGACCGCGACGACATTGCTCGAGTGACCCCAATCTTCCTTGATCGAGATTGCGTCGGCAAGCGAGTACATCGCATCGAAGATCAGCACATCGGCGTTCCGGTAGAACGCGACGAATGGATAGGATTCGTCGAGACTGGAATATTTATGCTCGCAATCGGTCGAATAGACGATCGACTTCCCACCCCGAGAAAAGCGGTAGCCGTAGGAATGGCCGGTGTGGAATTGCCTTATCGAGCTTACGGAGAGACCGGCGATCTCGTAGGTGCGGTCGGGCTCGAGCGTGACGAAATCGATGGTCGAGGCGAGCTCGCGAAAATCGACGGGAAACCACGGGGCAGAATTCTGGGTGTGCAGCGCCTCGCTCAGCACATCATGGCAGCCGTAAATGCAAATGCGGTTGCCGGGGATATAAGCGGGCGAAAAAAACGGAAACCCCATAATGTGGTCCCAGTGGGGGTGTGACAAAAACACATTGAAGCAGTGCTTGCGTCCGGGGCCATATTCCCGCAGCACGTGGTTGCCGAATTCGCGCACGCCGGTACCGAGGTCGCAGATCACGTATTCGTCGCTGCCGGCAATGATCTCCACACAACTGGTATTGCCGCCGAAAGTGCCGCGCACCGAAAATGGCAGCCTGTTGTCGATGAAGGTATCGATCGCCTGCTCCGTCTCGAGCGCGTGCCCGCGAGCGGCGAGCAGCGCATCGCGGATCTTGGCGCGGACCGCCCGCTCCCGCAGTGGTGCCGGCAGCGAGCCGCGGGTGCCCCAAAAGCGGACACGCAACGGTCCAGCCGGGTCGGCCTCGGCATGGGGAACCGCCGCGTCGGGTCGCGGCGGGGCCTGCCAGGCGGTGCTCGCTTCCTCGACGGTGGCGAAGACCGGGACGACATGCGAGAACCGGCTGATCGCGAAGATCTCGCGAACGACCGTGTGGAGGCGGGCGACGGCAAGCCGCCGCTCTTTCGGCTTTTGCCGCGATGCGGCCATCAACGCCCGCAGACCGGCGCTCGATATATATTCGACCCTGGAAAAGTCGACGACGACGTCCGCGGAGCTGGAGCTGACGGCGGCGAGCAGCTTCGTTTGAAACTCCGCGCTCGTCAGATTGTCGATGCGTCCGACCGGAGCCAACACCAGAATGTTCGCTTGGCGCCTCTCGTCGATATCCACGACAGCCCCCGTCAGATTATGCGAGAACGGCATTGTCAGGAGATTGGCGGCCCGAGGCAAGGACCGCAGTTAGCTTGTACGGCCCAAGGGTGAGAGGATTGCACGAGACGGTGCGGTCCACGCAAGGCGGACGAAAGAGTCCGTAACTTACACGAGAACCCCGAAAGAGCACACAAGGAGCAGGTCCAAAGCCTCGATCGAGCTGGCCGATGGACGCGGAGGCGCGCAGCGCACTCGATCGCGCTTTCGCCAACCGCCACAATACCGAGCACCGGCGAATCTCGCGCGGCGTCTTCGTCACTGAGACGGCGCTGCCCAATCCCCAAATCTGCAATCATGAATTGAATCGATTGTTGCCGATGGCTGCACCTGCAGCAAATCTGCAGCAAAAGGTCCCGTACTGGTTGAAGCGCCAACCGCGCGCATCGGCCGGCCCGCCCTCCCTGCTTGCTGCAAATCGCAATCATCGGTTTCCTCGTAATCGCCAGTTTCTCTTTTTTCGCAATTATAATAATTATTTGCCATTAAAATCGGCAGCAGATTGAGACGAGAGCCTTCCTTCTTGGTTGTTTCGATCGCCCGCACGAAGGTGTCGACGACACCTGCGATCGTCTCCGTCTCGCCCGGCGTGATCTCCCCTTGGGCGAGCGCCGAAGTGACCGCATTCATCGCTTGAGAGACGTCGCGGGACGACGGCCCGCAGGTATCTCCGTGAGCGTGCCCTCGATCGGCAGCAGACGGAACTTGACACCACGCTCGCGGCACGGCGGCAGCACGCGTTCCATGCAGAGCGGGGTCACCGGCGAGCGCCATCTCGACGGCCTTGCGCGTCGAGGCCTCGGACTCGCCCGCGAGCAGCGTGGCGGCGGCAAGCGTCGCCTTGTTTCGGGAACCCCGTCGCCGACCGCTAGGGTTGCCCGGTCGACCCCTTTTCGAAGGGCCGCCCGCGCACCCGCGCGGGCAGTTTTGGTGAAATGTCATCATTCATCATCGTCTCCCTTGTTCAACCGGCACCGCACCCGTGGCGGCACCATGGATTGAACACCAAATAATTATATACGCAATTCTTATTGTTGTGTCAACAGCAATAACCGCTAATCGACTCCGGCCACTGTTGGCCCACTTTCCCAACGATTCAGTAACCATATTCTGGCCTACCCAAGAGGCGGTCCCGTCAAACAATGGCCACACCAGAAAACCGCGGAGCGTGGGCCACGGGGGCTCTGTTTTCTCCAACTACCGCGACCCGGCGCCCGATGGCCACCTTTGACCGTCAACCGCGCAATAACTGCGAATGCCCGCGTAGCCCGACCGGCGCGTAGATGTTCACCTTTGCCAAAAGGTTCGGATACGTCTTCTCCTGTACGAGTGTGGCTTTAAAGGTAAGCATCCGGCCAAGGCCGCAGGCTAACGGCGTGTAACCTGCAGGAGCGTCTGCAGGAACACCAGCTTGGGGTATTACGCGGCGGCGGTGTGGGCGATTGCCGGCGTGTTCCATTTCCAGGGCAGCAGCTCGTTGAGCCGACGGGCGGGGTGGTCGGCGATGCGGCGCAGCACGTCGGCGAGCCAGGCCTGCGGGTCGACATTGTTGAGCTTGGCGGTGGCGATCAGCGTGTACATCGCTGCGGCCCGCTCGCCGCCGCGATCGGAGCCGGCGAAGAGCCAGTTCTTGCGGCCAATGGCAATGCCGCGGAGCGCGCGCTCGGCGGCGTTATTGGTCAAGCAGATGCGGCCATCGCTGAGGAAGCGGGTGAAGGCGGCCCAGCGCTTCAGCATGTAATCCATGGCTTTGGCGACGTCGGCATGTCGGGACAACCGGGCTCGCTCGCTGCGTATCCAGCTTTCGAGCTCGGCCACCAACGGCGCAATGCGGGTTGTGCGCACGGCGAGACGCTGCTCCGCCGGCAATCCGTTGATCTCGCCCTCGATTGCGAAGATCGCGTCGATCCGGCGCACCGCCGCGACGGCGAGCGGCGCTTTGGCAACATCGGCCAGGACAAAGAATTTCCGCCGTCCATGGCTCCAGCAGGCGGCCTCGGTGATCGGGCCGGGACTTCGCTTCGGATCGTAAAGGCTGTTGAACCCGCCATAAGCGTCGGCCTGAAGAATCTCGGCATAGCCGGCCAGATGCCGCTTCGGGTGCTCGCCGTCGCGGTTGCGGGAATAGAAGAACACCGCAGCGGGAGGTGCCGGTCCGGCAAACGGCCGATCATCACGGACATAGGTCCACACCCGGCCGGTTACGGTTTTGCCCTTGGCCAGAACCGGCACAGTGGTGTCGTCACCGTGCAGCCGGGCAGCGTCCAGCACCTGGAGCCGGATCAGCTCGACCAGTGGGGCGAGGGTCGCCGTGCAGGCGCCGACCCAGTCGGCCATGGTCGAGACGTCGAGATCGATGCCCTCGCGGATAAAGCTGTCGCTCTGGCGGTTGAGCGGCTGATGATGACCGTACTTGGCATAGAGGATCATCGCCAGCAGGCTGGCGCCGGCCCGCCCGCGGGCGATGGTATGAAACGGTGCCGGCGGCTGGGTGATCTTCTCACAGCTGCGGCAGGTGAACTTCTCGCGCACGGTCTGCACGACTTTCCATTGCCGCGGCACCACCTCCAGCGTCTCGGTTACGTCCTCGCCGAGTTTGGCCAGCTTGCCGCCGCAGCACGGGCAGGCAGCCGGCGCCGGGATCACGACGCGTTCGCGTGGCAGGTGCTCGGGAAGCGGTGCCCGCACCGGCTTCTGGCGGGTGGAGCTGCGCACGACGGTGTCGTCCTGGCCAGGCTTGGTGGTGGCGGCGAGCGCGTCTTCGGTCGCGCTTGCCTGCAGCTCCTCGAGCTGCAGCTCGAGCTGATCGAGCAGCTTGCTGCCGCGCTCGGCCGATGGCCCGAAGCGCTCGCGTCGCAATTTGGCGATGACCAGCTTCAGATGCGCGACCATGGCCTCGGCACCCGAGGCGCGGGCTTCGGCCTGCTGGCGGGCCGAGCGCTCGGCGACCAGCGCCGTTTTGAGTGCGTCGACCCCGTCGGGGAGAATGTCGGCTGTAATTGGCACGACCGGGATTCAACCATAATCGCACGCCATTGTGATGATCTCGCGCAATGGGTGAGTCAACTTGTCGCACCCTATCCAACCGCGTGCGGACGCCAGGTGTGCTGCGGGTTGCGCCAGTCAATGCCTTCGAGCATGTAAGCCAGTTGTGCCGCTGTGATCGCGACCACGCCATCGGCCGGCGACGGCCAGATAAACCGGCCGCGCTCCAGTCGCTTGGCGTAAAGCGACATGCCGAGACCGTCATGCCAGAGGATCTTGATCAGATCGCCCCGCCGGCCGCGGAACACAAACAGATCGCCGGCATGCGGATCGCGCTTTAACCCCTGCTGGACCTGCAGGGCCAAC
>Ga0074045_10000617_pt1 | contig 34686 bp, 26 predicted proteins | sample BogForMeECP23OM2_FD_94442 | JGI IMG/M metagenome (GOLD analysis project Ga0074045, IMG submission 94442) | Bog forest soil microbial communities from Calvert Island, British Columbia, Canada - Bog Forest MetaG ECP23OM2 | ecosystem: Environmental > Terrestrial > Soil > Wetlands ...
TATGAACCGACCACTGAAAAGGAATTTGATCGTAAGGTCGGCTATGCTCCTAAGCAACAGGTGCTGGAACTGGAATTCAGACAAAGTGGAGAGATCTGTCAATACTTCGATGTGCCCGCTGAGGAGCACACGGCCTTCCTCGCCGCCGATTCCAAAGGCACTTATCTCAACCTCCAGTTCAAGCCCCGACAGTATCGTTATCATCGGGTCTGGCCCCAAGAGAAATAGCGCCAGCAGTGTCCACCGCCACGCTTTTCGGCGTATCGATATCAACATGATTCCCTTCTTTACTATATGTCGGAATTTGTAATAATATGCATGCATATAGTAAAGAGGCGTCATGACTGTTTCGAAGGCAGAACTCGTAGCCCGCATGGTCAGGAAGGCTGGAGTATTCCGACCGCGCGAACTGGATCGGGTAGCTATCCCTCGAGAATATCTCCGCCTGGCGAAAGACCGCGGGCTAGTGCGGCAAGTGGGAAGAGGACTCTATGTGGCCGATGGTAGCCGGGTGACCGAGCACCATACGGTCGTGGAGGCAGCGAAACGCGTACCACATGGTGTCATCTGCCTGCTGTCTGCGCTGCGCTTCCATGGGCTCACCACGCAATCGCCGCGTGAGGTTTGGATAGCGATTGGGCACCAAGCTCGTCGCCCCCGAGCGGATTATCCGCCGATGCGTGTTGTATATTTTTCCGGAAAAGCCCTTTCCTATGGCATAGAGGAAAAGAAACTCGAAGGAGTTGACGTGCGAGTTTTTGGTCCTGCAAAAACTGTCGCTGATTGTTTCAAGTACCGCAACAAGATAGGGCTGGAGGTCGCTCTGGAAGCGCTGCGCGATTGCTACCGACAGCGGAAAGCCACAATGGATGAACTCTTCATGGCCGCGAAAGTCTGCCGGGTGGCACGGGTGATACAACCATACCTGGAGTCGCTCACGTGAAGAAGCCCGTTGCAAACCTGTCGGCTTCCGTCCGGCAGCGGCTGTTGAATCTGGCGACGGAACGCAAGGAAGATTTTGGACTTGTCCTGACCCGCTATGGATTGGAACGATTCCTCTATCGCCTGAGCATTTCTCCCCATCGAGATGCATTTGTCCTCAAGGGTGCTCTGCTACTGCAAACTCTGGACTGCGGAGATGTATCGTCCGACCCGAGATCTCGATCTGCTCGGACGGGGGCCGTCCGATATCAACTTCCGAAACGTCTTCTCCGAAGTGTGCGCGCAAAATGTGGAAGACGATGGCCTGACTTTTCTACCAGACACGATTCGCGTGGAAAGAATCCGTGCTGAGGAAGCCTACGAAGGAGTTCGGGTACGCATGGAGGCGCGGCTTGGGAATGTGCGCGTTCCTCTTCAGGTTGACGTCGGTCTCGGAGACACGATTGTTCCCGCATCAGAGGAATTGGAATACCCGACGCTCCTTAAATTCCCTGCACCCAAATTGCACGCCTATTCCAAGGAGAGTGTGGTTGCGGAAAAGTTCGAAGCCATGGTCAAACTCGGCGTTGCGAATAGCCGAATGAAGGACTTTTACGATCTCTGGGTACTCGCACAAAGGTTCGAATTCGAGCGTGGCACTCTCGCGGCGGCCATTCAGGCAACATTCAAGACGCGGCGTACGACTCTGCCGAGATCGTCGCCGTTAGCCTTGCGGACCGAGTTTTATGAACTTCCAGCGAAGCAGACACAATGGCGAGCGTTTCTGAGGAAGAGTGGTCTTAAGGCAGATCCTTCCCTCAAAGAAATTATGGAAGTCATCCGAGAGTTCTTAATGCCAGTTGTGGACGCCGTTTTGAAGGGGAACGAAGAAAACCACGTCTGGCAACCGGGCGGCCCATGGGAAAAGAACCGGAAAACTAATTCTTTCCTGCCGAGGTAGTGTGTAATAGATGTTCAGGTTCGGGTTGCTCTGAGGCTCAAATAAGCTCAATCATTTCACTGGGATATGACTACGACTGGGAATGATAAAACAAAAAGTCCGCTGCGTCTGCCGCAGAAGCTAATGGCATGCAGAGAACTGGGCTTGCAAGCTGCGTATTCACTGGGTTTCTGGAGTGGTGCCGGGAGGGGGAGTCGAACCCCCAAGGGCCGAAGCCCGGCGGATTTTGAGTCCGCTGCGTCTGCCAGTTCCGCCATCCCGGCTCGGGTTTCGCGCTGGAGAGAAATTAAGCTTAATTGAGCGCGTACCCCTTTGCAACCTGCGCCCGCACCCGATAGTAGCCCAACTTCTCTGCCGACCGAGGAAGAAAAGGCTTCGACCACCGGGCACCAACTACCACGAAGGCGCTTTGACCACAACGATTCCCTTCGTGTGACTTTGTGACCTTCGTGGTTAAGGTTTCGCAAACTGCATGCCGCGCTTACTTCACAAATGTCAGCCCATGGGGCACGAAAGCCCGAAAGACATAAGCGTAGAGCAGCACGATGATTCCGACAATCGAGCACAGCGCCACCGAGTGCCACGCCACAAAGCGAAAAATGATTCCTTCGTTGCCCACCTGTTCGGTGGCAGCCGTCGCAATCGTGATCGACTGCGCGTCCACCATTTTCCCCATCACGCCGCCGGCGCTGTTGGCGGCGCACATCAGGATCGGGTCAATCCTCAGCTGCTGCGAGGTAATTCTCTGCAGGCTGCCAAACAGCGCATTCGATGAAGTATCGCTGCCGGTCAGCGCCACTCCCAGCCACCCGAGAAATGTTCCGAAGAATGGATAGAACCATCCCGTGCGCGTGAAGGCCAGACCCAGTACGGCATCCAGACCCGAGTAGCGCGTCACGTAACCCAGCCCCAGCATAAACGAGATCGCGATCACGGCCAGTCTCATTCGCACCAGCGTCCTCCAGAATATCTTCATCAGCTGCAGCGGGCCCTGCCCCAGGAATAATCCGGAAACGATTGCGGCGAAGAAGCAGCCCGTCCCGGTAGCCGAGAGCCAGTTGAAATCGTACCTCGCGGCCTCCGGGGTCGGCTTGGCAACCACCGGCGCCGCGCGGGAGATGGCGTTGTGCAGGTAAGGCACATCCCAACCAGGCGGACCGGGACGGACTTTACCGCTCGGCAGCGTCACTCGAAAAGCCGGGGTCGTAGCCTTATTCATCGCCAACTTGATCGAGGGCAGTCCCCACAGCAGTACGAACAGGGAGAGGATTGCGAACGGCATCCACGCCTTCAACACTTGCCCCACCGTGTAGGTGCGAACCTTCACCAGTCCGTCGAACTGCTCCGCCGTCCATTCGCCACCCAAATCGTCGGTGACCTTCGCCGTCGGCGGATGAGGAGCAACCGGCTTGTCGTCATAATCAAAGCGCCAGATCTTTTTCGGCTTCCAGAATCGCAGGAAAATCAAAGTGGCGATAATCGAGACGACGCCTCCCATGATGTCCACCAGGTTGCTGTCCACGTAATTCGACCAGAAGAATTGCGTGAGAGCGAACGAAACCCCGACGACTGCAATAGCCGGAAAAACTTCGAAGGTTTCCCGCCAGCTGACCATGGTTCGGACCAGCCAGAACGGCACGATGACCGCAGTGAAAGGAAGAATGCGGCCGATCATGGCGTTGAGATCGGATTCCGGCAGTGACGTCACCGCGGCCAGCGTGTGCACCGGCGTGCCGATCGCTCCCCACGCCACCGGCGCGGTGTTCGCGATCAGATTCAGAGCGGCGGCGTGAAAGGGCTTGAAGCCCAATCCAATCATGAATGCGCCGGCGATCGCCACCGGCGCGCCGAACCCCGCCGCTCCTTCTATGAACGCGCCAAAACAAAAAGCCACCAGCAGCACTTGCAGTCGTCGGTCGGCGGTGATTCCGGCAATCGACTCCTTCATGATTTCAAATTGTCCGGTCTCGACAGAAATGTCGTAGAGATACACCGCGGCCAGAACAATCCAGGCAATCTTCAGCACTCCGAACGCAACCCCATATCCAAAGCTCATCGCGGCCAGCGCCGGAGGCATCTTGAAAAAGAGGATCGCAACCACCACGGCAGTCGCGGCGCCCGCGATGGCGCACCAGTGCGGCTTCACCTTGAGGCCGGCCAGCAGCCCGAAAAGAATGATGATCGGCAGAGCCGCCACCAGCGTCGACAGCCACCAATGACCAAGCGGATCGTAGACCTGGGTCCACTGCATGACCACCTCCTCGCGACGGAGCTACTGCGTCACAGACATGCCGGGATTGTGTGGGGACAGCCGTCCTCGGCTGTCCGCCGCGCGGAGCGCGGCTCTCAGCCACCGGAAACTGGAAGCGATGGGATATTGCCCCACCCCAACTACGCCGCTTCCCAGCTCTTCGGAACATTCACGTAAGACCGGTCCAGCGCCGCAACCGACGGGCAGCCCAGCAACCTCAAAGTACGCTCCAGATCGGCGCGCAGGATCTCGATCGCGCGGTCGACCCCAGCCTCGCCGGCGGCGGCCAAACCGTACGCGTATGCCCGCCCGCAAAGCACGGCGTTCGCCCCCAGACAGAGCGCCTTCACCACGTCGGCGCCACGACGAATTCCTCCATCCATCAATACTTCGATGCGCCCCTTCACGGCCGCCACCACTTCGGGCAACGCCCGCAGCGATGCCTGCACCCCATCCAGCTGCCGGCCGCCATGATTCGAAACCGAAATCGCGGCGGCGCCTTCATCGATCGAACGTCGCGCATCTTCGCCGGTCAACACACCTTTCACCACGATCGGGCCTCGCCAAGCTTCCCTGATCCACTTCAGGTCGGCCCAGGTCACCGCCGATTCAGCAAGCGCGACGGCCACGTCGATCAGCGGCATCTCCCCCTTGCCCGGGACAATAACGTTTGGAAGTCCGGGCAGCCCGCCATCCAGCAGATAATTGATGACCCATCCCGGACGCGACAGAATTTGCGGAAGATAAGGAATTTTCGCAAGCGGTCCGCCACTGATCAGTTCCTTCATTCCATTGCGATAGTCGCGCTCGCGAATCCCGGATACCGGAGTATCAATGGTGACCACCAGCGCAGAAAATCCGGCAACCCGCGCTCGCTCAATCGCAGCCTCGGCTGCTCCGCGACCGCCCATCAGGTAAAGCTGGTAAAACACCGGGCCGGACGAACCCGCCTTCACATCTTCCAGCTTGTGTCCGGAAATCGTCGAGAGGATGTAGCCAATACCAGCCCGGCCAGCAGCTCGCGCCGCCGCCACTTCTCCACCCGGATGCATCAGCCGGCTGTATCCCACTGGAGCCAGCAGGATGGGAAGAGATAAGTCGAAGCCCAGCACCCGCGCGCGCAAATTGCACTCCGCCGACGCGACCGCATGGCGCGGCCGAAAAGTCACGTCATTGAAGACTCTGCAATTCTCCCGCAGCGTTACCTCGCCCTCGGCGCCGCCATCCAGGTAATCAAAAACCGGCTGCGGTATCCTCTGGCGTGCGATAGGGCGAAAATCTTCGATGCATACCACTCGTGGCGAAGCCACGGATCGGGCAGATCTATTCATCGGCAATTCCAAATCCCTTGGAATCTTAAAGCCGGTCGATATCCTACCACGGCGAAGAAAATCGAGGCTCTTTGCAGCCCAGCTTCTCGGTTCTACGTGCGCTGCGCGGCCTTCCGGCCAATCAGTTGGTCATACCGAAAGCATTCCACCATGTGGTCGTTCACCATTCCCACCGCCTGCATAAACGCATAACAGATGGTCGATCCCACAAAGTTGAAGCCGCGCTTCTTCAGGTCTTTGCTCAATGCGTCGGATTCGGCGGTGCGCGCCGGAACCCGCTGCCGCGACTTCCACGAATTCACTCGCGGCTCACCTTTCACAAATTGCCACACGTAGCGCTCAAAGCTGCCGAATTCTCCTTGCACCCTCAGCAGCGCCCGCGCATTCTGCACCGCCGAAGCAATCTTCAACCGGTTGCGCACGATCCCCGGGTCTTTCAGCAACTTCGCCATCTTCCGCCGGTCGTAGCGCGCCACTGCTTGCGCATCAAAACCGTCAAACGCAGCCCGGTAGTTCTCCCGCTTGTTCAGGATCGTCTCCCAACTCAACCCGGCCTGCGCCCCCTCCAGTATCAAAAACTCGAAAAGCTTGCCGTCATCACGCACCGGCACGCCCCACTCTTCATCGTGATAGCGAATCGCCAAGTCGCTCTGCGCCCACGCGCAGCGAACCGGCGAGCTTGTACCCCTGGATTTCATAGGATCATTACGTCCTCAGCAGAAATCATTGACAAGGTACGGCGTGAGGCTGATTTGCAGGGGCTCGGCTTCAGCCGCGCCGGAAGAAAGTTTTCTTGAGGAACCTGGGGCTTAGTCGCCGCGAAGGCCAGCACCGCCGCGACCCGAACCGCGACCATGACAACAGCTCTTAAAATCATTTCTCAGGGTCATTCCCAGGATTATTGCCTGCGTTCACGCCACGTTTACTCCAGCGACTTCGGATCCGACAGGTTCTTCGGCGACTTCTTATTCAGCAGCGCCACCAACTCCTTCGCGGAGCGCGGAACCGCGACCTTGTGTTCCACAATAATTTCTTTCGCCTCGAGCTTCTTCCCATACAGCTTTTCATTGGCGCTGCCGTCGGAGCGCAAAGTCGAACCCTCCAAAGAAACGCCCGCAAACAACCCTTTATTGCGCGAATATGAAAGGATCTCTGCGTTCATCACCACGTCGGTGGCGCCTTCCGCGGTGCGCCCCTTGGGACCAGCCGCCGCCGAAGCGTCCGCTCCCAGCTTCACCTTACTCGACAGCAGCGATCGCGCTCCCTTCGGATTCATCACCAGCAAAACAAAATCCGTTGCCTGTCCCCCCAACTGGAAACCAATACTCACTCCCTCCAACGCATAAAGAGCCGGAGGTCCCCACGGCCCGGTATAGTGCTGCCCGCCGCGGCACAACATTACCCCGCGTCCGTAGCTCGCTCCTACCCCGAACGCTCCCTTCTTCACCGAAGGCAGAATCACTAGGCATTCCGCTTTGTCCAGCAGGTCCTGCGGAATGTCGTCCGGAACGTTCAGGATTTCCTTCAGCACCACGCCGGCATCGTGCACCCGGTCTTCTTCCTTTTCATCGTTGGCGGCAAATGCCGTGGGTACACCCAGGCACAGTACGAGAAACCAGGCTGCAATATTCTTCATCTTCATGGCTATCAATTCCTCCCGACTCGTTCTCGTCGACTACCGGTTACTGAGTTCTACTCCTCGGCACCAGGTACCAGGTACTCGGTACCTTCCCGCGACCAAACATCTTAAACCATATTTAGAATCACATGAGCGAGTGCCATGACCAAACGGGTGCTCCTTTTGTAACTTGGCACTCTTCTCCCAGCCCCTCTACAGTCAATAAAGGGAAAATCCTGGCGGACGGCCATCCGCCCTTCGGCACCCGGCGTGCATCTAATCGGTAGGAGTGCCCTCTGGCCATGGGTGAGAGTGAAGAAATTGGATGGTCGCGGCATGAAGTACACGCACTCTATTTGTCTCCGCCTGACGGCGCTCCTCGCCGCCATCGCCTGCGTGTGGCCGGCCGCGGCCCAGTCCGGTTCCTTCACTCCCTACCCCGCCACTGCCGCTTACCCAAACGCTGCCCCTTCTGACGATCCTCAGGGCGGCCTGCTCACCATTCACAATCGCGTCGACGAGGTCAACGTCCTTTTCATCGCCACCGACAAGCACGGCAAATTTGTCCGCGACCTCAATCAGAACGACTTCGCCATTCTCGACGACCACAAACCGCCGCAGTCCATCATCAATTTTCGCCGCGAAACCGATCTTCCTCTGCACCTCGGCCTTTTAATCGACGTAAGCGGATCGGTCCACGGACGCTTCGATTTCGAACAGAACGCCGCCATCAGCTTCCTGCAGCACTCCATCCGCGCCGGCTTCGACAAGGCTTTCGTCGAAGGCTTCAACACCAAGACGCAGATGACTCAGGATTTCACCGACAACGTTCAACTGCTCTCCGCCGGCGTCCACAACCTGCAGGATGGTGGAGGCACCGCGCTCTACGACGCCGTCTACAAGGCATGTCACGACAAGCTTCTAAAAGATCGGTCCGAACATCCAGTCCGCAAGGCCATCATCATTCTCAGCGACGGCGAAGACAATCAGAGCGACGTCACCAAGGCGCAGGCCATCGAAATGGCGCAGCGCGCCGAAGTCATCATCTACGCCATCTCCACCGATGACAGCGGCCTGATCCTGCGCGGCGACAAAGTTCTCGAACAGTTGGCCGAAGCCACCGGCGGCCGCGCCTTCTTCCCCTTCAAGATGAAGGACATCACCCACTCCTTCGCCGCCATCGAAGACGAACTCCGCAGCCAGTACGTAGTCAGCTACAAGCCCGCCGACTTCGACGCCGACGGCCGCTACCGCTCCATAGAAATCTCCGCCAACAAAAAAGACCTCCAGGTCCGAGCCCGCAAAGGCTACTTCGCCCCCCAACAATAACCATTGAATTCCTTGGTGTATGAACCATCCCGGCCAAGGGTGCCCCACTTCTCGCATCTTTTGCGAGAAGTGGGATTCCACGAACGATTGCAGCTTCTCCGATCGAAACCCATCACTGCCCTAAATTCCCTAGTCAGAGAGTCATTCCGAGCGCAGAGGAATCTTGGTTTTCTGTCGACACCCTCTCCCACTCCTCATCCACGCAAGCCTGAATCGTCAACCCCGTTTCTCTTAGCAGCTCCCAAGCCTCAAAATATTCCCCATACTTCTGCCGCTTGCTCCTCGGAGTAAAGTGTAGCGAGCAATTCGTCCTCCCCATCACCTCAAACGGAATGATGTACCAGTCATCCCTCGGAATCAGCAACACCGCAAAATAATCCACCGTCCCCGGCACATACTTCGCCCGCCCCGGCCCCATCACATTCAAGCTGTACCCGCCACCGCGCCGCGTGTAGACCGTGGACTTCACCTGCACCCGCAACACCCGCCCCCGATTGTCCCGGCCCTTACTTTGCACGCCATGACTTTCCACCCCGACGTCGTATCTTCCCGAATCTCCAAACGGCTTCGATACCTTCATCCCCAACCCCGCCGCCATCATCATGAAGTAAAGCTCCGCCCACTCCCCTCGCTCCTTGCACCCCGTCAACTTCCCACCCGCCATCCGACTAGCCTTCCTCCTCATACTCCCCACCCCTCCCAATCTTCCGGACAAAAAAATACGAGACTCCGCCGAGCCTCGCTCTTTCCCTTCCTAAAATGACGCCCAGTCCCCGACCACTCCCCACTCAATCACCGCCACAACCAGCCAACCCCACACTTCTCCCAGTCTTTCAGTATTTACCACCCAAGTCACGGCCACATGTCACACCGCTACCCTGTGGAAAGCTCTAAATTTCAAGAAAGATCGGGAAGTTGGGATGGCGACGGCTATTTCACGCGACCGCGTACAGCTTCAGCCCCAACACTCGGCGGTAGCGCTCAAAGTCGTGGTCGGTGGTAAAAATGTGCCAGTCGCGCCGTTGCGCCACCGCACAGATCAGGAAGTCGATTGCCGACCCTGCGATTCCACGAGCCCGGCAGGAGTTGTGCATGCGCGCAGCTTCCTCATAGTCCAGCATGCCGATGCTCGGCTCATCGAAAGCCCTCAGATAATTCCGCAACCTGTGAAATCGCTCCTCCTCGCGGATTCCCGAAAGTAGTTCCTGCCGGATCGCTCCCACGATCTGTGCCCGGCCTTCTCGCACCAATTCTTCCAAGGCTCGGATGAGAACTTTTTCGCGGGCGCTCAGGTCAGAATGCTTGCGCCGCAGCGCCAGCGACCATACCGGTGTGTCCACCAGCGCCGTCATGAACGCGTCTTACCTTCTCGCGCCTTATCGTCTCGCCCCGGTCCGCGCCGTTCCGCCTTGTAGTCGTAGGCCGGATCAAAATCGAAACTGCCAAACGCCTCCAGGATGCGAACCTGCTTGCGCCGCTGGATGTACTCGCCCAGGGCCGCCGTAACCGCTTCCTTCTTGGTCTTGTGCTTCCCCGCGCGCCGCGCCTCTTCGATCAACGCATCGTCCAGAGCCAGATTGGTCGCCATGTGTAAAGTCTTACACACAGCATTGTGTAAGTCAATGACCCTCGTGGAGGGGCGACAGATCATAGCCCCGGACGTAAGTCGAGGGCAGCGTGCTCAGGCTATCAACTCCTCCCAGCGGCCGGGTGCCCCATGTCTCGCATCCTTTGCGAGACATGGGATTCCACGGCCCCATCCCTTAGAGGATTCACCCAGTCTCTCTCTCCTTTTCCTAACCTCACGACCTCCTCACGAGCAGCCGCTCGTGCTCCCGCAACTGCCACACCGGTAGCAACTGCCATTCCGGGTCATGATGCTGCCGCAGAAGCTGCAGGTGGGAGCATCGCCCAGGTCGATGATGCCGGCCAGCGCGTCGGCGGCGTGAACCGAGCCACCGGCGGGCGAGGGCGCCCGCCCCACATTCACATCCCCGGACTCTGACGGCTGAGAGCTGACAGCCGATAGCTTCGGTCGAAGATTCTCGAAGAGAAACTGCTGCTGCCCGGTCAGAAAGCGCAACTGCAGCCAGCGGAAGATGTAGTCCATGATCGACTTGGCGAAGCCGATGTCGGGATTGCCGCTCCAGCCGCTCGGCTCAAAGCGCGTGTGCGCGAACTTTTCGCAGAACAGCTTCAGCGGCACGCCATGCTGCAGCGCGATCGAGACCGCCAGCGCAAAACTATCCATCAACCCGGAGACCGTCGATCCTTCCTTGGCCATGGTGATGAAAAGTTCACCCGGCTCCCCGCTGGGATAGAGCCCCACCGTGATGTAACCCTCATGCCCTCCGATATTGAACTTGTGCGTGATCGAAGCCCGCTCTTCCTGCAGCTTGTGCCGCACCGCCCGCGGAGGCGCGTTAAGATTTTCTTCTTCGCGTGGCGCGGACACTCCTGTCCGCGAGTCTTCTTTACTGGACGTTGCTGTTTTCGTCCCTGCCGCGGACAACGGTTGCGACTTCTTGCAGCCATCGCGATATACCGCGACCGCCTTGAGCCCAAGCTTCCAAGCCTGGAGATAAGCCTCCATGATGTCTTCGACCGACGCGTTCTCCGGAAGATTGACCGTCTTCGATATTGCTCCGGAGATAAACGGCTGCGCCGCCGCCATCATCCGCAAATGCCCCATGTAAGCAATCGACCGCGTCCCCTTAGCCGGCTTGAACGAGCAGTCAAACACCGCAAGATGATCGTCCTTAATATGCGGCGCCCCTTCGATCGTTCCCGTAGCATCGATGTAGCTGACGATCGCGTTAGCCTGCTCGTGATCGTAACCCAGCTTAAACAGCGCCGTAGGCACTGTCTGATTAACAATCTTAATCATCCCCCCACCAACCAGCTTCTTGTACTTAACCAGCGCCAAATCCGGCTCCACCCCGGTTGTATCGCAGTCCATCATGAAGCCGATTGTGCCGGTGGGGGCCAGGACTGTTACCTGGCTGTTGCGGTAGCCAAACTTTTCGCCGTGGGCTAAGGCTTCGTCCCAGCATTGCTTGCTGGATTCGTAGAGTGCGGGCGGGACGTTTTGTTTGTTGATGTTGTTTACCGATGCGCGGTGCATGCGGATTACGTCTAAGAACGGTTCGCGGTTGATGTACCAGCCGGGGCAGGCTCCGCCGGGCATGGTGGGAGCCGTGCCGGGGGCGCTCGCTTCGCTTTGCTGGACAGCCGAGGCGGCCGTCCCCACATGAACATTTTCGAGGCCCGCAGAACTGCCTATGCCTGCGCCTAGATTGGTTTCGGTTAGATTCTTTTTTGTGGCTTCGGTTGCGGGCGTCAGCGGCTGGCAAAGTTCGGCAATTTTCGAGGATTGCAAATAGGCTTCGCCGCACATGATGGCGGTTACGCAGGCGGCGTAGTCGCGGCCAGCGTCGGAGTCGTAAGGCAGGCCTGCGGCCATGAGCAGCGCGCCTAGATTCGCGTATCCCAAGCCTAGAGGGCGATAGTCATGCGAGTTACGCATGATCATTTCGGTGGGATAGCCGGCGTTGTCGACGAGGATTTCCTGTGCCGTGATCAGGACGTCCACGGCATGGCGGTAGGCCTCGACGTCGAATGTGCCGTTGGGCGCGAACTTCAGAAGATTCAGGCTGGCGAGGTTGCAGGCGGAATCGTCCAAGAACATGTATTCGCTGCAGGGATTGCTGGCATTAATGCGCGCGCTATTTTTCGAAGTGTGCCAGCGATTTACCGTGGTGTCGTACTGCATTCCGGGATCGCCGCAGTGCCAGGTGGCTTCGGAGATTTTCTGGAGAAGATACTTTGCTTTGTATGTCTTCATGACGCTGCCATCGCGAACAGACTTGGTGGAAAAATCGGTGTCGCGGACTACGGCGTACATGAAGTCGTCGGTGACGCGGACGGAGTTGTTGGCGTTCTGGAAAAAGATGGAAGAGTAAGCGTCGGAGTCGGGATGCGAGCCGTCGTATCCCATGGCTACGAGCGCGTGGGCCTTGGCTTCTTCGTTTTGCTTGCACAGGATGAAATCTTCGATATCAGGATGGTCGACGTTGAGGATGACCATCTTGGCGGCGCGGCGGGTTTTGCCTCCCGACTTGATTACTCCCGCAAACGCGTCAAAACCTTTCATGAAGCTGAGCGGACCGCTGGCTGTGCCCCCACCGCTCAAGCCTTCGGTTGAAGAGCGCAGAGACGAGAGATTGGTTCCGGTGCCGCTTCCCCACTTGAAGAGCATGCCTTCGGTCTTGGCCAGGGTAAGGATGGAATCGAGCGAATCCTTTACCGAGTTGATGAAGCAGGCAGAGCACTGCGGATTGCTGTAGCCGGTGACGCCGAACTCGACTTGCTGGGTTTGCGGATTCCAGTGCCAGTTGCGGGCGTCGGAATTGGGCTCGATGCGGTCGCAACCCACGTTGAACCACACGGGAGAATTGAAGGCGGCATACTGGCGGACGAGGATGTGAACCAGTTCGTCGTGGAAGGTCGCACCGTCTTCCGGCGTTGCAAAATAGCCCTGGGCCAATCCCCAGTTGCGAATGGTCTCGGCCACGCGGGTCACGAGCTGGCGGACTCCGGTCTCGCGCTCGGGGGTGCCGACTTTTCCGTGCAGATATTTGCTGGCCACGATGTTGGTCGCGGTCATGGACCAGTCTTTGGGGACCTCGACATCTTTCTGCTCAAAGATCACGTTGCCCTGGGCATCGGTGATCTGGGCGAGGCGGAGATCCCATTCGAGCTCGTCGTAAGGAGAAACGCCGGGCTTGGTGAAAAAGCGGCGAAAGGAGAGGCCCTGGGAGGTCTTCTTCGGGATTGCGGCGGCGAACTGGGGGACAGGGGGATTAACGGTAGTAGTTTTCAGCTCCGGCATTGCTCTCTCCATTAATAGTTAGATTCTATTCAACACGGCTCGATTCGGGGGACGACCTTCCAGTGCCGTCCCTCCGGGACTCGGTTCCTTCTCTGTAACGCACACCCAGGACTTCCGTCCTGGGCTATCTTATGCCGCCCCTTCGGGGCTGGTTGTGGTGACTTAGGCGATTTCTTCGTGCGACAAATTGCGATCCATCGACCTCAGGGGCTAAAGCCCTGGATTCTTGTTTTCCTCCACGGCGTGGCTGAAGCCGCGCCCCTTCAAAGCTAAGGCATGTCTTGCTTCCAAGCACCTTACGGGCTAAAGCCCAGTTAGAAAATAAAAGATCCCTTATCGCAGCGCTGGAAGCGCTGCTCCACCCCAAATCCCTCCTTAGAAACCGGAGGGTAGAGGGTGCGGACAGTGAAGATTCTTGTTGGATCCGGAATCGAGATGCGGAGCCGGGACATTGGGAACTACTTTTACAAACTTCGATCCTGTGGATGGCGTCGCTGGGGCCAACGATGGGACGGTGTCGGCAAACGCGGGCGAGGGCGCCCGCGCCACAACACTCTGGTCTATGCCGGTCGCTTTTTCGGCGGAGGAGAGCATCCACTGGTTGAGGGCGCTGCAGATGCTGCGGCGCTGGGCCTGGTCATCGATTACTACGAAGCGCAGGAAGCAGCGGCCGGAGGCGAAGCGGGTGCGCATGGGATTGGCGCTGCCGAACATGCGGTCGAGAGTGAAGGCCATGTCGTCGTCTTCGGAGAACTGGAGGACGGCGAGCATGCGGCGCGGCTCTACCTCAGCGGCTAAAGCCGCATCCTTAAACGGTGCGGGATCGCAGCGCTGAAGCGCCGTGCCACCCGGAATTCCAGTGGGAGCCGAACCGGGGCCGCATTGCCGCCTCGCTTCGCTTGGCGGGACAGCCGAGGCGGCTGTCCCCACACGGGTGTCGTTAGCGCTAAAGTCCATGACCTCTTCGGCTATGGCGAAGATGCCTGGTTTGCTGGGGACTACCAGCAGGCTGCGCGGGGAATCGCAACGGAACCAGCGCGACCATTGCAGGCGGCGAGGGTCCACGGGGCTGTCAAAGCCGTGGCGGGCCAGCGAATCGGCGACCATGCGGGTTAAAGCTTCCATCTTGGGCTCCTCGAGAAAGCAGTGGTTAGTGATTAGTGGTCAGTGGTCAGTGAATCGGTCTTGGCTGAGACATGCTTTTATTCCTGCTTGTCGTTCACCCGGGGGAGGATCGGGGGAACGGCCACCGCACTGTTAGAACCGGGTTCCGGCTCCAATCATCCGGCTTCATTCATGGAAACCGGCTGGCAGAGCCTGGTTTTATCGTTTTGGTTGGCGGGGTTGGCGCCTGGTCACCTCTGGCCGGGAGCTAACCCCGCATTGCTTTCCTGACTATGCCTTACCGTTTCGCTCTGTGAGAACCAGCCCCGTTCCCGCGAAGCTGGTTTCAGAGGGCTATGGGAATGCAAAGTTACTCCCGCTTATTGTACCTGTCAAGGGATAAACACCATAGGTTGTATCTCCAGCAATGACGGGCTTGATGCGGGGTGGAGGGATCGGTTTTCCACAAAAGGAATTCATGGGGCATTCATAGAAGTCGCGGGGACGGGTTGAGAGTGCCATTTTGGACCGGGCGTAAGATCTTGGCGGCTAAAGCCGCGGCTGATGTTGGGCAAATAACGGCGCGGCTGACGCCGCGCCCCTTCAAAGCTGAAGACCAAACAAAAACTCATGATTTTCCCAGTTGTGCCGGCACAAACATTGCGCGGCTGACGCCGCGACCCTGAAGCGAGTAACGAACAAGATCTCAGGATTTTCGAGGTTTACAGCCACGCCTAGTTCACACAATAGTTAGAGGGAGCGGAGGCCTGGGCTGGGAGAGCTCCGGTCGCGGTAGGGTTGGGGAGATTTCCGAGTGAGATGAGGCGGAAGCGAGAGGAGAGAGGGAAGCTCGCGCTGCCGCGTAGGGATGTCCTGCGACAAGGGGGCGAGAGGCCGGGAATTTTCGACCAGCTCTGGAGTTCCGCCGGGGCCGGCCAGCAAGGGGACGTAGACGTCTTCGAAGATCTGCCGGGGTGCGATGCGTAGAACACCATCGGAAGATTCGACGAGGTAGTCGCCCTTGCGGCCGGAGTGCTGACGGCCGAGTGAATCGGTGAAGGTAAGGCTCGCGTTGAGCTGTTTGGCCTTGACCAGGAAGCGAGTGCGATAGGTGATCCACGGATTTGTTGCTTTCATGCGCGCCAACCGGGTTTGGAATAGTTGCTGAGAAACGGTGATGTTTTTGGCCAAGGCTTCGGCCAACTGCAGTTACGTCTCTGGCCGGTTACTGTCTTCGACCGAGTTCGTTCTCATTTTTGGTAAGAGGGCGAGACCGAATGTACGAGCGAAACGCAGCGGGGTCAATTCAGTATTTTTGGTGCACTTGAGGAAAAGAGTTGCCACGGATTTTCGCGGATCATCGCGGATCAGAATCTTGACGAAGATATCGGGGCAAGCCGCGTGGAAGGCGGAGGTTGTGGTGAGGGATGGAGGGAAGAAGAAAATTTGAGAGAGCGGGGACGGTGGATTGTCCACAGGGGTTGCACAGGAAATGCAGAAAGGTGGTTCTCAGTTGCCAGTTCTCAGTTGCCAGTTCTCAGTTCTCGGTTCTCAGTTCTCAGTTGACGGCCGCCTCGCTTCGCTTGGCGGACAGCCGAGGCGGCTGTCTCCACGTGGTTCGTGCGGCTAATTGCTGTAGAAATCAAAAGAGGCGGACAGGAGTGTCCGCCCCACGAACAGGTTCAGCGCATGCGGATTCTAGCGGTGCGCCAATGCTGGCTCGTGAACTGACTTGCCAGATTTGAAGGCTTCGTAGCGCTGGTTGACTTCGTCCCAGTTAATTACGTTCCACCAGGCGGCGAGATATTCCGGGCGGCGGTTGTTGTATTTGAGATAGTACGCATGCTCCCAGACATCGTTGCCGAAGATGGGGAAGTGTCCCTGCGAAATCGGGCTGTCCTGGTTTGGCGTGGACATGACGTGCACTTCTCCGCCGGGTTTGCCGGCGAGCCAGACCCATCCGGAGCCGAATTGTTTCACGCCGGCGTCGTTGAATTTTGCTTGCAAGTCTTTGAAGTTGCCGAAGGCCTTGGTGATGACCTGCGCGATGGGGCCGGTGGGATCTCCGCCGCCTTTGGGCTTCATGATCTTCCAGAACATGGAGTGGTTGACGTGGCCGCCGCCGTTGTTGCGGACCGCGCCGCGAATGTCTTCAGGGATGGAGTTGAGGTCGCGGATGAGATCTTCGGCGGACTTGCCGGCTAGTTCGGGATGCTTCTCGATTGCAGCGTTGAGGTTCTTGACGTAGGCACCGTGATGCATGTCGTGGTGCAGGGTCATCGTCTGCTTGTCGATTACGGGTTCGAGGGCTGCGTAGTCATAGGGCAGGGGTGGTAGTTCGTGAGCCATGATTTTTCCTCCAGAGTTCCTATTGTACTGATGATGGGGGCGAAGGTGCGGATTCAGGGGAAGGGGTTGCGACGGAAAGCGGGAGTGTGGCGAGGATTTTACATCTTACGAGCGCGCACCGAGGGGGAGCGGCGGCGGCATTACTTCAGGCGGCTGGTTGCATGGGTCCTTCGCTTCGCTCAGGATGACAGAGTTTTGGGTAACTAGTTCGCGGGAGGGCCGAGGACTTCGCGGACTTTGCGGGCGAGGCTTTGCAAGGTGAAGGGCTTTTGCAGGAACGTTTTTTGGCCTTCCGCGGTCGGTGGGCCAGGGAAGGCGTCGCGAGCGTAGCCGGAGAGGTAGAGAACTCTGAGGCCGGGGCGGGCGAGCAGGAGTTGTTCGGCGAGTTCGTGCCCACTCAGGCCGGGCATGACAACGTCCGTGATGACGAGGTGAATGGTATCCGAGTGAGTGGCGGCGAGCGCGAGTGCGGCGTTGCCATTTTCGGCTTCGAGGACGCGATAACCGCGGGATTCGAGAGTCTCGCGGACCAACTGGCGAACGGAATCCTCGTCTTCGACCAGCAGAATGGTTTCCGATCCGCCAGCGGCGGCGAGAGAAACCTGGGTTGCGCTGTGAGGCTCGGAGGGTCCGTCGACACGCGGGAAGTAAATGGTGAAGACGGTGCCGCGACCGAGTTCGCTTTGCACGAATACGTAACCGCCGCTCTGCTTGATGATGCCGTAGACGGTGGAGAGTCCGAGGCCGGTGCCTTTGCCTTTTTCCTTGGTGGTGAAGAAGGGTTCGAAGATGCGGGCCTGGGTTTCGCGGTCCATGCCCTGGCCGGTGTCGCTGACCGAGATCATGATGTAGGGGCCGTGTTTAATGAGCGTATTTTCGGGGCGGTAAGAATCGTCGAGGATGACTTCGGCGGTGCGGATGCAGATTTTGCCGCCGTTGGGCATGGCGTCCTTGGCGTTGACCACCAGGTTCATGATGACTTGCTCGAGCTGGCCGGCGTCGGCGCGAGTGCAGCCGACGGAGGGGGCGAGGCTGGTGGTGAGCTCGATATCCTCACCGATGAGGGGACGGAGGAGACGCTCCATGTCGGTGACGATGGCATTGACGTCGACGACCTTGAGTTCGAGAAGCTGTTTGCGGCTGAAGGCGAGAAGCTGGCGAGTGAGCGTGGTGGCGCGATCGGAGGCCTGCTGAATAGCCTCAGCCTTGGGGTGCAGCGGATCGCCGAGCGCCAGCTTATCGAGCAGAACTTCGGTGTAGCCGCTGATGACCATGAGGAGATTGTTGAAGTCATGAGCGATGCCGCCGGCGAGGCGGCCGACGGCTTCCATTTTCTGGGCCTGACGGAACTGATCTTCGAGCAGGCGGCGTTCGGTGATGTCTTCGGCGATGGCTTCGAGAACGTCGGTGGGTTCATCTCCTCCGGCCACGGCGCGGCCGCTGATGCGGACGTTGATAGCGGTGCCGTCCTTGCGTTTCCAGCGGACTTCAAAGCCGTCCATGCGGCCGTTGCGGCGGAATTCGTCGACCAGGCGGGAGTAGTCGGCAGGATCGAGGAAGACATCTTTTTGGGGATCGAGAGCGAGGACTTCGATGGCAGAGTTATAGCCCAGCATTCCGATGAGGGCGGGGTTGACGTCGAGGAAGTGGCCTTCGAGGCTGGAGCGGTAAATACCGTAGACAGCGGTCTGCACCAGCGAGCGATAGCGGACTTCGGAGCGCCGAAGGGCCTGCTCGTTGTGCTTATGGTCGATGGCGGCGGCCAGTTGCTGCGCGATCAGGGAGAGGACCTCCTTGTCGCGATCACGGAAGCGAAGGCTTTCGGAATAACTTTTCACTACGAGCGCCCCGAGAACATGATGGTTCACTTTGAGCGGAACACCCAGCCAGTCGACGGGACGCGGGCCGGTAAGCTCGACTTCACGGCGCTTCAGTAATTTTTTTAGGAGTTCGGGGGTGCAGAGCAGAGGCTCACCGGTGCGGAGCACATAATCGGTGAGGCTGGAGCCGAGCCTGGTGGGAGCGGGAGCGGACTCCTGTTCGTCGACGAAGTAGGGGAAAGTGAGCAGTTGAGATTCAGGATCGTGAATGGCGATGGAAAAATTGCGGGCGCACATGAGTTCGTCGACGATGGCGTGAATGGCGGCGAAGAACTGCTGCAAATTTTGCGTGGCGCTGGCTTTTTCCGCGATGCGATAGAGAGCGGAGCTGAGAGCTTCGGCGCGCTTGCGCGTGGAAATGTCGCGGTAGATGGCGTAGAAAGCGGCGAGCTTGCCGTCGACGAGCAGCGGAGCGGTAGAGATGGAAACATCGAGCAGCGATCCATCGTGACGGCGGCGCTGGGTTTCGAGCGTAATTTGTTCGCCGCGCTGCAGGCATTGGGTAATCCAATCGGCTTCGGCGGTGCGATCGGGCGGAACCATGAGCGAATCGATGGGCTGGCTGAGGGCTTGCGATACGGAGTAGCCGAACATGCGCTGAAAGGCATGATTGATGCATTGGGTGCGCGAGGAGACATCGAAGACGATCAGAGCGTCGGGGGAGCCTTCGAAGAGTTGTTCGAGAAACTGGCGGCGAAGGTCAAGAATCTCCGTGGAGCCTGCTTCAGATTTTTCCCCTCCGGAGTTAGTTCCCGATGGAACCCAGAACAGAGACGAGGGCTGCGCGACGGGGTTGGGAACGCTGGGTGGAATGAACGTGGGCGGAGCTCCGCGCTCAAGCGCCTGCCGCAATTCGCGGGCGCGCAAAAGTTCCCTGGACTGCTCTGATTGGGTGACACGCTCACCCATCTGGAAAGCTCCCCCTCTGAAACCCCAACAGGAGCGATGGTAGAACGCGAAGGATTTACTCGAAAGTTACTGAGGTAATTGAAGGCAATTTTGGAATTGGGTCGTTGTAGCGCCGTAAGATCTCATGTAGGTTGAACCTGCGCGCGATGAGCCATGGCAGCGCATTCACTTTCCGGAGGAAAATGTTCCGGAAAGTCGTGCAGGTCGCAAACCGGGAGAAACTCAATGAACCAAACGATATTCAAGACGAATTCATGGGAAAGGATGGGGATGCTTGTCGTGCTCTGCGCCTGCTGGCAAGGGTATGGTCAGACAGCCATCACCCCTTATCCCAAGATGGCGCCGCTGGATCAGTACGTGATGCAACGAAATGCTGAAATAGCTTTGGCACAGAGCGCGGCGCCTGACTCGATATCACACGATGCGGATGTTTTCGTCCTCGGACCTGCCTGCGATCGAACCTGGCTCGATGTGCTACATGATGTCCCGAGATGCTTACCTGGGTGACGCCAACGGACGCTGGCATCCCCATCTGATGTTCTTCCTGCCCCAAACTTCGGATATGGCTTGGGGAGCCGGGTTGCCGGGCTCACCCGTTCTGGTGGGTCAGGACCCTTCTGATCATTTGACCGTGTTTCTGATTCCGGTCGGCAAGTGGTCGGACGGAACGGCCGAACACTCAGACGATGACTCCGCAAGCGACTCCCACAAGCGTTGAGGACGAGCTCAAGCGATTTTGAGACAAGTTCTGGTTACAAATCACATTGATGCATCAGGCTTTGGTGGAAAGCATTTCACAGACGCGGCGAATCATGTCGCGCTGGGATTCGTTGAGGGTGAGGAATTCAAAACCGTAACGGAGGCCCTGGCTGTAGCGCACGATGGCGCGAACTTTCAAGGGGTAGGGGCTGAGGGGCAGAGGAATTTCGAGGGAGACGATTTCGCCGGTTTCCAGTTCGCCGGTGAGAGTCGCGCCGATGCCGTCCTGACCGAGTTCGGTGGAGCGTCCCCAGCAATTGCGGAATTCACCGCCCTGAAACATGCGAACCTGGATGCGGGCGTCGACGGCGAAGCGCGGGTAACGGCGAACATAGGCTTGCGGCGCGGCGGGTTTCGCCGGCGGCTGGTTTGCGAGTTTCTTGCCCGGTGCTGCCATATCAAACTCAGTAGTCAGTGATCGGTGGTCAGTGAACACATTTTGCTGAGTGCAGATTGCATCCGCTACCGGTATTTCTGATGACTAATCACTGACCTCTAGTTGCCGTGCAGCAGATAGCCTGGTTCCAGGGGAAGTTTGCCGGCGATTTTGACGATTGCCACGCTGCTATTGATGGAGTACACGTCGACGACCCCAACTGCGCCGGGAAGAGACGCCACTTTATTCACCAACTCTTCGTCAGAAGTGGCGACAAAAATCGCGGGGTGGTTGAGTCGTCCGTGATTCGAGCTAACGATCAGGCTGCTGACCTCGGCCTCGGACATGCCATAAACCTTTTCAAGCATCGTCTTCATCTCGGGCAAGGAGGGAGCTCGCATGACGAAGGTCACGGGCTTGCCGTCTGGCCAGCGATTGGTCTGGGCTTTGCAGACCTTGGCGAGATCGGCCAGGGTCATGACGGTTACCGCATTAGATTTATTTGAGATCAGAGCGAGATCCCGCGCCGTCGCCAGCGAAGCGCTGGTCAGGACGAACACGAGAACGAATATGAAGACACGCAGAAGGCGTTGGTCGAGCACTCTTTGGTCTCCGGCAATCGGAACGAACTTATCGGAACGAACTCAGCTGAAGAACTCAAGAGTGATTGTGCTTGATGACGACCGGTTCATTAAAGGTAACTAAGGTCACGATGGGGAAATCCGGATTAGGACAGTGGCGGAGATGAAAAAAGGGCGCGGTTTAGAGCCGCGCCCTTCGAATTGCGCGATGGCAATTTATCTCTGCTGCCGGTGCGCGTCGTGGGGCCTTATGAGCGGCCGAGCCACGAATATGCTGTGCGACTTCGCCACGGCGGCGCCAGAAGCGCTGGGATTTTGCTTTACGATTACCCCAGTCGCGATCTGGCCGCCGCCGCTATCTGTCTCTATGAACGGGAAGGTTGTACCGTCTACGGTGTAGAAGGTAAGACCAAAGCCCCCGTTGAGTGTACTGGTCGAGTTATTGCCGGCCGTAGCCGATATCGACCCGCGGCCGTTGCTGTCTGGGGCGGTGTAGCTGCCGGAGAGCGCCAACCCATAATTAGTGCCACCGCTGGGCTCGAAGTTTTCATCAATCACACCGGAGATTGTGGTTCCGCTGCTTGCGGCAGTAAACTCGGCAATATCGTCCACTTCGACGGGCCCAGTACCACCACCAGTTCCATTCAGATTGATGCCCGTCAGGTTTAACCCGTAGCCCTCGGAGGCGGCGAAGGTAGAGCCGCCGGTCTGCGTGTATGCGGCGCCGAGCATGATTCCTCCGGTACTGTCGATTTCCAAGAGGAGCAAGCCACCGGTCGACGGGTAGGCGACATACTCTGTCCCTCCGGCGAAAGGGGGAGGGGTGCTCAGAGTGTATCGCCCGCTGCCAGCAGCTGTGTACGTAGCGCTAAAGGTTACTGGCTGCGCGGAAACTGTTCCGCCCTGATTGGCATCTTCGGTGGAGGCGGTGGTGATGTTCCCTGAACCGTCGGTCACCATAAAGCCGCCATAGGCTGAAGGGCTGCTGGTGCTCGGAAAGAATCCCGCCAGGGTAAACGCCAGCGTGCCGGTTGGAACAGCGGCGGGACTGCTTTGAGAAAAGGCGTCCCCGGAGAGAGTGCCGAAGGAATCCATCTCGATAAACTTCAGATGCGAGGCATCAATGGCAAACACGTCGTAGGTTTGACCGGGTGAGGCGTACTGGGTGGTGATTAGCGACGTAGCCGGAGTCGAGGATGGTCCCAGGACTACAGTGCCCGTGAGCGGCTGATCGGTGTAAGCGAAGCCGCCGTCGTTAAAGTCTTCGAGGCCGGAAATGGCTGAGCCAGAAGTGAACGTAAAATTTCCTACCGTGGCGAACGGGTTGCCGTTTGTTGCGTCGGCGCCGGAAAAGCTGAAGGCGTAGGAACCGGTGGGCGTGGCGCCTGCTGCCTGCAGGTCAAAGCTACCGCTGCCAGTGGCGTTGCCGTCGAATTGAGTGATGAGTCCGTGAGAACTGTCCTGAAGGACGAAGTCGAAGACGATGTTGTTGCCCCATGGGATAGCAGACCCGGTACCGAGCGTGGCATTTCCTCGGCCGTCGACTCCGATGCTGTAGCTGCTGCTGCTGCTGATGATCGGAGCATTGGCGACCAGTCCGGAAAACGCCAAGTCGTTGACGTCGATGGCGCCGCCCGTGATGCCACCTTTGCCGTTGCCGCCGGCGCCATTGGCGGTGAAGGTGCCGACGATCGCGTAAGGTGCATTGTTGGCGTCAGTGCCCGATACTGAGAAGACATAAGTCCCGTTCAGATTGGCGTTGCTGAAGCCGCCGGTGGGCGGCGGTACGGCCTTGGTAACGCTATGGCCGCCGCCGCCGCAAGCGGCGAGGAACGCGATCGCAGAGAGCGCGAAGAGCAGGACTATGGCGTTGCGTACTGACATGACTTCCCCCCGGTAAAGAATCGAGTATAGATCTGGTCGCCTTTGAGTTTGAGGTTAGCACGGCTAATTCAGTTGCTTGAACCCGAACCACGAGGATTAGTCGCGGTGCGCAGATGCAAGTTATACATTTCTTTACGTTCTGGATTTCACGGGTGGGGCGAGCGGAGAATCACAAAACTTGATCAGAGTTTCATCGGGGTTCGGGGAATTCCGGTAGCATGGTTGAGTGGGGTCTGAATCGACTTGAAAATCCAAAATGGTTTGGCTGCGCACGGAGTTTGTAGTAACGGAGGGAGGTTGCGTAGGTCCTTCGCTTCGCTCAGGATGGCAAGCGGGGCGGTAATTCGCGCACTCATGGGTGGGGTCGCCTGCTTCCTGGTGTTGGCGATGGGGTTGCCGGCTTTTGGACAGGCGGGAACGGGACAGGGGAATTCGCCCCCTGCGGCTGCGGCGCAGGATACGGCCTCAAACGATGGGCTGGTGATTGAGCCAGCGGAGTTGCCGGCTACGTATCCGCAAGGACCTTATCAGGTTATTTTTCATGCGCGGGGCAATTACGTGCCGGTGCTGCACTGGAGTGTGGAGAAGGGGGCATTGCCCCCGGGCATTACGCTCGAAGACAACGGAGTGCTGCGGGGAGAAGCGCAGCGGGCGGGCGAATTTAATTTTGTGGTGGTGGTGCGGGATGGGGGCAAGCCGCAGCAGGCGGTGCAGAGGAGTTTTGTGATCAAAGTGGTGGAGGCGATCACGGTGGCGTGGAAGGTTCCGGCGCATGTTACGGGGAGCCGGATCGAGGGCAGTATCGAGGTGTCAAACACCACAGTGGACGACATGGATTTGACCTTTGATGTGAAGGCGGTGGCGGAAAACGGGCGAGCCACGGAGATCGGGTACCAGCACTTCCCTCTGAAGAAAGGAACGCTGGCCATGGCGCTGCCGTTTGGTGAGAATTTGCCGCATGGTGGATACGTGGTGTACGTCAATGTGGTGGGCGAAGTGGCGAAGCGAAATGCGATCTACCGCAAGCAAATGCAGACGCCCGGGCCGCTGCAGGTGGTGGTGGGGCCTTGAGGGCGGTTCTCGGTTTTCAATTCTTGGATCTCGGTTTTCGGTGTTGGTGTTGGTGCTTGCGTTCCCTGCCGGTACTCTGGTCATGTTGACTTGAATTTGAAGTTTCTGAAAAACTAGCACGAGTTGTATTCCAGGCTGGTATGCGAGTATCGGCCTGCGGGACTTTATGGAATTGCTGCTCAATCTCGTGTGGCTATTGCTGGCGCTACCGGCATACTGGTTGTGGCGGCGGGGCGCGGGAGAGCGCAGGGTGAGTCCACTGCAGTGCTTGTTGGCCCTGGGATGCGCTCTGGTTTTGCTGTTCCCAGTGATCTCGGCGACGGACGATCTGCATGCGATGCGGGCGGAGATGGAAGAGTCGGCCAGCAGCAAGCGCACGGTGCGGCAGGCTGGTTGCGAAAGGCATTCTGCGTGGCTGAATCGGCTGCAAGGACCTCCGGCTTTGACAGCGAGCGCGGTATGGCTGGCTGCGCCGGAAGCTGGCCGATCTGAAGTTTGGGTTGCATACTTAGCGCCATCTACCCGGCCCTGCATCTGGCATGGGGGACGAGCTCCTCCCAGTACCCTCCTCGGGTAGTTCTCCGAATCATCGTCATATTTTCGTCGGTTGAATCGCTGATCGGAAGGAGCAACAAATCCGCAGCGAGGGCTCCTCGTTTTTACGGAATCCCTACGAGGAAGCCAGGATACTCATTGGAGCGCGCAGGTTCACGGTTTCGATTCGCGTCTCTGGGGAAGATCCGTCAAAGAATTTGTGGAGTGATCGATGCAAAGAAGATTCTGCCGGGGTTTCGGAGTGCTGATGCTGCTGGGCGCGGCCGCCGGCTGGGCGGTGGCGCAAGCGCCGCAGACGCAGTCGCCGCCCCAGGCGTGGACGTGGGAGCAGGTGAAGGACAAGCTGCGATTGAACAACACCACGCTGCTGGCGGGCAAACTGAACATTGAAGAACTGAAGGCCGAGGAGATTACTGCTTTTCTGCGTCCGAACCCGCAGTTGTCGCTGACGGTGGACGGGACGCAGATCGCTCCCAAGGATGGACGGTGGCCGGTGTTTGCCGGGACCTATGAAGTGCCGGGGATCAGTTATCTGTTTGAGCGGCGGCACAAACGCGGTTTGCGGCTGCGGAGCGCGAAGGAAGGCACGGCCATCGGCATCTCGCAACAGGACGATCTGGAGCGCAATTTGCTGTTCAACCTGCGGGGCGCGTTTGTGGGGACGCTGCAAGCCAAAGCCGTGCTGCAGCTGGCGAAAGACAATCTCGAATACTACGACCACGTGCTGAAGATCAGCCGCGACCGTTATGAGGCGGGGGATATTGCGCAGATCGATCTGGACCGGCTGGAGCTGCAGCGGGTGCAGTACGAGTCGGACCTGCAGACGGCGCTGGTCAACCTGCGGACGGCCAAGATCAATCTTCTGGCGCTGTTGGATGACCGCCGGCCGGTGGAAAGCTTCGATGTCGAGGGAGTGTACGACCTCAGCGAGGATCTTCTCTCGCTCGACTACTATCGCAAGGACGCGCTCGACGCGCGCCCAGACCTGCGCGCAGCGGTGCAGTCGGTGCAGCAGGCGGAAACCAACTACAAGCTGGCGGAAGCCAACGGCTCAACCGATCCGACGTTGGGCGCCTGGTACACGCACAACTCATCCAACAACAATCCATTTGGCACCAACACTCTTGGCGTCAGTGTCGGCATCCCGCTGCGGGTTTTCGACCGCAATCAGGGAGAGAAGCTGCGGACGCAGATTGACATCAAGCGAAGCGAGAAATTGCGGGATAGCGTGGAGACGCAGGTGTTCAGCGACGTGGATTCAGCTTACGCCGTGCTGAACAGCAATGTGACACTGCTCAAGCCTTACAAGGAGAAGTATCTGGCGCAGGCGGTGCGGGTGCGGGATACGATTTTCTTTTCTTACCAGCACGGAGGAGCATCGCTGCTCGATTTTCTGAACGCGGAGAGCGACTACCGCAGCGTGCAGTTGAATTACCTGAACCTGGTGGGATCATATTTGATGGCCGCGGCGCAACTGAATCTGGCCGTGGGTAAAGAGGTTATTCAATGAAAAAGCGATGGGTACAATCTTTTGCCGGGCCTCTTTATTTGGATTTGGCACTCTGTCTGGCCCTGGCTGGTTTGCTTTCCGGTTGCAACGACGGCAAGGCGGACCTTAAGGCCGAGGCGCCGCCTCCAGCGACCGTCCAGCCCGATCTTGACGCCAATAATTTCAAGGCCGATCACCCAGAACAATTTCCCTTGGCGACGGCGGTGGATTACAAGGCAGCGCCCGCTCTGAATGTAACGGGCGTGGTGCAGCCCGACATCGCGCGTGCCGTGCCGGTGATCTCGCTGGCCACTGGACGAGTCATAGAGATCAAAGCCAGGCTGGGCGATACGGTGCAGAAGGGCCAGTTATTGCTGAAGGTCCGGAGCAACGACGTCTCCGGCGCCTACCAGACGTATGTGAAGGCGCAAAACGATGAACGCCTGGCCCGCTTGCAGCTTGAACGAACGCAGATGCTCTACGAAAAAGGAGCCGTCGCCAAGAGCATCCTCGAACAAGCCGAGGACAGTGAAGGAGATGCCAAAGCAGACCTGAATGCCGCGACCGAACAGTTGCATCTTCTCGGCATTGACAAGGACCATCCCTCTGGCATCGTCGATATCGTCGCGCCGATATCGGGCGTGATTACCGACCAGCAGGTAACCAACGCCGCGGGCGTGCAGGGGCTGTCGGGTCCGAATCCATTCACCATCTCGGATCTTTCTTATGTCTGGATCGTCTGCGACGTATACGAAAACGATCTAGATGCCGTGCGGGTGGGTGAGACCGCCGACATTCGGCTGAATGCGTATCCGGACAAGGTATTCAAGGGGCGAATCGATAACATCCTCCCGGTGCTCGATCCCAACATTCGTACCGCGAAAGTTCGCCTGGAAGTCGCCAACCCGGGATTGCTGCGTGTTGGCATGTTTGTCAGCGCAACGTTTTATGGCAAGCAGGCAGAGACCCGGGCATCCATCCCAGCGGCTGCGATTCTTCACCTGCACGATCGTGAGTGGGTGTATGCGCCGCTGGGTACGGGGCACTTCAAGCGGCTGGAGGTAGTGACGGGCAAAATGCTGCCGGGCAATATGCAAGAGGTCAAGTCAGGCATTAAACCGGGAGATCAGGTGGTATCGAATGCCCTGGCGCTGCAAAACACGGTGGAGCAATAGATGATTCGGCGCGTCGTCGATTTCGCTCTGGGCAACCGGCTGCTGGTATTGGGGCTGGCGCTGGTGCTGTTTGTCTGGGGCATCATTTCGTTCCACAACCTGCCGATTGAAGCCTATCCAGACGTTGCCGACAACTACGTGGAAATCATCACGCAGTGGCCGGGAATTTCAGCGGAGCAGATTGAACAACAGGTCACAATTCCGCTGGAAACGGTGATGAATGGCATCCCCGGTGTGGTGCACCTGCGTTCGTTTTCGCTGTTCGGACTCTCCGACATAAAACTGATCTTCGACGACGGGACCGACAACGCATGGAACCGGGAGCGGGTTCTGGAGCGGTTGAGCCAGGTAACTTTGCCACCGAACGTGACGCCGCAGATGGGCACCGACTGGAGCCCCGTCGGCCAGATCTATTTCTTCACCCTGCACAGCACCAACCCGAAGTATGACGCGATGGAACTGAAGCACCTGGAAGACTGGGTTGTCGAAAAGAATCTTAAGTCGGTTCCGGATATTGTCGACGTTTCCAGCTTCGGCGGCCCCACGCGCGAATACCAGGTGCGGGTCGATCCCAACAAACTTATTGCTTACGGCCTGAGCCTGGCGCAAGTCGAGCAGCAACTCACCAACAACAATGCCAATGCCGGCGGCAGTTTCATCCAGGAGGGCCTGCAACAGATCAACGTCCGTGAAGTGGGACTGGTCGATCATGTTCACGACATCGAGGAGACCGTCGTTCTCACTAAGAACGGCACGCCACTTCGGGTAAGAGATATCGCTGTGGTGGCGCAGGGCCCAAAAATCAGGCTCGGGCAGTTTGCCCGCGCCCTGCACCGCGAAAACGGAAAGATCGTCGACAACGACGATGTGGTTTCAGGGATTGCGCTGTTGCGGAAAGGGGCCGCCGCCGATCCTGCGCTCAAGGCACTGCACGAGAAGATCGAGGAGATGAACGATCACATTCTGCCTCCGGGGGTGAAGATAGTTCCCTTCATCGATCGCAGCGATCTGGTTCACTTCACCAGTCATACCGTGCTGCACAACCTGACCGAAGGGATGATCCTGGTCTCGATCATTCTGTTTATCTTCCTCGGCAACGTCCGAGGAGGCCTGATTGTGGCGGCCACGATTCCTTTTTCACTGCTGTTCGCGTCGATCTGTCTGGACCTGAAGCAGATTCCCGCCAACCTTCTCTCTCTCGGAGCGCTGGACTTTGGCATGGTGGTCGACGGCGCGGTGGTGATGATCGAAAACATAGTGCGGCACATGAACGCTCCGGACGGAACGAAAACGCCGACGGAAAAGATCGGCGACGCTTCCCATGAAGTGCAGCGTCCGGTGTTCTATGCGATCGCGATCATCATCACCGCCTACTTGCCCATTTTCACGCTGCAGCGGGTGGAAGGGCGCTTGTTTCATCCCATGGCCTGGACGGTTAGTTTTGCGCTGATGGGCGCGCTGCTCTTCTCCATCTTGATCGCGCCGGTGCTGGCCAGCTTCGCTTTCGAGAAAGGCGCCAAAGAGTGGCACAACCCCGTCATGGACTTCCTGACTAAGAAATACCGCGGGGGCGTGCGCTGGGCCATTCGCCGGCGTGGGATCACGATCGGTGTGGGTGTGGCCGGCCTTTGTTTCGCCATTTATCTTGCGCTCGGCAATGTGATCGGCTCTGAGTTTCTGCCTCATCTGGACGAAGGTGCTCTCTGGGTGCGAGGCACGCTCGCGCCCAGCACCGGTCCGGACGAAGGTATCCGGGTCGCAAACCAGGCTCGCGTCGTGCTTTGCTCATTCCCCGAGGTACCGCAATGCACCAGCCAGGTGGGGCGTCCCGACGATGGAACCGATACCACCGGCTTCTTTAATACCGAATTCTTCGTTGACCTGAAGCAAAGAGAAGAGTGGCGTCCGGTCTTCCACGAAGACAAAGACGAATTGATCGCTGCCATGAAGCGCGAACTCGACAAAATTCCCGGCGTCGAATGGGGTTTTTCTCAGCCCATTGAAGACAACATGGAAGAGGCAGTTAGCGGCGTGAAGGGAGAACTCGCCACCAAGGTCTACGGCGATGATTTGAAAACTCTCGAAGAGAAGGCCGATCAGATCGTCGGAATCATGCGCGGGGTCAAAGGCATTGAGGACCTGGCGGTTTTTCGTGTTCTCGGCCAGCCCAACCTCAACGTGGCGGTGGACCGCGACGCAGCCGCTCGTTATCAGATCAACGTCGCGGACGTGCAGGATGCAGTGCAAACCGCGGTCGGAGGCAACGCCCTCACGCAGGTTCTGCAGGGCGAGGCGCGCTACGATCTAGTCCTCCGTTATCTCCCCCAATACCGCAACACCCGGGAAGCCATTGAGAAAATCCGTTTGCTCTCGCCCACCGGAGAACGTGTCTCGCTGGGGCAGCTATGCAAAATACACGTGGCGGATGGTGGTTCGGAAATCTATCGCGAGGGCAACGAGCGTTACATTGCCGTCAAGTACAGCGTTCGCGGCCGTGACCTCGGCGGGGCGGTCGAAGAGGCGATCGAAAAAGTCAACCAGCAGGTGAAGCTCCCAATCGGTTACCACATCAAGTGGGAGGGAGAATACCAGAGCAAGAAACGCGCGGACGAACGGCTTCTGATCGTGCTGCCGATCACCATTTTCATCATCTTCATCATTCTTTACATGATGTTCCGGTCCTTCAAGTGGGCATTCCTGATTTTGGCCAACGTGGCCATGGCGCGTTTCGGCGGCCTGCTCGCTCTTCTCCTAACGGGCACCAACTTCAGCGTGTCCTCGGGCGTGGGCTTCCTGGCGCTGTTCGGCGTATCGGTGCAGACTGGCGTGATCATGCTGGAATACATCAACCAGCTTCGGGCGCGGCGCTTTACCATTGAGGATGCGGCGGTGGAAGGCGCGGTGCTGCGGCTCCGACCCATTATGATGACCATGCTGGTAGCGACTTTGGGGCTTCTGCCGGCGGCGCTCTCTCATGCCATCGGTTCCGACTCGCAGCGTCCCTTCGCGATCGTCATCGTCGGCGGGCTGATCGCCGACCTGGTGATGAGCATCTTCCTGCTGCCGACTTTGTATGTGTGGCTTGCCGGCGAACGCGATGTGTTACCCCGCGCGGAAGAAGGATTCGAGGTGGGCGAGCACGTGGATTAGGCGCCCGATTGTGTATGGTGAACGCGGACACTATTAGCGAGAGCTGCATCCATGCCCGACAAATCTGACCCGCCCGTTTCTGACTCACGCGTCGAGGAGCTCGTGGAGCGCCACGAGTTCGAGCTCGACCGGCTGAAGGAAGCCTTCGGCTTACTTGGCATCAACGCTTGCTCCTGCTGCAAGAAGTTCTTCCGCCGAACCGATCCCGGCGCGTTGTTCGATGGCGGGGAACTGGTTTGCTACAGCTGCATTCGCGAGTGGTGGCCGGAACGCTGCGCCCAACTCAGCGCTAAAGACCGCGAAACCATTGAAGGCAAGCTGGTCTTCTGGCTGCGCGACTACCATTATGCTGAATTGTTCAAAGACCCGGCCAAGCTTCCTGAGAGTTCCCAGCAGGAACTGCACCTCGTCGCCAACTGCCTGGAATGCCGGGGAACGGGAAAGTCGATGGGGCAGGAACACTGCCGCTACTGCGAGGGCCGCGGCACGGTGTGGGTTATCGTCCCGAAAAAGAACGCCGTTTGACAAAAAATTAAGAGTTCCGAGGTGGTGTTGAGTCCATTCGTCTCGGCCAGTAGCTCGCGTTAGACCCTTGCTTGACCTGCTCTCGCTGCTTCCCTTGCGGGGCCGCTGCGCGCGATCTTCACTTGGGCTCCGGGCTCACCGCCAACCGGATAAACCTACTCAACGCCTCGGAACTCTGTCTTGCCTTCGACTGGGCTTCTCGTTCTCCTCGACCAGCGCTTTGCTATAGACCCTTGCTCGCCTTCCCTTCTCATTTTGCAACGGAAGAGTGACTTAGCTTGAGCCCCGGACGCCGCACCAACCGGAAAAACTTAAGTAGCTGTCAAAGAACGAGTCTGTTTTACTCTTTCTATTATTTTCGTCAATCAAAAATCCGCGTCAGCAAGAGGCGCATTTTCAATCGAGTGCAGCCCGTCCACAAGGCCCTGACCGGATTTGGTGCAGCCGGTCGCGCGGGCCTTTTCTGCCGGGCCGCGAAGCAAGGATTTTGCATGGTTTTATCCGGCGGCTGCGGGTTTTCTGCCGTTTTCTGCGGCCCTTTCGGAGTTGTGAATATCTCGCGAATGGCCCTGCTGGCAAGGGTTTTGACTTGATCGCGGGGAAAATCAGATGCACATTCTTGCGTTGTTGGCTAAGAGTCCAGGTTGCCACCAGTCTTTGCTCCTAAGCCCTTGACATCCGGGACAGCCATGTTAAAGTGCGAGAAGAAAAGCAATTGTAAGCTGGCAAGACGATTGCGCTCTCAGGTGTCACAAACATGAAGAATGTCTATGAAGTTTTGCGGCTGAAAGAGATGGAGCTGACCCGGCTGGAGAAGGAAGTGGAAGCGCTGCGGCTGGTCGCTCCTTTGCTGTCGGAAGAAAAAGAGATGAACTCCGACATGATGAAACCGGCACTGGCCACGGCCGTGAATGGCCCGCAGCAGCCCATCCGCATACCCGCTCCTGCGGTGGCAGTGAATGCGGGGCAACCCGTGCGAGCCGCCGGTTGGGACGACGGCGCCAAGCGCTGGCCCTAGACTGCCGCTGGCTCCCCGGCGCCGCAGCAACCGGCGCGCATAATCCAATTCCCTTACGGTCGTCTCCCTACCCGCCTGGGACTGCGTCCCGGGCTGACGTGTTTCTACATAGCCGCATCCCGCAGCTAATATATCTCTAAAGAATTTCCTTCAGCGCGGCCAGCAGGCGATCGACTTCTTCGACGGTGTTGTAATGTACGAGGCCGATGCGCAAGAAGCCGCCGGATTTTTCCACGTCGAGGTGCTCGGTGAGGTTCAGAGCGTAGTAGTTTCCGTCCCAAGTGAAGAAGCCGCGATCGCCGAGTTTGGTGGCTAGGGCTAGCGGAGTCTGCTCTGCTGACTGATTCACCATGCGGACAGCGAGCGTGGGGCAGCGCTCTTCGAAGCGTGCGGGATCGGTGATGCCATAAATCTTCAGGCTGGGAATCTGCGACAAGCCGGCGATCAGGCGCTCCATCAATCCGTGCTCGTGGCGGTGAATCTCTTCGAAGGCGGCGACGATGGCCGCGCGGCGGCCGGATAGGGCAGGTCTCGCTTCGCTCGACGGACAGCCGAGGCGGCTGTCCCCACGTGATTCAGCCGCGTGGCGGCCTATATCAGCTAGGTAATCCACGCAGGCGGTAATGCCCGCGATGCACTCGTGATTGAGCGTGCCCCACTCCCAGCGGTTGGGGATCGTGTCCATGAGGGGACGCACTTTGTAGGGACGCAGACGCTGCAGGTGCTCGCGCTTGCCGAAGAGAACTCCCATGTGCGGGCCGAAGAACTTGTACGTGGAGCAGACCAAGAAATCGCAGTCGAGCGCGGTCACATCGATGAGACCGTGCGGGGCGTAATGGACGGCGTCGACGTAGGCGAGCGCTCCGGCGGCATGGGCGAGGCGAACGATTTCTTTGACCGGATTGATGGTGCCGACGGCGTTTGAGGCGTAACCGACGGCTACGAGTTTTGTCTTCGAGTTTATTTTCGAGGACAGGTCGGCGAGGTCGAGGGTGCAGTCATCTTCGTTGATTTCGGCCCAGCGGATGGTGACGCCTTTTTCTTCGAGCGCCAGCCAGGGGGAGACGTTGGCGTCGTGGTCGAGGCGCGTGACCAGGATTTCGTCGCCGGGGCTGAGGTCGCGGGCGCCGATTCCACGAGCAATGGCGCGCGAGATGGCAAACGTGAGCGTGGTCATGTTGGGGCCGAAGACGATTTCATCGGCGTCGCAGTTCAGGAAGTCGGCCATGGCGGCGCGGGCTTCGGCGAGCATGGCGTCTGTGTTGCGGCTGGTCGCGTAGGCTCCGCAGGTGTTGGCGTTATTGCGGCGCAGGTAGTCGGAGATGGCGTCGATCACCCGCTGCGGTACTTGCGTCCCGCCAGGGCCGTCGAAGAAGACGGCGGGATGTCCATTGACGGTTTGGGCGAGCGAGGAGAATTGGGCGCGGATGTGGGTGAGGTCGAGGGCGGCGGCGGGGGTTTCAGTGATTGGCATGGTGATCATTCATCATATTATGAAAAAGCGCGTCCGGAGGACGCCTGATAGTAGCCCGGCGTTTCAACGCCGGGAACGAACATTACGATGATGAACCCCGTCCCGGAGGGACGGCTGAATCGCAAGCGCCACTGCGGCATCCATGATTTCTCATGCGTTCGTTGAGATGATTCAGGCATCCCTACGGGATGCGGCTCCGCTTTTTGCTTTGCTTTCCCGGCGCTGAAGCGCCGGGCTATCTTCAGGCATCCTTCGGACGCAAAATGCCTCCGAAGTGCCGGGTGAGATCCCTCCCGCGAAGTATGAATCACGAAACGGTTCTTACGAAGTCCGCCAGCATACCGTAGGCGGTCGCATACAGGCCGGGGTTTTCTTCGGTGATGGCGAGGCCGGGGAAGATGTCGGTTTCGAAATAGATGTAGGACGAAGTTCCAGAAATCCTGCCCATCGGACTGCTGCTCAGAACTTTCTCAGGCGCAACGCTAGCCTGCACGCCGTTCCCCACCCGCCTAGCGCGGCAGACCAGCTTGAACGGCCAGCCGTCGCGCCGCCCGTTGCGTGCAGCATTTGTTGTCACGTCGCGAATACCTTCGCGAGCGATCTCGTCCAGCCGTATGGGCACATCCATCAGCACGGTGATCAGCGCGGCGGTCTTTACGGCGGCATCCCAGCCGTCGATGTCGTGCGTGGGGTCGGTTTCGGCGATTCCGAGCGCCTGGGCCTTCTTCAGAGACTCGTCGAAGCTGAGGCCGTTTTCCATTTCGCTCAGGATCACGTTGGTAGTGGAATTCAGGATGCCGTGAAATCCCTGCAGGTGGATTACTGGCAGTTGGTTAAACAAGGAGAAGATGGGGACCCCATCCATCACGGTGGATTCGAAGAGGAAGCGCTTGCCGCGGGCGGCGGCCAGGTCGCGGAGTTCGCGGTAGGCGTGAACGATTGGGCCTTTGTTGGCGGTGATGGCGTGGGCTCCGTGCTCGAGGGCGGCGCGGATGTGATCGATGGCGGGCTGGCCGGACTCTACGTTTAATGACGTGGCTTCGAATAGGACGTCGGCTTGGGCCGCGGTTAGCCAGTCGCGGACA